>Ga0268299_1001017_pt1 | contig 62011 bp, 41 predicted proteins | sample NOBtaG_FD_193484 | JGI IMG/M metagenome (GOLD analysis project Ga0268299, IMG submission 193484) | Activated sludge microbial communities from bioreactor in Nijmegen, Gelderland, Netherland - NOB reactor | ecosystem: Engineered > Bioreactor > Aerobic > Activated sludge | place: Netherlands...
ATCACAATGTGACGAGGTTGTTGGAGGCCATCGACGCCGATCTTGAGCTGGTGCCCGGGCAGGGGTGGGCGCAGTGTCATTCGTTGGCCTTCGACTTTTCGGTGTGGGAGATTTTCGGTGCGCTGCTACATGGCGGTCGGCTGGTGGTGGTACCCGAAGGCGTCACGCGGGCACCCGAAGAGCTTCACGCATTGCTGGTGCATGAGCGCGTCAGCGTCTTAAGTCAAACGCCTTCGGCGTTCTACGCGTTGCATGCAGTGGACACGGCATCACCCGAGCAACGGCAACTCGCTCTCTCGGTGGTGGTGTTTGGTGGTGAGGCGCTGGAGCCTGCGCGTTTGAGTGATTGGTTCCAGGATCATCCGCAGTCGCCGCGATTGATCAACATGTACGGCATCACCGAAACGACGGTGCATGCCTCGTTCCGTGAGATCACCGTCTCCGATGTCGTTGGTACGAGTAGCCCCATCGGGGCGCCCTTGGCCGACTTGTCGTTCTTTGTGCTCGACGACTGGCTACGCCCGCTACAGGCCGGTGCGGTCGGGGAGTTGTATGTGGCCGGTGCGGGGGTGGGGTACGGCTATGCCGGCCGGACGTCTTTGACGGCGACAAGGTTTGTGGCCTGCCCGTTCGGCGGACGGGGCACGCGGATGTATCGCACCGGGGATCTGGTGTGCTGGGGATCCGACGGGCAATTGCGGTATCTGGGACGTGCGGACGAGCAGGTCAAGATCAGGGGTTATCGCATCGAACTCGGCGAAGTCCAATCGGCTTTGGCGGCTCTGGAGGGAGTCGATCAGGTCGCGGTGATCGCCCGCGAGGACCGTCCCGGCGACAAGCGACTGGTCGGCTATTTCACCGGCAGCGCCGATCCCGGGGAATTGCGTGAAACGCTGACGGACCGGCTGCCGTCCTACATGGTGCCCGCCGCGATCGTGGTCCTGGAGTCCTTGCCGCTGACCGTTAACGGCAAGCTCGACAGGAATGCCTTGCCGGCACCTGAGTACCGGGCCGTTGAGCGGTACCGCCGCCCGGCCACTGTGGTGGAGGAGACGTTGGCTGCGATCTATGCCCAGGTTCTCGGACTTGAGCGGGTCGGCGCAGACGATTCGTTCTTCGAACTGGGTGGCGACAGCATCCTGGCGATGCAGGTGTCCTCCGCGGTGCGGATGGCAGGCCTCGCGTGTCGCCCCCGTGACATCTTTGTCCAGCAGACGGTGGCGCGGTTGGCCGAGGTGGTTGTCGCCGGGGACACCATCGCCGAGCCGCTCGACGAGGGCACCGGTCCGGTTACTGCCACTCCGATCATGCGGTGGTTGAAGGAGATTGGCGGACCGGTCGCCGAGTTCAACCAGACGGTCGTGCTGCAGGCACCCGATGGGGTGACCGCTGCGGCCGTCATCGCCATGCTGCAGGCCGTATTGGATCGGCATGCCATGTTGCGGCTGCGCGCCGAGGACCACGGCAACGGTGGCTGGTTATTGTCAGCTGCCGCGCCGGGTGCGGTGGAGGCCGCCCAATGTCTGGAGTCGATCGACAGACTGACCGATGAAGCCCTGCTAGCGGCGCGGTCTCGGTTAGACCCGGCCGCGGGAGCTGTGCTGCGCGGGCTGTGGGTGGACTCCACCCACCGGCTGGTCTTGATCGTCCATCACCTGGCGGTTGACGGTGTGTCTTGGCGAATCCTTTTGGAGGACCTGAACATTGCCTGGACGCAACAGCAGGACGGGCGGCCTATCGCGCTACCCCGAGCGGGGACGTCCTTCCGGCAGTGGGCGGAGCTGCTGTCCGAGTACACGCGGAGCGAGCCTGTCGTGGAGCAGGCGCAGCGTTGGCAAACGGTGTCAGCCGTCCCGGCGCTGTTGCCGCCGGTAGACCCCGAGACGGATACCTACGAGACCGCGGGGCAGCTTTCGGCGGCCCTTGACACGGAGACCACCCGTTTGCTGCTCGGTGCCGTTCCTACCGCGTTTCATGCTGGGCCGCAGGAGATCTTGTTGATAGCCCTCGGGCTGGCGCTGGCAGAGTTCTCGGGCACCACACAGATAGCCATCGACGTGGAAGGCCACGGTCGTCACGAGGAATTAGGCGAGCTGAGTGGAGCAGGCGCCCGCAGTATCGATCTCTCGCGTACGGTGGGTTGGTTCACTACCAAGTATCCGGTATCGCTGGATCTGGATGGATTGGCCTGGTCCAGTGTGGTGGCCGGCGATGCGGCGCTGGGTGCCATGATCAAGGCCGCCAAGGAACAAGCACGGGCACTGCCCGACGGGCTGACGTACGGTCTGTTGCGTTACCTCAATCCGGCGGTGGATCTTGCGGCATCCGATCCGTCGATCGCGTTCAACTACCTGGGCCGGGTCAGCGGGCTCACCGGTGCCGGGTGGCAGCTTTGCCCGGATAGCGCGTCTCTGTCCCGAGCCGCCAGCCGGGTGCCTACGCCGTTGGGGCATCCTTTGGAGCTCAACGCCATCGTGATCGAGACCGAAGCGGGCGTCTTGCTGAATGCGGACTGGACTTGGGCGCGTTCGGCACTTGATCAGACGCAAGTCAGCCGATTGAACGAACTGTGGTTTCAGGCCCTGACCGGGATCTGTGCGCATGTTCGAAGTGGCGGTGGTGGATTGACCCCGTCAGACATCGCCCCCGCCATGCTGAATCAAGGGCAGATCGATGAACTGTCTCGGCAGCATCACTTCACCGATCTGCTCCCGCTGACTCCGTTGCAGCAAGGGCTGCTCTACCACTCCGGTACCGCACGGGGCGGCGACGACGTGTACGCGATGCAACTGAGCCTCGTGCTGGATGGACAGCTCGACCCGCAGCAGCTTCGTGATGCCGTCCAATCGGTGGTCGACCGACATCCCCATTTGGCGGCCCGCTTCTATGAGCGATTCGATCCGCCGGTACAAGCAATCCCCGCCGACCCCGTAGTGCCCTGGCAATACCTCGCATTGGATTTCAACGGCACCGATATCGACAGACAGGTCCAGGAGATCAGCGCCGCCGAACGAGTCGCCGTGGGCGACCTCGCAAACCGATGCGCCATTCGGGCGGCGCTCATCCGCACCGCTGATGAGCAGCACCGCTTCATATTGACGACCCATCACATCGTGCTCGACGGTTGGTCGATGCCGATCCTCATACAGGAGATCTTCGCGAGTCTGCGTGGACAACGGCTACGACCGGCGGCTTCGTATCGCAGCTTTGTCACCTGGCTTTCCGAACGCGATCAGGTTGCGGCCCAGCACGCGTGGCGCAAGGCGATGACCGGATTCGATGCGCCCACACTTGTCGGTCCATCCACACCAGACGGGCCAGGACACCGCGGCGTTGAGTTGTTCCAGCTGCCGGAGGAGATCACCAAAAACATTGGCGAGCTGGCGCGTTCGCAGCAGACGACGGTCAATGTGGTGTTGCAGGGTGCGTGGGCGTTGCTGCTGAGTTCGTTGTGCGGGCACGGTGATGTGGCGTTCGGTACCACGGTTTCGGGTCGGCCGGCCGAGGTGCTCGGTGCCGAATCGATGGTGGGTTTGCTGATCAATACGGTGCCGGTGCGGGCCACTATTGGTGCGGCCACCACGACGGCGGAGTTGTTGGGGCAGTTGCAAGGTAGACACAACGACACCCTGGAGCATCAGCATCTGGCCCTGAGCGACATCCACCGCATCACCGGACAGGAACGACTTTTCGACACCCTCATGGTGTTTGAGAATTACCCGATCGATGTCACCGAACGGTGGGACATCGAAGGACTGGCCGTCACCGGCTTCGATTTCCGTGAATCCAATCATTACCCGCTCGCGGTGCAGGTGCTGCCGGGCAGCGCCCTGGGCCTGCGCATCGAGTACGACTCCGGCGTCTTCGACTGTGCTGCTGTCAAGGCACTGTTCGGGCGACTGACAACGATTCTCTCGGCCATGACCGCCGATCCCGGGCTGCCGCTGTCCTCGATCGACCTGCTTGACGATGCAGTCCGTACCCAGCTGGACACGTGGAGCGGCCGCGAGAGTTTGATCGATCCCCCTGCGGTTAAGTCAATTCCGGAGCTGTTCGGCGAGCAGGTTGAGCGCTCACCGGGCGCGATCGCGGTGACCTGTGACGGCCGATCGCTGACCTACCGAGAACTCGATGAATCCGCCAATCGCCTCGCGCGCGTGCTCGCCGACCGTGGAGCAGGCTCGGGTGAAACGGTGGCGCTGCTGTTCTCCAGGTCCGCAGAGGCCATTGTCGCGATGCTGGCCGTACTGAAAACCGGCGCGGCCTATGTGCCGGTGGATCCCGCACTTCCCTTGGCCCGCATCGAGTTCATGGTGGCCGATACCGCGCCGATCCTGGCCGTCACCACCACGGAGCACCGACCCCGTCTTGGTGACATCGAGCTATGCATTATCGATATCAACGAGCCCTCGCCGGATGTACAAGCGGACACCGCGCCGCCGGGCCCGACGCCCGACGACATCGCGTACATCATCTTCACCTCGGGAACCACCGGCACACCGAAAGGTGTTGCCATCGCGCACCGAAATGTGCCCGGACTGTTCGGCGCACTGAACGCCCAAGTACCGTCCGGTACTGGTCAGGTGTGGGCGCAGTGGCATTCATACAGCTTCGATGTCTCGGTATGGGAAATCTTCGGTGCGCTGCTGCACGGCGCGTGCCTGCTGGTGGTGACGGAACAGGTGGCGGCATCGCCCGCGGAACTTCATGAGTTGCTTGTCACGCAACGCGTCAGCGTATTGAGTCAGACACCTTCGGCAGCCGGGATGATCTCGCCGCAGGGACTGGAATCGACGGCGTTGGTGGTGGCGGGAGAGGCTTGCCCACCCGAACTGGTGGACCGCTGGGCGCCCGGGCGGGTGATGGTCAACGCCTACGGGCCGACGGAGGCCACGGTGTATGCATCGATAAGCGCACCACTGCAGAGCGGGAGTCCGGTACTGATCGGCGCCCCGGTGCCGGGAGTGGCTCTGTTCGTACTGGACCAGTGGATGCGTCCGGCCCCGCCTGGTGTGGCCGGAGAGTTGTACGTGGCGGGCCGCGGTGTGGGCCTGGGCTATTGGCGCCGGACCGGGCTGACATCGACGCGCTTCGTGGCCTGCCCCTTCGGTGAGCCCGGCGCCCGTATGTATCGCACCGGGGACCTGGTGCAATGGGATGACGGTGGGCAGCTGCGGTATCTGGGTCGCGCCGATGAGCAGGTCAAGATTCGCGGATACCGAATCGAACTCGGTGAGGTCCAGGCGGCGCTGGCAACGCTCGATGGAGTGACTCAGGCAGTGGTGATCGCTCACGAGGACCAAGGTGGAACCCTGCGTCTCGTCGGATACGTCGTTGGGAAGGCAGATCCTGACCGAATCCGGACGCAGCTCGCGGCGCGGCTCCCTGGCTATATGGTGCCGGCCGCGGTGGTGGTGATCGACGCGTTGCCGCTTACCGTGAGCGGCAAGCTGGACAGACGTGCCCTGCCCGCACCGGATTACGTGGACGCAGCTCGATATCGCGCTCCGAGCAACCCGACCGAAGAAATCCTCACCGACATCTATGCCCGAGTCCTCGGGCACGAGCGTGTGGGGATCGATGACTCCTTCTTCGATCTGGGTGGCGATTCACTGTCCGCAATGCGTTTGCTCGCTGGGATCAACGCCGCGCTGAACACCGGTGTCACGGTGCGTACCTTGTTCGACGCGCCCACAGTCGCACAGCTGTGCACCCGGATCAGTCGAGACGAGACCCGGGTGGCACCGCTGGCCGCCCGCGAGCGGCCTGCCCGGGTTCCGCTGTCATTCGCCCAGTCGCGACTGTGGTTCTTGGACCAATTACAGGGCCCCTCACCGATTTACAACATGACCGCTGCCTTCCGGATCGACGGAGAGCTGGATGCCGACGCGTTGGCCGCCGCATTCACCGATGTCGTCGCTCGACATGAGAGCCTGCGCACCCTATTCGAGGCTCCGGACGGAGTCCCGCACCAAATGGTGATGCCTGCCGGCGGCGCCGAGCCAGGTTGGGAAGTCATCGATGCCGGAGATTGGTCGGTCGGGCAGCTGCGGGAGGCCATCGACGAGATATCGCGACATGCCTTCGATCTGTCGGCCGAAATACCGTTGAAAGCGGCCCTTTTCAGAGTCACCGACAATGAGCACGCGCTAGTAGTGGTGGTGCACCACATCGCCGCCGATGGTTGGTCGATCGCCCCACTGATGGCCGATCTGGGTACGGCCTATACCAGCCGGTGTGCGGGTGAAGCTCCGGCGTGGGCAGATCTGCCGGTGCAATACGCCGACTATTCGCTATGGCAGCGTGCGCAGTTCGGTGAGCTACAGGACAGTGACAGCCCAATCGCACGGCAGCTCCGCTATTGGCATGGCGCGCTGGCCGGACTACCGGAGCGCATCACGCTACCCACCGATCGACCATACCCGTTGGCGGCTGATCAACGCGGAGCGACGATAGCGGTGAACTGGCCTGTTGAGCTACAGCGGCAGATTGCCGAACTGGCAGCCGAGAACAACGCGACCAGCTTCATGGTCGTACAAGCTGCACTGCTGATCCTACTTTCTCGTCTCAGTGCGAACTCTGATGTAGCGGTGGGATTTCCGATCGCCGGAAGGCGCGATCCAACTCTGGATCAACTTGTCGGATTTTTCGTTAATACTCTGGTGCTGCGGGCCGATCTCGCTGGTAACCCCACGATCTGCGAGGTTCTCGAGCAGGTGCGCGTGCGCAGCCTGGAGGCCTTTGATAATCAAGACGTGCCTTTCGAGGTGCTCGTCGATCGGCTGAACCCGGTCAGATCCCTTGCCCATCACCCCGTGGTCCAGGTGGCGCTGGCGTGGCAGAACTTTGCCGGTCGCCATGTCAACGATTCGGCTGCGGGAGTCGAACTGGGGGATCTGCGGATATCGCAGATGCCGGTGGAAACCCGTACCGCCCGTATGGATGTGAACTTCTCGTTGGCGGAGCGTTGGACGAAGTCCGGTGAGCCGGCAGGCATCGGCGGCACCGTAGAATTCCGCACCGACGTGTTCGATGCCCGCACCATCCAGTCATTGGTGACTCGGTTGCAACGGGTGCTGACGGCAATCACCGCGAATCCCGCGGCGCGGCTTTCCGTTGTAGATCTGCTCGACGACGATGAGCGCTGCCGCTTGTCCGTCCTGGGCAACCACGCGACCCTGGCCCGGACGCCGTCTCGGTCGGCGTCGGTCACCGGACTTTTTATCTGTAGGGGCGTTGGGGGTGTGTCCGACTGTTCCCGGCGGGGCAGTGAGCCAATGTTTGGCGGTGGGTAACAGTGTTATCTGTAGGGTGTTCCCATCGCTGTGTGGTGAGCGGGCACACAGATCTTGTGTGCGGCAAGCGGTCTTGGCTGGCGCATGATCGTCCCGTTGAGGCTGGGTGACTGACCATTGCGCCGCGTGGAGTGGGCCTGTTCTATTTGGTTAGGTCGGCAGCGAGTTGTCTGACGCGGGCGGCGATGTCGTCGCGGACCAGGCGCATGCGTTCGATGCCGCCGATGCCGCGTTCGGAGGGTTCGTCGGTGTCCCAGTATTCGATCTGGAGGCCGTCGGTGGATGCGAGTTTGGCTTCTCGGCCCAGGATCACTACGCGAGCGACGCTGCGTAGCAAGTCTGGGTCGATGGGTTTGGGGTGCTCTCCAGTGATATCCGCCCCTACCTCTAGGAGGGTCTGCGCGGAGAGTTCGTTGATGGCGTCGCCACGATCGGTGCCCGCCGAGCACACATCGATCAGGTCACCGGCCGCTTTGTTCATGAGTCCTGCGGCCATCTGGGATTTTCCGCCGTTGCGGGCGCAAATGGCTTATCAGCACCCCTACCCCACATCATACCCCCATGGGGTATGATGTGGGGTAGTCGGCGGCGTCGCGGCCGGCTAGGCCGCCCCGGACATTGATGCGCCCTTACGTTGTGGGACAGGAGGACCGCAGATGGCACACACCTTGGGTGAAAGCGCGGTGGCCCGGCTCACCGATGGGCGCGCGCTGCACTACATGCGCGCCGGCGCCGGTAACCCGACGGTGGTGTTCGAATCAGGGTTGGGTGCCTCGCGTTCGGAGTGGGGGCTGGTCGCACCGCTGGTGGCACAGCAGTTCTCGACGGTGGTCTATGACCGCGCCAACCTGGGGCGCAGTGACCCCGACGGGGGCCCGCGCACCCTGGAGCGCCTCAGCGGCGACCTCACCGAGCTGCTGGCCGCCCTCGATAGCGCCCCGTACATCCTGGTGGGGCACAGCTACGGGGGGACGATCGCGCTGGCCGCCGCCGCGCACGACCCGTCCGCCATCGCGGGCCTGGTGCTGGTCGATCACTCCGATGAGCACGTGAACGTGTGCTGTGGATCCCCGCTCAAAGCGCTGCGCCGGATCGCGGTGGCGGGCCGCTGGTTCATCGGGGTGCTGCGCCGGCTGCACCTGCTGGCGCCGGCGGTGCGTCGCGCTGCCCCAGGGATGCCCGCCGACGTGGTGCACGATCTGGTCGCCGAAGACCTGACCACTGGCGCCGAACAGGCGGCCGACGCCGAGGAGCAGTTTTTCATCGAAGGGCTGCAGACCCTGCGCGCACACCCTCCCAATCTGGGCGATATGCCCGTGACCGTCATTTCGGGAACCAAGACGACACCGTTCGACCGGTCCATCCGCACGGCATTCCTGCACGCCCACCGCCGCACCGCCGCACGCCTTGGCGCCCGGCACGTGTACGCCACAAAGTCCGGCCACCTACCGGTTTTCACCGAACCTCAACTGATCGCCGACGAGATCGTCCGCATCACTGCCCGCACCGCAGCCGAGCCGGTGCCGCGCCGCGGCGGGCACTGACAACCACTGTCGGCGCCCACGCGCGGCCCCACATGCCGTTTCGGCGCGCAACTCTGCGCGGCTGCAAGGCAGTTTTCCGTACCGAAGCGGCTCGCGTCACTTGAGAGGGCTGCGCATAGCGTGGAGCAGAGCCGGCATCGAGCAGTACGCGCACCTGGGCCGCCGCCCCGACAGGCGGACCATGGATCGGATTGTCCGCCAACTTATTTGCCGACGGTGACACCCCGCGGTGTGCGCCCCGCCGGGCGCAGGGGCCGTCGCCGTGAATCGGACAAGGCTTGTCTGAGAGTTTGCCTGATGCGCTCTCAGGTAGGAACCGTGCCGGGCTCGTTTTCGTTGACGTAAGTGTATGGCGCACCATTTTCGGGCAAGCATCGAGGCTCCCCGAAATGCAGTTAGGAGGTTGTGGCACCATGAAAATAGTGATAGTCGCAGCGGCTGGCATGATCAGTGCCGCCGGTATTGCGGGTCTGTGGGCATCGGTGCCCGCGGCGGCCGACCCGGCGCCACCACCGGTTTGCTATGCGACCAAACCGAGTGTGACCGCGATCGAACACACGCCGTGCCTGGCACCGGGTTCGGTGCAGTACCCGCAAGGGGTGCACCAGCCGACCTACGACGGCGCCAACCCGCTAGTGCCGTACGGCACCAATCCGCTTGTGCCATACGGCACTAACCAAAACAACGCCGGATAGTCGCTAACCCTGTGCCCGCCGCTAATCCCTCGGCGCGGCGGGCACAGGGCTTAGCGGGTGCTGGCGGCCGCCAGCCCCTTGGTATTGACCTCGAAGGCCTGCGACGAGCCGGTGCTAAAGAATGCCCCAGCCACGTGCAGGCGGCCTGATGACGCCGCCGCGGCCAGGATCGGGTGGTGCACAAGGCGTTCGAGCTGAATCGCGACGTTGACCACGGCGAGCTGATCGACGGGGCTGAACCCGCTGGCCGCGGCGCTCACGCGGGCCAGGTGATAGTCGTGGTAGGCGATCAGGGCGTCGCGGGCGAAGTGCAGCCAGCGGCCCACCGGGCTGGTGGGGGTGTCAATCGATTCGGACAGCAGTGTTTTCATGGCGCCGCAGCCCGAGTGTCCGCACACGACGATCGAACGCACCAGATGTTGGTTGACCGCGAAGTCCAGGGCGGCATCGACTGATCCGTCGGCCGGATCGGTGGGCACCAGGTTGGCGATATTGCGCACGGTGAACAGATCTACCGAGGTCTTCCCGCCGGTGAGCTTAGGCAGCCCGGGCCCGTCTGAGCAGGCCAGATACAGCGCGTCGGGCCGCAATGTGTGCGAATCAAGAAACGAGGTCATGGCAGAGGTGCCCCAATCGGGAAGCGGCGCCGGCACACCCGCGCGGTGTGCTGGCTAGGTGGAAGTGTTCGTGTACCGGTCAGCGGTGCTGTACCCGGCGACCTGACCGGCACCGCCGGTATGCGGTGCGGGCCGGGCCGTTGCGGGTTCATCGGGTGATCAGGCGATGCGCCTGATGGCCCCTATTGGGTCAATCACGTTGGTGCAGCGTGTCCATTGCTGCACCACACCGTCGGTGGGGGTCTCGATGCGCTCCGGGCCCGCTGCCGGGGCGCGGCCCAGCAGGTTGTATTGGCGGCAGTAATCGTCATCGAAGATGGTGCCGTGATAGCGCAGTGGCCCGTCGGGGAAGATCGCCGCGACCTGGGTGCCCGGTGCGGCGCGGCGCGCTGCCCAGCCCGCGACCAGTGCTACCGCGCCCACGCTCCAGCCGCCGGTGCTGTGGTGGGTGGCTGCCAGGGTGCGGGCAGCCCACACCGCTTCGTGCGGGGCGACCCAGTGCACTTCGTCGAATGCGCGGTAGTCGACGTTGCCGGGGTAGATGCTCGACCCGAGGCCGCGCATGAGCCGGGTGGCGGCGGGCTGGCCGAAGATGGTCGAGCCGATGGTGTCTACCCCGATCAATGCCATGTGCGGGTTGTGTTGGCGCAGTACCCGGCTGATGCCGGCCGAGTGCCCGCCGGTGCCCACCGAGGCGATCAGCACATCGACGGTGCCCAGCTGCGTGATCAGCTCGGCGGCCAGCGGGGCGTAGGCGGCGATATTGTCGGGGTTCTGGTATTGATCCGGGCACCAGGCTTCGGGGTCTTGGGCTAGCAGCTGTGCGACCCGGTCTTTGCGGGCCTGCTGCCAGCCGCCCTCAGGGTGCGGTGCGGTGACCGTGTCGACGGTGGCCCCGTGGGCGGCCAGCATGTTGACGATGGCCGGTTCCAGGCCCGGGTCGGTGACCAGGGTGACCGGGTGGTGGTACACGATCGCGGCCAGGGCTAGCCCCAACCCGAGTGTGCCGCTGGTCGATTCGACGATCCGGGCGCCGGGTTTGAGGTCGCCGCGGGCGCGTGCCTGCTCGACCATGTACAGCGCGGGCCGGTCTTTGATGCCGTTGGGGTTGGCGCCTTCAAGCTTGGCCCAGAACCCTTGCCCGGGGCCCGATAACGGCTCCGATATCCGCACCACCGGGGTGTTGCCGACCATGTCGGCAGGGCCGAGGTGGCGGGCACCGGTGGGTCGGGTTGTGACCGGTTTGATGCGCCGGGGCAGCCGGTGAGGCAGCTGGTGCGGTGCTGTGATGGTGTCGTTCATGAAAGGTGATCCCTGCATCGGGGGCCGCGTACGGCGGCCGGGAATGGCTGATGAGGCGGCAGGGTCACCCACGAGTGTGAGGTGACCCGGGGGCGGGGATCAGCGGCGGATGATGCACAGATCGGTCAGCAGCACACGCCCTGACCGCGAGAAGGCAGCGGCGGCCCGCACTGGTGGGCCGCGGCCTATACGGGAAACCAGCGGAGCCGCGACGATCGCGGCCACGATGGCCGCCGCGAACGCGGCCAGCAGCCGCAGCGGATTATCGGCCCGCAGCGCCGCGGTGAGCCCGTCGACGCTTTGACACAGCGCGCCGTGCACGGCGCTGCCGGCGTGCGGATGATCGGCGATCACCCCGGCGGCGAGCGCTACGGCAGCACCCGCCACCGATTGGCTCGCCGTGGCCAGGTTCCCCTGGTGGTGGGCGACCGGGTTCCCCTGATGAGTGTCCCCGGGCAGGCAATGCAGCAGCAGAGGCAGCGCGGCGATCGCCCCGATGAGCAGCGCCACCAGCATCAGCTGGCCGCGGCGCTGCACTCGGATCGCCATGGCCGCGACGCTACCACGGCCCGTCGATACCCCAGGCGGGTATGTGACCGGATTGTGATGCGCTCCCGGCGGCCGCCCTGGCCCGCGCGGTGCAAGGCCCGCTGTCATGGCTTGACCTCGAACCGGTCGATCATGGCGCCGCTGCTGCGCGGCGCTGGCACCGGTTGGCTGGGTGCGCCCGATGATCGGTGCACGGTGACCCCGCCGGTGGGTGCTGGTGCGGGTTTGGCGTGTACCCGCTGCACATCGCATACCGTCAGCTGCAGCGGGATCTGCGCGGCCTGCTGTATGGCGTGGATACGTCTGATCACCGGCTCGGACTGCAGGTATTTGTGCAACCGCTGCGGCGTTTTCCAGGTTTGATGCACCAGGAAGTGCCCCGGGTCACCGGCGTCCCGCAAAATCTCGTAGCGCAGGTTGCCCCGGTCGCGGCGAGTGTGTTCCAGCAATATGTTCAGGTGCCCCCAGATCGCTTCCTCGGCACCGAGCTTGGCGGTGACCTCGCCGACCACATGCACCGGCGAGCTGCTGCTCGGGCGCGGTGTCAGCACTCGTGCTGCGGGCAGTATCCATGCCGGCGCCGCCTGCGCGGGTTCGCCGGGCACCTGCTGGCCGCTCATGCGGTACCGGGGGCCGCGGCGGCGGGGGTCAGCATTGGACATCGACGTGGTAGACGCTGTACAGCCTCACGACCTGGTTCCGTCGCGACGATCCATTGCAGTTTGGACAGTTTGTTGTCGCAGTCGGGCCGTAGACGTCGAGGTCCTTGCGGATCCGGGTGGCCACACATTGCGAGAGCGGCTTGTTGCCGGTCTTGGTGACGATGATCTTGTTGCCTTGGGCTTTGAGGTTGTTGATGACGTCGTCGGCGTTGCCGAGACCGCCCGGCCCGGCCTGGGCGGCCGGCGCCGTCAGCAATGTTGCGGCGATGGCGGCTGCGGCCAGTGTCAATCCGGGCAGACGGCCACGAAAAATGTTGTTCATGGCAAAAGCACCTTCTACGTGTGGGCTGCGCCAAGTGGCGCGGCGATGGCTGATTGGTCGGCTACAGACCAGAACCCGCGCCGGCCCGGTAAGGGGCATGCAGGTTCGGGCCAGCCGCGGTCAGCGCCGCAGTACGCAGAAACGGTGAAGGATGATGCGGCCGGTGGCGATGGCCACGGCCCCGGTATGGGGCGGCCCGCGGGTCCATGCCGGGGAACCGGCCGCGACTGCTGCATAGGCAAGCAGGGCCAGTGCACCGATCCACAGCACGCGCAGCACAGTCGGTGCGGCCAGCTGGGCAGCCACACCATCGGCGACCGAGCACACGAACGCCGCGGCCTGCCCGATGTGGTTGTGTGCGGTGGCCGCGACATCACCGCGCTGCAGCGTCGAACCGGCGGCTACCGCGTGATGCGGAAGCGCGGTCGCCGCGGCGCTGTGGTGGGGCAGCGCCGCGCACTGCAACAGCAGCACCAGGGCGGCCATCGCGGCCACGATCAGGGCTCCCAGCCACGACATACCCCGCAGTTCGCGGGCGCCGCCGGCGGTCACGGCCAGGCGCCCTGCCCGGGAGTTCCCGGGAGGTTGCAGCTCACCAGTGGACGGCAACACCTCTTCACCATAACATGATATGCGCATACCCTTACCCGGTATTTGACATGTGTTTTTGACGGTCGGCGCGGTGGTGTTGAAGGGAGCGGTTCATGACGGTATCGCGATCGCAATGGGGCCGGCGCGACTTCTTGCAGCTGGGTGCGGCGGCCGCCACAGCAGGTGTGCTGGCCGCCTGCGGCGCTCGTTCGCGCGGCGGCTCGACTGGGCAGCTGGTGGGGCCGGACTCCCCGCAAGTGGCGGCGCTGGAGGCGGTGCGCCGCGACGGGGGCGGGCGGCTGGTGCCGGTGCGCTTGCAGGCCCGCCCCCTGCAGTTGGATCTGGCGGGCCGGACGGTGTCGACGTGGGGGTACGGCGATCAGGTTCCGGGGCCGACGATCCGGGTCCGCAAGGGTGAGGTGTTGCGAGTGAGCACCGCCAACGGGCTGCCGGCCCCGACCACGGTGCACTGGCATGGGATTGCGTTGCGCAACGACATGGACGGGGTACCGGATCTGACGCAAAAGCAGATCACGGCGGCGGGGTCGTTCACCTACGAGTTCGCGGTGGCGCACGCGGGCACGTATTGGTTTCATCCTCATGTGGGCACCCAGCTCGACCGCGGCCTGTATGCGCCGCTGATCATCGAGGACCCCGATGAGCGCGCCGACTACGATACCGAACTGGTGGTGGTGCTCGATGACTGGATCGATGGCACCGGCACCGACCCCGACAAGGTCCTGGCCGGGCTGGCCGCCAAGGGCATGCCCGAGATGGGGCCCTCGATGGGCGGTATGTCTGGCGGTATGCCGATGGGTGGGATGGGGGTTAGTGCGGATGCGCCGCTGGGATCCGATGGCGGCGATGTCACCTACCCGTACTACCTGGTGAACGGGCGGGTGGCCGCTGACCCGCAGAGCGTCGATTATCGGCCCGGGACCCGGGTGCGGCTGCGCATCATCAACGCCGCAGGCGATAGCGCGTTTCGGGTCGCAGTTCCCGGGGTGCCGATGACGGTGACCCACACCGACGGCTTCCCCGTGGCGCCCCGGCAAGCCGACGCGCTGCTGATCGGGATGGGCGAGCGCATCGACGCCGTCATCACCATCGGTGATGCGTCGGTGCCGCTGCTGGCCGTCCCGTACGGCAAGGACGGCTACGCCCAGCTGGTGCTGCGCTCCGGCGGCAAACCGGTTCTCGGCGAAACCCAAAACGCGGCCGTGGCGTTGACGAAGATGGCCGTGCTGGACACCGCGACCTTGAGCGCCACCGCCGAGGTCGCGCTGGTACCGCGTGAACCCGACATCTCCTATGACCTGCGCCTGGCAGGTCCGGGCGAGAAGTACACCTGGACCATCAACGAAAAAACCTACAACCGGGCCGAAGGGCTGCCCGTGCGCGAAGGCCAACGGGTGCGGCTGCGCTACCTCAACAACTCGATGATGTTTCACCCGATGCACCTGCACGGGCATACCTTCGCGGTCCGAGGCCGGTCCGGGGCCTACACCGCCCGCAAGGACACCGTGCTGGTGGCGCCCATGGCCACCGTCGAAGTGGACTTCGATGCCGACAACCCTGGCCAGTGGCTCACCCACTGCCACAACATCTATCACGGCGAGGCCGGGATGATGACCGTCATCTCCTACCGCCAATAGCGTCCCCGGCGGCGAAGATTGCGCTGAACCGGCCACGCCGGGCCGAATGTCCCACTGACCTCACAGAAAGAGACCGCACATGCAAGGACTGCGATTCGTGTTGTTGGCCCTGGCCACCGCCGGGCTGTTCCTGACCGGGCTGCTTGCCCCGCCCCTGGGGCACGCTGCGGGGTCCTGTCCGCACCGCTTCGGGGCCGCTCAACAGCTGCCCGACGCTGGCGGCGGTACCCAGGAATGGACCGTGGCCGCCCTGAAGAAATCAGAGGCTGTATTACCCGGATACAGCCCGGCCGGCCAGCTCTGGGAAGCTGCGGCCACCGTGCGGGCCGCGCGCGGCACCATCACCGCGCTGATCCCCAACCTCGCCGCCCACGCCACCGGCGCGCACTACCCGGTACTCTGGCAGATCGGCACCGACCAAGGACTGCCCGCCGCCACTCTCGATGAAGGACAAACATCCTCGGGCACACTGTATTTCGATGTCACCGGCCCGGACCCGATGGCCGTCATCTACGGCACCGGCGGCGCCGCACCGGCGATGATGTGGTGCTGCAACGAGTCCATGAACATGCCTATGGACTCGAAGATGAAGGCCGACATGAAGGCCATGATGGCGGACTGCCCCTGCTGCCAGGACATGCCCGCACCCACCTCGGGCGGCGACTGCCCGTGCTGCGCCGGTGCGCCTGCCCCGGCCTGACCCCACCGGTGACCGGGCTAGCCTGAACGTCCCGGCCCGGTCACCGCGTAAGTACCGGCCAGCGGGCCGGGACCGACTGCGATATCAATGCGGCATGGTCAGCACTGCACGTCGACGTACATGGTGCGGTACAGCAATTGTGTGCCCACACCATTGGCGCGTTTAGCCCGGTTGGGGTCGACCACCTGAGGATGGGTCCACCAGTACTCGGATTTGCCTTCGCGTACCGATGTCACGGAGCACATCTGCAGCGGCTTGTCGCCGGTGCGATTGACGATGACCTTGTCGCCCTGGCGCTGCAAAGCCATGATGACCTGCAGCGCGTTGGGGGCGGCCGGGCCCGCCCAGGCCGGCGCGGCGCCGGACAGGCCCAGCGTTGCCCCGGCCAGGACTGCGACCATCGATGCGGCCGCGCGGTGAAGAAAACGGTTGTTGTGCATAAGAATTCCCTACGTTGGGGTGCCGCACACGGGGGCGGCGAAGCTGTCGAGGACACACCAGTGCGGGCTGCCTGTGGCTAGAGCGGCAGGCAGCCCGGGGTGTTCGTCAGCGCCGGATAACGCAGAGCTGATGCAGCAAGACGGCGCCGCTGGCTGCGGCGGCTGTGCGCGTCCATGGCGGCGGCCCGTGCGCACCCGCCCGCACGGCCATGGCCCCGGCGGTCAGCAGGACCGGCGCGGTCCACTTCAGCGCTGCGTTGTCGCCGCCGGCCACGTTCCCGGCTAGCGGGGGGTGTGGGCAGGGCGCATCCAGGTCAGCGCGCACATCGTGAACGTGTGCGGTGATCAGTCCTGGTACCGCGCCGAGGGCCGCGTTAGGTGCATGTTCGCCGCTGGCCGGGGCCGGTGCGCCCGCGCGGGGCAGCTCGGCCGTGCACCCGAGTATCGCCATCGCTGCCAGCGCGGCGGCTAGCAGCAGCAGCGCCCCCGCGCCCCTGTGGGACCGGCGGCGATACCCCCAGCCCGGGTGCATCCGCATGCGGTCCATTCTAGCCTTTACCCCTACCGGGTATAGCCATATAGCGGTGGTGTGCTGACGGTGTCCAGGTACGCGTGCAAGGATGCCCCCCGCGGGTATCACGATCGCGGCGGCGCGCAGGCCGCCGCAGTGCCGCCCGGTGCGTCAGGAGGTGGCCGGTGGGTGCGGTGCTGAGGTCGGTGCGGTTCCAGATCACTGTGGTGACGGTGGTGGTGTTGGCCGCGGCCGGCGTGGTCGCCCTCGGGGTGCGCCATCATCTCCTGCTCGGCCCGGACACCGTGGACTGTGCTCGCTACAAGTGTGTGGCGCTGACCTTCGATGACGGCCCCACCCCGTTCACCGATCGTCTGCTGCAGGTGCTCACCGACCGCGGCGCCAAAGCCACGTTCTTCCTGATCGGCAACAAGGTGGCCGCCGACCCCGACGCGGCCCGCCGCATCGACGCCGCCGGGATGGAGGTGGCCAACCACACCTGGGAACACCCCAACATGGCCACCATCGCGGTCGCCGACATCGCAGGCCAGCTCAACAGGGGCGCCGCGGCGATCACCGCCGCGATCGGGCACACCCCGCACCTGTACCGCCCCGCCGGCGGAGTCTCCGATGACGCGGTGCGCGCCGAAGCCGGGCGACAGGGATTGGCCGAAATCCTGTGGGACGTCATCGCATTCGACTGGATCAACGACGCCAACACCGCCGCCACCGTGTACATGCTCAAAACCCAGATCAAACCCGGCTCGGTGGTGCTGCTGCACGACACCTACTCCAGCACCGTCGACGTCGTCTACCAATTCCTGCCGGTCCTGATCGCCAACGGCTACCACATGGTCACCGTCAGCCACCTGCTCGGGGATCGCGCCCCCGGCAGCAGCTACGGCAGCCGCGAAAACGGCCCACCGGCCAACGATATTCACGACATCCCGGCCGACAAGATTCCCGCGCTGCCGGCCACACCCTCACCCAAACCCGCACCGAACCTGCCGATCACCGACATCGGCGGCCAAAATCCCGGCGGCCCACAATGATCCGGGCCGCCGCAGTGAAGCTCTAGCACCGCACGGTGACATACATGACGTGCGAGGCCAACGAGCGGGTCGCCGGCCCTTTGCGTTGCTGCACCTGGTTATAGATGTGCCGCCCGACGCGCACCGAGACGGCGATGCACGCCGACAGCGGTTTTCCGGCGGTATCGCCGTTGACGATCACCTGGTCCCCACGGGCTCGAAGGGCGGCGATCACAGTCTGGGCGTTACCCGGCGCCGGGCCGGCGGCGGCGGGAGCTACCAACGCAAGCCCGGTGAACGCGGTGATACCGGCCGCTACCGCCACGGCGGCGGCGCGCCGGCAGGCGGACACGGACGGTGTTGTCAGTGTTATCAATGATGTGGTCACGGTCATGGATGTCCTTGTATTTCAGGGGTACACGGGGTGGCCAAGGGCCTGTGGGGCTGTCGGCCAGGGGCAGGCAGCGGCGGCTCAGCGGGGCCGGGCCGCACAGGGTGTGGTCCGAACCGGAGCAGCGACGCGGTGAAGGGGTGCCGCCCCGCCTGGACGCAGTGTTGGCGGGGCGGCACCGGTCAATGGGGCCGGTGTTAGCGGTGCCCGCCCCAGCCGCCGCCATGGCCGCCGCCCCAGCCGTGGCCCCCACCACCGCCCCAGCCGCCGCCATGCGGCGGGCGCGGCCAGCAGTTGTGGTGGCGGCAGCCGGGCCCTGCGGGGGCCTGGGCACTGATGGAATCTGCGCTCGGGATTGGTCCGCTGGCCTGCGCCAGGGCCGGTGCAGCCAGGGCCAGGGTCAGCGCGGCTAGCGGGGCCGCCGCGGCGGCGGCCAGCCTGCGGTAGCGGCGGGTGTGGTTAATTACGGTGCGGTTCATGGTGATTCCTTGCGTGAAAGGGGCCGCCATCGCGGCGGCCAGGATGGGATGCGATGACCGGTATCAGCGCCCCCGATGGGGGCTCTGGGGGAACCGGCCGTCAGCGCCGCATCACGCAGAAATGTTGCAGCCGGTCACGGCCGCGGCGCAGAAACCAGATCGCGGCGCGACGCGGTGGGCCGCGGGTACTGTGCGACCACAGCATCGCGGCGGTCGCCACCAGAAACATCGCCGCCGCGGGCACCGTGCCCCACCCGTGCACCGCGTCGGCTGCCGCGGCGACCACCGTGGTGGCGGCGGTCAGTAGGGCGCACCGATGGTGGTCACCATCGCCGGCCACGGCGATCAGCGCACCCAGTTGTGCGGCCGCGCCATGTACCCCGGCGGTAGCGGGGACGTGCCGCACGGGTGCGGTGATGGCGGTGTCGGGTGCGGCCGGTGGGCACTGCAGCGCGGGCACCAACACCACCGCCGCGGCCAGCAACACCCGCACCACGCCGATGGCCACCCAGTGCGGGTGGCGCGGCGTGCGGTCACCGGTGAGCGCCATCACCCCACCGTACACCCTAACCATATACCCGTATAGGGTATGCAGAAAATGTATTCATGCTGGTTGGGGTACAACGGGGCACCGATACCTGGTGGTGCCGGTTGCCGGGGCGGCATGCAAGTGCAGCGGGTTAGGGCGATTCCTCGGCCGGTGGCACAGGCGGCTGACCGTGGGGGTCTTCCAGGACGGGGGCAGCCGGAGCGCCGGGAACCACCGTCGGGGGTGCGGCGGCCTCGGCGCCGCCGATGTTCTGGGGCGCCCGACCGTAGGGGTCTTCCAGTGCGGGAGTCTCATTGCCTGCGCCGTAGTTGACGCCCGTGGTGCTGGACACTGCTGGCGGCCGCACGCCGCCGGTCACCGAGTAGCGGGTACTGGAGGAGGACTGGATGTTCGGCGGGTGGGCGCTGTTGCCGAGCTTGCTGCCGGGCATCCCGGTCGCGGTGGCTCCGGGGTCGGCGTTGGTGGCGATCTTCACCCCGCGCGCATCCACCGCGGCCGGGGCAACCGCCGGGAAGTTGTAGTAGCTGTAGGTATAGCTGCCCGGGACCGAAGGCAGCGGCGCCGGGACTGCAGGAATGAACGGTATCGGCGGCGGGTCGGCCGATGCCGCCGGGGCTGCGGCGGCGAGCGCGGCGAGCACGCCGGCCGCGATGCTCGCCGCACTCCAGAGGGGGTGTCGTGTGGCCATGAGCGGTGTCCTTTCGAAGGAATGTCTTGTCAAAGCCGATGTCTTGGATCTGGCCGAGTCGTGTGACCGACCCTGCAGGCGGGCCGGGCCCGGCGACTCATCCGGCCAGTGCGTAGCCGGCTTGGCGTATGGCCGCATCGATCGCCTCGACCGGCAGGGTCGCGGCCGAGGAGATGGTGACGGTGCCCTCGGCGATATCGACATCCACACCGCTGACCCCCGGAAGCGCAGCCACCTCCTGGCGCACCGAGGCCGCGCAGTGCCCGCAGCTCATACCCGACACCTTCACGGTCACTGTGCTCACCGAAACCTCCTTGCCCGCACCAGCAGATTTCGAAAGGATACCCCCGTAGGGTTATTTGTGCAGAGTATTGCTGCGCACCGCTACAGGCTCGTGTACTCGGAACCGGCCAGTACCGGGACGGGGTATCACAATCCACCCCTTACCTGGGCAGTTGCGCGGGCGATCGAGGCTCGATACCCCCGTTCGGGCGGCCTCGTTTCGGTGGGATCCGGGTTGCCCGGTTCATACTTGTACGGGGTACGCCAGGTGTGGGAGGAAGGACTTGGTGGTCTCGGTATCGTGCGAGGGCTCCGGCGGCATACCTGCCCTACGGGCTGCACAGCAGTGCGCCGGAGGCGGCCAGCACGGCGGTGATGATCGGGCCCGCGGCGATCACCGTGAGGCTTATCGCCAACGCGGTCCATGCGCGGGCCCGCACCGCAAGTGCCGGGGGTGATGCCACGAGTCGTTCGGCGCGGCTCAGGACAGCCACATTCGCCGCGCCGAGGGCCGCCGCCGGTGCGCTGGCGGCGCCGGCCAGGCCCATCAACCCTGACAGCAAGGCGCTGCGGCCGTGTAGACGGACTGCGGCATCGTCGGCACACATCTCCAGCAGCCGGGACACCTCGGCCGCCCCTACGGTCATGAGCCGCACTCGCGGTAAGACGGTGGACACGGCGCGCAGCGCCGAGACGAGCTGGGGGTGGTGCCCCGCCAGATGAGCGCATTCGTGCGCCAGCACCGCCGCGATCTGTTCGTCATCAAGAGCAGCCAGCGCGGCCGTCGTCAGGACGATCGCCGGCGGGCGGCCGGCGACGCAGTAGGCGGCAGGTTCGTGGGCTTCCAGAACCATCACGTGCTCGTCGGCGGTGCGCCGGCCCACGATACGCACCGCGCGAGCATGTTCGTGCGCGGTGTCGCGTAGCCGGACCACGGCGCGGGCCAGGCGTACCCCCAGGGTTGCGGTCGCTGCGCTTGCCGCCGCGGCCAGGGCCAGCAGCCCGGACTGCGGCGCGATGCCGACATCACCGGCGGCCACCGCGTGCAGGCGGGTGATGCACGCCGCGAGCACTGCCGCGGGGGAATCCCAGTGCCGGGCAACGTCAATGACAATGAGCACCGCAGCTACCAGCCAGGTGGACAGCACGCTGGCGATCGCGGCCAGCCACGCGGCGATCGCCAGATGTGGGGCGTGCGCCGAGCGGGTCAGGCGGGTTAAGACCGGTGGCCCGAATACCAGGACCGCCGCGCTGTAGAGCAGCAGGCAGACCGCGATGCTCACTTGGCGCGGGCCCGTTTCACCGGTCGCCGCAGCACCGCGGCCAGCCGCGCCGATTCTTCTGGGCCGATCTGCTCGAGGAAGTGGGTGAGCACCAAATCAGGGCTGCCGCCGCCGTGAAGCGCCTCACGCATAAGCCGGGCGCTGTGCTGTTCGCGGGTCAGGGTGGCCCAGTACCGGTAGGCCTTGCCCTCGCGCTCACGCGCCAGCCAGCCCTTGGTGTGCAGGTTGTCCATCGTCGACATCACCGTGGTGTAGGCGATGTCGCGTTCGGTGGCCAGCTCGTCGAACACCTCGCGCACCGTCATCGAGGTGTCCTCGTCGCGGCTCCACACACGATCCATCACCACCGATTCCAGCTCACCGAAACCTCGACTGCGCACTTGATGTATCTCCTGGCCTTCAACATTCTTACTGTCTACGTACGTAAATAGTAATACCGGCGTTCGGCCTGTGCCGCCGGTCGGTTATTGGCCGTCCGCAAACTGGTACCTCGAGGCGATGACCTCCCCGGGGTGCGGGGCGCCGTAGATGATGGCGATCTGGTCATGGGCAGCCAGTGTGATCGCGGCGGGGTTATCTGTTTGCGGCACACCGTTGACGATCACGCGCAGCTGTTTTCCCGCACCGGCGCGTAGCCCTCCGATGTGATCAGCAGCCAAGCTGACCTGCCATTCGGTGAACAATTCACCGAGGCTGAACTGCCGGCGCACCGGCGACTCGATGTGGATGATGCCGCTGGCATCGTGGGTGTGCAGGGCACTCATGGCGCCCCGTCGCCCATCGACACCGATATTGGCCGGTACGGGCACCGGCCGGCCGTCGACCTGCACGTCAAGATGGGCGTGAATGTGTAGCACGGTGCCCTCCATGCGCGCCATCGGCAGCCCGGCCGCGCCCGCTGCCGCGGACGCATCCGCCGGTGCCGGCCACGGCGGCGCGCTATCGGCACCGACCGCGACAGTGGCCGCCGGATGATCCAAACCAGTCGCCTCGCCAGGTGAGGTGTGTTGCCCACCGCGTGTGGCCATGGCAGTACCGACGACCGCTACCGCGAACACCGCCACCACAGCGGTACCCACCACCGGCACCCACCATCCGCCTGCGCCCTCACGTAGATCCGGCATAGCAATGCGCGCACCGCGCTGGCCTGCGGTACGTGCTTTGCGCCAAGGCGCCATTGATAACACTCCGTTCCCCGGCCCGGTTGCGCACGCAATCTCATCGCCGACAGATTCATCGACCGGCAACGCGGCAGCCTTGCGCGGCCGGGCCCGACTGCTGATTACAGGGCGCGCCCTGGCCTGGATTTGAGGAGGTCGATTTCCGTACGCAACGCCCGCAGTTCCTGTAACTCAGCAGAATTCGCCTCGCCGGGACTGCGCATCATCATCCACATCATTGCGCCCATCACCAGCGGGCACGCCAGTACCGCGGCCACCGTGAAAAAGTAAGTCATCGCGCTCCCTTCCCAACGGCCGATGCCCTGATTCCAGGACCTACGATCTCCGTACATAGATAGTAGATCGAGCTCGGCGGTGACGCCAGTATTCGCATGGCCCACCCCTGCCCCGCACGTAGAGGTGAGTCGCCGGGCGGGCGATACAGCACGCCGGCGTGGCACATCACCTGCCCGGCAGGCCATTTCACCCCAGAGCCGCTCAGGGCTTGTCCGCGCAGCAGTCGCCGCCGGGTGTGGGCATGTCGGCGCAGCAGTCGCAGTCCGCGTCCGGCGCAGACTTCATCGTGGCCATCATCGCTTTCATCGCCCCCTGCTCACACCACATGGCCGTCGGCATTGCCCCGCCGCCCTGGTAGGTCACCATCGCCGCAGCGGCACCGGTGACATCGAAGTACACCTTGCCCGTGGAGGTATGCCCTTGAGCCAGGGTGGCCCCCGGGATGCCGTAGGGGCTGGCCACCTGCCAGAGCACCGGGTAATGCTCCTCGGAGCCGGAGACGGCGGCAAGATTCGGAATGATCGGGGTCACCGTCCCGGCCAGTGCCCGCACCGTTGCGGTTGCCTCCCAAAGCTGCCCTGACACCGGGTAACCCGGAGTCGGGTCAGCGCTCTTGCGCAGCCCACTGACGGTCCATTCCTGTACCACCGCGCCACCGGCATCACCGATCCGCTGATGCGACCCCATTGTGTGGGGACAGCCACTTTTGGCGGCATTGGCCAGCGGGACACCGGCTGCCAGTATCGCCATCACCGCCGCGGCGGCCACCATGATCACTCGTAGTACACGCACGTGCCGTACCCCTTTCCATCGAAATCCAGTTACCTCGCACTGACCACGCCTGCCGATAGCGGAAGGTCCCAGCCGGAACCATCTACTATCTACGTACATAGATAGTAGATCAATGGTGGCGGTTGTGGCATCTGACGGACCCTGGCCTGCAGTGCCCATCTTGGATGAGCACGATGACGCACCCCTTGCTCATTGAATCTGGGGCGACTTCTCTTCGCGTCGCCCTTCTCAGGGACTGGTTCTACGTGGCGAGATCTACAACGAGTCGGCTCACCCGGGTGGCGATGTCGTCGCGGATTAGACGCATGCGTTCGATGCCGTCGATGCCGCGTTCGGAGGGTTCGTCGGTGTCCCAGTATTCGATCTGGACGCCGTCGACGTCGTCGATTTTGGCTTCCCGGCCCAGGACCACTACTCGATCGACGCCGCGGAGCAGCTCTGGGTCGATGGGTTTGGGGTGCTCACCAGTGATGTCGATGCCCACTTCGGCGAGGCTTTGAGCGGAGAGTTCGTTGATGGCGTCGCCGGGTTCGGTACCGGCCGAGCACACATCGATCAGGTCGCCGGCTTCCTTGCGCATGAGCCCGGCCGCCATCTGAGATTTGCCGCCATTGCGGCGGCACACGAACAACACCGAGAGCTTATCGGCGGCCATGGGATCAATAGCTCCTTGCGGTCGGAAGTCTGAAATTGTTTGTATAACAGGTAGATATGGCGGGTCTTGGCTGGCTACTTGGTGACCGGGACGGCGAGTTCGGCGAGTAAGTTGCGGACGCGGAGTTCGATGTCGTCGCGGATGGGACGGGTGGCATCGGTCGATTGTCCGGCGGGGTCGGGCAGATTCCAGTTCTCGTAACGCTTTCCGGGGAAGACTGGGCAGGCGTCTCCGCAGCCCATGGTGATGACGACGTCGGCGGCCTGCACGATTTCGTCGGTCCAGGGTTTGGGGTATTCGCCGGTGATATCGATGCCGACTTCGGACATGACTTCGATGGCAGCGGGGTTGATTTCGCGGCCGGGTTCTGAGCCGCCGGACCACGCGACGGCTTGCCCCGCGGCCAGGTGGTTGAAGTACCCGAGCGCCATTTGGGAGCGCCCGGCGTTGTGGGTGCACAGGAACAGCACGGTGGGTTTGCCGTCGCTGACCTTGCCTTCCACCCGCGCCAGGGCGTGTAGGCGTTGGCGGGCGAACCGTTCGGCCAGTAGCGGCAGAAAGTTGGGAACGGTTGCCCGGCCAGCGAACTGCTCATAGGACGAATGCAGGAACCGTTCGATCGTTTCGGTGCCGAAGGCGGAGCCGAACTCGGTCTCCAGGCGGGTGGCCGCGGTGCGCAGGGCATGGCGCTGATCAATCGACAGATCGGGGTGCGCGCGGTGAGTTACGGGGCTATCGGTCATCGGGTTACTCCGTCACATTCGTTGTCGAGGCAGAAGCGGTCGAGACATCGGACGAAATAGCTTGCGGGACTGCGGTGAATCGTCGCCGCAACGCCAGCGACACGTAGACCAGGGCGACCAGGACGGGGACTTCGATCAGGGGGCCGACGACTCCGGCCAGGGCTTGGCCGGAGGTGGCGCCGTAGGTGGCGATGGCTACGGCGATGGCCAGCTCGAAGTTGTTTCCGGCGGCGGTGAACGCCAACGTGGTGGTGCGCGCATAACCCAGTCCGAGGGTGGCGCCAAGTAGGTAGCCGCCGCCCCACATGATCGCGAAGTAGGCCAGCAGCGGTAGCGCGATGCGGGCGACCTCCCAGGGCTTGGAAGTGATCTGATCGCCTTGCAGGGCAAAGAGAATCACGATGGTGAACAGCAGCCCGTACAGCGCCCACGGACCGATCACCGGCAGGAACTTCGACTCGTACCACTGGCGGCCCTTGGTGCGTTCCCCGATGCGCCGCGACAGATACCCGGCCAACAGCGGAATGCCCAGAAAGATCAGTACCGATTGGGCGATCTGCCACGGCGAGGTGCTGATCTCGGTTTGGGGCAGGTGCAGCCAACCGGGCAGCACCGACAGGTAGAACCAGCCCAGCACCGCGAACATCACGACCTGGAACACCGAATTCAGCGCCACCAGCACGGCGGCGGCTTCCCGGTCACCGCAGGCCAGGTCGTTCCAGATGATCACCATGGCAATACATCTGGCCAGTCCGACGATGATCAGGCCGGTGCGGTATTCGGGCAGATCGGGTAGCAGCAGCCACGCCAACGCGAACATCAGCGCCGGGCCCAGCACCCAGTTCAGCACTAGGGAGCCGATCAGCAGCTTCCGATCGCCGGTGACGGTGTCGAGGCGGTCGTAGCGGACCTTGGCCAGCACCGGGTACATCATGATCAGCAGCCCTAAGGCGATGGGTAGCGAGATCCCGTCGACCTGAACCTTTTCCAGCGCGGTGTTCAGGCCCGGTATCGAGCGGCCTAGGAGCAGGCCGGCGGCCATCGCCACCCCGATCCACACCGGCAAGAACCGATCCAGGGTGGACAGCTTCCCGGCGACCGCCACATGCCCGGCCGATGTCATGGTTTGGTTCATCGCGGGGTGCAGCATGCCGTCGTAGCCGCCGCCGCGGCCTCGGGATGTTCGGCCGTGTCCGCGGGCTGGCTCTCTTGGGCCGTGTGTTCGCAGGCGCAGACACCGTCAGGGTCTTGGGCCAGCAGCTCGGGGCTGGCCCCGAAGGTCTCCGAATCGGCTAAAACGGTGTAGATTTCCCACTTTTCGCGATCGGGCGCGGTGACCCACACCTTGTCCTGGGTGGCGAAACAGCACGTGGTGCCGATCTCTTCTTCGGTGAACATGCCCGCCGCGCTCAAGCGCGCGATCTCGGCGTGCACCTGCTCGCTGGAGTCCACCTGCACCCCGAGATGGTTGATGGTGCCGCCATGGCCGGGGTTCTCCAGCAGCACCAGCTTCAGCGGCGGTTCCTCGATCGCGAAGTTCGCATACCCCGGCTTGCGTTTGGCCGGTTCGGCGCCAAAGAGCCTGGAATAGAACGTGATCGCCTCGTCAAGGTCATCGACATTGAGGGCGAGTTGAATACGGGACACGGGTGCCACCTCCACAACTAATGAGATATTCATCGAACTAGTCGGACAGTCGCCAGTATGCCACCTCTTTGACATATGTCAATGCGACGGGGAGAATCGGCTGTATGCCCAAAGCGCTGCCTGTGGTGGACACGACTGGTCCGGTGTGTTGTGCGCCGGTGGCCGCTGGTCCCATGTCCGATATGCAGGCGTTGGAGGTGGCGCTGCGGCTTAAGGCCCTGGCTGATCCGGTGCGGGTGAAGATCATGTCGCAGCTGTTCAGCGCCCCTGACGGCGAGATCATCAGCGGCGATCTCGCCATTGAGATGGGGCTGACCGAATCGACGGTCAGCCACCATATGAATCAGCTGCGCAAGGCGGGGTTGGTGGAGTCAGATCGCCGCGGCATGAACGTCTTTCACCGTCCGGTACCCGATGCGCTGACGGCGCTGTGTGCCGTACTGGACCCCACCTGCTGCCGGTAGTCGCGGCCGCGATGGCGGGTTAGCGATTCAGGTGTCCATTCTCATCGGATTTCGGGCATCGGATTTCGGGTAACGTCGCTGCCTGCTCCGCCCGCCGGTGTCAGTGGTTCTGGGGTGAATGTTGTGGGGTGCCGGTCAGAGCCGGGGTTCTCTGGGGTGGCTGTGGGTGTGGCGAGTGGTTTGGTGCGGGCGGCGCGGACGCCGTTGGCGATGACCACGATTTCGGCGAGTTCGTGGATGGCGACGACGGCGGCTAGACCGAGGAGCCCGGTGAGGGCCAGTGGGATGAGCACGCTGATCAGGGCCAGGGACAGGCCGATGTTTTGCAGCATGATGGATCGGGCGCGGCGGGCGTGGCGGAATGCTTGGGTGAGGTGGCGCAGGTCTTCTCCCATGAGGGCAACGTCGGCGGTTTCGATGGCTACGTCGGTGCCCATGGCGCCCATCGCGATACCGAGGTCGGCGGTGGCCAGAGCGGGTGCGTCGTTGACGCCGTCGCCGACCATTGCGGTCGGGTTGTGTTGGCGCAGTTGACTGATCAGGTGGGCTTTGTCTTCGGGGCGCAGGTCAGCGTGCACGGTGTCGATACCGGCCTGGCGGGCCAACGCGGCCGCGGTGGCGGCGTTGTCGCCGGTGAGCATGAGGACCTGGTAGCCGTCGCGGCGCAGCCTCTGGACCACTTCGCGGGCTTCGGGGCGCAGTTCGTCGCGTACGGCGATCGCCCCGATAAGTGCGCGGTCCTCTTCGATGAGGACCGCTGTTGCGCCGCCGGCTTGCATGGCGGCGACCTGGGCGGCCAGCGGGCCGGGGTCGAGCCAGCCGGGGCGCCCCAACCGCAGGCTGTGGCCGTCCAGGTCGCCGGTGAGCCCGGCGCCGGTGACGGCTTGAACGTTGTCGGCCGGTACCACGGTGTCGGCGGCGGCCAGGATCGCGGCAGCCAGCGGGTGTTCACTGCGGGCTTCCAAAGCTGCTGCAGCGGAAAGGACTTGGGCGGCGGTGGCGGCGCCGACGGTGGCGACCTCGATGACGGCGGGCCGGCCCGCGGTCAGGGTGCCGGTCTTGTCCAGGGCCACGGTGCGGACCGCGCCGAGGGCTTCTAGGGCGGCGCCGCCCTTGACTAGGACCCCGAGTTTGGAGGCGGCACCGATCGCGGCGACCACGGTGACCGGCACGGAGATCGCCAGCGCGCATGGGGATGCGGCCACCAGCACCACCAGGGCCCGTTCGATCCACACCAGCGGATCCCCCAAGATGCTGCCCACGACGGCGATCGCGGCGCCGGCGATCATGATGGCCGGTACCAGGGGTTGGGCGATCCGGTCGGCCAGTCGCTGGCTGGCGCCCTTGCGGGATTGTTCGGCCTCCACGATCGCCACGATGCGGGCCAGCGAGTTGTCCGCGGCGGTACTGGTGACCTCGATATGCAGTACTCCGGTGCCGTTGATCGACCCGGCGAACACCTCAGCGCCCGGGCCCGCCTCCACGGGCACCGATTCGCCGGTGATCGCCGAGGTGTCCAGGGCAGTGCGCCCCTGCCGGATCACACCATCGGTGGCCAGGCGTTCCCCGGGACGCACCACCATCATGTCGCCGACCTGCAGATCGGCTGGGGCGATGACGGTTTCGGTGCCGCCCCGGATGACGGTGGCCTCATCGGGCACCAACGACAACAAGGCCCGCAGGCCACGGCGGGTCCGCGCCAGCGAGTACTCCTCCAGGCCCTCACTGATGGAGAACAAAAACGCCAGCATTGCGGCCTCGCCGACCTCACCGAGAAGCACCGCACCGACCGCTGCGATCGTCATCAAGGTGCCCACACCAATCTTGCCGCGGGCTAGCCGACGCAGTGTGGACGGCACGAACGTGTAGGCACCGATCGCCAAAGCCAGCCCGTACAACCCTATTTCGACCGGGCGCGGCCCCCCGGACCAGCCGGTGATATAGCCAGCCGCCAGCACCACGCCCGCGACCGCGGCCGCACGCAGCTCCGCGATCTCCCAAAGCCGTTCGGGTTCGCGCTCGGCCTGGCCGCCGGGGCGGTCCTCATCAGAGCCGCAGCCACACGCATCGCTCACCGGGCCACCTTCTTCTTCACGTCACCGGGGTGGCCGTAGTTCGGGCACAACGCCACCGCGCTGCCCGTGGCGGCCAGCAGCGCTTCGGCGGCAGTGAACACCGCCAGCACCTCGGGGCGCGCCAGCCGGTACACCGAGGAGCGGCCCTGCGGCCGGTAATCGACCAGACCGCAATCACGCAGGCAGCCCAGATGCGCCGACACCGTCGACTGCGCCAAACCCAACTCGGCGGTCAGATCCACCACCCGGGCCTCACCGGCAGCCAATCGCTGCAAGATCACCAGCCGCGTCCCATCCGAAAGGCTATGGAACAACGCCGTCGCCGCCTCCACATCGACCACCTGCCGGGGGCTGCCCGAAGACCTGTTCATCGCCATCAGACGATGATAGCGTTTAATACTGTTGATTGGTCAAGCCGGGGCGGCAGCGCCAAAGATCGATGTGGCCCGAGCGGCGGGGCCGAACGATCCGGAAAGGGCGGGCGAGGATGCTGGAAGACCCGTTAGTGCTGCCCGCCTCAGGTATTGACTTCGACACGGTGGCGGCGACATTCGCGTTCGTGGACCTGGTCGGTTACAGCGCGCTCACCGAGATATGCGGAGATCAGGAAGCTGCCCAGCTTGCCGCGCGGCTGGCTGAGCTGGCCCACGATGCACTGCGTCCCGGCGTGGCGCTGGTCAAAACAATCGGCGACGCAGTGATGCTGGTCGCGGGCACACCTGCACAGATGGTGGCCACCATCTGCGAGTTGGCCGACTCGGTGGCCGTCGAAAACGGGTTCTTGGCTGTGCGGGCCGGTATTCATCACGGCAACGCGGTCAGGCATGGCGATGACTTCTTCGGGCACGCAGTGAACATCGCCGCCCGTATCGCCGCACTCGCCGGAGCTGGGCAGGCCGTCATCACCGTCGAGATTCTTGACTCCACCGCCGAATACGGTCTGCCTACACGGTCGTTGGGTCCAACGCTGTTGCGCAACATCACCACATCCATGACGCTGCACATGGTGGCGCTCACCGCGGCCCACCGCCCCCGCGACCTTGTCTGCGGCATCCGCATCGACCCGGCCACCGCGCCGGCCCGGCTCCAGCACGAGCAGCGCACCTGGTGGTTCTGCTCGGCTGCATGCGCCGACCGATTCGCCGCCAACCCGACCCGTTACACGCCGCCGGTATCGATCACCACTAGCGAAGGGCCACGAGCATGGCACGTGACTGGACACGCAACCGACTGAAATTCTTTGTTGCCGGGCCGCTGTTCGAGGCGGGCGACCGGGTCATTCCCGGCCATCCGCACAACCGTCTGGCGCAGCTGGTCGCCGACCATCACCCGGCGCGGGTACTCGAACTATGTGGCGGGACCGGTTACACGGCCCGCCTGCTGGCGGCCCGTGCCCCGGATACGGCGATCGACTCGGTGGACATTTCCCCGGAGATGCTTGCGGTAGGACGGCACCAGCTGGCCCGTAGCGGGCTGCGTAACGTGAGGATGCACGAAGCAGATGCCGCCGAATTACCTTTTGCCGATGACACTTTCGATGTCGCGATGAGCATCTTCGGACTACACGAACTCCCCACCGATACCCGGCGCCGGGCGTTGGACGAGGTGGTGCGGGTGCTGCGCCCGGGCGGATCGATCGCGGCCATCGACCTGGACCGGCCGCCCTCGGCCCAGCGGGTGTTCAACGCCTACCTGCGCCTCACCGAGCGGCCCCACGCCCGCCAGGTCCTGGGCAACGGCCTGGCCGACGAACTCACGCTCCACGGCCTCACGGTCACCGAACACCGGCCAGCGCCCGGCTGGGCGAGGCCGTTTCAAATCATCCAGGCCCACACCTAAAACCCCAGTACAGCAACACAAATACCGCCAGCGGTTCATGCGTTCACGGGGTTGGCCGGTGATCGGGCGCTGGGGTCAGGCCGGAGGCGGCGGTGGTGGCGGCGGGCAACACGGATCGGCCCCATTCATCGCCGCGGCCATCGCCTCACAACAGTCACGTAGCTCTTGATCCATTTTCTAGATCCACCTTCCTGATCCGTAGCGCCAACCGGATATCGATCGGGCACCGCCCATCCTGAACGTTCCTCTACGGTGGAAGGTCAAGGGCAGCCGTCGGAAAAGGGAGATCGGGATGCAAATCAGTGAGCTGGCCCGCCGCACCGACGTCCCGGTCAAGACATTGCGGTTCTACGAAACCGAAGGCCTGCTGCCAGCGCCCACGCGGCGGGGCAACGGATACCGGGACTACAGCCCCGAATTCGAGGGCCGACTGCGATTCATCCGCCAGGCCCAGACCGCCGGACTCACCCTGGCTCAGATCCGTGAAATCCTGCACTGCACGATCAGGGCCTGGCGCCCTGCGCCACGGTCACCGCGCTACTGACCGAACGACTAGCCGCCGTGCGTGCCCAAATCGCCGAATTGCTTGCGCTGCAAACCACCCTGCAGAACCTGATCGATCGCGCCCAGCGCAGCGCACCCGGCACCGCCGCCAACGTCTGCTGGATCCTGGAAACCAACAGCACCGAACATTGACCGCCGGCCGCGCAGACACCTCGACAAAGCGCTGCCTACCGGTAACCGTCTCGCCGGCTGCGTCGAGTTGTTCGCCCTCATGGTCGCCGGCGCTACCAACGGTTGATATCAGTGCCGAGGGCTCTGCCGTGGAATTGGCGTTGCGGCTCAAAGCATTTAGCAGACCCGGACAAGGCTGCGGTTGGTGTCGATCCTGCTGACCGCCAGCGAGGGGCAAGTACCAGTCCAATACTCATCCGATCGAGGCCGTGCGTGATGGCGCTAAAGAAGATTGCCCAGAGGTGCTGATGACCTGCTGCTGACCAAACTGTGCACCGCCCGGCCGAGTGTGTGGAAGCTGCGTGCGTTCTCGATATAGCCATCCACGTGCGGTTTGCCTACGTAAGATCGCAGGATTCCGGCCAGCGGTCGTAGGTTTTGTCGTCTTGGAGGCTGCCGAGAATCGTGTGGGTCCACCTGCGCACCTGCGCACCTGGTGATGGACGATGCAGACGCTCTGCCCGGTGCTTAGTTTGTGCACGTGCAAGGTCGCCATGTGCGCACGGTACGGACAGAGATCGACAAGCCGAAGCGCTAACTGCCGAGGCGCAGTTGCGCTGTGAGCCGTGCGATCTCGCCGTGCGCTGCCGCGAGGGCGGCGTCCTTCTCCTTGAGTTGTGCATGTAGATCGGTGATTTGGGCCCGGTGTTGGTTGCGCTGGGTGCTCAGTTCGCGGCGCAGCCCGGCCACAATGCTCGTGGGCATCGCCCCGGCGGCAGCGCCGGAGGCCGGTGTAGTGGATGCGCGAAGGGAGTCGTGGGCGCGGATACGGGCCAGCTGCTCAGGGTTGCGGTAGATGGTTTTGCGGGTGACCCCGGCGGCGCGGGCCACGGCGTTGATGTTGATCGGTGCATGCTGACGGCGCAGGTCACGGATCGCTTTGTCGATGCGGGCACGGGCATCGGCGGAGCGTGCCTTGGCGTGCCGGAGCAGCCCGTCCAGGCCCGGTTGGGGTTCAGTCATGGGTGCTCCTGCGGCGCTGAGCGTGATCGAGTGCTGATTCGTGAGCGCCACGGGTTGCGATGGGCAGCAACGGAATCCGTGTGGCAGTCGCCGGTCCGCTGACTGCCACAGATGTCGGGATCGAGTGGTCGGTCAGGCGGGTGATGATGGCGTCCAGGGAGGTGATTTCGCGCAGCCGCTCGGCGACCCACACGTTGGAGTCGGCCAGCTCGCGGCCGGTGCGGGCGGCCACTTGGGCACGGCGGGCATCGAGTAGTGCCGCGGTGGCCGCGCGCTGCTCGCGCAGCTCGTCCAGATGGGTGGCATCGGTCGCGAAATGGCCGCACGACAGGCAGGCGTTGCCTTTGTCGCAGGACTTCAGCGGCGGCAGCAGGCATACCCCGTTGGGCAAGATGCGGTCGGTGCGTTTGGCCAGCTGGGTCATTTCATAGATGTCGGCGGGGCTGATCGCGATGTCGGCGCCGTGAGCGCCGATCTTCTTGTGTTTGAGGAATTCTGCTTCGGCAGTGGCTGCCAGGGTGGCGGCGTAGCGGGCCGTCATCTCCGGGCTCTTGTGGCCCAGGTAGCGCTGCACCACGTGAAACGGGACACCATCGTTGAGCAGTTCGGTGGCGCGGGTGTGCCGCAGCCGGTGAGTTTGGGAGAACCGCAACGGGTTTCCTGCTGGATCGGTCAACCGGTGGACCTTGTCGAGTTTTTGTAGCGAGTTCAGGTAGGAGCTGTAGGGCCGTGCCCGCTGTCCCTGATGTTGATGCAGCATCCCCACAAACAGGTATTTGGAGCTCACGCCGGGGTACTGCTGGGCGAGCCAGCGCTGCTGCTCGGCGATGACCTCCACGACAGCTTGTTCGACCAAGATAGTGGGGTCGACGCCCTCGACTTTGGTCTGCTGATAACGCAGCCGCGCCACGAACGTATCGGTGTCGCCGGTGGCGGGCCGTTCACGGCCCGGAATCGCGGTGAGCGGCTCATGATCGAGCATCAGGATTTCCGAGGCCCGCCGCCCGGTCATCGCCTGCAGCAGCCAGGCGCGCGCCGCTTGCGGATCGCCTAGACCGGGCACAACCGAGATGGCCCCGTCAGGGTGGGTGAGCACCACTCGCCGGGATCTGTCGGCGCCCAGGACGTCCAGGTAGGCCAGCATCCTTTGTAGATCGGCGGTGCTGTACCAGGTCAATTCGCGGTGGCGCTTAGTCTTGCGCGGCGCGTATGTCGGCGACCATAGCCGGGTGTGGGCGGTGGTGAGGTCTTTCCAGCGCTGATTGCCGGTGCCGGCGGCGGCGTCGGCGGCGTGGTCGTACATGAACGTGTAGAAGGACTGCACCTCGTATTGGATCTCGGCGACCATGTAGTCGGTGAGCCCGCCGGGTTTGGCGGAGGCTTGCGGGCTGCGCAGATAGTTCAGGAAGTCCAGGAACATCTGGCGCAGGGTGTCGGGGTCGTCGGCGATCAGCGGGTCGTCGGCCAGCGCCTTGGTGACGCAGAAGGTGCCCAGTTGTCGACCCAGGTTACCGCTGCGAGAGATGGCTGTTGTCCAGGTGAACAGTTGATGAGTCAGCGCGGTGCGCATCCAGAATCGCAGCCCCTCGCGCAGCCAGTTAGGTTGAATGCCAGCGAGTTTGAGTGCTTGATCGTGGCGGGGTTCGTGTTCGCGCTGGGGGATGCGCGGATCGATGCGCAGATCCCATAGATCATGGGACCACCAGGGCGCACCGCCGCAGCGCACCGAGAGCAGCACATATAGCTTGTCGACGGTGTACTGAAAATTGCGGCGATACCCCGGGGTGGGCAGACGCCCGTTGCGGCGTTCGAACAGCAGCACCCCGTGCCGGATGATCTCGGCGGCGTCAAGATCGAGCAGGCTTTCCGGGGGGCGCCCGTGGCCGTGCTGATAGTCGGCGATTGCTGACGGTAGGGTCCGCAGTAGCCATTTGAGGTCGCCAGGATCGATGCGGCACAGCCCTTCTCGCCAGCAGGTGTACACCCACCAGGCCAACTCGTGGGCGAAGCGGGGCGGCCCCGTCGGGGTGAAGTCGTAGGGTTCTCCGTCAGCGCGGGGCCGGTAGTACTTGTTTGGCGTGAATACCTCGCAGGCCGGTGCCGCATCGATCCGGTATGCCGGTGTGCGCCACTGCTCGGGCACTTGGGCCCATTGCTGCTCCCAGGCCGCTGGTGCGGACGCTCCGGTGCCCCGACGGGGCCCGGATCGGTTAAGTGGGGTCATCATGTAGCCCTTTCCACCCGGCCGCGAAGCTTTTCCACTGCGCCAGCGTGCGCATCTCGGCGTCCTCGGTCACCCAGCCGTACGTTGAGAGCGTGGTTTGCATGTCTTGATGACCTAGGCGCCGCATCACCACATGTGGCGGTACCCCCGACAACAGCAACGCGGTGGCGTGGGTGTGACGCAGCCAATGCGGCGACCACTGCTGCGGTAGGACACCGCGGGCACCCTTGGTGATTGAGCGGACCTTGGTGTACACCGATTCTGGTCGCAGCGGCGCGAACAGTGGACCGCCGGCGAGGTTGACGAACACGAAATGGGTGTTCAGGTTCTCAACGAGTTCGTCGGCGCCGACATCGACGAGCTGCCACACGTACGCCGAGTACAGCGCTTCCAGATCGTCGCCGATGTAGATGCGGCGGGCGCCGCCTTTGACCCGCACTCCGTGGGGATGGTCTTGGCGGGGCACCACCTCGATCCATGGGGTACCGCCGGCGCCGATATGAATATCGTTGTGCCGAAGCGATAATGCTTCACCAAGGCGCATTCCCGTCTCGGCCAGCGTGGCGAACAGCAGCCGGTCCCGCAGCGCTGACGGGGACCCCGACCAGGTGCCGTCGGTGTTCTGGGTAGCGCACGCGTCGATGATGGTGCCCACTTGGGTGGGTAGCAGAACCGGTGTGCGGCAGATGTTCCCGGTTTTGGTGCGGTAGATCGGCCGCGGCTGGGGTGCGCGGCGTCCGACTCCGGCCAGCAGGGGAATGTAGCGGGACCGTCCACGCTTGCCGAGGGTGCCGTAAAGCCGCTGATATGGGCCATCGAGGTGGTGTGCGTGGGCGTGATAGCGGTAGAACGCCAGCACTGCGGCGGCCCGCTGCTGCACCGAAGAAGGGGCCAACCACACCCCGGGCGCGCCGATGCGGGCGGTGCCCGGCAGATCCCCGGTCCGCAGGTAGGTCAGGAACTGTCCGAACATCGCCGTCGAGATGTCGGTCCAGGCGGTGTCTGTGGCCTCCAAAACATCCCACCAGGTGGCCAGTCCTGCCGCATAGCCGCGCACGGTGTTTGGGGAGGCCTGATCATCACGCAGGAACTGCAGATACTCCGCGACCGGCGCGATGGGCAGATAGTCGGCGCCCACGACCGTGTAGGAGCAGCTGCCATCGGCGGGCGACACCATCCGCTGTACTCGCGCCACCGATGATCACCCGCCCACGGTGTCAGGCTCGACGCTGCCGGTACGCGGCGAAATCTGCGACACCACTGCGCATCACGCGGGCGGGCGGCGGCTTGACCGGTGCGGCGGCGTAGCGCTGTCCGACCAGGAATTCATGGAGCACATCCAGCGGCCAAATGACCTGGTGGGCGGCCAGGGCCTCGGGAGAGCTGACCCCGTAGGCGAACTCAATCCACTTACTCATCAAGCGGGGGCGCTCTGGGAGTCGCTCATCCCATCCGGGCTCTGTTCTGCCCCAAGTGAACCCGGTGTCGGCGTTGATCCGCGTGTACAGCTGGGTCCGCAGCATTTCGTAACGGTCCTCATCCAAGGCTCCGCGATCATAGAAATGACGTAGCAGCGCCCCGATGGAGATACCCCATTTCTGTTTCACCGGAATCAAGTTCAGCAACGACGGCACGTTCTTCACCGCTTTCGATGCCACCGCAAACGGCGCCAAGAATTCCGAGGCGAACCGAGACGCTTGGTCTTCGTGCTCGTCGGTCAGCTCCGCGGCATCGGTGTGCAGCACCAAATGCCCCAACTCGTGCGCCAGCGTCCACCGCGTGCGCTCCCAAGAGTCCAGCTCCCGCAACACAATCAGCGGTCGTTCCTGGAACTCGCCCACCCACGTGGAGCATCCCAGGTGTTTTTCTAGCCGTCCCCGAGAATTATCTTCGGGTGTCTTGGCGCCGAAACGCTCGTGTCTCATCACCACCGGGATCCCGCCGCGCTCCAACAGATGGGTCAGATCGCTGATCGGTGCATCAGGTTCGACCCCCAAGCATTGGCGAGCGTGCCGCGCCGCGGCGATCGGGTCACGATCAGGAGCCGCCGAGATCCGCACCGGCGGCAACTTGTGCCGAGTATCGAGCTCCAACAGAAAATCGCCCGATAACGCGATAAACTGCGCCATCCGATTCTTCTCGGTCTCGGTAGTGGACTTGGGTGTGCGGAACAACAGATGGTCAGGCTCCACCAGACACACCGGGGTCGCTGTGAAAAACCTTGCCGGAAAACGCAAAACCTCGGTCAGCGACTGCAGTTCGTCCTCGGATAGGCACGTCGTGTCGGCGCGCTCCAGCCGTGACAAACGAGCACCGGACCAGCCCACCGCGTCCATCACCGACTTTGCTGTCAACCGCCGCATCAAGCGGGCCTGGCGGGCCCGTAACCCATAAATTTCAATCGTCTTCGTCATCGCGATCCCGATTCAACACCACTACCGACAACGCTAACTGGCGGGTGTGACAAACGCGTCACGCTGGATCGGGACCAGAACCCTCTTGGCTGTCCTGGCCGAAATCCTCGAAATCGCGGTCGTGCTCGTCTTGCTGATCCTGGCGGGGTACCGCCGACTTCGGTAGCGGTGCTGAGGCCACAATCACGATCTTGGCGCCATCGTCGATACCGATCACCGCCGCTAAGAACACTTCCGGCACGTGGTAGGCGTCCGGACTGAGCGTCCACAGCACGTACCAGTCGTAGCCAAGTGCATCCTCCTGCGGCTCCTCGGAATCCTCGTCGGTGGCCGGCGGCTCCTCCTGGTCGGCTGCCGCCACCTGCCATTGGTTGGCGATCTGTTCGGCAGCCTCCGACTCCTGCGGCTCCTCGTCGACCGCCGTCTCCTCCTCGACCGGCACCCCCTCTTCCCACTCCAACGGCTGCCGCGGCTGATCGAATTGGCCACTGATGGTCAACTGCCCGTCGCGGATCTCCTGCTCCGGATCGGCCGGCGTCGGCTGCTCGGCGTCCGCCTCGGTGCTCTCCTGGTCGAGGGCCTGTTGACCCTCGATGGCCTCCAGCGCCGCCGTCCGCTGCCTTTTCGGGGGAAGGATTATCAGCCGCTCCCGATCGGCGATCACCTTCGAGGGTGCCTTGCGGACCCGAAACTGGCCGCCGCGTCCATCGAGTAGCACCACCGACATACCCTGCCCACACATCGTGGACAAGGCCCCCGCCTGCGGGGTGAAGATGGACTGCTGCGGCCCGTCTCCCTCGATCAACGCCCCGTCGCCGTCCCGGGCGATCCGCAACTGCAGCAGCAGCCCACGCACCGACGTGCAGTGCAACTGGCCGTGCATCTCCGCCGGGTCGGGGAACTCGGTCTCCCATATTTGCGCAGCCCGCAGCACCATTGCCGCAATATCCTTGCGCAGCTGCGCAAACGCGCCATGATGCTGGCGAACCAAGTCGTCGCACTGCATCTGGACCTTTAGGTTCATGGCTGAAGGATTCCATATGCGAACCTACTCCGCAATAGGTATAGGCATGTTTTTCTTCATGCCATGTGGCAACGCTCGCCCGCCCGCTACCGGGCTGGCGCCACGTGGCATGAATATCGCGCCTGGCCCCGCGTTCCATATCAACGGTCATGATCGACTCCGCTGCGGTCATCGCCGCTGTCCTTTCGTGGTCATCACCTTGTCCACCAACTGGTTCAGCGGTGTATTGAGCACCTGGGCCACTTGCGCGACCAAGAAGAATCCAGGTGTGGCCGTGCCGCCCTGCTCCAACTTGCGCAGCGTGTCCAGCGGCACCCCGGCCTCATTGGCCACCTCTGCGGCCGTGCGCGTTCCCCGCAGCCTGCGCAACTCCTTGCCCAGCTTTTCACCCTGTACGCGTTGGGTATTGGACAGCGCTGGCCGCGGCATGCAGATAACTATACGCGGATAGTTATCACAGTATAGTTATATTCCTGGGGTGAGTTTTACTTCGGCAAGATGATGTCGATCTACTTGATTCGTTGTTGGCGAGCCTGGCGGGCCTGCTCTTTGAACGACTCTTCGACATCACCGAAGCGCTCGACGTATCGGTCGCCGATCTCGTCTCCGACGATGACCGCTGGCTGTCGTTGGTAACAGCGAGACAGCACCCCGTCCAACGCACAGCGCAACTCGCGTGTGGGACACATGTAGCCGACCGAACGGCCCACATCGCCGACCCGATATACATGTGTCCCACCGCTGGAACAGGAATGAAGCTCAGATCTAGCTGTGCCGGTACAGATAAGCGCTATTGCAGAGAAGGTGAGCCGCACCCCCGAAGCGGTGGCGGTCTCCTGCGGGGAACGTTCCTGGACCTATCGGGAGCTTGACTCTGCAGCGAACCGGTTGGCGCACTTGTTGATTGATCAGGGCGCCGGTCCAGGGCAGGTGGTCGCGCTGCTGAGCAACCGATCGGCCGAGGCGATTGCCGCGATCTTGGGGATCCTCAAAACCGGTGCGGCATACCTGCCGATCGATCCCGCCGTGCCGGATGCGCGGCTGACTTTCGTGCTCGCCGACGCTGGCCCTGTCGTCGCCGTCACCACCACTGATCTCGCGGATCGGCTGGACGGGCGAGGGCTGGCGATCATCGATATCCGCGGTGTCGGGCCACACCCGCCGGATGTCGGATTCGACGGCGCGATACCGGATCCTGAACCGGACCACACCGCGTATCTGATCTATACCTCGGGCACCACCGGTGTGCCGAAAGGCGTGGCCCTCAGTCACCGCAACGTGACACAGTTGCTGGATTCTCTGGACGCTGGATTGCCACATCCGGGAGTGTGGTCGCACAGTCATTCTCTGGCCTTCGATGTCTCGGTGTGGGAGATATTCGGCGCGCTGCTGAGTGGCGGGCGAGTGGTGATTGCTTCTGAAGGAGCGACGAGCTCGCCCGAGGATCTGCACGCATTACTGATCCGTGAGCACGTCACCGTGATCACCCAAACCCCCTCCGCGGCCAGAGCACTACCGCGGGAAGGTCTGGACTCGGCTGCGTTGGTGGTGGTCGGTGAGGCGTGCCCCGCCGAGGTGGTTGATCAATGGGCCCCGGGCCGGGTGATGATCAATGCCTACGGCCCTACCGAAACCACCATGTGCGTCGCGATCAGCGCGCCGCTGACCGCAGGGCAGGGGGTGCCGATCGGCACACCGGTCACCGGGGCGGCGCTATTTGTGCTCGACGAATCGTTGCGTCAAGTACCTGTCGGTGTCGTCGGCGAGTTGTATGTCGCAGGTAGGGGTGTGGGCTACGGCTACGTAGGCAGAGCGCCGTTGACGTCGACACGGTTTGTGGCCTGTCCGTTCGGGGATCCGGGCACCCGGATGTATCGCACCGGGGACCTGGTGTGCTGGAGACCCGACGGACAGCTTGACTATCTCGGCCGCGCCGACGAGCAGGTCAAGATTCGAGGGCATCGCATCGAGCTGGCCGAAATCCAGGCAGTCTTGGCGAGTTTAGGCGGCGTTGAGGAGGCGGTGGTCATCGCCCGTGAAGACCGCCCCGGCGACAAGCGTCTGGTCGGATACATCACCGGGACAGCCGATTGCGGCGGACTACGGATGGCGATAGCCGATCGCCTGCCTGCGTATATGGTGCCTGCTGCGGTGGTTCGGCTGGATGCGATACCGCTGACGGTGAACGGCAAGCTCGATACCCGGGCACTTCCCGCACCCGATTACGGCGACCACGGTCGATATCGGGCCCCCGCGAATGCGGTGGAAGAGGTGCTGGCCGATATTTATGCCCAGGTTCTGGGGCTGGAGCGGGTCAGCGTCGACGATTCCTTCTTCGACCTGGGCGGGGACAGCATTCTGTCGATGCAAGTGGTGTCCCGGGGTCGGGCCGCTGGCCTGCTCTGTCGACCCAGGGACATATTCGTCGAACAGACCGTGGCCCGGCTGGCTCGAGTTGTCCAAGTGACAGCAGGCTCGCGCGGACCGATCGATGAGGGCCTCGGGCACGTAGTTCCGTTGCCGATCATGCTGTGGCTGAAGGGGATCGACGGCCCCATCGAGGAGTTCAATCAATCGGTGTTGGTGCAGGCGCCCGAGGGCGTCGCAGAGGACGACGTGGTGACGTTGTTGCAGTCATTGCTGGACCGGCACGCCATGCTCCGGCTTCGCGTCACTGGAGACGGTGTCGGAGGGTGGTCTCTGACGGTGCCGGAACCGGGTTCAGTCGATGCCGCCACATGTCTGCACACGGCGGAGTATCTCTCTGACAGTGCCGTGGTGACGGCGCGGTCGCGGTTGGATCCTGCGGCCGGGGTGATGCTCAGTGCGCTGTGGGTGACGTCTACCTCGCAACTGGTGATGATCGTCCATCACCTGGCGGTGGACGGCGTCTCATGGCGAATTCTGTTGGAGGACATCAACCTTGGCTGGGCTCAGCATCGTGATGGCCAGTCCGTGGTGTTGCCCGCGGCGGGCACCTCGTTCCGGCGGTGGGCGGAGCTGCTGACCGCGCTCGCCCACGATCCCGGGGTCGTCGAGCATGCACGGACGTGGCGGGAGGTCTCGGCGGCACCGGCGATCTTTCCGGCGGTACGACCCGACACGGACACCCACGAGACCGCGGGGCAGCTCTCGGTATCGCTGGATGTCGAGACCACCCGGATGCTGCTCGGCGCGGTACCCGCGGCATTTCATACGGGTCCGCAAGACATTCTGCTGATCGCATTTGGGTTGGCGCTGGCCGAGTTCGCGGCCACCGACACCCCGATCGGCATCGATGTCGAGAGCCACGGCAGGCATGAGGAGATTGCGGCAGGAATCGACCTGTCTCGGACCGTCGGGTGGTTCACCGCCAAGTACCCGGTGTCGTTGTCCGGGCGTGGGGTGCGCTGGTCCGATGTCGTGGCCGGAAATGAGGCACTGGGCGCGGCTCTCAAGGATGCCAAGGAACAGCTTCGAGGCCAGCCCGAGGGCTTGACCTTCGGTCTGCTTCGGTATCTGAACCCGGGAGCAAATCTCGCGACGTCCGACCCGACGGTGGGATTCAACTACCTCGGGAGGCTGGCGGGCGGAGCTGCCGCGATGTCCGATGATCTGTGGCGGATACCTGCCGACGGCATGTCGGCTGTCAGCGTGGCCGCCGCGATACCGATGCCCCTGACCCACACGGTGGCGCTGAACGCGGGAGCGGTCGAGACCGACGACGGCCCTCAGCTGCAGGCCAATTGGACCTGGGCCTCTTCTGCACTCGATCGGGATCAGGTCAGCCGTCTGAGTCAGCTGTGGTTCGACGCTCTGACCGGCATCTGCGCGCACGTGCGCGCAGGCGGTGGCGGATTGACGCCGTCGGACATCACACCGGCCCGATTGAGCCAACGCCAGCTCGACGAGTTGCAACAGCAGTACCTGATCGCAGATGTGCTGCCACTGACCGCACTGCAGCAGGGCCTCGTTTTCCATAGCGGTGCTGGGAACGGGCCCGAGGGCGACCTTTACGTGGTGCAACTGGACATCACCATTGATGGCGCGCTGGAACCAGAGCGGCTTCACGGTGCGGTCCATACTGTCGCCGCCCGCCATCCGCATCTGGCGGCGCGATTCTGCGGTCAGTTCGAACAGCCTGTACAGCTCATTCCGGCAGAACCGACGGTGGGTTGGCGCTATGTCGACCTGAGCGCCGAATGGAACTGCGCCGATAAGGACGAAGAGCTCCAACGGCTGTGTGCCGCAGAACGCGCGGCGGTCTGCGACCTGACCGAACCGCCGGCATTCCGGGTGGCCTTGATACGTGTCGCGGCTGAGCGGTATCGGTTTGTGCTCACCAATCATCACATTGTGCTGGACGGCTGGTCATTGCCGATCCTGCTGCAGGAGATCTTTGCCGCCTATCGAGGACAACGGCTACCCGCCGCCACCCCTTTCCGGAACTTTGTCAGCTGGTTGGCAGCACGCGATACGGCAGCCGCACAGGCGGCCTGGGGTGAGGTGCTGGCAGGATTTCAAACTCCCACTCTCGTTGGCCCACCGCAAAAGTCGGGGCTGGGGCGGCGGGGGGTGCGCACGCATCAGTTGTCAGGGCGTCTCACTGGAGCGTTAGGCGAGTTGGCGCGTGCGCAGCACACCACGGTCAACACGGTGTTGCAAGGGGCGTGGGCACTGCTGCTCACCTCGCTGACCGGACAGCAGGACGTGGTCTTTGGTTCGGTGGTCTCCGGCCGCCCCGCGGATGTACCGGGTGCCGAATCGATGGTTGGCCTGCTGATCAATACCGTGCCGGTGCGCGCCAATATCAGCGCGGCCACCACCACTGCGGGTCTGTTGGATCAGCTCACCAAGGAGCACGCTAAAACGCTGGAGCATCAGCATGTTCCGCTGAGTGAGATCCATCGTATTGCCGAGCAGGAACGACTGTTCGACACTTTGTTCGTCTTCGAGAACTATCCGGTGGACACCGGTGTGTTGTCGGGGGCCGACGGATTCGCCATCGACGAGATCATCAGCCACGAATCCACCGACTACCCGCTTACCATGCAAGCGATCCCCGGCGGAGAGCTGCGGCTGCGCATCGAGTACGACACCGCTCTCTTCGATGTGTGTGGCATTGAAACCTTTGTCAAGAGAATCGAATCGGTGTTGTCGGCGATGGTCGCCGACCCGCGTCGTCCGTTGTCGGCGGTGCAGATTCTCGACGAAACCGAGCGTGATCGCCTGCAGCGGTGGGGAAATCAGGGAGTCCTGACTCATCTGGCACAGCCGGCGTCGATACCGGAATTGTTCGCCCGGCAGGTCACGCGGGCACCCAAGTCCATCGCGCTGGTCTGCGAAGACCGTTCGTTGACATATCTGGCCCTGGATGAGGCATCCAACCGGTTGGCGCGCTTTCTGATTGGGCGTGGGGTGGGCCCGGGCGAGCGCGTGGCGCTGATGTTCCCCCGCTCGGCCGAGGCAGTCGTGGCGATCCTGGCTGTGTTGAAAACCGGTGCTGCCTACCTGCCGATCGACCCGGCTCTACCCGGCGCCCGCGTCGAGTTCATGGTCTCCGACGCGGGCCCGATGGCCGTCGTCACCACGGCCGCACTGGCTGAGCGTTTCAGTGGCTTCGGGCTGGACGTTGTCGACGTGCATGATCCTGCGATAGCCGCCGAATACGGCGACGGATTGGCGATGCCCTCGGCGGACGGCATGGCTCACATCATCTACACCTCGGGTACGACCGGCCTACCCAAGGGCGTGGCGGTAACACAGCGCAATGTCACCCAATTGTTCGACTCCTTGCAGATTGGGGTGCCGCTGGAGCCGGGCCAGGTGTGGACGCAGTTCCACTCATATTCCTTCGATTTCTCGGTGTGGGAGATCTGGGGCGCGCTGCTGCACGGCGGAAGGCTGGTCGTGGTGCCCGAAACGATCGCCCGCTCGTCACGGGACTTTCACCGGCTACTCGTACGCGAGCAGGTCACGGTGTTGACGCAAACACCGTCGGCGGTGTCGATGTTGCCGGTCGATGGTCTGGATGTGGCGACTCTGGTCATCGGCGCCGAGCCTTGTTCACCGGAATTGGTCGACAGGTGGGCGCCGGGACGAACTATGGTCAATGTCTACGGCCCCACCGAGACCACGATGTGGTTGTGCGCCAGCGCGCCGCTGGCGCCCGGTCTGGGCGCGCCGCCGATCGGCTCGCCAACGGCCTGGGCCGCGTTCTTCGTACTGGATGAATGGCTGCGTCCGGTGCCCGCCGGTGTGGTCGGTGAGCTGTACCTGGGCGGTGCGGGGGTAGGTATCGGCTATTGGCGCCGATCGGGTCTGACCGCGGCGCGGTTCATGGCCTGTCCGTTCGGTGAGCCCGGCACCCGGATGTATCGCACCGGTGATCTGGTGCGGTGGCGCGCCGACGGACAGCTGGACTACCTGGGCCGTGCCGATGAGCAGGTCAAGATCCGCGGCTATCGGATCGAGCTCGGTGAAATCCAATCGGCGCTGGCCGCGCTGGACGGTGTCGAGAACGCAGCCGTGATCGCGCGCGAGGATCGTCCTGGCGATAAACGTCTGGTCGGCTACATCACCGGCGCCGCGGATCCGGTCGGCGCACGGACGGCGCTGGCCGAACGGCTTCCGGGCTATATGGTGCCCGCCGCGGTAGTGGGTTTGGCCGCGTTGCCCATGACGGTCAATGGCAAGTTGGACGTCCGGGCACTCCCTGCGCCCGACTACCAGGATGTCGACCGTTATCGTGCGCCGGTCGGTGCGGTGCAAGAGATCTTGGCCGGAATCTACGCGCGGGTACTTGACGTGGAGAGAGTCGGAGTCGATGACTCGTTCTTTGATCTGGGCGGGGATTCCGTATCGACCATGCGCTTGGTGGCTGCGGTCAATGCAGCACTAAACGCCGACCTTTCGGCACGTACGGTATTCGACGCACCCACGATCGCGCAGCTCGCTCCGCGGATCGGTGAGGGCGCAGGCGGCCCGGAGCCACTCGTTGTGGTGGAGCGTCCCGAGGTGATCCCACTATCGTTCGCACAGAACCGATTGTGGTTCGTCGATCAACTGCAAGGGCCTTCACCGGTTTACAACATGCCAGTGGGTCTGCGGCTCTATGGGCGGCTCGACGCCGCCGCCCTGGGCGCTGCGCTGGCGGACTTGATCGGCCGCCACGAAAGCCTGCGTACACGTTTCGATGCACCCGGCGGGAACCCTCGCCAGATCGTATTGCCGAACGGCCCGATTGATTTCGGGTGGGAAATCATCGACGCCACGAGCTGGCAGACCGGCCAACTGGACGAGGCCATTGCCGCGACAGTCTGTCGCAGCTTCGATTTGGCTATCGAAATACCTTTATATGCACGCGTTTTCCGTATCGCCGAGGAAGAACACGTGCTGGTTGCGGTGGTACATCATATTGCGGCCGACGGATGGTCCCTGACCCCCCTGATGCATGATCTGAGCGTCGCGTACGCCAGCCGGTGCCGTGGCCATGCTCCCGACTGGGCGCCCCTGCCGGTGCAGTATGTCGATTACACCCTTTGGCAACGGGCGCAACTCGGCGACCTCGGCGACGGTGACAGCCCCATCTCTGCACAATTGGCCTATTGGGAAGGCGCACTCGCCGGGCTTCCCGAGCGAGTGGCACTGCCCACGGACCGGCCGTATCCGCCGGTTGCCGATCAGCGTGGCTCCACCGTTGAAGTGCAGTGGCCGCCTGAGTTGCAGCAACAGGTGCGGGCGACGGCCCGCGAGCACGGTGCGACCAGTTTCATGGTGATGCAGGCGTCTCTTGCGGTGCTGCTGGCCAGCATCAGCGGTACATCCGATGTGGCCGTGGGGTTCCCGATCGCCGGGCGCAGGGATACCGCGCTGGATCAACTCGTCGGATTCTTCGTCAACAACCTGGTGCTGCGCGTCGATCTGAGCGGTGACCCCACGGTTGCAGAGTTGCTTACTCAGGTCCGTCAGCGCAGTCTCGCCGCCTACGAGAATCAGGACGTGCCCTTCGAGGTCTTGGTGGAGCGACTCAACCCGATCCGCAGCCTGGCCCATCATCCGCTCGTGCAGGTCGCGCTGGCCTGGCAGAACCTGCCCTGGCAGGACACCGGTCCCGCGGATGGCCTGCGCCTGGGCGATCTGCGAGTCGAGCCGCTGTCGGTGGATACCCAGACCGCCCGTATGGATCTAACCTTCTCTTTGGGGGAACGCTGGACCATGGCCGGTGAGCCCGCCGGCATCGCCGGTGCAGTGGAATTCCGTACCGATGTGTTCGACGCCGACAGCATTGAAGCGCTGATCGCGCGCTGGCAGCGCGTCGTGGCGTCGATGACGGCCGATCCCTCCCGGCGCCTTTCGTCGATCGATGTACTCGATGAGGCCGAGCACACCCGCGTGGATCAATGGGGTAACCGCGAGCTGTTGAACAGGCCACCTGCTGTTCGGAGGTCGGTGCCGGCATTGTTCGCCGAGCAGGCCGCTCGGGTACCCCACGCGGTCGCAATCAGTTTCAACGGTCGCGAGCTGACCTACCGGGAACTCGATCAAGCATCAGATCAGCTGGCGCACAGGCTTATTGCGCAGGGTGTTAGGCCAGGCGAGTCCGTTGCGCTACTTACCGAACGTTGTCCGGAAGCTGTGGTGGCGATGCTCGCGGTGTTGAAGACCGGCGCCGCGTATCTACCAATCGATCCCGCACTACCTGATGTGCGGGTCGAATTCATGATCGGCGATGCCGCACCGACAGCCGCGATCACCACGGCAGACTTGACCGACCGCCTGGCCGGATACGCCCTGACGGTCATCGACGTCGGTGATATCGCGGAGGGCGCCAGTTCCGGTGCGGGGTCCTCGCTACCGCTGCCGAGCCCAGACGATATCGCCTACATCATCTACACGTCCGGCACGACCGGGGTGCCGAAGGGTGTGGCTATCGCACATCACAATGTCACTGCGCTGATGGGATCGCCCGCGACATTCCTGGCGGGACACACTTGGGCGCAATGGCATTCGTACGCTTTCGATGCCTCGGTAGAAGAGATCTGGGGTTCGTTGTTGCATGGTGGGCGGTTGGTGGTGGTACCGGAGTCGGCTGCGCACTCGCCCGAGCACCTCACCGCCCTGCTGGTTGCCGAGCAGGTGACCGCGTTGAGTCAGACCCCTTCGGCGGTGGCGTTGTTGACACCGGAGTCGCTGGACGCGGTGTCGTTGTTGGTGGCCGGTGAGCCGTGCCCGGGTGAGGTAGTGGATCGCTGGGCGCCGGGCCGGTTGATGGTCAATGCCTACGGGCCGACGGAGACCACGATCTGCGCGTCCCGGACAGCGGCATTGGTGGGTGGCACGGGATCGCCGTCGATCGGCGCGCCGGTACCGGGCGCGGCGATGTTCGTGCTGGACGGGCTGCTACGTCCGGTACCGCCGGGTGTGGTGGGCGAGCTGTACATCGCCGGCCATGGTGTGGGGGTCGGATACGCGGGCCGTACCGGTTTGACCGCTTCCCGTTTCGTGGCGTGCCCATTCGCCGATGCGCAGTTGCCGGGGCAACGGATGTATCGCACCGGTGATCTGGTGCGGTGGCGTGCCGACGGACAGCTGGAGTACCTGGGCCGCGCCGACGAGCAGGTCAAGATCCGTGGCTATCGCATCGAACTCGCAGAAATCCACTCAGTTTTGACCTCACTGGATGGAGTCGATCAGGCTGCCGTGATCGCCCGCGAGGATCGTCCAGGGGACCGGCGGCTGGTGGGCTACGTGACCGGAACCGCCAACCCTGCCAAATTGCGCGCGCAGCTAGCCGAACAACTACCGGCGTACATGGTGCCCGTCGCCGTGGTGGTGTTGGCGGCATTGCCAATGACCGTGAACGGCAAGCTCGACACCCGCGCCCTGCCGAGGCCGGAGTATCAAGACATCGATCGATATCGCGCGCCGGGAACACTCACCGAGGAGATTCTGGCCGGGATCTACGCGAGAGTGCTGGGGGTTGAGCGCGTCGGCGTTGACGACTCGTTCTTTGATTTGGGCGGAGATTCGTTGTCCGCGATGAGACTGATCGCGGCGGTGAATGCGGACCTGAACGCCGTTGTATCGGTGCGGACCGTGTTCGAAGCGCCGACGGTGGGTCAGTTGGCGCCTCGTATTGCCGACGCGTCGAGCTCGCTCAGTCCGCTGGTGGCCGCTGAGCGACCGGCGCAGATCCCGTTGTCATTCGCGCAGGCCAGACTGTGGTTCCTCGATCAACTTCAGGGCCCATCACCGGTCTACAACATGGCGACCGCGCTGCGGATCAGCGGAGCGCTGGATGTCGACGCGTTGGGCGCGGGTCTGGCAGACGTGGTGGCTCGCCACGAGAGCTTGCGTACGCAGTTCCGTGCGACCGGGGGTGTACCACAGCAGGTGGTCGTGCCAGCAGCGGACGCCCACTTTGGTTGGGACGTGGTCGATGCCACCGGGTGGACGACAAGCCAGCTGCGCGAGGCTATCGGTGAGGCCGCGCGGCACACTTTCGACTTGTCCAATGAAATACCTTTGTATGCGCGACTTTTCCGGATAACCGGTGATGAATATGTGCTCGCGGCGGTGGTACATCACATTGCTGCGGACGCCTGGTCCATCACCCCGTTGGTGACGGATCTCGGTGTCGCCTATGTCAGCCGGCGTGCGGGGCACGCACCGGGGTGGGCGCCGCTGGCGGTGCAGTATGTGGATTACACCCTTTGGCAGCGTGCCGAATTCGGCGACTTCGCAGACGGTGACAGCCGGATCGCGGCACAGCTGGACTATTGGCAGGACGCACTGGCTGGGATGCCCGAACGTGTGGAGCTACCCACGGACCGGCCCTACCCGTCGACCGCTGATCAGCGCGGTTCCACCATGGCAGTGCAATGGCCGGCCGCCTTGCAAGAGCAGATCGCCCGGGTGGCCCGCGAGCACAATGCGACCAGTTTCATGGTGCTGCAGGCCGCCCTGGGAGTGCTATTGAGCAAACTCAGCGGAAATACCGATGTCGCCGTGGGATTCCCGATAGCCGGTCGCCGGGACCCCGCACTGGATGAGCTGATCGGGTTCTTCGTCAATACTTTGGTGCTGCGGCTCGATCTGTCCGGTGACCCGACCGTTGCCGAGCTGCTCGCGCAGGTGCGCGCACGTAGTTTGGCCGCCTACGAAAACCAGGACGTGCCTTTCGAAGTGCTTGTCGAGCGGCTCAATCCCACGCGATCGTTGACGCACCACCCGTTGATCCAGGTGGCGCTGGGCTGGCAGAACGTGCCTGGACAGGACAACGGTTCGTCGGGCCCTGGACTGGCACTCGGTGACTTGGAGGTCACTCCGATGGATGCCGATACCCAGACCGCTCGCATGGATCTGAGCTTTTCCCTTGCCGAGCATCGGACACGCGATGGCGAACCGGCCGGGATCGGCGGCACGGTGGAATTCCGGACCGATGTCTTCGACCCGGCGAGCATCGAGCGGCTACTCGGCCGCTTCGAGCTGGTGCTGACCGCAATGACCGCTGATGTGGAGAGCAGGCTGTCGTCGATTGACGTGCTCGACCCTGCCGAGCACGCCCGCCTGGACTCCATGGGTAATCGTGCGCTGTTGGAGCAGCGCGCGATCAACCCGGTGACCGTCCCGGCGTTGTTCGCCGACCAGGTGGCGCGCACCCCGGAGGCAGTGGCGGTAACTTGCGGCGGGCACGCGTTGACTTATCGGGAACTTGACGATGCCGCGAACTGGCTGGCGCTCAGGCTCAGCAGGGCGGGCGTGGTGCCGGGAGGCTGTGTAGCGCTGCTCCTGGAGCGATCGTCGCAGGCGATCGTCGCCATGCTGGCGGTGTTGAAGGCCGGTGCGGCGTATCTCGCGATCGACCCGGTGATGCCTTCTGCACGTATCGATTTCATGTTGGACGACGCGGCGCCGACAGCCGTGGTTACCACCAGCGGCCTTGCCGGGCGGTTCGATGGCCGCGAGATGTCCGTCATCGACATTGGCGAGCTCGCCGATGTGGACGATGCCGAAATGGAGATCGTCCACAGCCCAGCGAATCCGGGTCCCGAGCCCGATGACATCGCGTATCTCATCTACACCTCGGGCACCACAGGTGTCCCCAAGGGCGTGGCCGTCACACACCACAATCTGACACACCTGGCGCGCTCGACCCCAGCACAGTTGCCTGCGAATCAGGTGTGGACGCAATGTCATTCCTACGCCTTCGACTTCTCGGTATGGGAGATTTGGGCCGCCCTGCTCGGTGGCGCGCGCGTGGTGGTGGTGCCGGAATCCATCGTGAGTTCCCCGGAGGACTTCCACACTCTGCTGGTCAGAGAGCGCGTCAACGTGCTCACGCAGACGCCGTCGGCGGCGGGTGCACTCTCGCCAGCAGGCCTGGATTCGGTGGCATTGCTACTCGGCGGTGAGGCATGTCCGGGCGAGGTAGTGGATCGCTGGGCAGCGGGGCACACAGTCATCAATGCCTATGGACCTACCGAAATCACCGTCTACGCGTCGATGAGCGCACCACTGGCGGCCGGATCCGGAGCCGCTCCCATCGGGGCGCCCGTATCGACTTCCGCGCTCTTTGTCCTCGATGAGTGGCTGCGTCCGGTGCCGGTCGGGGTCGTCGGTGAGTTGTACGTCGCAGGTGAGGGTGTGGCCTGCGGGTATCTGGGCCGTTCGGGCCTGACCTCGGCACGGTTCGTGGCCTGTCCGTTCGGTGTGCCCGGTGCGCGCATGTATCGCACCGGTGATTTGGTGAGCTGGCGGCCGGATGGACAGTTGCAGTACCGCGGTCGTGCCGACGACCAGGTCAAGATCCGCGGATACCGCATCGAACTCGGCGAGGTGCAGGCCGCGTTGTCCGCGCTGAGCGACGTGTCGCAGGCGGCGGTGATCGCCCGGGAGGATCCACCGGGCGTCACCCGCTTGGTCGGTTATGTCACCGAATCGGTGAATGGTGTCGCAGAACCGGACCGGCTTCGAAATGCTTTGGCGAACAGGGTGCCCGGCTATATGGTCCCGAGCGCGATCGTTGTGCTGGAAGCGTTGCCGCTGACGGTGAATGGCAAGCTCGATATTCGCGCGTTGCCAGCTCCCGAATATCAGGATGCCGAGCGATACCGCGCCCCGGCCGATGCGGTCGAGGAGACACTGGCCGGCATTTACGCGCAGGTACTCGGGCTTGATCGCGTCGGGGTCGACGACTCGTTCTTCGACCTTGGCGGAGACAGCATTCTGTCCATGCAGGTGGTTGCGCGGGCGCGTGCATGCGGTGTGGTGTGTCGGCCACGTGACATCTTCGTGGAACAGACGGTGGCCCGGCTGGCTCAGGTCGTTGGCGTGGTCGATGAGGACTCGGGGCCCGTCGACGAGGGCGTGGGGCCGGTGGCGGCGACGCCGATCATGCGGTGGTTGCGTGATGTCGAGGGCACCGGCGCCCCGACCGATCAGTTCAACCAGACGGCGGTGATACAAGCACCGGCCGGCGCGAGCGAGTCCGATGTCGAGATGGTGCTGGGAGCCCTGTTGGACCGGCACGCGATGCTGCGGCTGCGTGTCGAGAATTGGATGCTTCAGGTCCCAGAGCAGACTTTGACGGCACCCTGTCTGCAATCGGTTGAGGTACTTACTGATGCGGAGTTGCTGGCGGCCAGGGCACGATTGAATCCTGCCGCCGGTCAGATGGTCAGTGCGCTGTGGGTGGCATCGACGGGCCAGCTCGTGTTGGTCATCCATCACCTCGCGATTGACGCGGTGTCCTGGCGAATCCTGCTCGAAGATTTGAACATTGCATGGGGTCAGCATCGTCATGGGCAACCGGTGGCATTGCCGAAGGCGGGCACTTCGTTCGCCCGCTGGGCAGCGCTGCTCGAGGAGCACGCATACGACAGGGACGTTGTTGATCAGACCGATCGCTGGCGGCGCGTGCTGGCGACCCCACCGGCGCTGCCCGCTGCGTGCCCGGAGCTGGACACCTATGCCAGCGCCGGCCACTACACGGCATCACTGGACGTCGAGACCACCCGCGCGCTGCTCGGCGCGGTTCCGGCCGCATTCCACGCAGGGGTCCAGGACATCCTGTTGATCGGCTATGCGCTGGCATTGACCGAGTTCCTGGGTGTCACCTTGCCTGTGGGCATCGAAGTCGAAGGTCACGGCCGTGCGGAAGATCTGGGAGGATGTGTCACCGAGATTGACTTGTCCCGCACGGTAGGTTGGTTCACCACGAAATACCCTGTGGCATTAGCTGTTTCGGGAAAGCCCGGGCGATCTGCGGGCAGGTTGCGCTGGGATCAGGTGGTGGCCGGCGATCCGTTGCTGGGCGCGGTGATCAAGGATGCCAAGGAGCAGTTGCGCTCCCTGCCCGAGGGCATGACCTACGGACTTCTGCGATATCTGAACTCCGATGTCGATCTCACCGGAGCCGAGCCGACCGTGGGATTCAACTACCTTGGCAGGCTCGGTGGCGGGGGCGCTGGTCGAGCGGAATTCCACGACCAACTGTGGCAGGTCAGCCCGGACACGGCTGCGGTGGCCGCTGCCGTTACCGCATTACCCATGCCACTTACCCACACCGTTGAACTCAACGCCAGCACTGCTGAAACAGAGGACGGTCCAAGCCTTTATGCGGCGTGGACGTGGGCACCCTCGGTCCTGGACGAGGTCCAGGCCGCCAGACTCAGCCGGCTGTGGTTTGACGCGCTCGCCGGGATCTGCGCGCATGTACGTAGCGGAGGTGGTGGTCTGACACCCTCCGACATCGTGCCTGCCCGGCTGACCCAGCGCGAACTGGACGACCTCGCCCGAGATCATGCGATAGACGACGTACTGCCTCTGACACCGTTGCAGCACGGACTGCTGTTCCAGGCCAACACAAGTCGGGGAAACAGCGACGACGTGTACGCCATGCAGCTCGATATCACCATCACCGGTCCATTGGACGCCGACCGGCTGCGGGAGGCGGTGCGGGCGGTCGTCAACCGCCACCCCAATCTGGCGGCTCGGTTCGACAAGAGATTCGACGAACCGGTGCAGATCATTCCTGCGAACCCAACGGCGCCCTGGCAAGTTGTCGAAATTGATGTGGAACAAGCTGATTACGAGCAACGTCTACAGGGGTTATGTGCTGCCGAGCGTGCGGCGGTCTGTGATGTGGTCAATCAGTCGGCCTTCCGTGCGGCCCTGATCCGTATCGACGAGAATGAACACCGATTCGTCATGACGTATCACCACATCGTTCTCGATGGTTGGTCGCTGCCGATCTTGCTGCGCGAGGTATTCGCAAGCTATTACGGGCAGCGGCTTCCCGTTGCGAGTTCGTACCGCAGGTTCGTGACCTGGCTGATCGAGCGCGACGTCGATGGTGCGCGCAGGGCTTGGTGTGAAGTTCTGAAGGATTTCGATCGTCCGGCTCTTGTCGCTCCCAAGGGCCGGCTGCCGGGGCGTCGTGCCACCGAAACGTTCCGCATATCCGCCGACATCTCGGATGCTGTGGGGCAATTGGCGCGCTCACAGCACACCACCGCAAACACCGTGTTGCAGGCCGCCTGGGCGCAGGTCCTGATGTGGCTGACGGGCCGTCATGATGTCGCATTCGGGGTGGCGGTCTCGGGCCGGTCGGCCGAGGTGGCGGGAGCTGATTCGATGGTGGGGCTCTTGATCAACACCGTGCCGGTGCGCGTTACCGTCACCCCGGACACCACCATCGCCGAACTGCTTGCAAACCTACAGCGGCAGCACAGCGACACCCTCGATCATCAGCATCTGGCACTCAGCGAGATCCAACACGCGGTGGGCCAGGAGCAGCTGTTCGACACGTTGTTCGTCTATCAGAACTATCCGGTACAGACAATGGCTTCGTCTATGCCGGACGGTTTGTCGATCACCGCGGTCAGCGGTCGCGAGTACAACCATTACCCGTTGACTTTGCAAGCGATGCCAGGAAATGAACTGGTGCTACGGGTCGAGTTCGATACCGGCCTATTCGGTGAGAGTCGGGTGCGGAAAGTCGTCGAACGATTCCAGCGGGTGCTGGAAGCCATGACGGGGGAGGTGCGGTAGCAGTGAAGGCCGATGCGACCAGGCGGTTGTTGTCGATGGACCTGGATGATGACGACGAACGCGCTGAGTGGGAAGAGTGGGGAAATCGAGCGGCCTTGGAGCGGTCCGCGCCTTCGCTGTCGATTCCTGAGTTGTTTGCCGAGCAGGTGGTGCGTGATCCGGGGGCTGTTGCGGTCAGTTGTGGTGGGCGGTCGGTGTCGTATCGGGGGTTGGATGAGGCGTCGAATAGGTTGGCGCACTTGTTGATTTCTCATGGGGTGGGGCCGGGGCAGCGGGTGGCGTTGTTGTTGTCGCGGTCGGTTGAGGCTGTGGTGGCGATCATGGGGGTGCTGAAGACGGGTGCGGCGTATGTGCCGATTGATCCTTCGGTGCCTGATGCGCGGTTGCGGTTTGTGTTGTGTGATGCCGGGCCGGTGGTCGTGGTGACCACCGCGGAACTGGCGGACCGGTTGGCGGGGCACGGGCTGACTGTCGTGGACATCGACGGCCGCGCGGTGTATAGCCAGCCGAGTGCGGCCTTGTCGGTAATGCCGCACCCCGACGACGTCGCCTACCTCATCTACACGTCGGGCACCACCGGCACGCCGAAAGGTGTTGCCATTCCCCATCACAATGTGACGAGGTTGTTGGAGGCCATCGACGCCGATCTTGAGCTGGTGCCCGGGCAGGGGTGGGCGCAGTGTCATTCGTTGGCCTTCGACTTTTCGGTGTGGGAGATTTTCGGTGCGCTGCTGCACGGTGGCCGGTTGGTGGTGGTATCGGATTCAGTGGTGCGCACACCCGATCGGTTGCGTGCGCTGCTGATCGACGAGCGCATCGGCGTGCTGAGCCAGACTCCGTCGGCGTTCTATGCGCTGCTCGCCGCGGACGCGGACCGTTCGCAAGACGCGCGACTCGGGCTGGATGTCGTGGTCTTCGGTGGTGAGGCGCTGGAGCCTTCGCGTTTGAGTGATTGGTTTCAGGATCATCCGCAGTCGCCGCGATTGATCAACATGTACGGCATCACCGAAACGACGGTGCATGCCTCGTTCCGCGAGATCACCGTCTCTGATGTCGTTGGTACGAGTAGCCCCATCGGGGTCCCGCTAGGGCATCTCGCATTCTCGGTTCTCGATGAGTGGTTGCAACCCGTGTCGGTTGATGTGGTTGGTGAGTTGTATGTGGCTGGATCGGGTTTGGGCTACGGCTATGTGGGACGAGCACCGTTGAACGCCACGCGATTTGTGGCTTGTCCGTGGGGCGGGCCCGGCACGCGGATGTATCGCACCGGAGATCTGGTGAGCTGGGGAACCGACGGGCAATTGCGGTATCTGGGGCGCGCGGACGAGCAGGTCAAGATTCGTGGGCACCGCATCGAACTGGGTGAAATCCGCTCGGTATTAAACGGTTTAAATGGTGTTGGGCAGGCTGTTGTGATCGCCCGCGAGGACCGGCCCGGTGACAAGCGGCTGGTCGGTTACTTCACCGGAACTGCCGATCCCGCGGAACTGCGGGCCGCGCTGACGGACCGGCTGCCGTCCTATATGGTGCCGGTGGTGCTGGTGGCGCTGCCGCGTCTTCCCCTGACGGTCAATGGAAAACTCGACTTGGACGCCCTGCCTGCGCCGGAGTATCAATCAGTCGATCAGTATCGCGCTCCGACGAGTCCGAGCGAAGAAATCCTGGCCGGCATCTACGCCCAGGTACTTGGGCTGGACCGGGTGGGTATGGACGATTCATTCTTCGATCTGGGTGGCGATTCGTTGTTGGCGATGCGTCTCGTCGCTGCCCTCAACCGGTCCATGGACGCGGGCCTGGAGGAACGCGCCGTGTTCGACGCTCCGACCGTTGCACAACTGATGCTCCGCATCGGAGGTGGCGAACACACGCTGGAGCCATTGATCGCCGGTGAGCGTCCCGCGGTGATGCCCCTCTCGTATGCTCAAAGCCGTTTATGGTTTATCGATCAATTACATGGTCCCTCACCTGTTTACAACCTAGCGGTGGGATTGCGTCTGCAGGGAGTCCTGGATGCCGACGCGCTGGAAGCTGCCTTCACGGATGTGCTGGATCGTCATGAGAGCCTCCGCACCATGTTTCCCGCGGTCGACGGCATACCGCAGCAGCTGATCGTTCCGGTGGAACACGTCGAATTCGGTTGGGAGGTCATCGACGCCTGCGACTGGCAGACCGACCGGCTGGATAGCGCGGTCGCCGAATCTGCGCAGCACAGCTTCGTCCTCTCATCAGAAATTCCTTTTAAGGCAAGGCTTTTCCGAGTGGCTGCGGACGATCACGTGTTGGTGGCGGTCGTGCACCATATCGCCGCGGACGGTTGGTCCATTACCCCGCTGGTGGCGGATCTAGGTGTGGCCTATGCCAGCCGGTGTGCGGGACAGGCCCCTGATCGGAAGCCGCTGGCGGTCCAGTATGCGGACTACACGCTTTGGCAGCGGGCACAGTTGGGCGACCTGGACGACAGCGAGAGTCGTATCGCCCGGCAGCTGACCTATTGGGAGAACATGCTGGCCGGGATGCCCGAGCGTTTGGCCCTCCCGACCGACCGGCCCTATCCCTTGGTGGCCGACCAAAGTGGTTCCAGAGTGGATGTGGCGTGGCCGGCCGAATTGCAGCAGCGGGTCAATGGCCTGGCGCGCGAACACAACGCAACCAGCTTCATGGTCATGCAGGCCGCCCTGGCGGTGGTGTTCTCCAAACTCAGTGCGAGTTCCGATGTGGCGATCGGGTTCCCGATTGCTGGCCGCCGTGATCCAGCACTGGACGAGTTGATCGGGTTCTTTGTCAACACCTTGGTACTGCGGGTTGACCTCGCCGGTGATCCCAGTGTTGCCGAGCTGCTGGCTCAGGTGCGGGCTCGTAGTCTCGGTGCCTTTGAGAACCAGGACGTGCCGTTTGAGTTGCTCGTAGAGCGCTTGAACCCGGCTCGGTCGCTTACCCATCATCCGTTGGTGCGGGTGATGTTCGCTTGGCAGAACATCCCTGGCCAGATCGATGATTCCGGCCGTGAGATGGCGCTGGCGGATCTAGAGCTCACCCAACTACCGCTCGATACGCATTCGGCCCGTATGGATCTGGCGTTCTCGCTGGCCGAATCCTGGACCGAAGCAGGCGAGGCTGCGGGTATCTCGGGCACGGTCGAGTTCCGAACCGATGTGTTTGACGCCCGAAGTGTTGAGATCTTGATTGATCGACTGCGCCGCGTGCTGGATACGATGACCGCGGACTCGGCGCGACCGCTGTCCGCGATCGACGTGCTGGACGCCGAAGAGCTGGCTCGGCTGGACGAGTGGGGAAATCGTGCGGAGCTGGCGCAGCCCGTGACCTCGGTATCGATTCCGGCATTGTTCGCGCAGCAGGTATCGCGAGTCCCCGGTGCGGTTGCCGTGAGCTCCGCAGGCGGCCACCTGTCTTATCAAGAGCTGGACGAAGCATCGAATAGGCTGGCACACAAGCTTATTGAGTATGGTGCCGGGCCCGGGGAGCGAGTCGCGCTGCTGTTCGCACGATCGGCGGAGGCCATTGTCGCGATCATGGGAGTGCTTAAAACCGGTGCGGCGTATGTACCCGTCGACCCTTCGGTGCCCGATGCGCGGCTGGAATTCGTGCTCGCCGATGCGGAGCCGGTGGTGGCGGTGACCACCAGCGACCTGACGGATCGGCTGGATGCGTGCGGGGTGGTGGTTATCGATGTCGATGATCCAGAGCTGGCTGTCCAGCCTGCGTACACACCACTGACGAGACTGAGCGCCGACGATATCGCCTATCTGATCTACACGTCGGGCACCACGGGAGTGCCGAAAGGCGTTGCTATTCCCCATAAAAACGTGGGTCGGCTGCTGCACGTGCTCGGCGGTGACCTGGAGTTGTCGGCGGGGCAGGTATGGTCACAGAGCCATTCACTGGCCTTCGATTTTTCGGTGTGGGAGATCTTTGGCGCACTCCTGCACGGTGGCCGGCTGGTAATCGTGCCCGAGACGGTGGTGCGATCACCTGAAGAGTTTCATGCACTGCTCGTCGATGAACAGGTCAGCGTACTGAGCCAGACGCCGTCGGCCTTCTACGCCCTGCAAACCGTGGATGCGATGGTCCCCGAGCGTGCCGGGCAGCTCGGTATCGAGGTGGTGGTGTTCGGTGGGGAAGCCCTGGAGCCGCAGCGGTTGAAGCCGTGGATGGAACGCCATCCGGTGCTGCCCCGCTTGGTCAACATGTACGGGATCACCGAAACGACAGTGCATGCCTCGTTCCGGGAGATCGTCAGCGCCGACACGGAGGTGACGGTCAGTCCGATTGGTTCACCGCTGGCGCACGTGGGCTTCTTTGTGCTGGATCGGTCGTTGCGTCCCGTGCCGGCCGGTGTGGTCGGCGAGCTCTATGTGGTGGGTGCGGGACTGGGCTATGGATATGTGGGCCGGGCCGGGCTGACGGCTGCGCGGTTCGTGGCGTGCCCGTTCCGCGTCGGCGCGTCGGGACAACGGATGTATCGCACCGGCGACTTGGCGAGCTGGGGGCCCGGCGGACAGCTGCAGTATGCCGGACGCGCCGACGAGCAGGTCAAGATCCGGGGCCATCGCATAGAGCTCGGTGAAATTCACTCGGCGCTGACCGCTGCGCCCGGGGTAGAGCAGGCGGCGGTGATCGCCCGCGAGGATCGACCTGGCGACAAACGGCTGGTCGGTTACGTCACCGGCACGGCCGATACGGCCAGGATCCGCGCTCAACTTGCCGAGTGCCTGCCGAGTTATATGGTGCCGGCCGCGGTGGTCTCTTTGGCGGCATTGCCGTTGACGGTCAACGGCAAGCTCGACAAAAAAGCCTTGCCCGCACCGGAATACAGCGACATCGATCATTACCGTGCCCCGGCCACGCTCGTAGAGGAGATACTGGCCGGGATCTACGCCCAGGTGCTCGGCCTGGAACGTGTCGGCGTCGATGACTCGTTCTTCGACTTGGGCGGTGACAGTATTTCGGCCATCCAGGTGGTGTGGCGGGCCCACGGAGCCGGTCTGATAGGTAGACCGCGTGACATCTTCGTGCAGCAAACCGTGGCCCGGCTGGCCCGTGTGGTCAGGATGGCCGATGGCTCGGATGGGGTGATCGACGAGGGCGTCGGTTCGATGGTGGCGACCCCGATCATGCTCTGGCTGAAGGGAATTGAAGGCCCTATTGATGAATTCAATCAGACGGTGGTGCTGCAGGCTCCTGCCGGAGTGACGGAAGCGGCGGTCCTGATCATGTTGCAGGCCTTGCTCGATCGGCACAGCATGCTGCGCTTGCGGGCCGCTGACGACGGCGCCGGCGGGTGGGCGTTGACGGTGCCCGAGCCGGGGACCGTCAACGCCGCGGACTGCCTGCACGCGGTGGACGTTCTTTCGGACGAGACACTGGTGGCGGCACGGTCGCGGTTGGACCCCGCGGCCGGCGTGATGCTGAGCGGGCTGTGGGTGGCGGCCACCGGCCAGCTGGTGTTGATCATTCATCACTTGGCCGTCGACGGTGTTTCCTGGCGGATTCTGCTGGAGGACTTGACCATAGCCTCGACCCAATTGCGTGGTGGACAGCAGGTCTTGTTGCCTCCAGCGGGTACGTCGTTCCAGCGCTGGTCGGATCGATTGGCCGAACATGCGCGGCATCCGGATGTGGTCCGCCAGGCCGGGGCCTGGCGGCAGGTGGGGTCGATCGCGTCGAGCTTGGCCGCGCCGCGGCCCACCGAGGACACATTCGCTACGGCCGGACGACTGACCGAGTTCCTGGATGCCGAAACCACACACATGTTGCTTGGTGAGGTGCCTGCGGCGTTCCACGCCGGGGTGCACGAGATCCTGCTGATTGCCTTTGCCCTGGCATGGGCACAACATTTGGGGACCGGTGCCGCACCGATCGCCATCGATGTGGAAGGCCACGGCCGTCACGAGGATCTACCAGCCCGGAGCGGAACATCCGAGGGCAATATCGACCTGTCGCGTACGGTCGGGTGGTTCACGACCAAGTACCCGGTGTCGCTGGCGGTTGGTGGGCTGCGCTGGACACAGGTGGTGGCGGGTGACGCGGCGCTGGGTGCGGTGATCAAGGAGGCCAAGGAACAACTTCGGGCCATGCCGGACGGACTGACCTATGGACTGTTGCGCTATTTGAACCCCGACGTCGACCTTCCTGAATCTGATCCGGCGATCGGATTCAATTACCTTGGACGGCTGGGCTCTCCGGCGGCGTACGCATCCGGGGATGTGTGGCGATTCAGCCAAGAAGGGCTGTCGTTGACCGGGGCCGCCGGGGCGATGCCCATCGCGTTGCCTCACACCGTGGAGCTCAACGCGGTGACCATCGACACGGACACCGGGCCGCACCTGAATGCCACCTGGACGTGGGCGCCCACGGCGCTGGATCGCATGGCAGTCACCAGGATCAACCGGCTGTGGTTCGACGCGCTGGCCGGCATCTGCGCGCATGTACGCAGGGGCGGAGGCGGGTTGACACCGTCGGATATTCTTCCCGCCAGACTCAGCCAGCAGCAGATCGACGGGCTACAGAGTCACTTTCCGGTTGCCGATGTTTTGCCGCTGACTCCCCTGCAACAGGGTCTGCTATTCCATGCCGGCATCGCGAAGAGCTCGGGTGACGATGTGTATGCGGTGCAGTTCGACATCGCGCTCGGTGGTGTGCTCGACGCGGAGCGGCTCCACGAAGCGGTACAGACGGTAGTTGCGCGGCACCCGCACTTGGCCGCCCGCTTTTGCGACCAGTTTGAACAGCCACTGCAGATCATCCCCGCCCAGCCTGTGGCGCCCTGGATGTATATCGAATTAGCCGATGGAATAGCAGATTCCGATACTGAAGAACAGATCGAAAAGATATGCGCCGCCGAGCGTACAGCTGTCTGCGATCTCGCCGAACAGCCCGCTTTCCGCGCTGTCCTCATCCGCGTTGCCGACAACCGGTACCGGTTCGTGCTCACGAATCATCACATCGTGTTGGATGGCTGGTCGATGCCGATCCTCATGCAGGAGATCTTCGCCGGATATCACGGGGTGCGGCTTCCCCCGGCGGCCTCGTATCGCAGCTTTGTCACCTGGCTTTCCGAACGCGATCAGGTTGCGGCCCAGCACGCGTGGCGCAAGGCGATGGCCGGATTCGATGCGCCCACACTCCTGGGCCCGCCACAGAAGCTGCAGTTCGGCCGGCGCAGCGTGGACCTGTTCCGGGTGCCTCTGCGGACGACTCGAGCGTTGACAAAGCTGGCGCGTTCGCAGCAGACGACGGTCAATGTGGTGTTGCAGGGTGCGTGGGCGTTGCTGCTGAGTTCGTTGTGCGGGCACGGTGATGTGGCGTTCGGTACCACGGTTTCGGGTCGGCCGGCCGA
>Ga0268299_1001018_pt1 | contig 61955 bp, 43 predicted proteins | sample NOBtaG_FD_193484 | JGI IMG/M metagenome (GOLD analysis project Ga0268299, IMG submission 193484) | Activated sludge microbial communities from bioreactor in Nijmegen, Gelderland, Netherland - NOB reactor | ecosystem: Engineered > Bioreactor > Aerobic > Activated sludge | place: Netherlands...
CTGTTGCAACCAACAGTTCTACTTCATCCAGAACTGGAACCATTACTGTTGCTGGTCAAACCTTTACTGTCACCCAAGCTGGCACTGGTGGCGGTGGTGGCTGCACATTCACATTAAATCCAACAAGTGCTTCTTTTGCCTTTAGAGGTGGTTCTGGAAGCATAACAGTAACAGCATCTAGTTCATCTTGTGCTAGAACTGCTACTAGCAATGCTGCATTTATTACAATCACTTCTGGTGCTAGTGGTACTGGTAATGGTATTGTAACTTACACAGTTTCTGCTAACCTTGGTTCTCAAAGAACAGGAACAATTACTGTTGGAGGCCAAACCTTTACGGTTACACAAGCTGGTAGATAGCTATCCACAAAATAATCCATAAAAAGAAGCTAGCGTCTGCTAGCTTCTTTTTTTATAGAATATAGTGTTTTAATATTCCAATTTAATGCCAAATTGAATTTGCCTAGGAGAAAATCCATCTCTTGGTATTTCTCTTGGTAATAAAAACCGTCCTCCTTTTTGTTGAGGTAGATTAAAACTACCATTCTCATCTGGTCGAAAAAATCCGCTAGTAGAAGCAGGGCCAAAGACATTAAATTTATTGATAACATTAAAAGACTCAATAAAAGCAAGAAGTTGTATTTTATCCTTTATTTTTATTTTTCTCATTAATCGCAAATCTAATCCAATAAAAGATGGTTGTATTCCAGCATTTCGAGCAATTCCAGCAGGTCTATCTGTAGGGTTTATAATATCCCCATTCATATTTAAGTCTTCCCCAACTAAAAGGTTATATGGCCGTCCAGAATTAGCAGTAAAAATAGTAGAAAATTGATAATCACGTAAAAAGAAATTTTTCAAATTAGGTAATTGATAAACTGATGAAATAACGACTCTATGTCTTTGATCCTGGGCAGAAAAACTTTTTTCTAGTCTTGGATTTAATGGATCAGCGGCTTGTTGTTCAGAAAAAGGTTCTATGCTGTTTGTATTATCCAAAGCTTTAGAGAAAGTATAACTAGCCAAAAGACCAAACACCCCCTTAAACCGCCGTTCAAATAAACTAGTAAAAGCATGGTAGTAACTATTATAGCTAGAACTAAACTCAATCATCATTCCTTTATCTGGAAAAACACGACCATTAATCATACTTCCTAGAGGATCACCTGTAATAGGTCTTATAACAGGGTTTATATTACGTAGGCCAAATAATTTGGCACCTCTTACAAAAACATATGCCAAAGAAATACTAGTAAATTTATCTAAGCTATAATCTAATGCCAAAGTTGCTTGTTGTGAATAACTATTCTTAAAATTATTATCAAATTGGAAATTTGCTCCTAATTGAGGGGTAAATCTAACATTTGCAGGTGGTTGGCTAGAAAGAGGAAACCGCCCATTAGGAAAGCTACTTGGAATAGCAGTAAAAGGAAAAGCTAGGACTAGAGCTTTAGAGTTATTACTTAAATTCACGTCATAGCCAGGTGAAACTAAAGTAACACCAAAGAAAAATCCATATGCAGCACGTAGTTTTAGATTTTGTAAAACTTTGGGTTGATAAGAAAAAGCTATCCGTGGACTAAAATTTCCATTGTTTTTTGGAATAACACCTATACGATTTAAGTCATAGCGTAAGCCTAGTTTAATCAACAAATTAGAACGAGCTTTAAGATCATTTTGCAGAAAAAGAGAAAAAAGTTTTCCTGTTGTATCAGTTCTTGGATCATTAAAATTTTGCACATAAAAAAATGGGAGTGGAGTATCAGCAAGCTTTAAACCTCTAGGAAAATCTGGAAAAACTGTAGGTAGTATTGCAGAAAAAAAATCTAAGGCTGCACGTTGCCGATTTGTGCGAAGACTTGGATCAAAGGCTTGGAGTGCGCTTAAGGTAGGTAGGTTTGGAATACCACTTAAGGCAGAAAGATCCAAAGGAGTATATCTAATAAAACCACTATTAAAAAAAGGAACTTCTACTGATTTAGGTGGGACACGAAAATATTGAAAATCTACGCCTAGTTTAATTTGATTTCTACCACGAGATAAAGTTAGTTTATCAACTACTTGATAAACTTGTTCTTTTAAAACTTGAGGGAGTCTAAAAAAGGTTCCTGCACGTCCAAGAGTGCCATTTTCAACAACTATTGTGTCAGGCAAACTATCTTGAGCAGGGACTTTTTGATCACGATTACTAAATAAAAATCTAGTTTCATGCACAAAATTATTTTCGCTACTAAAATAAGTGTTATTAAAAGCTACTACACTATCGTTTAACCTTCTTGCTCCTCCTACGTTTTCAAATTCAACTCCACCAAAGGTTTCTGCCTTACCTTGATAAACTCCACCAAAGTTATAACGTATCCAAGTATTATTACTTGGAGAGGTTTGCCAATCTAGCCGACCTAATAAAGAAATAGTAGTATCTGGAATAGATAAAAGTCCTGTACGTACTGAGAAATTACGACGGCGAAAAGCTTCTACTACATTTTCTTTTACATCTACAGGTATAAAGCTTTTTGACAAAAATCTTTCAAAAGAGAGAAAGAAAAAAGCTTTATCTTTTTTTATTGGCCCACTAAAAAAGCTTCCAAATTGAATTTGGGATGAAACTGGGCTAAAACGTGAAAAGCCTGCTTTAGCGGCTACCTTTTCATTACGGCTAATAAAAAATAAGTTTGAGTGAAATTGATTGTTTCCGCCCCTTGTAACAATATTAACAATACCGCCTAAAGCGCGGCCAAATTCAGCAGAATAACTATCGGAAACTACTTGAAATTCTTCTACAGCCTCCTGACTAAACGTTGCTCTAACTGCTCCTAAATAACGGTCATTATTATCTAGTCCGTCAACAGTAACATTATTAAAGCGTCCCGATTGTCCATTGGCAGAAAAGCCTGAACTAACGGTTGTAGAGCGAGCCAATTCAAAATCGCTAGTTAGACGAGGAATAGTTAAAGCAAAATCTAAAAAATTACGTCTGTTAATTGGTAAATTTTCTATTCTTTGTTGGTCAATTGTCGTGCTATTTTCTGTCTGGTTTATATTATTGTCTGTAACTACTTCTATTACTTCACTTGAACCTGCAACAGAAAGAATAAATTCCAGTAAAAATGTGCGTCCAATATTTATAACTAATTTCTCTGTTTGAGAATTAAAATTACTTGCCGAAGCAGTAAGCTCATAAATTCCTGGGGGAAGTTTTAAGAAACGAAATCCTGCCTTTTCATCAACTTCAATACTACGTATTTGGTTAGTCTCTATTTGTCTTGCGCTAACTCTAGCACCAACTAACAAATTAGATTGCTGATCTTTAACTACTCCTATAATTTCTCCACTTATTGAATCAACTTGTGCTAAACATAAATTAGTATTTATTAAAAAAAGTGCTATTAAAAAAAAAACTATATTTAGGGTTTTTAACATATTAAATTTTATAAATTTTAATCTAATTAATCTAATCAATTTGTTAGATGGTCGTGTTCCAAAAGAGTTGGAAGAGCAAAAAATCAAAAAGAAAATTCAAGACGATTTCTAACCTTGATTGTAAAATCTTTAGTAATAGACTCGCCTAGATTCCCGCTAACATCTTTAGCAACAATACGTATTCGGCCAGTAGTTGTAGCAATTGATGGAACTGTCCAAAGAAATTCCCTAACTTGAGTTAATCCTGTAGCAATAGGGACAGAAAAAGTTTTTCCTCCATCAGTGGAAAGCTGTATATCTTGTATTTCTATTGCCGTATTATCTTGAGCCGTCCAAGTAATTTTTATTTGCTGACCTGGGTTAAAAACTTCACCCCCCTTTGGAGATGTAGCTGTGACTTGAGGAGATCGGCTATCTAGCCCAACTCCAATTAATTCAACAGATAGAGCAACAGAAAAATCATTATCTACATTAATTACAGCTAAACTTCCCTGCAAGCTTAAATTATTTGGTGCAAAAATGATTGGGATTTCAACAGTAGAATTAGCTCTTAGTGCTATAGGTAGGTTAACTTGCCCTAAGCGAAAACCATTATTAGTAAAAGAAATCTGTCTAACTGTTCGTGTTGTGTTGCTGGAATTAACTAAAGTAAAGCTTTTTGCTAAAGATTGACCTGTTGCAACATTACCAAAGTTAATGCTAGTTTGCCCTACTCCAACTTTATTAGTAATCATTATTGGTGTAGTTGTGCGAGTCTGACTAGTGCTAGAGAAAATAGAAATCGCCGAAGCAACTGCACCATTAGGAATAGTTACTTTTAGTTGTGTTGGCGAGAGTTCTTCAAACCTTGCGCTAAGTTGACCTACTTTTACTTCTACTATATTTGTAAGATTTTCACCTTGAACAATTACAGATTCGTTGATATCGGCTATTTTAGGGCTAAAATCTATTATTTTAACTGTCGGCAAATCATTTGAAGTTAAATTAGTAAAAAATATTTCGCTATTTCCAATGGAATCATCAGACCAAGCAATCAACATATCGCCTTGAGGGTTGATTGCTAAAGCAGGTTTTTGTGAAATTCCAAGATTTTGTGAAATTCTGTTTGGCCCAGAAAAGTTTCTTTCCCCTGGAACTAGCCGACTAATAAAAATATCAAAATTTTGTCTTTGAGTGTCTTGCCAAAGCACATTAAGCACACCATCCACACCATAAGCGGCTGTAAGTGCTGTAGAGTCACCACTTGCTCTAGATAATGTTTCTGGAGCAAAGAAAAAGCTTGCTCCATTGTCAAAAGACTGGGTAAAGTAAATTTCCTTACCAAAATCTGCTTGTTGGGTGTTAAAACCTGCAAAAAGCAAAACTATTTGACCTGAGCCATTAGCTAATAAGATTGGTGTATCAGCTAAAGTAAAATCTCTAGGAATTAAATTTATTGGCTCAGTAAAATCTAATTGTTTATTAATTGCTCGTTGATAAAAAAGCCCTGCAACAAAGTTTGGCGTTTGAAAACGCTGTCTAACAAATTCTAAAGCAACATAGGCGATGTGCATAACTCCTGTATTATCTATAGTTAATACAGGTTGATAAGTTACAATTTTACTAGTTGAAGTAATTATTTTTGGTAAAGAAAAGCTCTCGCCACTGTCTTTAGATTGAGCTAGCAACAACGCTGATTGCCCATCTGTTAAAACGGCTGACCAAGCTAAGTTAATTGTTCCATCTGCTTCAATAGCAAAAACAGGGTTGCTTGAGCTAGGAATGTTTGATGTAACAACTCGTTTTGGTAAAAAGTTTTTCCCGTCATCACTGCTTCGGGTATAAACCAAAAAACTAGTTGTCTCGCTAGGTTCTTCCCAAATTATATGAATTTGCCCTGCTTTATCAGTCGCAATTATTGGTTTTATTGCTGGATTAAAATTTTTAGAAACATTTATTGGTTGTGAGAACTCTTGTCCATCCAATGAGTTAGCATAAAAAATTGTAGCAACTCCATCTGTGTCATCTTGCCAAACCGCATGAAAGCGACCTGTTTCGTCAGCAATTATTTTTGGACTGGTGCTTTCACCTGATGAGTTACTTAAATTTGCTACTTGTTTGGCTTCTGGGTTATTACTTAATACATTTAGACGAAGAATAGTAGAGCGACTACGATCTTTTGCTGAACCAATAATATTAATAATGTAATTGCCTGCGCGGGTTTGTGGTGGGACTGATACGGTTAAGTTAAAGCTATTTCCAGCAAAAATTTCTGTGCTAGAAAATTCAAAGCTAGCATTAGGTAGATTTGAGCTAGCACTAAGCTGTATTGAATCACTAAAAGAAGGAGCGCGGACGCTTTCACATAAAAATGTAATGTTTTCTCCGGGCCTGGCAGTAGCAAAAATAGTTCGTCCAGAAAGATTAAAATCACCTTTTGGGTCAACTGTCATATCAGCAGTGTCAAGTTTAGCAAAGAAAATATCTGGGTCTGTGCCGCTACGATCATCAGCCCAATGAAAATTGATTGTCTCGCCTTCGGTTGAGATTTGGTTATACTCGCCATGATAGCCAAAAACTATTGCTGTTGGAGTAGGAACTAGAGGCCAATTGCTATCAGTTATTCGCTTATTGGCTTGAAATGTCTGGCCGCCATCAACCGACAAACTAGCATAAACATCTATTAGAGAGTTATTTACAGGGTTATTTCTTCGATCATACCAACTTAGCGCAAGTTTCCCGCTAGAAGTAACAGCCAAAGCTGGCATCCATTGATCTGTAACTGTTTGATCATCATTTACTTTAACTCTTTGTGACCAATTTTGCCCACCATCAGTAGAGCGAACTAGGAAAACATCTGATTTATCAGGTGAATTAAAAAAGGGACGAGCATTAAAAGTAAGATATATAAATCCTCTTGTTGGGGTATTAGTGTTGTCTACAGCCAAACTAGCATAAAGATTAGTGCTAAAGCTGCCATTTAATAATTTAGGTGTGCGTAAATTGCCTATAGTAGCAACAATAGTTGGAGTAGAAAAACTAGTTCCTTTATTAGTAGATTTAGCTAAAAAAATTGTTCCTGTTTGGTTATCTGTCCAGGAAAGATAAATTTCTCCATTTGGCCCTAAAGCCAGACGTGAGCCATCTACATTAAAGCCCTTGCTAGTAGGAGTAATTTCTATTGGGGTTGTAAAGCGTTCCCCACCATTAATTGAGCGAGCAAACATAATGGATGAGCGTTTTTCTGTGTCATCAAAGCGTGTCCAACTTACATAAACTGTAGGTATAGAGGTGCTGCTATCAACAGCAATCCAAGGACGGTCAGGAATAAAGCGGGATCTAGCTTCATTTCCAAGCACATCTGCGGCATCTAGCCAGCTTGCTCCTCCATCTTGAGAGCGAGAAACGGCAATTGTAGGTAAAGTAATCCTATTTGCAGCAACCGTTACAACATAAAATTGACCTTTTAGGTCAACTGCAATAGCACTATTGCCTAAATTAACACCTCCAAGGACACTTGCAACACTGGTTTCTTGCCAATTTTTCCCACCATCAAAGCTATAACTAACATTTGTATTAGAAAAACCTGTGCGGTTATAAACTACAACAATATTATTTCCAAAAGCCGCGCTAGCTGTTTGGCTTTGTACCCTTAAATCATCCTCTTGGCTAGGGTCATTGATCATTATATTGGCTAAATTGCCAGTCAAAGTTTGATTAGCTAGCTTTGGAATTTCTTCTTGATGAACTGTCGATAAAGTATTTTTTGGCTTATTTGCTTGCTGTAAGTAGGTTTGCAAAGGTGCCGACAACTTTTCTAATGTTTCTAAGTCCCAAGATTTTTTATTTTTTGCTGATACAAAGCTGTTTTCTATAAGAAAAAAAGCTAGATAAACTAGAAAAATACTTAATCCAAGTTTTAAGATTTTTGTTTTCATTTTTGAGACTCCAATCAATGCCAAGAAAATGTAGCACGAAGCCTAAGCGTTGTGTAATTATTATAGTTCTTATCAAAACAAGCAAACAGCACAAGTTTTTACAATTTATGGATGTAGAAAAAATATGATAAATTGCCCAATAAAACAAAAGAGCAACTTAAAAGTAAGCTTGTAGCGACTAAGTAAAAACAAAAAGCTTTTTAATCTTAAAGCCCTGTAAGGGCGAAATAATTGTAGCGTAGGGTTTCAACCCTACGTATGATTAAATTATTAGCTTATTTCCAAAAAATATAAATCTTATAAACAAAACAAGGAGTTTAATTTATGCCACTTTATGATTATATTTGCCAAAAATGCCAAAATAAATTTGAAGCTTTAGTACGTAAGCCAGAAGACAAGGTAGAATGTCCACAATGCAAAAGCGAAGAAACTGAGCGTCAAATTGCTAAACCTTCTATCAGTATGGGTAATCCTTACTTAGATCACATTAATAAAATATAATTAAACTAAGGTAAAACAATGGAACATAAATATGCTGAAGTAAATGGGGTAAAACTCCATTATGTTTGCAGTGGTAGCGGTAAATTAATGTTATTTTTGCATGGTTTTCCTGAATTTTGGTATGAGTGGAAAAACCAGTTAGCCGAATTTGGACAAGATTATTTTGCTGTTGCACCTGATATGCGAGGTTATAACCTTTCTGATAAGCTAGAGTCAGTTACAGACTATCAAGTTGATGTTTTAGTTGATGATGTAAAAGCGTTGGCAGATCATTTAGGTTACAGTAAATTTACTTTAATTGCTCATGATTGGGGTGGTGCTATTGCATGGGTTTTTGCTCTTAAGTATCCAAGCTATTTAGAAAAGTTAATTATTATAAATGCTCCACATCCAATAGTATTTCAAAGAGAATTGATAGAAAACCCGGCTCAACAAGAAGCTAGCCAATATATGTTGGTATTTCGTTCTGAAGTTGCAGAAAGCATGTTGTCTAGCGAAAATTATGCTTTACTAGTACAAAATACTTTATCCGAAGGCTTAGAAAAAGGCTTTTTTACTGAAGAAGATAAACAAGCTTATTTAGCAGCTTGGTCACAACCTGGAGCTTTGACAGGTGGCTTAAATTATTATCGTGCAGCGGAGGTTGGCCCGCCAAGCAGCGAAGACGACAAAAGCCGTTTAACAGCCTTTTCATCAAACTTTCCTGATCCTATTATTCAAGTTCCAACTTTGGTAATTTGGGGAGAAAAAGACCCTTATTTGCTATTAGGCAATTTAGAAGGCTTAAGTGATTATGTCCCAAACTTAACAATCAAGCGGATTGAGGACGGATCACATTGGGTAGTACACGAGCAACCCAAGTTGGTAAATCAATATATTCGTGAATTTATCTAAAATTTTGAGGAATTTTGAGGGATTTTTATGACAAACTTTAATGGTAAAGTGGCAATTGTTACTGGGGCATCTCGCGGAATTGGTCGCGCAATTGTTCAAGAACTAGCTAAACAAGGTTGCCAAATAGCTTTTAATTACAACAAATCGGCAGAAGCCGCTGAAGAATTAAAAAATGAATGTGAAGCAAGCGATCGCCAAGTGCTTGCTTATCAATTAGATGTAGCAAATTTTGCTGCTGTCCAAGAGATGGTTAAAGATGTAAAATCCAAATTAGGTCGGATAGATTTTCTTATTAATAATGCTGGTATTACTAACGATAAATTGCTAATGAGAATGAAAGAGGAAGATTGGGACAGCGTAATTGATACTAATCTTAAAAGTGCATTTAATTTTTGCCAAAGTGTTGCTCCAATTATGCTTAAGCAAAGATATGGCCGGATATTAAATATTAGCTCAATAAGTGGTGTAGTTGGAATGGCTGGACAAGCTAATTATTCAGCTTCTAAAGCTGGGCTAATTGGTCTATCTAAATCACTTGCTAAAGAATTAGGTAGCCGTAATATCACAGTTAATGTTTTAGCTCCAGGTATTATTGAAACTGATATGACAACTGTTCTTTCAGAAGATTACCGTAAAAAGCTGCTAGAGCAAATTCCTCTACAAAGATTTGGGCAAGTTGCAGAACTAGCCCGCGTTGCAGCATTTTTACTTTCAGATGATGCTCAATATATTACTGGTCAAGTAATACAAATAGATGGTGGTTTAGCAATGTAGCTAATACAATACCACCTATGATTTATAACTCGTGTAAAAATAAGGAAATATTAAGATGTCTAATCAAGTTATTAAAGCCTCTCCATCAATAAAAACGGCTATTTTTTCTTGGTTAACTAAAATGTTATTTCAATGGGTGGTATTGTGCATACCAATGCTGGTTATTTTTCATTACATTTGCCCAGAAATAGTTGGACTATTGGCACTAAAGTTATTGCTAAACTCTACTTTAGTGGCATTTGCTGTTACAGGACTGATGATGTTTGGGCGAATAACTTTAAACAATGAAGGTTTAAGTTATGAAAATAAGCTACTTTTGCAAAAAGCTTTTATTCCTTGGAAAGAAATGATTTTTGGCAAACCTTTTCCTATCACACTAGAAAAACATTATGCTATTAGCAGACGAGGAGGAGGAGCAACTATCAAAATTTGGCCTAGCTTAAATAATTATTCTGCTATAAAAAAATGTTTTGAAGATCACCAAATTTTTCTAGAAACAGGTCAAATAGCTACACCTAAAAACCAATTCCGCCCATTAGATGAAGTAATTAGCGAAGCCTTAAAATAATATGTGGTATATAGCCATTGGAATTTTTGTTTTTCATTCAATATTAGCAATTGTTGATGAGGTTTATTACCACTACAAGCGCGGTTTAGGACTTTGGGAGCGAATTGGACACCCTGCCGACACAGTAACAGTTTTATTTTGTTACAGCGTAGTTTGGTTTCTTACTCCAACAACAAAAAATATTATTATTTATGTTTTGTTAGCTGCTTTTTCTTGTCTTTTTGTTACAAAAGACGAGTTTGTCCATTCTAAATTATGCGTTAGGGGTGAAATGTGGCTACACGCGCTACTTTTTTTGCTACATCCAATTTTATTTATTATTGTAGGCTTTTTTTGGGTAGCTAATGCCAATACAAATCATCCCTTTTGGCAAAACCTACAAGATGATTCTTTAGCAATATTTCGTATGTTTTTTCTAGGACAATCTATCTTAACTCTACTAATGATGTTTTACCAAATTAGCTATTGGAATCTATGGAAAAATCCAAAATCTATCCAGTAAATAAAGTAAATAATGAGCTTTATCATGAGTTGGGCGAGCGATGGTATAAGGCTCAAGATGACCCTGTAGCACTATTAAGAGCAGAAAGACGTTTACTTGTTCCTTGGGTAGAAAAAATAATAGCCGAGCGTAAAAATAACCCTAAAATTTTAGATGTAGCTTGTGGAGCAGGTCTTTTTAGCAACCCTTTAAGCAATTCAGGTTATCAAGTAACGGCTTTTGACATTTCTGTAGAAAGCTTAAAAATTGCAAAGCTTTATGATAAAAGTAAAAGGGTAAATTACTTAATTGCAGATGCTTATCAATTCCCTTTTCCCGATGCTAGTTTTGATGTTGTTTGTGTAATGGATTTTTTAGAGCATGTTGATAAGCCTGCTAGAGTTATTTCAGAAGTTGCGCGAGTTTTGCGGCCTAAAGGATTATTTTTCTTTAGCACTTTTAATCAAAATTGGTTAGCCTGGCTAATTGTTATAAAAGGTGTAGAATGGTTTGTTAAAAATACTCCTACAAATCTGCATGTTTTAGATTTGTTTATTAAGCCTTCAGAACTAGAAAAAATATTTACTACTAATAACTTAAGAGTTGAAAAGTTTTTTGGTATTAGACCTTGTTTTTTTACAAAAGCATTTCTAAAAATGCTTTTTACTGGCAAAGTCACAGACGATTTTGCTTTTACTTTTGCTAAATCGCTAATGCTTGGATATGGTGGTTTGGTAATAAAAAAATAAGTTTTATTTGCTTGATAAAGAAAGGCAAAATTATAATAAAGCCAAATATTAAGCTATAAAGGTTCTAAGTTATGAGTAGACCAAAGGTTAAAGAAATAATATCAACAGTAAAATTGGAACTACCTCCAACAATTCCTGTTTCCGAAGATCAGTTCTTTGATTTCTGTCAGATAAATAGAGATTTAAGGATAGAAAGAAACATTAATGGAGATCTTTTAATTATGTCCCCAACAGGTGGAAAAACAGGAAGACGCAACTTTACATTAATAAGATTATTAGGCAGATTAGAAGATACAAATAGCGGTTGGATAGGGTTTGATTCATCAACAGGTTTTCGCCTTCCAAATGGGGCAATTCGTTCCCCTGATGTAGCGTTTTTGAGGAAAGAAAGATGGGAATCTTTAACTTTAGAAGAACAAGAAAAATTTATTCCCTTGTGTCCTGATTTTGTAATTGAACTACGTTCAGCAAGTGATTCCTTAACTGATCTAAAAGAAAAAATGCAAGAATATATCAGCAATGGTTCAAGTTTAGGTTGGCTTATAGATCCTTTAGAGAGAAAAGTTTATAGCTACACTTCTGAGCAAGAAATATGTTTTGTTAATCCTACTAGTATTTCTGCTGCTCCATTAATTCCTGATTTTGTTTTGCAACTAGTAGATCTTTGGAGCTAATTCTATCTATCTCTCACCGTTAAATCTTCTTTATAGAGTTGTTTATAGGCCCAGTAATTATTCATTACTTTATAAACATAATCTTTTGACTCATGGTAAGCAATTTCAATAACAAATCGGTCTACATCGCTGCTTTGTGAGCGAGCAATCCAACGTCTTACAGATGCTTCTCCTCCATTATAGCTAGCTGCAACGGCATAAGGATTATCCTTAAATTCATCAAATAAAATACCTAAATAACAGCCTCCAAATTTTACCGCAATTGGAGGTAGATAAAGGTCATTTTGGTTAAAGTCTGGATATTTTAATTCTTTGCTAATTCGTTCTGCGGTTGAAGCTATAAATTGAAACATCCCTCGGGCTGCTGCTGGACTTTTAGCATCAATATCAAAGCGGCTTTCTTGACGAGCAATACCTAACATAAACCTAGCATCAACGTTTTCTGCTTGCCCAGCTTTCACCATTTCATCACGGTATGGTGCAGGATAAATTAGTTCTGCAATGTTTCTATCTAAAAGTTCTAGGCAAAAATCTTTTGGTAGAACACTGGCAAAAGTGCTTTCACCATATCTTATAGCAGGGTTAGCATGGCTTCCTCGGTTTAAGTAAACAGCTAAAGAGTAGCTAGAAGAATTTTTAGTTGTAGTTTTTGCAATTGGTTTTTTAGCAATTTTAGTTCGTCGTCTTTGTGTAGAAATGTTAACAAATTGCGTTGTTGGCTCGTTTTCATTTATTTCTAAAGCATTAAGATCAATTGATTCAATATCTGCTAGATTACCAGCTAAATTTAGACCACCACTTGCACTTAGTTCTAATGCTCCTTCATCATAAAGACCTAAAAAAATTAGTTCATCTGCCAAAACTCGGTGTGAAGCAGTTGTTTGTAGACGATCAGTTAAAAAGCTACGTCCAGCTGGTGATAAACCATTGCTAAGAAAACGCTCGTAGCCAGGTAGATTTTGATAGCATTCTCGTAGCATTCCTAGTAATTCTTGACTTGCCCGGCTATCACTTAAGCGTAGAGCTTGATTAATTGCGTCTTTTGCTGATGAATAGTTGCGATTGGCTAGTTGTTGTTTAGCATTTGCTAAAAAAGACGCATATTTTTCATTAATAATTGTTTTGCTTTTGCCGTCCCTCTTAAGTGTTTCTAAACGTAAAGTTGCACGATTGCTATAATAACTATTTAGGTCTACAGAAAAAGATAAATAACTTTCTATAGCATCATTTATTCTACCTAACTTTTCCAAACAATAAGCTTGTAAGAATTTAACTTCTGAATAATTAGTAGAACCTGGAGCTTTACGGGAAAGATTATATGTAAGTAAATCACTAAGAACACTTAAGGCTTGAGAGTAGTCATTTTTAGTGAGATAAATTTTAGCTTGATTAAAAATAGCTGTAGTGCCTGTTACATCAGAGCTAAAGCGTTTTTGAGTACGACGGCACCAATCTAAAGCATCCTCATATTTAGCAGCAGAGCGATAAGAATCAATAATATTTAAGTGCGCTCCATCTATAGAACTACTACTGGGATATTCATTAATTAATTTTTGGTAACGTGCAACGGCTTCGGCGTAGCGTCCCATATTTTGATAAGCATGCCCGCCTTGATAAAGTGCTAGTTCAGCTTGTTTTGTAGCAGGAAACTCTGAATAAGCTTGGTCATACCATTTTAAGGCATTAACATAGTCATAATCTATATAGTAGCTACGACCAATAGAAAAAATAGCTTCTGCTAAGGAAGTGCTAGCAGGAAAGCGTTTTAGGAGTTCTTGATAGGCAACTCTAGTGTTTTGGCTATCTCGGTTAAAAAGGCAAACTCGTCCACGTGTTAAGAGTTCTGTTTCTGTAGCTTGGCGGTTTTCTTGTTTGTCTAGCTCATCTAATTTTTGTGCTGCTAGAAGGGCTTGATCATCTTTAGAACCATTTAATAATTGCTCAAAGATAGTTCTTGCTGCTTGGTTTTGTCCTTGCTGCATTTGAATTAATGCAACTTGTCCAAGTGCTTCACGTCCCTTTGTAGTGCTGCGGTTTGCTTGACTACGAAAATATTGCAAAGCATTGGGTAAATCTTTTTTTAGCAAATTTATTTCAGCTATTCTTCTAGTAGCTTTGGAATTTAACAAACTATTTGGATATTGATTAACTAGTTTTTTTAATTGTTCTCGCTCTAAATTTAAGTCTTTTTGCTCACGAGCAATCAAAGCTAAATGCCAATAGGCATACTCACTTAACAGGCTATTTTGTGTAATAACAGCATTAAAACTTTTAGTAGCTGCTGTAAAATCTGAGCGTTTTTCTTGTAATCTACCTAATAGATAATCGTAATTATTAATCTTAAAAAGTTCGCTATCTTTGCTACGAATTGTTTGGAGTTCTTTTTCTACCATCAAATAATCTCTTTGAGAAAGATTTGATAAAATAGTTTGGTGACGAGGTTGTAAGAGTTCAAAATTATCTGCGGTAATTGGTTTAGTCATTAGAAATGACAAGCAGATTACTAAAAAAACTTTAGCTATACGCATAACTTTACCTATAAATCAAAAATTTAATAAAAATATTTTTTGAGGCTATTTTTTAGATGCCTATTTCAAAAGCATTTGATGTCAGTTGATTTTTATATTTTATCTAAAACACGCCGAAGTTCTGAAGTCAAATCTTCTATTTGATACGGTTTTTGGACAAATCCCATAACAGATTTTTCCCAGACTAATTCCATTTCTTCTGGTGGACAATAGCCAGAAGCAAAAACAACTCTTGCTTTAGGATTAATTTCTAAAGCCTTTTGATAGACTTCTCGACCTCCCATTTTAGGCATTACCATATCTAATAAAAGTAATGATATTTCTTTATATTTACTTTGGTAAATATCTAAAGCTTCTGGCCCATCGGCAGCCATTAATATTTTATATCCATAAGACTCAAGTAAATCCTTAGCTAAATGACGTAAGGTTTCTTCATCATCTACAACTAAAATTGTCTCTGTACCTGATAAGATGCTTGTTTGATTGTTAGTTGAATGAGTAATATTTTTATTAACTGCTGGTAAAGAAATCTGGAAAGTAGTTCCTTGCCCAAGTTTTGTCATTACCTCAACATGTCCTTTAGCCTCTCTTACAATGGTTGAAACCATTGCTAGGCCAAGACCTGTACCTTTACCAATTTCTTTAGTAGTAAAAAATGGTTCAAAAATCCGTGTTAATGTCTGAGCATCCATTCCAGTACCATTATCTTGAACACTCAAGCTAACATAACTACCACTTTTTAAGACGCTATTAAATGGTTGTTCTTCAATTTCAACATTCCTAGTTATTACGGTTAACATGCCGCCATTAGGCATAGCGTCTCGTGCATTAATACATAAATTCATTAAAATTTGTTGGATTTGTGTTGGATTTGCTTCTATTAGATCAAGTTTTGACTCAAGTTCAGATCTGATTTCTATAGTTTTCCCTAAAGCACGTTTTAATAATTTTAACGTGTCTTCTACTATAGTATTTAAATCTATTAACTGGGCTTTAGGACTACCACCACGAGCAAAAGCGACTAGACGTTGTGCAAGTTCTGCACCATGTGTAGCAGATTGCTCAATAATACCTGCATAGTTATAAAGTTTTGTATTTGAAGGATCTAATTTTTTCTTAAATAATTCTGCGTAACCTAAAATTCCAGCAAGTAAGTTATTAAAGTCATGTGCAATACCTCCGGTTAAAGTGCCAATAGATTCAAGTCGTTGAGAATGAAATAGCTGCTGTTCTAGTTTACGTTGTTCTGTCATATCCCGAAGAATTGCTTGAATTAGAGAATCTTTCCCTATCACAATAATGCTAGCACGTAGTTCTACAGGTAAAGTTGTACCGTCTTTTTGCTCTACAGAAGCATCGCGCAAGTATAAATAACCTGTTTTTTGTAAAGAGTCATAAGCTAATAAATATTTATTTTGTTCTGTTTGAGGGTGTAAAGAAACAAGAGAAGAGTTTAAGAGTTCGCCGCGTTTTTGTCCAATTAGGCCTTCTGCTCTAGCATTAGCATCAATAATTTTCCCTGAAGTTATATCAGCAATAATAATTGCATCATTAGCATTATCAAATAAACTGCGATAGCGTTCTTCTGCTTTTCGACTCTCTCCATAGAGTTGGGCATTAGTTATTGCAATGATACATTGGCGGGCAATAGATTCAACTAGACGAACTTCATCATCTGTCCATACACGAGTACAAGCACATTGATGTAGTGCAATTGCACCGATTAATTTATTTTCTCTATTAATTACTGGAACTAACAAAATAGACTTAATTTTAGCTGCTTCAATAAAAGCAATTAATTTTTCTGGCAAGTTAGCCATTATTTTTTGCAAGCTACTTATACGCCAAGGTTTGCCATTCCATAAAAACTTAAATTCTGAAGAATAATCATTATAAAAGTATGTGTTATTTAAGAGTTTAGGCCAATTTTCATCACATTTTTCATGAGTAACAGTAGCTTGTGTATTGACTGATTCGACCACATCCAAAAAAAGACACCTATCAACTTGCAAGTGATTTTTTAGCTTAGTACAAACCGTTTCTAGGATCTCATCAATATTTAAGGATTGAGAAATAGCTAAACTAACAGAATTTATTATTTGTTCATAAGTTGCAGCCGTGTGAGTACGCTGGTAGAGCAATGTTTTTTCTAGTGCTAAGGCAATAATTCTAGTAAGTTCTGCTAGCAAATTTTTTTCATAACTAGACCATTGTTTTATTTTTGAAAAACTTAAGCCAATCAGCCACAAAGAAGATGAATGAGGTTGTAAAATCACAAAAGCTTGAGATTTTATTTGGTATTTTGCTAAAAATTCTTTCCAACTATCATCAGAGAAACTAGTTTCATCCAAAATTATAGGTATTTTTTCTGTTTGTAATAATAAGTATTCTTGGAAATTATCATAAAACTCGGCTGATAGTTCTGCTGATAATGCTAAAGAGTTAGTAGAAACCAATTTTTGTTGATTTTGCAAAAAATATAAATTCTTTCCAGGGTCAAACCATACTTGATCAGAGTTAAAAGCTTCTTTAACTAGTTCAATAATGCTTGGAAGCAGTTGTTCAACCTCTACAGAAGCATTGATTGCTGTTAGAACTCGATTTACTATTTCGGTATGTTTAAGTTGTTGATAGGTTTGTTCTTGTAATTTTTTTTGTTCAGTAATATCTTGTGCAACATTAAGTAGCCCCATATTAGTACCTTTAGTATCAGAAATTAAACGGGTACTAACACTTAGCCAAATTTCTGTTTTATCAGCTTTAATTCCTGGCCATTCACCATTAACTTCAGTAGCTAAACGTAATTTATCAAACTGAGGTTGTGCCTGATTTTGGTTAGCCGCAGGAATAATTTTGGCAATGTTATGTCCTAGGATTTCACTTGCTGTCCAACCAAAGACTCTCTCTGCTCCACGATTCCAATAAACAATATCACTGTCCATATCTGTACCAATAATTGCATCATGAACATTATCTAAAAGTAGTGCTTGGAAATGTAAATGTGCTTCTGCTTCATCAAAACGTCGTCTTAATTGATAGCTACGAATAGCCCGATGAGCTATAGATGGAAGCATTTGTGGAAATGTTGGGGATTTAACTAAGTAATCTGTTGCTCCAAGTTTTACAGCCTTTACTGCAATATTTTCATCACCATAGCCGGTTACTATAACTATTGGTCGTTCTATTTTTCTCATTTGCAGTTCTGCCAAAAGCCCTAGTCCATTGGTATCAGGTAAAGAGTAATCTAAGATAAACAAGTCCCATTTTGTATGTTGTCTTAAAGAATCCCACATTTGTTGAGCAGAGCTAACATGCGTAATTATGTCATTTGGAGACTCTTTTTGAAAAACATGCTTTATTAATTCAGCGTGTTCTTCTTCATCTTCTACTAATAGAATTCTATACCCAGTCTCACTCATTTTATTTTATATTACTCCTGAAAAGAATTTCTAATGGGCAAAGAAAAATAAAAACAACTTCCAAGATTTGGTGTAGACTCAACCCATATTTTTCCATCATGAACCGTTATTATTCTATCAACTAAAGACAACCCTGAGCCTATTCCATCAACTTTTGGCAGTGTTTTAGAACGATAAAATAGTTCAAATACTCTTTTTTGCAGTTTTTCTTCAATACCTACTGCATTATCTTTAATCCAAAATAAATACTTAGTAGAATCTTTCTTACACCCAATTTCAATTACAGGAGAGCGGTCTAAAGGTGTAAAAATAACTGCATTTAGAATTAAGTTTGAAATAGCTTTCTTAATTAAACTGCGATTGCAAATTATTGTAGGTAAATCAGTAATAGTAATAATTTGAGGATTACGCTTTTCAATTACTGACTTTAACATGAAACAGGTTTCCTGTAAAAGTTCTTTAAAATCTACCAAATCTTGCTTCTTAATTTTACTTGTTATTTTTGTTAGTTCCATTAATGCCATTAACTTATTATCTAAACGCCTTGTCCCTCTAAGTATGGACTCTAGGTAATTTAGCCCTTGTTCATCAAATACTTCTTTATAGTCCTCTTGTAAAACATTAGCAAAACCAGCAATTGTGACTAAAGGAGATTTTAGTTCATGGACTAATTCTTGAATAAATTTATCTAAGTTCTCTAACTCTTGATTTAAGCTATTTATAGATTTTGAGCTTAATTCAAATATTATTAAAACTAATTTTTCATTATTAAAATCTATTAAATTAATTTTTAATTGATAAGATAAGTTAAAAATTTCCTTTGTACCGATTAAATTACTTTCTCTTAAAAGCTGGTCTTTAACTTCTAATAAATAATTTTTAATTATTAAAGAAAAGTTATTTTCTAAATTTAAGTTAACAAAAAGTTTTTCTGTTACTGGATTAATAGCCAGGATTTCTCCTGATAAGTTAGCTAACAGGGTTGGATTAGAAGAATGTTGAAAAAATAGTAAGAACTGTTCTTTCATTAATTTATTAAGCTTAATTTATTGAGGTTAACAAAAAGTTAAGTTTTAAGATTCTGTTTAAGAATATAACAAAAATAGTAAAAGTTTCATCACAAAAATAAGCTATTAAGTCTAATAAATTTCAAAATATAGTGACAAAAAAATAACCCGGCATTCTAACCGGGTTATTTTTAATATTAACCTATAGTCCTCTAAGGGCTAATAAGAATAAACAAATACTTCTAATTAGTTTATTTACCTAATAAGTACTCTTAGTTAATTACTAATGTTAGTTCAGCTTGACGTACTCTACCAGCACCATCTTGACCAACAAAGACTAGCTTTTGAGTTCCTACAGGTGATTTTTTCTTAAGCTTAACATCAAACATAACTGTACCAGTGCTTGTACTTTGTGATGCTGGACTCTTTAGTTTGATCTTTAAGGCTGCTAAAGTTGCTGCATCAGGAGTAACTGTTACTGCCCCTGTAAAGCCATTAATACGATCTACTTTAACAACAAATTGTCCTGTTTTTCCACGAGTTAAAGTTACTTGTGGACTTGGGAAAGATAAAGCAAAGTCCATAGCAATTATTTCTAGTCTTACTGAAGTAGAACGTACTAATGAGCCAGCAGTACCAGTAATTGTAATATTTGCTGTTACAGCAGGACTATTTTCTGGAGTAGGAATCATTAAAGTAACAGTTTGTCCGGCTGTTATAGTATTTTGTGAGAAAGTAAATGTGCTTAAGACACTTTGATCTGAAGAAGCTGTTAATGTTACAGGTTGGTTAAATCCTGCAAGTGCTTGAAGGTTGACAGCAAAAAGACCTGAAGAACCAGCAGAAATTGATTGTGTAGCTGGGTTAGCAGTTAACATAAAGTTTGGCATTGCAACAACGTTAACTGTAGCAGTAGTACTTCGGACAATTGATCCAGCAGTTCCAGTAATATTTAAGGTGACTGTTCCTGTTTGGGCTGTTGGAGCAGTATTAATTGTCAAAGTAGTATTACCACCAGCAGCAACTATATTGCTAGCAAAACTAGCTGTTACTCCACTAGTTTGAGGTGAAACAGAAACACTTAAGCCTACTTGTTGAGTAAAACCATTTAAGGCATTAGCGTTAACAGTAAAGCTAGTAGCTGAGCCAGCACTAACAGTTTGTGTAGCAGGAGCAATACTTAAATTAAAGTCCCCTTGAGGTACAGCAATAGCAAAGTCAGCATCAGAAGCATCTGATCCCATAAGACCTGTAGAATCAGTAGATGTTACCCTAACACGAGCAGTATTAGTAAGAATTGTAGAAGGTAGTCTGAAGGTAAAGTTACGAACATTTCCAGCTAAACCAGTAGCAACTGGTATTGGGAAAGATTGTCCACCATCAGTAGATAACTCTATACGTTGTACAGAAAGTGATTGTGTAGAGTTAACTGTCCAACGAATTGGTAAATCTCCTCCAGCAGCAATAGTTTCTCTTCCATTAGGAGCATCTACTTTAACATTTACCATTGGTTGAACTGCACCAACAATATAACCAAAGATATTTATTGCAGCCATATCAGCAGCAGTAATATCATCTTTTTCACCAGGTCTTGAGAAAGGATCCATTACACCAATTTTTACATTGCCATTATTTTCTTTTGATTTCCAATGGCTAGCCTGCGCTCTATCACCACCAGAGCCATCTGGACGACCTGTAGAAACTCGTATTTTATCTGTTCCAGTAAAAAATATTTGTTCGCCACCAGAAGAAAGTACTCTTTGTGAAGTACCAAAATTTTGGCTAGTTACTTCTGGACGAAAACGGAAAAGATCCCATACATTAGGAGTAGGTGGAATACTAGGGATTAGTTCTCTTAATCCAACATTAGAAACAAAACCTAATAAATGGCCTATTTCATGTACTGCAACACCTTCAAAATCAGTACTATTACGAGTTATGCCATCAGATGGATCAAAATCATAATTAAAAGCAGAATTAAATCCTATTGAAGGTGGAGGGCCAAAATTTGCCATTTCTGCTGTAGGATTGGCAACAGGGTCAATTAACTGCAAAGCTCTTAATTGTGCTGAGGTACCTTCGCCGGCTCGAGCATCACCCAAATCAGTTGGTAAAGCATTATTTGGTAATGAGTTATAAAAAGCTCTTTCTTGATCAGTTGATGCAGTATCAACTAATCCTTCCTTTAAAGCTACATAAAAGCTATTTGAGCCTAGTTCTTGGCTACGAGTTGAGCCAATAACACCTGATGGGTAAGGTGTACCAAAACGGGTAGTTCCAAAATCCACATCCACTATAATTGTAATAGGTGATTTAATGATTGCTTCCCATCTAGCAGCGGCTTTCATAAAAGAGGCTTTAGCTTCAGGAAACCGATCTAATTGAGAAGTACCACGTAAAATTATGGTTAAACCATCGTCTGCATTAGGTTGGATCTTAGCATCTTGTAATTCTAAGTGATTAATTTGACGTAAGTCATCAGCTTTAAATGCTTGATTTTCAAAAGAAAAAATACCTCTTTCCGTCTCATTAGCATCACGACAACCTAATAAACCATTTTCAGCCTGGTAGCGAACCCACATTTCAGAGTGTTCTGAGGCTTTTAAGTTTTTTATTTTAGAAACCTTAGGTTTTTGTCCTAGATTATTGGCTGAAGATACTAAACTTTGATAACTAACAACACTAATGATAGTTATCACCATTGCAAAAATAGATAAAAGATGACGCTGATAAGGCTTATAATTCATCTTCCTCCTCCTAATAGTAAATATTATTGTTAAAATTGTTAAATAAGTGAGTTAATAATTAAGATGGTTAAATAGTTTAATAGGTCTGCTTTAATTTTTCCAGTCTTAGCAAAAACAAATACCAAATTCCAGCAAATGCGCTATTATAAAACCACTCATTTTATTTAGAAGCTTAAATCAAAGTCTGATTTAAGTAAAATTAATTTATCTAATATTAGGTTATTTTCTTTGGAGGTAAGCTAAATAAATGTTTAAAGCCTTCCTATCTTTACTAGTCTTATTGCTACTAAGCATTCAAATACAAGCACAAACTAAAAAATCTGCTGAACTTTTAACTTATGATTTAACAAAAGGGGTAGTTGATAAAGATAAAATTAACCCTCTACAAGATGAAGGCCCTGTTTTTATTTCTCCACAAAATTCTATTATTAAGCTTCAGCGTCAAGTAGAACTAAGGTTGCTTCCCCAAGGCTTTGTTCCAGCTTTAGAAACAGAATTAGATTCTTCTCGTCGTCAACTTCTTCGATATGGATTTGCTTATTATCGTGATAATGAAATTCCTGGATTTGGTGATTTTAGAGATATTATTGTTCCAATACGCTTAGATTCTACTAATGGCTTTTTAGATATTAAATTTTACCGACGTATTTTAATTGTGCCTCCAGCTTTTGATTTTCCAGAAGATCGTACATCTTTAGCCGTTTTACCTCAAGATGAAGGTAGTGCATTATTACTGTTTCTAGAAGGAACAACACGTAAATTTCTACTTAGCTTAAACCGCTTATTTGATGATCCACAAATGATTAATTTTTTAGCTTTTGACGAGGTTCAATCAATACAATCAGATCAAGAATTTAAGAAATTTATTATTTTTACTCGTGGAAGTTCTGACCGTAGTAGTTTATTTGTTTCCGTCACTGACCCAACATTAACCCCAATTTCACAAGGTGTTGAACTAGCTAAAGACTTACCAATAGATAACCAAGTTTATATATTTAAGATTTTTCCAGGTACTGAACCTCAATTTCGTGGTGCTGCTGTACCACCTAAAAACCCAATACCAACCAAAACTAAAGAAGACTAGCCCTGAAGCTAGTCTTCTTATCAGTCAAAATTTAATCAAAAATATTCTACTGCCCCGTGTTATTTGTAATGCTTGATAATCCTGGGGTTTTTAGCACATAAATCCCACCTGAAAAAGAACCAACATAAACTCGATCAGCATCAAAGTTGTCAAAACTAATTGCACCTATTCGATTAGAAGTTATTTGTCTATCTATTTGATAGAAATTTTCTCCTGCATCAGTCGAAAGATAAACACCACCATTTCGATAATCTCCTACAATAATTACATTAGGATTTTTACTACTAAAGCGCACTGCAATTGGTTCTCCATAAGGGATACCTTTCCCACGACGTTGCCAAGTCTTAGCCCCATCATTAGAGAAAAAACAAGTAGTGTCAGTTGTCACCATTATCACATTACCATTATGTGGACTAACATTGATAGCTTGTACTACAGGATTAGTATCATTAATTGGTGTAATCTGCCAGGTTTTTCCATTATCAGACGAGCGATAAAGCCCTTGTTGAGTTCCTGCATATAAAACTTTTTCTTTAGAATCAAAGGCAACAGAAAGGATTTTTCCATTGTAATTAGCAACATTAAGTTTTTCTATTCGTCCGTCTTCGTTAACTTGATAAAGACCTGACCAGGCAGCTACTAAAAGGCTTTTATTTGCGTCGTTAGCAATAAGTTCTACAACTCTTTGAGTAATGTTAGCACTAGGTAGAGGTTTTTTAGATTTAGAAGCAACATTTTTTGTTTTATAAGTTTTTGTAGTTTTGTTTGGGGTAGTTTTGTTTGGGGTAGTTTTGCTTGGGGTGCTTTGGATTGGTACAGATTTTCCAGTTATTCTTACCCAAGATTCCCCACGATCCTTGGAAAAGTAGAGTCCTAAATTAGTACCAGCATAAAGCAATTTTTCATCCCAAGGAGATTGATAAATTGAATAAATATCTTCATTAGCTAAACCCTTAGAAGATAATTTCCAACTACTTCCTCCATCAGTACTTAAGTATAAACCTCCGTCAAAACCATTAAAAAGAGCGGCTGCATAAATTCGCCCTGAAACTGAACGATCAGAGAGCAGTGCAGAGATTTGACGATTAACAAAACCATTATTGCTAGCTTGGAAACTTTCTCCTGCATTATCACTAACCCAAACTCCTCCAGATTTCACACCTAAGTAAATACGATTAGGATTACTTGGATGAATAGTAATAGAGTTAACAATTGTGCGGATTGAACTCATCAATCTCCAGGTTTGTCCAGCATCAGTAGTTTTCCAAAGTCCTTCTGTTGTTCCAGAGTAGATAATTTGGTTATTGGTTGGGTCAGGATAAATAATATGTGTACGTCGGCTAGTAAATGGAATACCTTGGTATTTTGTCCAGGTAGTAGCCCCATCTTTACTATTGTAAATACCACTACAAGCACTTGCATAAATATTATTATTATCCGTAGGGTCAATAGTAATGGTAAAAATATCTGAATCATCAATAAATTGCTGTTTTTTCTCTGTAGGGTGGCCTTTAACACAAACCCAATCTTTACCACCATTATCAGTACGCCAAGGTAAATGTTCTGTGCCTAGGTAAACAATATTAGGATTTTTTGGATCAATAGCAATAGAATGTAAGCGTTTTATATCTGGGTGATTTTCTGGTGAAAACCTACTCCAGCTAGTTCCAGCATCATGGCTAATGTAAGCCCCATCTATAGCAGCAGCAATTAATAAATTAGCATCTGTTGGAGCAATAGCCAAAGCACGAACAGAATGTTTATTCATTGCTGTTAATTCCTGCCAAGTGTCTCCGCCATCGGTGCTTTTATAAATTGTTCCATCAACATCATTTGCTAAAGACCAAAGAGGAACATAAATAATTTTGGGACTTTTGTTATCAATTATAATTTTATCTACCACATAACCTGGATGATGAAAAGACAGTAGTCTAGTCCAGCTTTTAGCTGCATTGGTTGAACGATAGATTTGGCCGTCATTTGTGCCTATAAATAATCTATTAGCATCAGCAGGATCTATAGCTAACGCCCTTACATCTCCCCCATCTGGCCCTACTTCTGACCAAGTAAAATTAGCTGTTACTTCTGGATCTATATAAGCAAAAGCTAAACTATTAAAAGTCACCAAAAATAAAAATACTAGAAAAAATCTCCAAACCTTTACCATTCTTTAACTCCTGAAAAGTTTTGTATTAATTATATTTATTTACGTATGATTAAAAGACAAAAGCGTCTGAACGTAGCCCATCAGTTGTAATTAAAACCAGCCTATTTGTGTTAGCAGCCTTATTTAAGTTTAATTTCTTTTTGTTTCCTTTAAGAGATAATTCGCTATCACTAATAAGTTTAATTGGTTGAGTGATAAGTTTAGCGTTTATTTCAACCTGAATACTAGAATTTACACCTAATGCTTTTATAGTTAGTGATTTAGCTTTCTTATCATAATTAGCACTGTTAATTGTAGGTGCTGTTAAAGCATTTTCACTCCAAGCAATTAAGGCTTTAGGGCTTGAGCCACCTGTAATTGTAGTTTCAAATACTACTTGATCTTTTTCTGTAAGGATTGCCCCTAGCATAGCACAATTAAAAGTTGCATTATCGGCAAATACTCCACCTAAAGGGGTTGGTTCTCTATGACCAACAATTTTAATAATTTTGCCATCCTTAAAGTAAAACAAACCATAAATAGTTTTTGTAGTCCCGCCACGAAAAACAAACCGGTTATTATTGATTAAAGCCCCATGAGCAGGAGTTAATGAAATTGATAAACCTCGGAAAGTTCCTCCATCTGGAGCAGAATCACCATTAGCAACAAGTTTTGTAATTTTGTTAGTTTCTGCTGAATATAAATAAATGCCGTCGCTACTACCAATTTTACCGCTAAAAAGTATCTCTCTTTTGTCATTTAAGTAGCGACCCGAAGACAAAACCATGTCTAGTTTTTCTCCATCAACAGTTGTGTCACCTGAACCAACAACTTTCTTTACCTGTCCTTGTGAAAACAAATAAATAGCTGGTTTGTTAGGTTCTAGCTCTGTTGCAGCAGAAAATAGCACATCACCTTGGTTATTAATTGCTGGAACCGTTTGAAGACTTATCTTTAATTTAGTTCCATCAGCTAAGATATCTCCATTAGCAACCACTTTATTGATTTGATCATTTTTTATAGTAAAAATGCCTACATCACTACTACCATCAGCAACAGAGGAAACTAGCGTTACTTCGCCATTGTTATTAAAGGTAAATAAGCTAGAAAGGGCTAAGTCTACAAAAACACCTCCTATAGGCGTTTTTGTTCCATCAACTATAACTTTGTTTATTTGACCATCAGAAGCTATAAATAATCCGCCAAATAGGTTTTGTGATAAAGTCCCGCTAAATAAAACATCTCCACGATCATTAATTTTAGGAAATGTTATCTTTAGTAAATCTAGCCCGCTTAAGCCTGGGATAGGCGTACCCCGTTTAGCTAATATTTCAGTAGTTGGATTACTAAAAACATTCCTAGTGATAAATAGCCTAATCTCTTTACCATCTGTGCCTAAATAAGCTACTTCTCCTCTGCTATTAATACTAGGTTGATTTAGAGCAGCAATTAAGCTGCTATCAGGTGCTTGATCACCTAATTTATTAACTACTTTCATATTAGTAACTTGTGAAAAGCCTACTATACTAGTAAGACATATTAAGATAATAGATAGTAAAAAAGATTTCATAAAACCACCTTAAACTTAAGACTAGAGATAGACTTCTATCATTAAGCACTTAAAAGCTAAATAGATCAAGTAGGATTTAGGGCGTTTTGGTTAATATTTTGTTAGAAGCTAATTATTGGTTTTTTACTGCCAAGCTGTTAAATTGATCTAGCAAAATCAAGCGTGTTTTTCAGCAATTAGTAAAGTAGCTTTAATAGAAATATCAAAATCATATCCATTGCGCTCTGTGTCAATAATTGATGTTAAAGCTTCATTAACAGCTTTTACAGAGTTTTTTGGCACAATACTAAACCATTTTTCTAGCATAAAGTGTTCTATTAGCGGAGATTGAAAAAATGCTTCAGCAGTTTCAAAAAGAAATTCTGTTTTTTCTATATAACTAGTTATAGATTTTAGTCCAGATTCTTTTAGTAATTGTTCTAGCTCTAAAATTGTAGCACGCTCATTAATTAAAGCTTCTAAATTAGAAAATAGTTTCTCTGACAATTGGCAGTTATAAAGTGCTTCCCAAAAAACTGAAAAAAATTCATCAAAACTACCTCTAGTTATGTCATAAACAACTATTTTAGCTCCAGGTTTTGCTACTCTTATTAATTCTGGTAGTTGTTTTGCTAGTTTATCTGCTGCGGCCAAAGAAACATCGGTAATTACCATATCAAAACTATTATCAGCAAAAGCCAAAAACAAAGTATTGGCAGCCCAAAAATTTAAGTTATCTAATTTTGCTATTGTGGCTTTAGCTTGGGCAAGTTTAATTATTTCCAAGCTATCATCAATTGCTGTTACATTACCTTTTCCAGTCAAATGTTTTGCCAGTTCAATAGCATGACCACCTGTACCACAGTTTATCTCTAATACATGTCCGGTTTGAGGTATACCACATTTTTCATCAAACAATGTATCAAAGTGATTTCGCCAAGTTGGTACAAGGTAAAGGTCATATAAATAAGCTATTTCTTTAGTATCTTTAATCATTTACAATTCCTTTTTTGTTTCTATAATCTTTCTACAAAGTAAATTTGAATTTATTTCTACTTTTATTTTAATATTTAGCTAACTCTTTTCTTATAAATATTTTGCGCAATTGTTTAGCAATGTTTATTTTTGGGGAGATTATCAGAAACAAAACTTAACTTAAAATAGTTTTTACCAGAAAAAACCAAAATGTCAGACCCTATTATTTATTTATCACAAGATTATTTTCTCTCACCAATGCAATTAACTGATAAAGCAGCACATGTTGAATGGCTAAATGAAGCCGAGTTTCATCAAAATATGGATAATATTACTAGTCCTTTTACAGAAAATGATGCTGAGGAGTGGCTAAAAGGCTTAGAATCAAAATTTCTTGAACAAAAACCTATGATTTTGGCAATTCGTCGCTCAAGCGATAACAAATTAATAGGTAGCATAGGGATTTATCACTCTGAACCAAGTAGCACGCAAGTTGCAGAAATTGGTTATTGGCTAGCAAAACCCTATTGGGGACAAGGTATTATCTCACAAGCTATTCAAGCATTTATTAAATATAGTTTTGAAGAATTAAATGTATTACGCATTTTTGCAAAGGTATTTGATAGAAATATTAGTTCCTGGCGCGTTTTAGAAAAAGCTGGTTTTAAGTTAGAAGGTATTCAACGCCAACATGTTTATAGAGAAGGCGTATTTTTAGACGACCGACTTTATGGACTACTAAAATCTGATTGGTTAGCTAAATAAGTTTATCTACCTTAGCCTATAAGATAACTAGCAAGATAAAAAGATAAAAATTTTTGTTAGTTATTTATTTCTTCCTCTATTAACTGTTTAATTATCAATAGTATAAATTTATATATTACAAAAAACTATTCCTGGCATTGTGGTTGCTAAAAGGGGGTTTGGATAGAGAATATCCAAACCGATTGCTGGCAGGGTTAGGAGCAATCAACCATATTGGTTACTATCACCCATTGCGGTAGTGACTCAGACATGCCAAATCTGGAAAATGCTTGTCCTCCAAATAAACCCTGCTACGGCTAAATCTTAAAAATTAATAAAAATAAGCTAGTAATATAACTAACTGTAGGTGTTATTATGGTAAAAAAAGAAATCATTATAAAAGACACTCATAGAGGGCTTTACTATCAAGATGGTGTACTAACTAAAGTGTTACCAGCGGGTCGCTATGAAATACTAGAGCAGCATAAATCTAAGATACTCAACTACTTATTTCCACGCCCTAAAGTAGAAGTAATTTTAGTAAGCGTTCAAGAAAGGGATTTAACCATTAAAGGTCAAGAAATTTTGACATCCGACAAGGTAGCTATAAGAGTTAGCATTATTGTCCAATTTAGAGTTACCAACCCCCAAGCTGCTATCCATATGGTGACTAATTATGAAGAACGTATTTATAGCGATGTCCAACTAGCAGCACGTCGCTCATTAGCTTCTATGACGCTAGAGGAAATTCTAACTAATCGTAATCATCTTAGCGAAGAAATTCTACATGAAGTAAAAGAGTCTGCTAGCGGTTATGGTGTAGCAATTTTACGGGCAGATGTTAAGGATTTAATTTTCCCCGGTAATTTGCAAGAGATTATGAATAAGGTGTTAGCGGCTGAGCGTATGAGCCAAGCCCAAATGGTAGAAGCACGAACAAAGGCAGAAGTACAAAAAATTGATGCTCAAACCAGAGCAACTAATCAACAATTAGAAGCAGAAACCGCAGCTAATGCTAAACTTTTAGTAGCCCAAGCTGAAGCTGAAGCACTAAAAATAAAAACTGAGGCTGATGTTAAAGCTCTACAAGACCGTGAACAAGCAGCACAAGCTTATAGCACTTACCCAGCACTTCTAAGACTACGCGAGCTAGAAACACTTTCAGACCTTTCTAAAACAGCTAATGCTCGTATTTACATAGGATTTGATAAACATTTAGCCAAAAACGATGAATTAGAAAAGTAACCTTAAAACTATAACTTATTAATTCCATTAATATTACCAGTGTATACCTAGGCAATATTAGTGGAATTTTTAGTTTTTCCTCTATCAACCGAATAATAACTAAGCAACTTTAATATTATGTTATACAAAATTCTACCGATAAAATCGTTTTATTAGCTTGAAAAATTTTTCAGAGTAGGAAAAAATGGGCTAAATTCCAATCCTAACAAAAAAGGAATAAATATGGCTAAAAATAAGTTTCTGAGTGAAGACATGTTTGAAGCAATGGGTGATTACCCGCTAGAATACCGCATTTGCCATTTACTTTTATGGTTTTGTGCTGTTGATGGTGAGCTTTCAGAAGAAGAGATAACAGGCGTTGCAGCCTATGTGCAAGGTGTTATAGATGCCTTAGGTGTAGATTCTGACGTAGAAGAAGTGTTAACAGGATGTTTACAAGACATTAGTGATGATCCTAACACGGAATTACTAGAAGAAACTATTGAAATCTTTGCTGATTATTTTCCAGACGAAAAGCTAGCAGAGCTAGTTAATGGAATTGAAGATGTTGTTAGCTTAGATGAGCTTTCTGACGATGAAGCAGAATTTCTTACACATATAAGAGATTCTTGGGGTGTAGAGGAAAAACCTAGGCAAAAATCTAGTGAGAAAAAGTCTGTTGTTAAGAAAAAGAAAAAAGCTAAATAATTCAGTTTATTTAGCTTAGTTAATAGAAAAGAAAAAGCTTATAGAGATTAAATAATTTCTATAAGCTTTTTCTTTGCAGCTAAAACACCTTAATTAAGAGTGTTTTAGCTGCAAAATTGCGTCTTTCAAAATTCTATTATGGTCAAAAGCCAGCTTAGTAGGAAAAGGGTTAATTTTTATCCAACGAGCATCACAAGCATCATCATTACCTGCAATAGGTGTTTTAGCTAGCTTATCAGGCAAAAGTAGTGCAAAAACAGTTGAACGACTCCAAGCCTGCGGGCTATCACGTGGATCACGTCCTTCACCTTCATAACTACCAACATAAATCAATTCTGACTCTAAATGCTTGATATCTAAACTAGTTTCCTCCAGTAGTTCTCTTACACAAGCTTCACGAGCAGTTTCTTTTCCTGCCTTCCAATATGTTCCACGTGGAGCATCCGTTAGCTGAAAACCTCCAGGTAATGCCCATTTCCCAGGCTCTGCCATAGCATCATCATCACGACGAATTAGCAAAACTTCCTTTTCTTTTGTTTCAGGATTATTACGAATTAAAACAATGTCTACCGTAAGATTTGCTCCTAAATGCCAATAAGGTTCATTGGTTGAATGCCAAGGTTTGTTATATTCTAAAGCTAACAACACCTCTTTAGCACTAGTAAATGCACGTTCTGGGCGTTGTTCAGCATGCAAAGAACTTGCCCCTTCTGGGCCTTTCATAAGTAAGTAATTTAATCTAAGATTATTAGCGGCTTGTATTTCATCACTAACAATATTGCCTCCACCAATAAATAGACATATAGCATGATGCTCTTTCATAAGCTGATAAAGTCCTGCTGCTTTATCATAAAGGTCTTCAGCCACAATACAGGCGTGTGTAGCACTATTTTTTTCTAGCCACAATGGAGGGGTTTCTTTTACCAAAGTAGCTAGCACAGTAAAACCTAAAGGCATTGCTCGTTGCTGTACAACATTAGCAATTCCCCGCTTAGTTCCACCAATAACAATTACTACTTTTTTAGGATCAAGATGTACAAATAGCTCATCTAAAAGCTGGTAAATTTTTTCTTGTTGCTTGAGTGAAATTTTCTCCCAGCTTTTATACCAGGCTCCAGCAATTGAGATAACCTGCTTTTCTTTCAATAATTTATTAACTTCTTCATCATTTAATAAAGTGATTTCTATTTCTTCTAAACGATTTAATAAAGCTTGATCTCTTGCAACTTTAGCGGCTTGTTTAAGTACTAAAACTTCTGGCGTGTAATATTTATTAGGTAAATCCCTTGGTACAGAAAAATTTAGTTGTTTATTTTTATCCCAAAGCATTCTCTTAAGTAAATACGCCTCTTCAGTTTGTTGAATTTTGGCTAAATCTTCTTTGGTAACACCTGCAAGTAAAGCCGCTTGAACTTCAATATTTGCTGCTGTTTGATAAATTCCATAACCGTCAGTTCCTAGTACAACAGCTATTTCTTGGTCTAAATACTCTTTTATAGGTACTTCGCGGGTTGTTTGAATATTATTTAATGCTAGATTGGAATTAAGATTAAATTCAACAATTGCTTGTATATTTTTTAATTCTGCTAAAGTTTGCTCATCAACACCAAAAAGCCCATGTCCAATCCTTAATTGAATTTTATAGTTTTTAGTTAACTCCATAGCAGCACGAATATTTTCAGGATGTGCTGGATTTTCTCCAGCATGGACTCGAATAACAAAACCTGGATAATTTTGGTCAGCCCATTTTGCAATCTCTGTAATTTGTTGTGCAAAAGCATAGGTTGAATTAGTTTCATGCCCTAGAAAATCTACACCTACTATATAAGGACTAGCTGACATTTGCTTAAGCTGTTCTATATAATCTAAATCCCATTCTAAATCATCACTACGACCAATAGCAGCCAAAAACCTAATTGTTAAACCTGTTTCCTTCTCTATTTTAGGAAGTTCTTTATGTAGTAATTCTACATAACTAGAGTAAATAACATTAGCAAAAGAAAGCTCAATATATTTAACAGCCATTCTTTGATAATCTTTAGCAATTTGCCAACAAAGAGCAATAAAGGTTTTTATATTTTTTGTAATAGGAGAGCGTAACTTATAAATTTTCTCCATTCCAACAAAAGGAACCCGACGATCTAAAGGAATAGACAAACGTTGGACTAAAATATTTTGTAATTCTGTTGATAAATTAGCTAAAGGTAGAGGTTCTTTTTCTATAGTATGAATGCCTGCAAGTTCAAGTATTTCAATAGGATAACTAAGATTATATTCTCTCCCAATCCTAATTAAATCTTTTGCAGAAACACAACCTGCAAAATGTGTGTGTAAGTCTGTAGTAATTACATTAGATAAATTTGCTGCTATTTCTTTTACTGGATGAGGAAAACCATTTTGAGCTAAAAAGCGGGTTTCAAAAGGTGAAAGCGTGTAATAAGTGTCTATAATTAGTGATAAATCTATAATCTTAATAGTAGCTAATTTTATCTGCTCAAATTTACCTAAATAAACAATGATAATTTCATTTGTTAAAGGAAAAGCTGTTTGGTCTAATTCGCTCATAAAACAGAGCTTTTGTTCTTTTAGCTGAAAAAACAAATTTTGCTTAAAATTATTATGTAAAGTAGAACGACGATCTAAACCATTATGAGCTAATTTAATTAGCAATTTATCCTGCGCTAAAAAAATTTCTAAGTAATGTTCAGAGTATTTATCTAAGGATAATTTTTTAACTTCCATTTTATTTGCTTAAACTCTAGCAATATTTCGCAAGAATTTGTTTTTTACACACTTATTAAACCAAAGCTAATTATTAAACTATTGAAAATGCAATGTGTTAGCAAATTAGCTCTATTGGCATAGTTTTTGTTTATTAACAAAAATTAGAAATTTTGAATAAGGAGATAATTACCATGTTTAGTTATAAATTAATCAACTATATCCTAGCAATATTTCTAATACTATGTTCTTTTACTGCTAACAATTTGACATATGCTCAAACATCAGCAGAAACCATCAAGACAATTACCGTAACAGTAAAAGAAAAGAAAAATCGTTTTGTTCCTGAGTTACAAGCAAGTGATTTTCAAGTTTACCAAGATGGGGTCTTATCACCAATAGTTTTTGTTCAACCTAGCAATCAAGCACCTCTAAATCTAGCAGTAGTGATACAAGAGGGTTTAGAGCAATTTAATTTAGAGATTAATAGCATTAAACAATTTATTACCAATTTGCCTACAGGTTCAAAAATAATGGTAGTTTATGCTAAAGATAATTTTGTTACTGTTGCCCAAGAATTTACCACTGATTTAACGCAAGCAGCCAGCAAAATCCGTGTAACAGATTCTTTTAGTAGTTTTGCTGTTAATCCTTATTGGGACTTAAAAGGAGTCTTGCCTTATTTTAACGGCCTTGAACAAGAACGTAATGAAATATTATTTATTTCTGATGGTTTTGACCCTTCTAATGGCAAATTTTCTACAGCAACTTCTAATCTTTATTTAGACCAAGTAATGAGAGAAGCACAAAAAAACAATGTAGTAATTTTCTCGATTTTTGCACCTTCCGCTAGAGTAAAAAATTTCTTTGCTCAAAATACCGGAATTAATTCTCTTATTTACTTAAGTGAACAAACAGGAGGACAAGCTTTTTATACTAATTCTGGTTATGTAACTTTTGATGTCCCATTACAAAAATTTGCACAACTGCTTAAACAACAATATGTTATTTCTTATATAAGTAGTGGGATTGGTAAAAAATACTATCAAGTCAAAGTTACTACAGATTTTTCTAACTTAACAGTTTTAGCTACAAAGGAGTTTCATTTTTAACTTCTAAGTTAGCAATTTATATGGCTAAGTGTAGTTGTGAGTTGACTTAAGAGACTCATATAATGGGAGTATGAAAAAATCATTACTAGGTATATTTAGCGCGATAGTTACACCGTTTGATAAAGACGGACAATTGGATATTACTGCATTAAAAACTAATTTCTCTCGCTGGCAAACAACTCCGCTAGCAGGTTATTTGGTTTTAGGTTCAACTGGTGAAGTTGTTCATTTAGATGAAACAGAAAAAATTGAAGTTTTAACAGCGGCCCGCGCGTCAATTTCCAATGATAAAACAATGATTGTTGGTACTGGACTTCATTCTACTGCTGCAACAATAGCTTTTACTAAGCTAGCGGCTGAATGTGGGGCAGATTACGCGCTAGTTGTTAGTCCACATTATTTTAAAAGCTCAATGACAGCTTTGGCCTTAAGTGCTTATTATCAAGCGGTTGCAGACACTAGCCCTATTCCGGTATTGCTTTACAGTGTCCCTCAATTTACTGGCATAAGTCTAGCTCCAGATTTAATTGGAAAATTATCTGAACATCCAAATATTGTAGGAATTAAAGATAGTTCTGGAGATATGAAAGCTTTAACGCAAACCATTAGTTTAGTTAAAGATAGCTTTATGGTTTTAACTGGTAGTGCGCCAATTCTCTACCCTGCTTTAAGTATTGGCGCACAGGGTGCAATTTTAGCTGTTGCAAATTTTGTCCCTGAGCTTTGCAGCCAAATTTTTCAAGCTGTAATAGATAAAAACAATGCTAAAGCGCGGGAACTTCAATTAAAACTTTTAGTTCTATCAGAACAAATTGCTAGCCGCTATGGTGTTGGTGGTATTAAATATGTAATGGATCTACTAGGTTATAAAGGTGGAACTGTACGTAGCCCACTTCTAATGCCAGATAACAATGCTCAAACAGCAATCAAATATTTGCTACAAAATACAAATATTTAACTGCATTAATACGTCAGGTAAAATAATGTTATCAACCTTAACAAAATGCCCTAAAAATGTAATTTTGCCAGTATACCTTAAAATTCTTATTTGTATCGTTTTGTTAATTTCTTTTTCAACACCCGTTTTAGCCCAGCAAGAAACGGATGAAAACCCTTTTGCCAACTTTGAAACCATCATTCTACCTAATGGCTTAAAAATCTGGTACAAATATCTGCCAAATGATACTAACGTATCTATTAGCGTCAATATTCCTTACGGCTCAGATCAAGATCCTATTGGTAAAGAAGAACTAGCACATTTTACCGAACATATGCTTTTTAGTGACCATCTTGGTCGAACAGAAGAACAAATAAAAAAAGAAATAGAAGATTTAGGTGGTATTCGTAATGCAATAACTTTTTTTGACCACACTTTTTATTTTGTGCGAATTAATAAAAAACACGCACCATTTGCACTAGATTGGCTCTATAAAGTTATTTCACCCCATGAAATGAATGAACAAGTTGTAGAACGTCAGCGCGAACCAATAGCACTTGAAGTTGGTGCGCGACCAAGAGAGCTTTTTGACTGGATTAAGGTTTATTACTTAAGTTCCCCTTGGCTAAAACAACCAGACTTTTGGGGTCGGGAATTTGGCGAACAAGCTTTTCCTACACGGGATGATTACCCTTATCAAAGCCTAAATCAAATTACTGCTAAAGACTTAAAAGAGTTTTATGATACTTATTACACTCCAACAGCTATGACTTTAACAATAATTGGCGATATTGACCGTAGTAAAATGCTAGAACAGGTCAATGCTACATTTGCTAATTTAGCTTCTCGAACAGCCCCACAACTATTAACTAAAACAAATGATCCAGGACGTTTTTGGCAACAATATAAATGGGATATTCGTCCTAGTGTTTCTTACTATAATGCTTTTAAGATCTATAATCTAACCCAAAAAGAACTATTAGGTTTAATGTTTATTAGCCAATTTTTACAAAACCGCTTAAATGATCGTTTGCGCTTTGGTGATAGAAAAGCTACTTATGGTTTTGGGGTTTCAGTAGCACAACGTAGCCCAATAGCATTACTTCAAATTTATGGAAACCTTAAAGAAAGTGAATATAATTTTGCTCGTGAGCTTATAGATAAAGAAATTGAAGCCTTGCGTAAAGCCACTCTTACAGATCAAGAATTTGAAACAGAAAAAGCAATAATAATACGTAAACTAAAAGTAACTAATAGTAAAGCTCAAGATTTAGAAAACTGGGCCAATTACCGTTTCTATAACACACAACATCATAAAGACTTCCCAGATGTAGTTAAGGTATTTGAAGCAATTACTAAAACAGATATAGAAACACTTGCAAATCAATATTTAGTTAATAACCGTCAGATGCTAGAAGTTAGCTCTATTTCCCCATTAAGCCAAGGTCAAATTTTTATAATTGTTGCACTTTTATTAATTCTTTCTACGGCTGCTACAAAACAATATTTGTTAAAACCATTAAACATGAGTAATTTACGTTATGTAGCTCGATTTCAAATGTCCTTAGCAGTCCGTCTACTGATGTTACTAGGATTTCTTGGGCTAATAATTATCTTAGGTCAAATATTTTTACTTCTTTATCATTTTGTTGCTTATAAATTTACTCTTCAAATTGAAAATTTTTGGTTGCAATGGCTAATTTATTCTTTGATAGGAATGATAGGGGTGTTTTTATTTATAACTTTACTTGCATATTGGCCTAGTAAATTACTTTTATTTAAGAACGCTATAGCAATAAAATATCTTTCCTACCGTGCAGTAATCATTCCTATAGACACTATTAAAGATGTGTCACTACAGAAATTTCCTAGTGTTTGGCTTTCTCGTAGGTTATGGAAATGCCTACCTTTAACACTTGGATTATTTACACCAGGAATTTACTTAAATCTTAATAATGGCTGGTCATATTTTTTCCAAATACGTGATAAAGAAGAATTTCTAAACTTATTAACTGAACTTCAGCAAAAAGAGTCCAAACAATAAGCTTTAAGCTTTATCCTAAGCTATAAACTATTTTAGTAAAATTTTCGTAAGCCAGCACAAGTTTTAGTATTTAACTTAACGACAACAAAGGATTTAATGTGAATCAATCCCAAACATCTTTGTCAACTTTAACTAAAATACCTTTTAACCAAATACCTCATACTTCTAAACTTTTATTAGATTACTGTTCAGAAAAAGTAAATAATTTCTACCCATCACTAGAAAACAACACAGAAGAACCTATTTTTTCTACTAATTTACTAAATTCCCTGCTTAAAACCTCCTCTAAGCTTATCAGACGTTCTTATCAACGTGAGCAAGTTGCAAATGCTTTATTAGAACAAAACCTGCGTTTTGGATCAGGAGAAAAGACGCTAAAAAACATTGAGTTACTACGCGAGTCCGAGACTGTAGCAGTAATAACAGGTCAACAAGCAGGATTATTTAGTGGGCCACTTTTTACCATTTATAAAGCCTTAACAGCTATTAAATTAGCAACAGAGCTTTCTAAAGAAGGACAAAAAGCTATTCCTATTTTTTGGATTGCCAGCGAAGATCATGACTATAAGGAAGTTTCCCACTTTAAAGTTATTAATCGAGATGGGCAACTTACAACAATTTCTCATCAAGCCCAGGGTGAATTAGACTTAACACCTGTTGGAAATCTTCGTATTTCAGAAGAAGTTATAGAAAATATTAATTCCCTACTTTCTAGTCTTCCACAATCAGAGTTTATTGATGAGCTAATAAAAGATTTAAAAGATTCTTACTCTGCCAACTTAGGTTTTGCTGAAGGTTTTGCACGACTGCTAGCCAAAATTTTTTCTAACTATGGTGTAGTATTGCTAGATGCACAAGATAAAAACTTAAAACCCATTGCAAGTCCTATTTTTGAAACAGTTTTGCACAAATCAAAAGAAATTGCTCAAAGCTTAGTTAATCGTAGCCAAATACTAGAAAAATCTGGCTATCACGCGCAAGTGCATACTAGTTTGGATATGGTGCCGCTTTTTCTACTAGAAAATAATCATCGTCTAGCTCTACGTCAACAAGATGAACAATTTAGCTTAAAACACAGTAGTCAAACTTATACTAGCAATCAATTACTAGATAAATTACATAATGATCCTACTTTATTTAGCCCTAGTGTACTATTGCGGCCAATTGTACAAGATTATTTACTTCCTACGGTTGCTTATATAGGTGGGCCAGCAGAAGTAGCTTATTTTGCTCAAATTAGCGCAATTTACCCACTGTTTCCTGTTGAGTTTCCTGTAATTATTCCACGTGCAGGGTTTACAATTATTCCTAATCGAGAAAATAATTTATTAAAGAAATGGGAGTTAAACTTTACAGACCTTTTTGCAGGTTTGGAACACACTAAACATCAAGTAATTGAACATCTTTTAGACAAAAATACTATTTCTACTTTTGATGAAACTGAGTTATTGATTAACCAACAACTAGATAAATTAAGTGATAATTTATTGAAGGTTGACCCAACTTTAGCAGAAGCATTAAAAGGAGGAAGAGAAAAAATCTTTTATCAATTACATCATCTAAAAACTCGCTTTATTAATACCAATGCCAAACGAGAAGAAACGCTTGTACGCCAAATTGAAAAGCTCTTTACTCTACTTTATCCAAATAAAAATCTTCAAGAACGAGAGTTAAATATTTATTATTTTTTGGCTAGATATGGCTATGATTTTACAAATACAATTTATAAAAACTTAGACCTAGATTTTACTGCTCACAAAATTTTATATATTTAAAAAACAACGGGGTTAGTCTATCAACTAACCCCGTTGTTTTTCACAATAAATACTTGTTTTAGCCAACATTTTCACACATAAAAACCATAACAAATTCATGTTCTTCTGTGACATAAAGTTCATGACAAATAATGTTTTTATGTTGCGCAGCAACTTCCCCCATTTTATTTTCTAGTGCAGCAATATCAGTAGCAATATCAGCTTTACCTAAACTAACAGAAGTTATATTAACTGGAATCGAGGGCTGATTCTCTGCATAACCAAGTGTCATAATTATTTGTTTTGTTGCTTCTAAATATTCAATACCAATACTTTTAGCTGCTACTTTAGAATTAATAACAAATTCTTCCATCTGTTTAGCTAGCTCATTAGTAGCAGAATGATTGCCAACAAAAAGCTTAAATTTACTATGTACTTGTTCTTGACTCATTAAAATATTCTCCTAAAAATTTATTGATTCATTGAAGATAAAAACTCAGCATTAGACTTAGACTTAGAGAGTCGTTCAAGAATTAATTCCATAGATTCTACAGGAGATAAAGGATTTAATACTCGTCTTAAAATAAAGATTCGGTTTAAGTCCTCTTTAGGTATTAATAACTCTTCTTTACGTGTTCCAGACTTATTAATATCAATAGCTGGGAAGATACGTTTTTCTACTAGTTTACGCTCTAAGTGAATTTCCATATTACCAGTACCTTTGAATTCTTCAAAAATTACATCATCCATACGAGAGCCTGTATCAATCAAGGCCGTAGCAATAATGGTAAGCGAGCCACCTTCCTCAAGATTTCTAGCAGCACCAAAAAAACGTTTAGGTCTTTGTAGTGCATTAGCATCAACACCGCCTGAAAGAATTTTTCCTGAAGGTGGAACTGTAGCGTTATGAGCGCGTGCTAGTCGGGTAATGGAATCTAGCAAAATAACAACATCTCTTCCATGTTCAACTAGTCTTTTTGCTTTTTCAATTACCATATCAGCAACTTGAACGTGACGTGTAGCAGGTTCATCAAAGGTAGAGCTAATTACTTCCCCTTGAACCGAGCGTTGCATATCGGTAACTTCCTCTGGACGCTCATCTATTAGTAAAACAATTAATGTTACTTCAGGATGATTTCTAGTAATAGAGTTAGCAATTGTTTGTAACAACATGGTTTTACCTGTACGTGGAGGAGAAACAATTAAACCCCGCTGACCTTTACCTATAGGAGTAATCAGGTCTATCACACGAGCAGATAAATTATCTGGTGCTAATTCCATTTTTAAGCGTTCAGAAGGATAAAGAGGTGTTAAGTTATCAAAAAATACCTTATCACGTCTTGATTCTGGAGGCTCAAAATTAATTGCTTCAACTTTGATTAAAGCAAAATATCTCTCACCTTCTTTTGGCGGACGAATTTGACCAGAAATAGTATCTCCGGTTCGCAAATCAAATTTACGAATTTGAGAAGGTGAAACATAAATATCATCGGGGCCTGGCAAATAGTTATAGTCTGGAGCGCGAAGAAATCCAAATCCATCTGGAAGACATTCCAAAACACCTTCAGAAAAGATTAAACCTGATTTTTCTGTCTGCGCTTGCAAGATCTTAAATATAAGTTCTTGCTTACGCATTCCTGTTGCTCCAGGTACATCTAGTTCTTTAGCTATATGGGTTAGTTTGGAAATATTCATTTCCTTTAATGTTGATATATCCAGCAACCCACTATGAGCTTGACTATCTATTTGTTCCTCTACAGATGCGTTAATATTTTTGCGATTACCTCTATTTGACATTTTTGATGAAGTATTTGTATTCACAGTTGTTACACTTTTACTGTGTTAACCAAATCTACTGTTAGTATAAATTATTGACTAACAATAAATTAGAACACTTAATTATTTGGGATTGTTTTATGATTTTAGAGCAGATTAACAAAACAACCTCTACTGCCCCAGATAAGCTAAGAAGAAAAACTTGTATAAATTAATTTAATTCATATACTAAAGCTTTTCATCTGAGAGCCGAGCTAAAATTGCTTTCCAAAGAGAGTCTTTGCCAAAATTCGTTAATGTTGAGTAAGCAATTACTTCTTCTGTAGCTAAAGCAAGCTTAATTTTACTAATTTGGTTACGTAACTGATTATTTGATAATTTATCTGATTTGGTTAAAACTGTTAGGTATGGCCTACCAAGATGCTCAAGCCATGTTTTTACCTGTAAATCTAATTCTGTTGGTAAATGTCTAGAGTCAATTAGCAATATAGTTAACACAAGCTCTTTTCTTTGTGCAAGATATTTTTCTATTAACTCTGCTAATTCTGCTCGCTGCTTCTTTGAAAGACTAGCATAACCATAACCAGGCAAATCTACAAAGTAAAATTTTTGATCAACTAAAAAAAAATTTATTTGTTGTGTTCGCCCTGGTGTATTACTAGTTCGAGCTAGCTTTTTTTTGCCTAGTAAAGAATTAAGTAAGCTAGATTTGCCAACATTAGAACGCCCAATAAAAGCTACTTCTAACCGACCATCTTGCGGATAACCTTCTTTATCTACTGCTCCACGAACAAATGTTGCTTCAGAAACTTTCATTAATCTAATCTAAACTAGTATTTGAACCTGTAGTACTACTAACATCTTGCTGTTCCCAAATAGGAGGCATTGTTGATGCTTTAGCCTCAGATTCATCTATAGCAATTTCCAAGACTTCATCTAAATTATCAACTAAATTAACATCAAAAGAGCTTAATACATCTTTTGGCACTTCAACCAAATCCTTTTCATTATCCTTAGGTATAATAATAGTCTTAATACCAGCACGATGGGCGGCCAGTAATTTTTCTTTCACACCACCTATAGCTAACACTTTTCCTCTAAGGGTAATTTCTCCTGTCATTGCAACATCTTTTCTTACAGGACTATTACTAAGAATTGAAACTATAGCTGTGGCAATTGTAATACCTGCTGAAGGCCCATCTTTGGGTATCGCGCCTTCTGGTACATGGATATGAAGATCATATTTTTTATAAAATGTTGGCGAAATGCCTAATTTAGTAGCTCTAGCACGTACACAGCTTATAGCTGTACGCATAGATTCTTGCATAACTTCACCTAGTTTACCGGTAAGAGTTAATTGTCCTCGCCCAGGCATTAAACTAGTTTCTATTTGCAGTACATCTCCACCTACTTCTGTCCAAGCTAGCCCTGTTGCAACACCAATTTCATTATGTTCATTTGCCATTTGTGGACGGAATTTTATTGGGCCCAAATAATTGCGGACAGATTCTCCTGTAAGAGTTTCTGAGAATACTTCTTTTTCTTTATCACTTAAAATCACATACTTACGGGCAACTTTACGACAAAGGGAAGAAATTTCTCTTTCTAAACTTCTTACACCTGCTTCACGAGTATAATTTTGAATTAAAGCTGAAATAGCCTCATCACCAAATACTATTTTTTCTTTATCTAAACCATTTGCTTCTAGTTGTTTAGGTACAAGATAACGCTTAGCAATTTCTGTTTTTTCTTGTTCTGTATAACCAGAAAGACGAATTATTTCTAAACGATCTTGCAAAGCAGCAGGAATTGTATGCAGTACATTAGCCGTAGCAATAAACATTACTTTTGAAAGATCATACTCTACATCTAAGTAATGATCTTGAAAAGTATTATTTTGCTCAGGATCCAAGACTTCAAGTAGTGCTGAAGATGGGTCGCCTCGAAAATCCATGCCTAATTTATCAATTTCATCTAGTAGCATTAAGGGGTTAACAGTACCAGCTTTTTTCATCATTTGAATAATTTGACCTGGTAAAGCACCTATATAAGTACGTCGATGACCTCGAATTTCTGCTTCATCTCGTACACCACCTAAAGAAAGGCGAACAAATTTGCGGCCTGTAGCACGAGCAATTGAACGTCCAAGGGAAGTTTTTCCAACTCCCGGAGGCCCAACAAAACAAAGTATTGATCCCTTTGGATTTTGTACTAATTGGCGGATTGCTAAAAATTCTAAAATGCGTTCTTTAATCTTTTCTAGTCCATAATGATCAGCTTCTAAAACATCCTCAGCATGTTTTACATCTCTAACTTCAGCAGAAGTTTCTTTCCAAGGTACAGCCAAAAGCCAATCTAAATAATTACGTGAAACAGCAGATTCAGCCGACATAGGCGGCATTTGCTCTAGCCGCTTTAGTTCTGTCATAGCCTTGTTATAAGCATCTGTAGACATGCCAGACGCATCAATCTTTTTCTTTAGCTCTTCTAGCTCTGCTTTTTCATCTCTACGACCTAATTCTTTATTTATAGCCTTAATTTTTTCATTTAGATAATACTCTTTTTGGGCTTTTTCCATTTGCTTTTTAACTCGCCCTTGAATGGAACGGTCTAATTGCAATTTATCTAACTCTATTTCTACAATTTCAATTAGCCGAATTAATCTTTCATGTAATGGAAAAATTTCTAGCACACCTTGTTTATCTTCAACATTAATTTTTAAGTGGCTAGCTACTGTATCAGCTAAACGGGAAGGATCGTCTATTTGTAAATCACTATGCAAATTATCAACATTTTCTGGGTTTTGTCTTACAAATTGATCAATTAAAGAAGTTAATCTGCCTACCAAAGCATTTATTCTTGGGCTACGCTCTGTTGGTTGGTTAGTTCGACGTATAACAGCTTGCCAGTAATCATCATCCTCATCTATTCTAATTGCTTTAGCACGTTCTAGCCCTTCTACTTGGACTTTGATATTTCCATCAGCTAGTTGTAGGTGTTGAGCAATACGCGCGAGTGTACCAACTCGGTAAACATCGCCTGGATTAGGCTCTTCTAAAGTAGCGTCATGTTGTGTTGCTAAAAAGATTATTCTATCTGTTGCTAAAGCTTTTTGTAGTGCAACGACTGAAGGATGGCGACCAATCTTAAAACGTACTACTGTATAAGGAAAGACAACAACGTCACGGATAGGAACCATAGGATAGCGAACAACGTCGTCTGGCATACCGTCATGAAATTCTTGCATAGCTTTATTACCTTTATATCAAAAGCAAAAAAATTTTTGCTAACTGTTAAATTTTACTAACTAACCTGCTTTTTCTAGTACAGGGAAATTAGCTCTATGGTTTTCCACCATTTCACGAGTTACCACAAATTCTTTTACTTTCTTTTGTGATGGAAGAGAATACATTGCTTCTAACATTAGCTCTTCCAAAATCATTCGCAAACCTCGTGCGCCTACTTTACGCTCGCAGGCTTGTCTAGCTACTGTTTGCAAAGCATCATCTGTAAATCTTAATTTAACATTATCCCATTCAAATTGCTTTTGATATTGTTTTACCAAAGCATTTTTTGGCTTGGTAAGAATTTCTATCATTGCAGCTTCGTCTAACTCATGCAAAGTACCTATAACTGGCAAGCGTCCAACAAATTCTGGAATTAACCCATATTTTATTAAATCTTCTGGTTGTGATTGTTCTAAAATATTGGTTGAACGAGAAAATCTATTTTCCACCTTAGCGTGAAAACCTAAAGCTTTCTTACCTATACGACGTTCGATAACTTTATCAAGGCCAACAAAAGCCCCACCACATATAAATAAAATATTAGTAGTATCTACAGGGAAAAACTCTTGATGTGGATGTTTACGACCACCTTGAGGAGGAACATTAGCTACAGTGCCTTCTAAGATTTTTAGTAATGCTTGTTGTACACCTTCACCAGAAACATCTCGAGTAATAGAAGGATTTTCATCTTTGCGGCAAATTTTATCTACTTCATCAATATAGATAATACCTTGTTGTGCGCGTTCAATGTCCCCATTAGCACTCTGTAAGAGCTTAAGAATGATGTTTTCTACATCTTCACCAACATAACCAGCTTCGGTTAATGTGGTAGCATCAACAATACAAAATGGAACATTAAGCATTCTTGCCAGAGTTTGAGCAAGTAAGGTTTTACCTGTACCTGTTGGGCCAACTAGAAGAACATTGCTTTTTTGGATTTCTACATCTACTTGAGTGCGTCGTCGAACCATTTCTATACGTTTATAGTGTTGATAAACAGATACAGCAAGTTTTTTCTTTGTTTCATCTTGACCTATAACATAATCATCCAAGAATTCTTTGATTTCTGTTGGTTTAGGCAAGGCTGGACGGTGGGCTTGAGCATCTTGATTTGCATCATCTGTAATGATTTCATTACAGATATCTATACATTCATTGCAAATGTATACTGTTGGCCCGGCAATGAGTTTTTTAACCTCATTTTGAGTCTTCCCACAAAAAGAACAACGTAATGTTTCATCTCGTCTCAAAATCTTAACTCCGCCATATCTTAACTTAAAATATCTTAAAACCTAAGCTAGAAAGTTTAATATGTTTTAGTTATTCACGCTCTGTAATAACCTGGTCTATTAAACCATATTCTTTTGCTTGATAAGCACCCATAATTCTATCACGCTCAACATCAGTTTCTATTATTTCAAATGGTTGTCCTGTATGTTTAGCTAGGATTTCACTTGTTAGCTTTCTCATTCTCATTAGCTCTTCTGCATGAATACGTACATCAGTTGCTTGACCAGAAATTCCACCTACAGAAGGTTGATGTATTAAAATTCGTGAATTAGGCAATGCAAATCTTTTGCCCTTTGTCCCTGCTGTTAGAAGTAATGCTCCCATAGAAGCACATTGTCCAACACAAATAGTTGTTACATCAGGGCGGATAAATTGCATTGTGTCATAAATTGCCATTCCTGCTGTTATAGAACCACCAGGACTATTTATATATAAGGAAATATCTTTATCTGGATCTTCTGCTTCTAGGAAAAGTAGTTGTGCTACTACTAAATTAGCAATAGTGTCATCAATTGGTGTACCAATAAAAATAATGTTGTCTTTTAGTAGGCGAGAATAGATGTCATAAGCTCGCTCTCCCCGACTAGTTTGTTCAACGACCATTGGTACTAAGGCTGCATAGGGATGGCTCATAATTTTTCTTACTCTTTAGGTTGGTGTTAAATGTATTGAGTTAAATTTTTGGTTTTACCTATATCACTAAGATAGCTTTAACTATCTTAGTGATATCACAATATGCGCTAGTTAATTATACTAAACTAACTTTTACTTTCTTCGGCAGATGTCTCTTTAGAACTTTCTGCTTCGCTATGATCATGTTCATGCTCGTGGTCATGGTTATGACCATGTTCATGCTCGTGGTCATGATTATGACCATGTTCATGGTGGTGATGATGATCATGCTTATCTAGTTCTTCACTAGATACTTGCTCTTCAACAATTTCTGCACTTTTGATAATTAAATCTAAGACTTTATTATTGCGCAACTTACTTTTGATACTATCGATTGCTCCATCCTTTGTCAAGACGCTCTTGGTAGCTTCCAAAGTCATTTTAACTGACTCAGCAATTGGTCTAAGTTCTTGATCTAATTCATCTTCTAGGACTTCAATATTTTCTTTTTGTGCAATTTTTTCTAAAACTAAAGCCCAACGTACATCTCTTGTTGCTACACCGCGTTGAGCATCCATCATGCCTGCCCAATCGATGTTAGTTGTACGAGGATCTAAGCCTTGGCGGGCTAGAGTATGAATAAAGTTTTGAAGGCGTTCTTTAGTTTGGCCTTCTACTAAAAACGTTGGAACTTCAAAGTCATAATCTGAAAGTAGTTTTTCTAGTAAAGCATCTTTTAATCTATCTTCTGCTTCTGCTTTAGCTGCTGTTTCAAAGCTTTCACGAGTTTTTTGTTTTAAGTCAGCTAAATTTTCATAGTCCCCTAAACCTTGAGCAAAATCATCATCAAGTGCAGGTAATTCTTTTACTTTTATAGAGTTTAATTTAACTTTGTACTCTACTTCATGGCCTGCTAGGTTAACATCTCCTGCATCTTCTGCATATTTTACAGTAAAGCTTTTTTCTTCCCCTATTTTCACACCACGAAGATTTTCTGTAAATTCGGCTTGTGTATGGGGAGAATTAACTTCTAGTTGTTGACCTTCGGTGACAATATCTTCAGACTCTTGATCCAAGTATTTTCCATGTACATCTACACTAACAAAATCTCCGTCTTGTGCTGCTCTATCTTCTACAGGATTTAAGGCAGCTTGTTGTTGACGAAGTGTTTCAAGCTGACGGTCTATCATCTCATCTGTAACTATTCTGATTTTTTTTGTTATAGGTACATTACGATATTCTTTTAACTCAAATTCTGGCAATACTTCTACCTTAGCCTTAAATACTAAAGCTTTTCCATCATCAAGGGTAAGCTCATCAATATCTGGCTCTCCAACAACTGCTAGCTTGTTATCAACAATGGCAGATTCTAAGAGATTTGGGAGCATATCACGCATTACTTGATCACGAATTTCTTTACGAAACCGTGTTTTTACAACTGAAAGAGGGACACGTCCACGACGAAAGCCTGCAATATTAGCATTTTGAGCAACCATTTTAGAAACACGTAAAAAATTCTCAGAAACTTTTTCTGCTGCTACTTCTACTAGAATTTGTTTCTTACAAGATGATAAATCGACTATTTCAACTTTTTGCACTTTATCAAAACCTCATTTCATCAAAAAAATCTATGCTTAACTCTACAATTTAGATATGTATCAGGAAAAAGAAAATCTTATATTGATTTTAGTCAACTTAGGTAAGTTTTCTGCAATAGCATCTGTTGACTGTTTTGGATTAGTTCCTGAGATGTGAGTAAAATAGGTAGATAACAAGCTTTACCCGCTAATATAATGAATTTACCTAAGCTTAATCAGCTATTTAATGAATTTATATGATGCGAAAGGGGGGACTTGAACCCCCATAGGTCGCCCTACTAGATCCTAAGTCTAGCGCGTCTGCCAATTCCGCCACTTTCGCAAAACTTAGCTTAAAGGTTATTAGTTTGATTATTTTTTCAAAACAGCTAAAAAGCTTTAATAATTGTTAGCCAGTAGTATAGAGAGATAGGTATTTTTGGTCAATTCTGCTTGCCGTAGCTACTTGCTACAGCAAGGCTAAAAATTAACTCCTAATTTAACTAATCCGCTTTCTTACGCATAAAGGTAGGAATATCTAAATCATCTCGCCTAATATCTTCTCTATTATTTCTATTATCCAAAGGTTTAGTTGAAACTGGCTGATTAATAGCTGTAGTTGAAGGTATTGAATAGCTTCTAGTTGGTACAGGTTGAGTGCCAGCCATTCTATCAAAACCTGTTGCAATAACAGTTATCTTCATATTATCAGCCATTCTTTCATCAATTACCGCACCAAAAATAATATTAGCCTCATCATCAGCAGCTTCTCGAATTATGGTTGAAGCCTCGTTAACTTCATGTAATGTTAAATCTGGCCCACCTGTAATGTTAACCAAAATTCCTTTTGCTCCTTCAATAGAAGCTTCCTCAAGCAGTGGGCTAGCAATAGCTCTTTGTGTAGCTTCAACTGCTCGATTCTCTCCATGAGATGAGCCTGTTCCCATTAACGCAATACCCATACCTTGCATAATAGTTTTTACATCAGCAAAGTCTAAATTTATCAGCCCAGGAACAGTAATTAAATCTGAAATACCTTGCACAGCTTGACGCAGCACATCATCCGCAACTCTAAAAGCATCTTGTAAGGAAGTGTTTCTTTCTACTGTATGAAGTAATCTTTCATTAGGGATAGTAATAACAGTATCTACACATTCGCGTAGTTCGGCCAAGCCTCTTTCAGCTTGTAACATACGACGGCGACCTTCAAAAGCAAATGGCTTAGTAACTACTGCTACAGTTAAAGCCCCTAGTTCTGTTGCAAGACTAGCAACTATTGGAGCGGCCCCTGTACCAGTTCCACCGCCTAGACCAGCGGTAATAAAAACCATATCTGCGCCTTCTAAAACTTCAATAATTTTTTCTGTATCATCAATTGCTGCTTGACGGCCAATGTCTGGATTTGCGCCTGCACCAAGACCTTTGGTTAGTTTTGCACCTATTTGTAGCTTTATAGGTGATTGAGAGCGTCCTAACACTTGTAAATCCGTGTTAGCTACTAAAAATTCTATACCTTCAACCCTAGCTTCTATCATTCTGTTAACGGCGTTACCACCACCACCGCCAACACCTATTACTTTAATGCATGCTCCGCTTACTGGGGGATCATCAGCAAATTTTAAGTTCAATGTGTCACCTTTATCCGTTGCCATACGGAGACTCCATTCTGTGTTTTTCTATTATTTTAATAGCTTGTTAATACTTAGGGAAAACCTTATATGTGGTGTGTTTTGTTGGTGCATACTACAACAGATTTTTGCTTGTCACCACAGTATTTTCCGAAAAAGATAAAAACTTTCTACTTAGGAAAATAAAGACATATATAACTACCAAAAGCCATCCTAGAGATCAAAATATATTGGCGATCCACTCCCTGATCTTAGATGCCTTACGTTTTAAGCTGCTAGTATTTTTTAGATAGTTACGCATATTACCATATTTACTTTTATAACCACTTAGAACTAGACCTAGAGCGGTGGCATACTCTGGACTAGCAATTTCTTCTGAGAGACCGCCAACACCTTGTGGAAGACCACGGCGAGCAGGTAAATCTAAAATTTGTTCAGCAATTTCTGGGATTCCAGGAAGTAAACTTCCACCTCCTGTTAAAACAATGCCGCTAGAAATTTGGCGTTCATAACCAACACGTTGAATTTCATCTTGGATTTGACAGAAAATTTCTTCGGCTCTAGGCTGTAAAATCTCACATAAAGTATATCGGGAAAGAGGGCGAGCAGGTTGTCCCCCAACGCTAGGAATTTCTAGCATTGATTGACGTTCGTTTTCATCTAACAAATGACTTAAAGCACAACCTGATTGACGCTTAATTCTTTCTGCTTCAGGTACAGGTGTACGTAGTCCAACGGCAATATCATTAGTAAAATGATTGCCTCCAACAGGAAAAACGGCTGTATGACGAATAGCACCACGTTGAAAGATTGCCAATTTTGTTGTTTCCCCACCAATATCTATTAAGGCTGTGCCATATTCACGTTCATCTTCTGTTAGAACCGCATTGGCAGCAGCTAGAGGCTCTAGCATAGTGTCCAGAACTATCATACCTGATCGATTAACACTTGTCACAATGTTTTGTCTAGCTGTTATTGGTGAAGTGACAATATGAACAGCAACTTCTAATCTCATGCCTAACATACCCAAGGGGTCGCCGATTCCATCTTGTTCATCAACTGTAAATTCTTGTGGTACAACATCAACAATTTCTCTATCTGAAGGCACAGACACAGCACTAGCCTGATCAATAACTCGTTTTATATCATCGGCTCCTATTTCTCTATTACGTCTTGATACTGCAACAACTCCCTTACTGTTATAGCCTTTAATATGTGCGCCAGCTAGTCCAACATAAACTTGTTCTACAGTAAAACCTGCCATTTGTTCCGCAATTTCTACAGCACGTTTAATTGAATCAACCGCTAGGTCAAGATTTACCACTACGCCCTTACGTAATCCTTTGGACTCAGTGCTACCAACACCAACAATTTCTAAGCGGTCTTGTTCATTTATTTCTGCTAAGACTACACGCACACGACTTGAGCCAACATCAAGACCAACTATTTGAGGATTTTGTTTTGGCATAAAATTACCTCTCTTTTTGAGCTACTGGATTTTTCTGTGTAGCTTCTTTATTTTGTGACGATTTTGCGGATCTAATCGCAATTTGTGTAGGGTGAACAACACTAATAAATCGTATTTGTTCGGCTTGTTGTAAAATTTGAGGATCTAAAAGTTTGTAGTCTCTTAACTTTGTTAAATCTCGGTTGCGTAGTGCTGAAAGTATATCTAAAGCCCTTGTTAAACGTGCGCGAAAATCTCTATCACCTAAATCAACCTCTACAGAACCTTCTGAAAGTTGAACTCTTATGTCTTTTAAGTTAGATAAATCTATTTCCTCAATAAGCGGAGAAAATTTCTTTGGCCCACCATCAAAAGCTGTCATCAACTGTTTATACATAGACACTTTATCTAAATTCTCTGCCTGTGTGCTTGCAACTGTTTCACGTACAAAACCTGTAGCAAGTGGCGGTAATTCTTTATCTAAAGCATTATCATATTCACCTAAAATAACAGCTTCCTCATCCATCCAAACAGGAATTTGTTCCTCCTCAAAGCGAACAAGAATTAAAGGTTTTCTTTCTTCAACACGAATACGTAAAGTATCAGGTAAAATACGAATTACTTGAGCTTTTCTAATCCAAACAAAGGATTGAAGTTGTGTTTGAATCTTTTTTAAGTTTGTAGCAAAAAGCGCACTAGATAAATTATTTTTTATTGCTTTTTCAATTTCCGCTGAACTAATACGAGAGTTACCGCTTACTTCAACATTACGCAAGTTAAATGCTGGCAAGGAAACTACGCTATTATAAAGAAAAACAATTACTACTAAACATCCAATAGCAGCACCAATTTTTAAGGCTATTCGGCTATAGCCATGTACTTTTTCCCAATCTATAGGTGCAATTTTAATGCTTTTAGTAGAACGTGCGTTGCGCTTTCTTGGTGTAACTACTTGTTTAATTTTCTCACTTGCCATATAAAAAAACTCCTACCGCCAAACTTCCAAGGCCAAGCTTAACTCTACACCTGAATGTTGTTTAACTTTGTCTTTGACCTGCTCAATTAAATCTAACACTTCTGTTGCTTTAGCATTACCATTATTAATAATAAAATTAGTATCATGTAGAGAAATCATCGTTTGACCACAAGAAAAACCTTTTAAGCCAGCATTTTCTATTAGTTTTGCGCTTGAAAATCTACCTACTTTTTCTGTAAAAATTGGCCCAGTGCCTATTAAATGATCTCGTCTTTTTTTCAATTGACGATTAACTTTTTCAAGTAACTTTTTTTTATAACCTTCAGAGTTATTACCAAAAACTTTTAGCTCTGCTCCTAACACTAGGCGTAAGTATTTTTCCTTTTCTATATCAGTAAAATGATAGAGTTCATAGCCAGGCATTTTTACTATCTTACCTTCACTAATACAAGTAAAACTTTCAATAGAAGAAAGAAACAAGTCTTTATTATCTCTATGGTGAATTACCGCGCCTAAAGTCCCTAGATAAGGAACAAATTTTTCCAAGCGACAAAATCCACGCTCAACAATTGCAACAGCTAATTTTGACATTCTATAGCCGCAATGAACTTGTACAATATTATTCTTAAAGAGCAAAACTTCTTCTAAAAGTTTTAAGCTAATTGCAACTCGGTTAATAGGTGCATCTTGGGCAATTATTCGGCTACCCATCCCCAAAGCAGACCAATTAATTCTAGCTTTATCAAGTTCTGCTATTAATTGGGCTGCGGCTTCTGGTGTTTCTGGATAAGCAATTGCGTCAATTTCTCCACCTACACCTAGAGCCGTATGGTTGCGCATTTTCTGACCACAACGTAGCGTTACTTCTAGTTGCTGACAAATTTCTGTAATTTGCTCTCTTATCTCCATTTGCGCTTATTGAACCTACAAAACCTTTAATAATTCTTCTCCAGCTTGCCAAACATTGCCAGCACCCAGAGTTAAAACTAGATCTCCGGCCCGAACAATTTCTTTTAGGCTAGAGGCACCGTTGCTAACCGGGCCTATATAAGCAACATCTCTATGACCAAACTGCTCAATACTGCTAGCCAGATTTTGAGAATTAATTCCCTCAATTGGATCTTCGCTAGCTGCATAAATATCAGCGAGTCTAAGCACATCTGCCTCGTAAAAAGCACGGGCAAATTCATCATAAAGATGCTTTGTCCTGCTATAGCGGTGAGGTTGAAAGAAGACAACTAAACGTCTTCCGCTACTTTTTGCTGCTGCTAAAGTAGCTTTGATTTCTGCTGGATGATGTCCATAGTCATCCACCACCAAAATATCATTTTTCTCGCCCTTAATTTGAAAACGACGGTCAACACCGTGATATTGAGCAAGTGAAGCAGAGATTTTTTCAAAATCAATGTTTAGGTCTAGCCCAACAGCAATTGCAGCTAAAGCATTATAAATATTATGCTGGCCTGGAACCTGTAATTTAACTCGTCCTAAGTCGCGGCCTCGGTCACGAACACTAAATTCTGAGCCAAATTTATCTGTTAGCTTAATATTTACAGCAGAAATATCTGCTTGAGCAGAAAAGCCATAAGTAATTAATTGCCGCTTAACTTGTGGGATGATTGACTGAACATTAGCGTCATCTAAACATAAGATAATACTTCCGTAAAACGGGACTTTATTAACAAAATCAATAAAATGCTGACAAATTTCGCTTAAATCCTTGTAATAGTCTAGGTGTTCGCGGTCAATATTAGTAACAATTGCAATGGTTGGAGAGATTTTTAAGAAAGATCCATCGCTTTCATCAGCTTCTACAACCATAAATTCACCGCGTCCAAGCTTTGCATTACTTCCAAAAGCATTTACTCGTCCACCAACAACAATTGTTGGGTCAAGTCCTGCTAGATTTAAGACTAGCCCAATCATTGATGTAGTCGAGGTTTTACCGTGCGCACCTGCAACAGCAATTCCATATTTAAGGCGCATCAGTTCAGCCAGCATTTCAGCACGTGGAATAACAGGAATTTGACGACTTTTTGCTATAACTACTTCGGGATTATCCATGCGAACGGCTGAAGAAATGACGACAACATCAGCACCCTTAACATTATCAGCCGAATGGCCTTCGTAAATAGTGCCTCCCAATGCTGACAGACGTTCAGTTACAGGAGAAAGCTTTACATCTGAGCCACTAACCCCATAGCCTTGATTAAGTAAAACTTCTGCAATACCACTCATTCCAATTCCGCCAATACCTACAAAATGGATATGTCTATAGCGTTTAAACATTTATCTTAGGGCCTACCTCATCTTTTATTCTTTTGATTCATTAAAGCTAAAGCTAAATCTACGGTTTTTGCTGCTGCGTCTGTGTGTGCTAGTTTTCGGCTAGCTATTTCCATTACGTCTATCTTTTCTTGATTATCAATCAAGTCAACTAGTTCTTTTGCCAAGCGTTCTATGGTCAAATCTTTTTGGACAATCATTTTTGCCGCGCCAGCTTGCTCCAAAGCTTCAGCGTTTTTTCGCTGATGATCATCGGCTGCTAGCGGAAAAGGCACAAGTATTGCGGCTTTTCCTGCTGCGGTCAATTCAGCCACAGTTGTAGCACCAGAACGGCATAAAATTAAATCGGCTCGGGCAAACTCATCAACAATTTTGTCTATAAAAGGACGTACATCGGCTGACCACCCATGTTGTTGATAAGCTGCCCGAACTTGCTCTAAATCTTTTTCTCCTGTTTGATGAGTAATAGAAAGTTTAGCTTTCTTTGCCTCGAGTTTTGGCAGAGCTTCAATCATTGCCATATTGATTGCATGCGCACCTTGAGAGCCTCCAAATATCAATAAATGATTTTGGCTAGCACGTGTTTTTTTAGCAATATTTTGAAATTCTCCTCTAACAGGATTTCCAGTCACAACCGCTTTTCCTTTGAAATAAGGTTTAGAAACCTCAAAAGTTACTGCTGCTTTGTCAATAAAGTTTGCTAAAACTCGATTAGTAAAACCTGGCAAAGCATTTGGCTCTATTACCATTGTTGGCAAGCCTTGTAGGGCAGCTAGCAGCAAAACAGGCCCAGAAGAATAGCCGCCAACACCAATTACAACATCAGGACAAAAACTTTTTAGTAGTTTGCGAACCTCTAAAAAACTTCCTGGTAGCATTAAAAGTGATTTTATACGTTTTGCCATTGAAACACTTTTAAGTGCTGCTACATGAATCATTTCCAGCTTAAAACCTTCTCGTGGAATGATTTTTTTTTCTAACCCTTGTTCAGTACCAACAAATAAAATTTCATTAGACGAGTCTCGGCTTTGAAACTCCCGTGCAATTGCTACACCAGGAAAAATATGTCCTCCAGTACCACCACCAGCAATAATTACTTTAAGTGCCACTACTCAGGCTCCGCTTTAAGATAATTAGAAACATTTAATATTACTCCAACTGCAAACAAGCTAAACATTAGCGATGTACCACCATAGCTAATAAATGGGAGTGGAATACCTTTTGCTGGAACTAGGCTTAAAACTACGCTCATATTAAAAAATGCTTGAGCAACTAACATTACAGTAAAACCAATAGCTAAAAAACATCCAAACATATCTGGTGCATTGTTAGCAATTTTAACTCCACGCCAAAGAAATAACAGAAATAGCAAAACTACTGATATTGCACCAATTAGCCCTAGTTCTTCACCAATCACAGCATAGATAAAATCTGTATGCGCTTCTGGAAGATAAAAAAGTTTTTGTTTGCCTTGAGAAAGTCCTAAACCCTCTACCCCTCCACTACCAACGGCAATTAAAGATTGGACAACTTGGAAACCCTCATCACGTGCATATTGCCAAGGGTCAAGAAAAGCTTTTAGCCGTTCAAAGCGATAAGCGACATGAAAAAGCTGCCAATAAAGCAAAGGTAACACCGGCAAAGCACAAGCACCTAGATATTTTAGCGGTATCCCAGCAACTACCATCATTACACAAGTTACTAGTCCCATTACAAAGGTAGTCCCTAAATCTTTACCCAGCAACACCATACCCATTAATAAACCACTAATTATGACCCCAGGAATAAAAGTAAGCTTAAAATTACGTATTTCTGCTGCACGTTTTTCTAAAAAATAAGCTAAGAAAACTACTACTGTCAATTTAGCTAATTCTGATGGTTGAAAAGAAAATCCTGCTAAACGAATAAAGCGATGTGTACCTTTGGTAGCTGGCAAAAGCAGCACAGCCACAAGAAAGAAGATGCTAATTGCAATTAATCCATAAACAACTAAAGGATGTTTTAAGATGCGATAGTCAAATCTCATTAAAAGAATCATCCCACCAACGCCAATTACAGCAGAAAGAGCTTGTTTAGTAAAAAAATAAAATTGGTTGCCATAAAGCTGTTGTGCCATTACAGCCGAAGAACTATAGACCATTAAAATGCCAAAAAGCATTAATCCTACTGTAGTAGCTAGCAGTAAGCGATCACCATAGCTTTGTTCTGTTAATTGTAGTCTTAGCATATTTGTTTATTTTGTAAATTTATAACTTCTGACTTAAAAACTTGTCCGCGTTGCTCAAAATTATCAAACATGTCATAGCTAGAACAGGCTGGAGCAAGTAAAACCGTGTCACCTGATTTAGCTAGGGTAAAACCTTTTTCTACAGCATCGCTCATTGTGCTAGCACGTTCAACAGGGCAAATTCCGCTTAAGGCCGCAGCAATTTTTTCTGTTGCTGCACCAATTAAAATTAGATGTTTTACTCTTTCAGCAATTAGCGGACGCAAAGGACTATAATCACTACCTTTATCTTTTCCACCTAGAATTAAGATTAAATTGCTAGGGAAAGCCTCTACAGCTTTTATAGCTGCATCAACACTAGTTGCTTTTGAGTCATTAACAAAATTTACGCCATTGATTTCTGCCACAGGTTCTAAGCGATGCTCAATTCCCTGAAAAGTTGAAATACTATTTTTCATTGAGGCAATAGGGGCATTAAGCGCAATTCCTACAGCTAAGGCAACCATCACATTTTCTAAATTATGTGTGCCACGCAAACGAACATCTTCACTAACTTTAAGAAGTAAGGTTTCTTGGCCTTGAGAATCACGATAGATAATCTGATCTGAGCGCAAAAAGATTCCTTTTTCAAGCTCTTTTTTGCAGCTAAAGAAAATTTTTCGCGCTTTGGTTATATCTGCCATTGCGCTAACTATTTTGTCATCAGCATTTAACACTGCAAAATCATCTTTTTGTTGATTTAAAAAAATTCTCTTTTTAGCTGTTACATAATCATCAAAACCAGCATATCTATCTAAATGATTAGGTGTGATGTTTAAGAGTGATGCAACTTTTAAGCGAAGACTTTCAGTAGACTCTAATTGAAAGCTACTTAATTCTACTACTGTAATGCTATCATCACTAGAATTATTAACCAGGCTAATTAAAGGTGTACCAATATTTCCGCCTACTAGAGTATTAAAGTTTGCTTCTGACAAAACTTTACCTACTAGAGTTGTAGTAGTTGTTTTTCCATTTGATCCTGTAATGCCTATAACATTTCCTTTAAGGAAATTTGCGGCTAGCTCAATTTCTCCAATTATTTTTTTTCCTGCTTTGCGGGCTTGTTCTAAGGGAGCAATTTCTAGCGGGACACCTGGGCTAACTACAATTAAATCAGCCATTAACAAAGCTTCTTGGCTATGACTACCTGTTTCATAAGCAATGTTATGAGAAATTAAAAACTCTATTTCTGCGGCTAATTTTTCTTTAGATTTAGCATCGCTAACCAAAACTTTTGCACCGCGCGAGGCTAAAAACTTAGCTGCAGCTAGTCCGCTTTTTGCCATTCCAATGACGGTAACTTGTTTTTCTTTTAAGTCCATAAAGTATTTATCTATCGTAGTTTAAGAGTTGCTAAACTAAGCAAAGCAAAAAATATTGCTACAATTAAAAACCGAAAAACTATTTTTGTTTCTTTCCAACCAATTAGCTCAAAATGATGATGAATAGGCGACATCTTAAAAATTCGCTTGCCAGTAGTTTTATAAGAAGCAACTTGCATCATTACAGAAAGCATTTCCATAATAAAAACGCCTCCCATAAGTCCAAGCAGTAGCTCTTGTTTAATAATTACTGCTACAGTACCAATACAGCCGCCTATACCTAAACTGCCAACATCGCCCATAAAAACTTCTGCTGGTGGCGAGTTAAACCATAAAAAACCAAGGCTTGCACCAGCTAAAGCCGAGCAAAAGACTGTAACTTCTTCTACAGAAGGATTATGAATCAGCCCTAAATATTGAGCGTGTTCTATTCGGCCTGTTAAGTAAGTAAAAACTGTTAAAGTTGCTACAGTAACAAAAGTAATGCTAATTGCTAGACCATCAAGACCATCTGTTAAATTCACTGCATTAGAAAAGCCTGTGATAATAAACCAAATAAAAACACCATAAATGGGCCACCACAAGGTAGGAGTAAAATCTTTAATAAATGGCAAGCTAAGTTTAGCTGGATAACCGCTTAGGAATAAAACTATAATAATTACTAGGCACGTAACTAATTGAAAAAGGAGCTTATAGCGGCCTTCTAAGCCTAAGTTGTTCTTTTTTGCCACTTTTAGATAGTCGTCTGCAAAACCAATAGCACCAAAAGCTAAAATAGAAAAAACCGCTAGCCAAACATTTATGCTGCTTAAATCCATCCAACAAACAGTTGAAATAACAACAGAGGATAAAATTAAAATCCCTCCCATTGTTGGAGTCCCCTGCTTTTTCTGGTGGGATTTTGGGCCTTCTTCGCGGATATATTGACCTATTTGTAACTCACGTAATTTTCTAATCAAATAGGGGCCAAAGACTAAGCTAATAAGCATTGCTGTCAAAGTGGCTACAGCAGCACGAAAGATTACATATTCAAACACCCGCAGCCAAGACATAGAGGGATGAACATGCCTTAGAATTTCATAAAATAGGTAATACAGCACTATGTTTTCTCCCAGCTAAATTTTTCTTTTAGTAGGTCAATAATTAGCTCAGTTTTTACGCCCCTTGAACCTTTAATTAAAACTAAATCTCCAGCTTTAATATTTTCTGCTAAAAATTGACCTGCTATCTCAACTGTAGATGCAAAATAAGCATTTTCTTTTGCCATGCCTGCCGACACTGCACCATTAACAATTTCTTGAGCTAAAGCACGAACTCCAACCAAGAAGTCTATTTTGCTTTCTGCTATAAATTTTCCACAGGACTGGTGCATTTCTACAGCAGTCTTACCTAGCTCTAGCATTTCTCCTGCTACAACAATTTTTCTAGAAAAGCCTGTTGTTTGTGCTAGCATTTTTACCATTTCATTTAAGGCATGTGGATTAGAATTATAAGAATCATCGACAATTAAAAAACCTTCTGTAAATTTAAGCAATTCGCCCCGATGATAAGCAGGACGCGCTAGTTGCAAGCGTTTGGCAATTGTCTCAGCAGATAACTCAAAATAGTCCCCAATTGCAGCAGCAATTAGCGCGTTATAAAGCAGATGTTTCCCAGCCAAAGGAAAACTAACTTCTGCCTGTCCCTTAGTTGTAATAAGACGGAATTTACTGCCTAAAACACCCAAATTTTGAACATTAATCGCGCGAATTTCTGCCGGATTTTCTAAAGCAAATGTGACATGTTTACCTGGATGGCGTGTTTGCATCGGCAAAACTAAAGGATCATCAGCGTTAAGCACAGCTAAACCATTTGGTTTTAACCCTTCAATTAGTTCTGCTTTTGCGTTAGCAATGCCTTGGATATTTTCAAAGTTTTCTAAATGGACAGCCTTTACATTTAGCACTGCTCCAACATTTGGCGGAGCAATTTGACAAAGGCGGCGAATTTCGCCCGCTGTACTCATTCCCATTTCTAAAACAGCAAAGTCAAAATCTGACGCTTTTGCGCCATCGCTTACCATTTCTAAAATAGAAAGCGGCAGACCATAAGCATTATTTAGATTGCCTATGGATTTATGCACCCGTCCTTTAGCTGATAAAACTAAAGCGGTTAGTTCTTTTGTAGTCGTTTTGCCTGCGCTGCCAGTAATACCAATAACCGGACGATTCCAACGCCGCAAGACCTCTGAAGCTAATTGTTGTAAGGCTAGTAAAGTGTTTGGAACTTTTATTAGACGGCTATCAGAAAGTTTTTCAAAATCTTCTTTAACAACGGCTGCTAAAGCACCTGAGGCTAAAGCTGATTCAACAAAATCATGTCCGTCAAACTTTTCCCCTTTGATGGCAAAGAAAAGTTGACTTGGACGTATATTTCGAGAATCAATGCTATAACCTGTAACTTCTTGCTCTGCAAGAGTTTCTGCAATTTGATTATTAGTTATGATTTCTACAATTTCTCTTAATTTCAAAATTTTCCCCTCACAAAAAACATCTATTATTATTTTTAATTTATTGATTTTTAAGAGCTTGTAAGGCTTTCTGAGTCTCTTCTTTATCGTCAAAATGAATAGTTTTATCTTTTAGAATTTGGTAATTCTCATGCCCCTTGCCAGCTAAAATAACAATATCTCCAGGGTTAGCTTGTTTGATAGCAAAGTTTATTGCTTCACGTCTATCAATAATTTTTACATAAGGAGTATTAGTAGTTTTTACCCCAACTTCAGCATCCAAAATTATTTGTTCTGGATCTTCACTTCTTGGGTTATCAGACGTAATTATCACAAAATCACTTCCTTGAGCCGCAGCTTTTCCCATAAGAGGGCGTTTTGTGCGATCTTTATCACCACCACAGCCAAATAAGCAAATCACTCGTCCGGTAGTGACTTGGCGAGCCGTTTCTAACACTTTGATTAGAGCATCATCTGTGTGGGCATAATCAACCACTACAGCAAAATCTATATCGCATTTAACACGGTCAAAGCGACCTGCAACACTAGGTAGATTTTCTATTGCTTGTTTAATTATTGCTAAGTCAATATTAAGGGAAATAGCTGTAGCAACTGCGGCCATAATATTGTAAATATGAGGTTTACCGACTAGGTGAGAGTTTAACTGTAGCGTTGCGTTAGGGGTTTGTAGGTTTAAGCTAATTCCTTGTAAAGATAGTTTGTAGTCTAGAGGTTTTACTTGCGAGACTTCAGAAAATCCATAGGTAATTTTTTGACCTTCAAAAATATTAATCAATCTTTGGCCGTATTCATCATCTAGGTTAATAATTGCTGTAGCGTTTTTAGTTCCAAGACTGCCATCAAAAAGCCTACATTTAGCAGCAAAATAATTTTCCATAGTCTTATGATAATCCAAGTGATCTTGAGTTAGATTAGTAAAGACTACTGCGGCAAAATCTAGGTTATTAGCACGTTTTAAGTCAATAGCTTGGGAGGAAACTTCCATTACAGCCGCGCGACAGCCTATGTTTACAGCTTGACGAAGCATTTTTTGTGTATCACAAGCTTCTGGAGTGGTTCTTTGGGCAGGGATTTCTTCTTGGCCTATACGATTGCAAATAGTAGTAATCATAGCTGAGCGACCATAGGCTAGATTAAATATTGCATCTATTATAGTTGTTGTTGTAGTTTTTCCATTTGTGCCAGTAATTCCAACTAATTTTAGTTCTTTGGTTGGGTACTGATAAACTACAGCAGCAGCAGCGGCTAGAGCTTCTCTAGCATTTTTAACTTGGAGCCAAGGTAGAGGGAAATTTTCTGGCTTTGGTTTTTCAGAAATAATTGCTACCGCGCCTTTTTCAACAGCCTGATTAACAAAACTGTTTCCATCTATTTGAAAGCCCTGTATAGCAACAAAAATGTCTCCTTGCCCACAATTTTTTGTGCTATGAGTTATTCCTAGCACTTCTATATTTTGTGTTTGGCTTATTCCTAACTTTGTTGCTATATCTATTAAATTAACCATATTTATTTTTCGCTAATGGGTCTTTTGTAAAACCACATGACATTGTGTTGATGGTGAAACGGCTGTACCTGGTGCTGGGTATTGTTCAACAACTTCACCTGTACCTTCAAAAGTAATTTTCAGTCCTAATTCTTTACAACGTTGTAGGACACTTCGCATTCCTTGACGGCGTAAGTCTGGCATAGGCAAACTTCCCTCACCTTCAGAGACTTCAACTATTGCAGGTTTTTTCATACTGACAGCAACGCTATTTAATGGGCTGTTAGTTTTATTAGATATTTCGTCATCAATTGCCTGATGGAAAGTTGCTATAGATTCGCTATTTTCGCTATTAGAAACTACCTCATCACTATCAAAAGCTTCTAAATCTATATCTTCTTCTAAAGGCATAGAATCATCTATAACACTAGGTTTATCAGATTCAGGTAATTCATAATTAATTTCATCTGGAGGGACATTTAAGTAGCGTAGAGCCATTTCAGCAATTGTCTTAAAAGCAGGAGCCGCGGCTTGACCTCCGTGATGAAGACCTAGCCGAGGCTCATCAATTACCACAATGACAGCAATTTCTGGATTGCTGACGGGAGCAAAACCACAAAACGAAGCATAGTAACGAGTTGGAGCATAGCGACGTGTTGCAGGGTCATATTTATGGGCAGTTCCGGTTTTGCCTGCCGCGCTATAACCATCTAAGCGAGCTTTTTTAGCAGTTCCTCTTACTACAACACCTTCTAAGATTTTTTTCATTGTATCAGCAGTAGAAGTGCTAATAACTTTACGTCTGGTTACATCTGGT
>Ga0268299_1001019_pt1 | contig 61944 bp, 56 predicted proteins | sample NOBtaG_FD_193484 | JGI IMG/M metagenome (GOLD analysis project Ga0268299, IMG submission 193484) | Activated sludge microbial communities from bioreactor in Nijmegen, Gelderland, Netherland - NOB reactor | ecosystem: Engineered > Bioreactor > Aerobic > Activated sludge | place: Netherlands...
CGATGTTCATTCTGCCGAACGTGGGGCTCAATGAGTGGGGCCATGCGTTCTGGTTTGTGGATGAGCTGTTTGCGGCGCCGTTGCACTGGGGCTTCGTGACGTTGGGCTGGTGCGGGTTGTTCGGCGCGGCGGGGGGCGTGGCCGCGCAGATCATCAGCCGGATGTCGAATCTGTCGGACGTGATCTGGAACAACGCACCGAAGAGCATCCTGAATCCATTTGCAGGCCAGATCGGCCAGGGTGCCAAGAGCGTGTACTAAGATGAGAAGGGGACAGGAACACCAGTCTAGCCGCTAGACTGTCAGCGGGTGGGTGGTTCTAGCCTTTGTAAGGCAGGGCCCCCACCCGGTTGGCGACATTTAGCATGAGATCGTTATGAACGCAGTCCACCTCTTCAACCTGGTGGTAAGAGTATCACAGTGGCAAATAATTCGAGACGTTGGACTAATAGAGTATGAGGCTACCCTTGAATACCAAGACCCAAAAACTACTGTTTTGGATGGCGGTAGGCCTATTCATGATTCTCCTTCTGAATGTATGGAATATGCCGCCTCCTGCATTAGATGAACAGGTTATTTTTAGCGATTTCATGTCGAAAATCGAGACTGGCGACATGGAAAAGGTGACCATTAGGGGACACCATATCAGTGGCGTACTGAACAATAATTCTCGACTTCGAACCTATTCAACAGACTATCCCGAACTCGTTCAGGTATTACGGGAGAAAAATGTTCAGATTGAGGTCAAACCACCAGAAGAAACCCCTTGGTATATCAGCTTTCTCCTGACCTGGGGGCCATTCGTTCTTTTTCTCGGCCTATGGTTGTTCTTCATGCGCCGGATGCAGCCTGGGAACCAGGCTCTGTCCCTCGTGAAGAGCAGAGCCCGCATGCTGACAGATGATCGAAAAAAGGTGACGTTTGCCGATGTGGCAGGAATCGATGAAGTGAAAGAGGAAGTACAAGAAACGGTCGAATTTCTGAAGGACCCGCGAAAGTTCCAGAAACTCGGCGGGCGGATTCCCAAGGGTGTGTTGGTGGTAGGCCCTCCTGGAACCGGGAAGACCTTATTGGCGAAGGCGATGGCCGGCGAGGCGGGCGTTCCCTTCTTCAGCATCAGCGGGTCAGATTTTGTGGAGATGTTCGTGGGCGTCGGAGCCTCTCGAGTGCGTGATATGTTCGAACAGGCGAAAAAACAGGCTCCCTGTATTATTTTCATTGATGAGATCGATGCAGTCGGACGGTCACGGGGAGCGGGGCTCGGCGGTGGTAACGATGAACGTGAACAAACGCTCAACCAGTTGCTGGTCGAAATGGACGGATTTGATACGACGGAGGGCGTCATTCTGGTGGCAGCCACCAATCGTCCGGATGTACTCGACCCGGCTCTGCTGAGGCCAGGCCGATTCGACAGGCAAGTGGTGGTGAATCAGCCGGATCTCCGGGGCCGTGCGGAGATCTTGAAGGTCCACACCAAGAAAGTGCCGATTGCCGCCGGCGTAGAGCTGGAGAAGATCGCTCGAGGCACTCCCGGTTTTTCAGGCGCCGACTTGGAAAACCTGGTCAATGAGGCGGCGCTCTGGGCTGCTCGTCAGAGTAAAACCGAAGTCGGAGCCGTGGATTTCGACATGGCGAAGGACAAGATCTTGATGGGCCCTGAACGCAAGAGCATGGTTCTCACGGACGAGGAAAAGCGGGTTACCGCCTATCACGAGGCGGGTCATGCCTTGATGGCCAAACTTCTGCCTGGCACCGATCCCCTTCACAAAGTGTCGATTATTCCGAGAGGTCGCGCGCTGGGTGTGACTATGCAACTGCCGACCGACGATCGTCATAATTACTCTAAAGAGTTTTTGTACAACACGTTGGCGATCCTCATGGGCGGCAGAGTCGCAGAGGAACTAGTATTCAAACAGGTCACGACCGGAGCCGGGAACGATCTAGAGCGCGCGACGGCGCTTGCGCGCCAAATGGTCTGCGAATGGGGCATGAGTGAAAAACTTGGGCCGCTTGTGTTCGGGCAGAAAGAGGAATCGATGTTTCTCGGTCGCTCCTTTGGGAGCAAGCGAGATGTCAGTAGTGAAATGGCGCTGGAGATCGATCGAGAAATCAAGCGCCTCATCACGGAAAATTACGAACGGGCCAAGCGGGTCCTGACCGAACAGATGGCAAGCTTAAAAGCGTTGGCGGAAGCGCTCTTGGAGAAAGAAGTGCTGGACGCATCGGAAGTCGAGACGATTCTTTTACAATCTTCTTCTCAAGCCGTCCTAGCCTGAGGTCTGTTGATGCTCAGTAGCCTGCTCCTCAAGATTTCAGCGGATGGAGCATGTATGGAGACTATCGATCAAGTTGTCGTCAAACCATTCGTGAAAGGAGCGACGGATGCCGTAGAGGTCCGATGGGGTTCAGTTACTCCTTTGACACTCAAATCCGGAAGTGATTAGGGCAATGCAGATATTGCACGCGGTGTATCGTCCTGGTTTGTGATGGTTTCACGAATCGATATGTACCGTGCTTGATAGTGATTAACCAAACTGCTTAGGGGTGAAACATATGAGACTCGCGCACAGGATCGCGATTGTAACCGGTGGAGGGACCGGCATCGGTGAAGCGATTGCTAAGGTTTTTGCTCGGGAAGGCGCAAAAGTTGCGATCACAGGCCGGCGGCAGGACGAATTAGAACGCGTTGTTAAGGAAATTGAGCGGACAGGCGGACAGGCTTTAGCACTTCCAGGCAGTGTGACCAACGAACACGACGTGCAGGAAGCGGTGGCAACTACTGTCGGGACCTTCGGTCGTCTCGATATTCTGGTCAACAATGCGGGCAATTTGTTCTATACGGGGCGACTACACGAGACCACTGATCAGATTTGGGATGACACCTTTGACGTGTTTATGAAGGGGACGTTTCGATTTATTCGTGCGGTGATTCCTCAGATGCTTCAGCAGGGCGGCGGCTCGATCCTGAATATCTCCACAGTCGTCGGGCTCAAGGCAATTCCCGGCTTTGAGGCTCATGCATATCAAGCGGCCAAGGCGGGTGTGATCATGCTCACCAAGACAGTGGCTGCGCACTACGCTAAGCAAAACATCCGTTGCAACTGTATCTGTCCAGCGGGCGTTGTGACCCCGCCTATCGCAAACATGGTGAAGGATTCACAGATTAGAGCCTGGTTCGAAGGCGTCCACCCAATGGGTCGGCTCGGGCAGCCGGAGGAGATTGCCGAAGCGACGGTTTATTTTGCATCCGAGGAGTCGAGCTGGACAACCGGGAGTATCCTGTCGGTGGATGGCGGTGTGACGGCCGCATAAGCGATAGACGATCAAGCACGAGAAGACTTGTGGTATCCAGGTGATTTTGCGAAGGTCTTTTTTGAAGGGTTGTGATCAGGTGAGCGGATAAACGTCTTCAATACGGGGACATTTTATTGGTCAAGTTGTAAAAGCCTGACCCCATAATGCTATTCCTGGGAAGCCTTGGAGACGGCGCGTCGAGCCTTGCTCTCTGATCTCCGGCAGGCGCATGCCGCAGAGCGCTATCAGGCTACGCCACAAAACGCTCGCTAATTTTTAAGAACGGTGAATGATCCCTACGTGTTTAATAAGAACAGAGGCATCCACTTTAGAACATCACTCACAGACTTGGATATACGCAAGCAGTACCTCGACCGATTGTGTTGGGCTCATCATGAATAATCTCGGCTAGAGGTGTACGAGTTTGTTGTCTTCTTAATTAAAAGGAGCCGTTATGGATATTCTGCCGCTGTTCGCATTGGTGTCGGTTGTAATCATCCTCGGTGCGTGGTTCGTGTACAATCGGTTCTAATCATCCTCGGTGGGTGGTTCGTGTACAAAATGAGTGAGTAGGTCGTCGGCCCAGAATTGGGCATCCTCCTAGGCGCAGGCATCATCTTTCTGAGAAGTACTCTTGTGCGGTAGATGATCCGGTCTGGCGGTGTCAGCACCGATGCTATAGTTCCTCAAAGCACCGAACTGTGAGAGAGATAGGAGGTGGCTACTTTTGCTTTACGGCTTGTCTTGCCACGGGCGCTTTTGCTGAGGTCAACTCGGCACAATGGAACAAGCCTTATGCGGCAGGACAAAGGTATGGAAGGGCGCATCAATGACGAGTAGGAGGGGCAGGTCTAGCTGAGGAGCCAATTCCAGAATGTGGTGAGCCAGCTGAGAATCATGCTGATCCAGGAGTCGTCCGTCCCTGAGGAGTCTGTAGTCATCGACGGTGACGACGTCGATGGTGCTGGGGGTGATAGGTTCGGGGTAGGAGCGACTGGCTCTGATCGCTGAGCCACGATGGGTGCTTGCGACGGTGATTCACCCAGCGCGGGTGGTTCAGCAACAGTGGCTTGAGCTACGCGTGGCTCTTCTTCATCCGCTGCCACCGGCTCAGTAGCAGCGGCTTCCTCCATCTCCTGCTTATACTGTGCGGCTGTACTCTGCAAGGAGGCGCTTTCATGGCGAAGGTCTGCAATCTTGCGAACGAGGTTCCAACTTTGGTTCATCAATGCGGTGACCTGTCCTTTGAGCAAGGTGAGGCTCGCCTCCGCCCGCTCTCTCATGATCGGCAACTGCTCTTCCTCATGTTGTAGAGCCAGACGTAGCTCAGCCGTCGTCGCATCGTCTTGCCGATTGGTGGCCTGCAGTCCAACGATTTGCTGATCAAGTTCCTTCACCTCGTTTCGAACCACCTCAAGTGTTTGTGTGTCTTCTTGGATCCGGGCTTTGAGCCGTTCATAGCCACTCTGGCTGACACAGCCAACCTCTATCGGGAGCATTCCTGCGAGCACGCACACCGTGATCCGTTGAAGGGCAATTAGGACTCTGGTGGTCGGATGTGTCATGGATCTCGCCTCATGGGTTAGGTGCCAAGAAAGCACGTGTGTCGTGAAGTGCCGTTGGGTCGATGAGGACCTGAGCGTAGTGTCTCAAGAACCCGTGAATTGCTCAACATGCTTACGAAAGTGTACCTGGCTCGATATCATTCCCAGGACAAGCAGCGTTGGTGTGTGGACCGTGATCGTCGTTCCGGCAGGCTGACGATAATTTCCCGGTCACCTGTCCCAACGTACGCTAGCCAGTCACCCGTCTTTGACGATCCAGAGCAGCCGCTTGAATTGTAATGGTTTGTCGGGATCGCGTGTGTTGTGGGCGGGACTTCCTGAAACCTGGACCGCACTCTATGAGATCAACAATTTCTGCCGCAACGAGGCAGGGGTATTTCCAGCTCCAGATAACAACGTGAGCCCCGAAACAGCCATCATGCGTGTCCCAGAATCACCATATCGGCCCTTCCTTTGATTCGTATAAATCCGCGTTAACTGAGCGATTACGCATATCCTATGCCGTTGTCCCACAAAGGCCAAGAGGTTGACTCAGGCGAGTGGAAGGGGATTAAGCCCGGATTCCGCAGTAATCGATACACACTCATAATCCTTGCTAGAAACCCCCTTGATGATCAATGTCTTAAATCGTCACGCTTGAACTGCGCCGCAGTTGAACACAGTGGAAAGTCGTCCTCGTGGTTATAGAAATTCCTTTGAATTGGCCATAACTTGTGAACTCACCGTGAATTTCAACTGCGGAATCCGGGTTAAGTATGCCGGTGAAGTAACCGATACAGTGTTGTATGTGTAGAGGAAACGAGAGATTTCGAAGGAACTCCACATCGGACAATCCTGGTTGGTGCTGATCTCAAACAACAACGTGAGAGCGTAACGGATGTTTGACGGGTTTGAGTTTTCGGACGTGACGGTTTATGCGGTGGCCATTCTTGGCCTGCTGGTCCTCTGGCAGTATTACCAACTGCAAATCCTGTCGGGGCGCATTCTGGCCGTGGATATTTTCGATCGCTCCGGCACTCGAATGTATATCTATGTTGCGCCTGATGACGATCATGTGTGCGACGTCTGTGAGGCCGCGCATGGTCGCGTGTTTTTGCCGTCTCACGTTGCAAAGAAACATTTTTCTCCTCTCTCCGGAGACTGTACTCGTCCGACTCCCTGCAACGGAGTCCTGCTTGGTTTGTATGGTGCCTGGTTGGAGGCCAGAGGCGTGTTAGAGAATCTGCGCAAGAATGTCAAGAAAGGTGGGATCCAACTCTCCGCCGAAGAAGTCCGCGCGTTGGTGAACGGGCAGTGGGAGCGTTGCATCAGCGCAGAAACCGATCGAGTGTCGGTCTATTTGATCGAGGCCATGGTGTCCGAACGAGGCAGTCCGGAGGTCTCGATTGAGGGCTATCGCTACGTGGTCAATGAAGCGAAGGAAGTCCGGCATCTCATGCTCCTTGTTCCTGCGTATCTCCGGCTCGTACAACTGTTGCTTCAGGCAGGAGAGGAGGCAGAGGCGCTTGAGATCATCGAACAGTTCGAGCGTCGGTTCCCACGGTCGAAGCGCGGTTCGCATTTTCCGTTAGAGCCCCAACGGGACTTCATGACAAGCAAGAAATCCCAATTGATGAAGAGTCTTCCGCTCAAAATGGTGGCGTAGGGACGGGTGTGCTATGCCACATGCGTTCTCAATCGCCCCTGCCTCTCACCACTTTCTGCGAATCAGCGAACAGCGTTCAGTAGTGTGACTCTAAACTGGTCGGTGTTTTGTTCAGAACGGTCGCGGCGGCTTGTGAGAGCGCGGCGTCGTGGGCATGGTCCGGCGCGTAAATCCGAAACTGGACCAGTCGCGTGGGCAGCAGATCCAAACACTCTTCCAGCAGTTCGGTTGAAACCTGGCCTGTGCCGGGATCATAGACGTAGAGGGGATTGCCCCGTGAATCCTTCGGGTCTGGCCGCGGATCCAACAGGGCCATGTCCACTCGAAACGGATATCGCTTCAGCCGAGTCGGTAACTCCTTGATGATTTGCTGCTCAAAGTGGCGATGGCTGGGGAAGGCCATCCCACGTTCCTGCCCCTTTTCTTTCAAGGTCGTACTGTAGGCCATCTTCCATTTGACGTCACGGTCGAGGATCCTCGTCCATTCCTGTCCCAAATGACGGCGGGTTTTGCTGCGGCTCTGCACCCATCCTCGGACCTCTTCCAAGAGCGACCAATCGGTCAGAGTTTGGTAGCCGCCCATATTCTTTCGCGGATCGCGAGGACAGATGAGCTTCATCGTGTCTCCGAAAATATCGCGAAGGTGAATATCGATGGATCTGGTTGTGCGATGGTAATACACATTTGAATAGAGATACATCCGGGTGTTGAGAAACATCTGGAGCGCGGGTAGCCCGGTCTTATGAATGGTGAACCCCTTCTCCGTCACGATGGTGTAATGAATCAACCGTGTGAGGTCGACCGGTCCCACCGCGACGCCGCACATATAAGAGTCCCGCAAGACGTAGTCCAAGTTGTCCCCGGTGTAGCTTCCGGAGATGACCGGTTGAAGCATATTCAGCCAGCGAGGGAGCCCGGAGTTGTCCTTGCCTTTTTCTTTGAGGATCAGATGGGCGATCTGGTCCGGGTTCAATTCTTCACCTTTGGCGAAGGGGCCGGAAGGACTCCGGCGGATCTTTTTAATCAAAGGGGCGAGATGGTCTCGGATGATAATTTGTCCCAATCGTTCATGGGTCAGGCCGAATCCATGGAGAAAATTGTCGTCGAAGAAATGGCAGAAGGGCCCGTGTCCGATGTCGTGTACCAAGGCCGTGATGCGCAAGAGCTCCTCAACATAGTTGGCCGAGGGCACGTCTTTGACGGTGTTTTTCAGAAAGGGGTACAAGTGTCGAGCAAATCGTCCTGCCACATGCATGGTTCCTAAGGAATGGACGAATCTGGTGTGTTCGGCGGACGGATAGACCCAACGGGCACTTTGCAATTGATAGATGTACCGCAGTCGTTGGATCCAGGGGGAATCGATCAGGTCCTTCTCGGTATGTTCCTGCGGGTCGGGGTTGGCAAATGGAACGGTAAAGGTGACGTACTTGTGGATTGGATCGGCGATGAGTGCGGAGCCATCGTAGGGGGCATCAGGACGGTCAACGGGTTCCATAGTTGGCGAATATCTTAGCCCACCCGGTCAGAGGGCGGCAATGGTTTGGCCAGATCGGATGCCGACTCAGGCCGGTATTTCGTAATAAAGAAATACGCGGCGGGGTATGAGATCACGGTGCCGAGTATACTGAGGATGAACCCTCCCAGCACAAACGGACCGGCATAGGGGAGGACTTGGTCATAGATGCCGCCGAAGCTCAAGTCGTGCCAGTCGAAGGTCGGTGTATCGGTGCGTCCTAACAGGAACGCCCCGGTCCAATAGGTTGCGCCTAAGATCGGAATAATGGTCCAGGGGTTGTTGATCAGCGCCCCGGCCAACAACGCAACAAAGTTGAGACCGAATAGCCAGGTGCACAGCGCCACCATGGCCGTATGCAGGCCATACGCCGGTGAAAACGCAATAAAGACGCCTAAGGCGAAGGCCAAAGCTGTGCGACGAGGAGACTCCCGTAGATGAAGAACTTGGCGTAAGAGTGCACGGAAGGATCGGCTGCGTTTCACCGGCTGTGTGCTGAGTTCAGACATCAGTGAAAATGCTCGTAGCTGGTGACCGGCAGCAGTTGCCTTTTCCCGCCGGATGACATCCGTATTCCAAATCGCTTCGAGCGAATCGTCCCGATGCAGGTCACGCGATAGCCGCGGGCGCGGGCCTGCTGTTCAATCGTACTTCGGGAACCTGGAGCGGCGGTGAAGAGGAGTTCATAGTCCTCGCCCCCGCTCAGCGCGAGCTGAACCGGTGAGCGGCCGGCTGCTTTGCCGTAGGCCTGGCAGGCTGCCGAGATCGGAAGTTTCTCGAGTTCTACCTCTGCGCCTACCTGACTCGCTTCACAGAGATGACGAAGATCTCCCGATAGACCATCGGAAAGATCAATGGCGGAAGTGGCCAGCCGCTTCTGATTCAGCCACTGTCCTTCTGACACTCTCGCCGTTGGGTGCAGGTGGCGGTCGATCAGAAATCGTTGATGTGAGGCAGAGAGGGCTAGCCTGTTCTTGCGTGAGCGGTGAGCCCTGTGGAGCGGCATCAAGAGGCGAAGCCCTGCGAGAGAATCTCCGAGCGTACCGGTGACGTAGATCAGGTCATTGACTTGAGCTCCGTGACGGAAGAGAGCCCTTCGTGTGGGAGTAGTGCCGATGAGCGTGATGTTGAGAAAGAGCCCGGCCTCGGAGGCGGAGGTGTCACCACCGATAAGTGCGACGTGATCACGTCGGCATGCGTTCATCAGGCCGCTGTAGAGCTTGAAGATGTGTGATGACGCCAGTGTCCTTGGGATGGCGAGCGAGATGAGCAAGTAGCGCGGGGTGGCCCCCATGGCGGCAAGATCGCTGAGGTTGGCCATGGCGGCCCGATATCCGATGGACTCTGGGGTTGAAGACTGGAAGTTGAAATGGATGCCTTCCGCGAGCAGGTCTGTCGTGACATGCCACCAGGACCGTGAGGTGGGTTCAACGACCGCGGCATCGTCACCGATGCCCTGGATAAGGCCCGGCGCGCGGCGAGCGAACCGATGCGCGAGCCCTCGGATCAGAGGGAATTCTTGAATCACTGACTTGGCCTTGCGAGTGGCCACAAGGCGATCCTATGAACGTGCCGGGAGCCGCTCGGACGTCATCGTGGCCGGGAGCTCGTGAGACCGCCGCCCTTTGCCTGACCGTAAGGGACGGATCCGGGCTGGTGCCGGATGGCCTGGTTGTTTGTTTGAAGCCGGGGGCGTCTTCCCGCGTCGGCGGAGGGCGATCTTTATGACGTCATCCATGGTATCGACAAATGCCAGCTGGATGCCTTTCAGGAGGTGCTTGGGGATTTCTTCGAGATCCTTCTTGTTCCGGCGAGGCAGGATGACGGTCGTCAGCTTGGCTCGTTTGGCCGCCAGGATTTTTTCTTTCAACCCTCCGATTGGAAGGACCCGGCCGCGCAAGGTAATCTCTCCCGTCATGGCCAGATCCCGCCTCGTGGGAATACCCGAGAACGCCGAGGCAATCGCCGTGGCCATTGTGATACCGGCGGAAGGCCCATCCTTGGGAATCGCACCGGCGGGGACATGAATATGCAGATCTTGTCTGCTGAACATGCTGGGATCAATATTCAGGCTTTTCTCCCTTGAACGGACATAGCTGAGGGCCGCTTGGGCGGACTCTTTCATCACATCTCCGAGGTGTCCGGTAAGGGTCAACTGGCCCTTGCCTTTCATGACGGTCGCCTCGATGTACAACACATCGCCACCCGCCTCGGTCCAGGCCAGACCAGTGGCGACGCCGGTCTCGTCTTGTTCGAGCTCAGCTTCCGGAACGTACTTTGAGACGCCGAGATATTTATTCAGATTTGATGGATCGATGGAGAATCCCTGCCCCTTGCCTTCGGCCACTTTCTTGGCGACCTTGCGCATGACGTTGGCGATCTCGCGCTCGAGATTTCTGACTCCGGCCTCCCTCGTGTAGTGCGAGATGATCTGTCTGATGGCGGGTTCCGTGAGCTGCACATGTTTGTTGGTGATGCCGTGTTCGTCGAGCTGGCGCGGAATTAAGTAGCGCTGGGCGATGCCGAGTTTCTCCTCCTCCGTGTATCCTGGGATTTCAATGACCTCCATCCGATCGCGCAGCGCAGGCAGAATCGGATCGATCAAATTGGCCGTAGTGATGAACATCACTTCGGTCAGGTCGAAGGGGACTCCGAGGTAGTGGTCGGTGAAGGCCGTGTTTTGTTCAGGGTCGAGCACTTCCAGTAAGGCGGCAGAAGGATCGCCTCGGAAATCCATTCCCACCTTATCCACCTCGTCCAGCATGAACACGGGATTGCTGGTTCCCGCCTGTTTCATGCCTTGGATCATACGGCCCGGCAATGCTCCGACGTAGGTCCGGCGATGGCCGCGGATTTCTGCCTCATCCCGCACACCGCCCAAGCTGATCCGCACAAACTCGCGACCCAGGGCTTTGGCAATCGATTTGCCCAACGAGGTTTTGCCGACTCCGGGCGGACCGACGAAGCACAAGATCGGTCCCTTCATTTTCTCTTTCAGTTTTCGAACTGCCAGATATTCCAGGATTCGTTCTTTGACCTTTTCAAGATCATAATGATCTTCGTTCAGCACCTTGGCCGCGGCTTTCAATTCAAGGTTGTCCTTCGACCGCTTCGACCAGGGTAACTCGACCATCCACTCCAGATACGTACGGACGGTGGCGGACTCAGCGGTATCGGGATGCATTTTCTCGAGGCGTTTGAGCTGTTTTTCCGCTTCTTTCAGCACCTTCTCGGGCATCTTGGCGTCTTTGATACGTTTGCGGAATTCCGTGATCTCTTCCGCTCGTTCGTCCAGTTCACCCAACTCCTTCTGAATCGCCTTCAGCTGTTCCCGGAGAAAGTATTCGCGCTGTGTTTTGTCCATCTCGCCTTTGGCTTGCGCCTGGATCTTCTGCTGCATGGAGAGGACTTCAATTTCTTTCCCAAGAATGTCACTGACCTGGCGAAGTCGTTGGATCGGGTCGGCAATTTCTAGGGCGGCTTGGGTTATGTCGACTTTGAGGCCAAGATTGGAGGCGACCATGTCGGCTAAGCGTCCCGGTTCCTCGAGATTTTCGATGACGACCATGACATCGGGGATCAGGACTTTGCCTAGACTGACGATCCGCTCGATCTGTTCCTTCACGGTCCGCATCACGGCTTCGGCTTCCAGTGGTGTGGCCGCTGGTTTCGTGTCGGGAACTTTGTCGATTCGAACGGAGTAGTAGGGATCGGTTTGGATGTATTTGTTGATCTTGGCTTTCGCGATGCCTTGGACCAAGATCTTGATGCGTTCATCCGGCAGTTTCAGCATCCGCATGATGATGCCGACGGTCCCAACGGTGTGGATGTCCTTGGGGGTTGGGTTCTCGACATCCAGCGCTTTTTGGGTGGCAAGGAAAATCATCCGGTTACCGGCCAAGGCTGCTTCGATCGCTTTGATCGACATGTCGCGTCCAACGAACAGGGGAAGGACCATATAGGGAAAGACGACAATGTCTCGGACCGGCAACAGCGGGAGCTGGGTGGGGACCTCAATGTCTTGGGGAGGCTGGATATCCTGCTCGTTTAGGTCGGTCATGTCTATGGGCCTGTTCTGTTTATCGACACATGGAACTTCGGTTCAATGGACTAGAAGGCGGTTGCTGCTATCGCATGTCGGAACGATCTGCTCCTTCATATTGTCGTACGGTACTTTCAGAAAGAAGAGTCAATTGAGATTGCGCGATGCGCTGAGCGAACACTTCGTTTGCCGTACGGTCTCGTGCAGAATCGGTGGTGCCGAGATCCTTGGGACAGCCTCCCATCAGGGCCGACAGGATCATCCGCGACGATTATTCGATGTGGCGTGCGTTCTGGTCGAGAGGTAGTCGCGGAACTCTGCTCCCAATGCCGGGTTCTTTAAGGCAAACTCCACGGTGGCGATCAAAAAGCCCAGCTTGTCTCCAGCGTCGTGGCGCTGGCCCTCGACCTCGAGCGCATACATCGGAGATTTTTTTGCCAGTGTCTTGAGCGCATCGGTCAACTGAATTTCTCCGTTCTTTCCCGGGGCTGTTTTTCTCAGGATGGGAAAGATTTCCGGAGGAAGGATATAGCGGCCGATCACAGCAAGCGTGGACGGTGCATCGGCGGGAGACGGTTTTTCAACCAAATCCTCAACTCGGTGCAACCCGTGAGAGAGGCGTTTCGGCGTGACGATACCGTATCGACTGACATCCGCTTTCGGAACATCCTGAACTCCCAGGACTGCTCCGTGTCGTTTCTTATAGACGTGGATGAGTTGAGCGAGCCCCGGCACGTCGGCGTCGATGATTTCGTCTCCCAGAATCACGGCGAATGGCTCGTCTCCGATCAGGTGTTGGGCACACAAGACGGCATGTCCCAAACCCAATGCCTCTGACTGGCGGACATAGCAGAAATTCGCGAGATTAGAAATCTGTCGAATCTGATGGAGGACTTGGCTTTTCCCTGTTCCCTTTAAATTTTCTTCTAACTCGACGGAACGATCAAAGTGATCTTCGATGGCACGTTTGCCGCGCCCTGTAATCACGATGATATCTTCGATGCCTGAGGCGACCGCTTCTTCAACCGTATACTGAATGAGCGGCTTGTCGACCAGCGGCAACATTTCTTTGGGAGAGGCCTTGGTCGCAGGAAGAAAACGTGTGCCCAAACCAGCTGCAGGGATCACGGCTTTTCTGACTGCAAGGCGAGACATGTGAGGATAGTATGTGATGGATTGAGCGAAGTCAAGAAACAGACGAACTGATTGCAATGCGTGTCAATTGAGTGGATGGACGATGCGGCTGCTTGTTGAAGTCTGTGTCTGAATGCTGTGACAGCTCAATTCCTAGTCCATATGACGCCATGGACGTTGCCCCAGTCATTCATTGCCGAGAGGTTCCCGCGAGACTATTTCTCGTTCGTCGTTCGCTCTTCGATGGGACTCAAGGTCGCGAGCCTGCCGAACGGTGAAACGTGAAGCGGTTCTCGTTTTCGAATGAGCACGGTTCACGCTTCACGGGAGAGGCTGCTCCGGAGCGTTTGGTCATGGGTTTTTTGGTTCTAGCCGGTAGATTCAATCAGCCATTTGTATCTGGTAGTTTGGTCGTCGAGCAACCGAGCGAGCTCAAGCCGTATGGGTCGGTAATTCGATGCGTGGGGTTCGATAGATAAGGAGTGTGGGACACTGGTAAATTTCAAAATGAAGGTCGGATCGCTGCTTTACAATGTGTGGCGACCTCAATATAATCCGGAAGTTTTGCGAGCCTGTGTCTCGTCAAGAGGCGTACACGAGAGCTGTCCCGAGCGATGGATCTGCTGGAAGTACGCTGCCAGCTGAGGGTTGGTTTGTTCTCCGTGCGCGCTCGCAATCAGGTGGGTTTGCTACGTCTCGTGTGAGATCTCGTATGATGATATCGCCTCTACCGTCCACCGCCAACTTGCGCCAGAGGAATCCTCATTGGTGACCGGGCATGCCGTCTACAGATCCCGATCACTGATGGTTGTGGCACTGGTGGCTTCAGTCTTCTGGGGTGGGCTCGACAGTTATGGGCAGGGCGTCGAGCCGAAGGTGACCTCGATCGACATCCGGGGGGCCAAGCGGATTGAGGCAGCGGCGATTGTTGGTCGTCTCACGCTCAAGCCAGATGACCCGTATACATCGGAACATGTGCGTGGCCAGATTCGGATTCTGTACGACACCGGATTTTTCGAGGATGTGCAGGTGGAAACTGAGTCGGTTCCAGCCGGCATGGCGGTGACGTTTGTTGTGCGGGAAAAACCCTTCATCAGTGAGGTCGTCTTTGACGGAAACGAGCACTTGAGTGACGAGAAGTTGAAAGAGAAAACGACTATCAAGAGCCAGACGTTTCTCGATCAGCAACAGGTGAAAGAGAGTGCCGAGCGGCTGCGTCTTGCCTACCAGCAGGACGGATATTTCAGTGCGCAAGTCACCCCGGTGATTCAGGCGATTGATGACGATCGGATGCGCCTGATCTTTCACGTGACAGAAGGAGAGAAAGCCCGGGTTAAAACGGTGGTGTTTGATGGGCTTACTGGGACCAGTAAGGCAGAATTGCTCAATGTGATGGCGACTAGAGAGTGGATCCCCTGGTACGGCCTTTTCACGAAATTGAAACTCCCCTCTTTTTTCTCCGATGCCGGTCTGCTGAAACGGGAGGAGATGGACAACGATGTGGAGCGGATCAGGGAGGTGTTGCTCAATAAAGGATACTTCAATGCGCGAGTCGGTCAGCCATCGGTTGAACTGACCGAAGACAAAAAATGGTTCATCGTCAGCTACCCCGTCTCCGAGGGAGAACCGTTTACAGTCAGTGAAGTCGGGTTTCGAGGGTATACGGTGTTCGAGGACCCTGAGCTTCGTCAAGGGTTGAAAATCAAGGATGGAGAGATCTTTCAACGAGCTAAAATCCGGGATGAGATCACACGGCTGACGGATCTCTACGGCAGCAAGGGATATTCCTTTGCCGAGGTGGTTCCCAGCGTCAATCCGAATAATGAGGAACGAACAGTCGCCATCATCTTCAGTCTTAAAGAAGGCGAGATGATGCGGATCCGACAGATCAATATCCACGGAAACGACAAAACGCGCGATAACGTCATTCGACGGGAAATACGAGTCGATGAGCAAGATGTGATCGACACCGCCTCGCTGAAACGCAGTTTTCAGCGTTTGAACAACCTGAATTTTTTCGAGACGGTCGAGATTCTGCCGAATCAGGTTGCGCCGGACAAGGTGGATTTGAATGTGCGAGTGAAGGAAAAGCCGACCGGCATGTTCAGTCTTGGCGGAGGCTTCAGCACCCTCGACCGGCTCGTGGCGATCGCCGACATTACGCAGGGGAATTTGGGCGGGTATGGGTATCTCGGTCGCATTCGAGGGCAGCTGGGGCAGCGCCGAAGTCTCGGGTCCATCACCTTCCGTAACCCCTATCTCTATGATTCGTTGACGTCGCTTCAGGTAGATGGGTATCGCAGTATGACGAATTATCTTTCCTATTTTGAAGAACGAACCGGAGGAAATATCACCCTGGGGCGATGGCTCTCGGAGTATGTGACGGGGAGCGTCAGTATCTTCGGGGAACAAATCACGTTCAGGGACCCACAAGCGGGTATCTGTACGCCTGGGAGGGAGCTGGTGCCAATTGTCTGTCAACAGTTGGGCACACAGTCGTCGACGGGATTTCGGTTTGCGATGTTTCGGGATACCAGAGACTACTACCTTGATCCCAGGACCGGTTGGCGGATCGGCGGTGGATTTGATATCGGGACGCCTCTGATGGGCGGGACCAATAATTTCATCAAGTACCACGTCGACGTCATCAAGGTTACCCCGCTTCCTTTCGACATGAGAGTGTCGCTACGGGCTCGCTTCGGAGAGATTCAGGCACTTAACGGAACAAGAATTCCGCTCAGTGAACGATTCTTCGTGGGTGGAATCAATACCATGCGCGGGTTTGCGTTCGGACGAGCCGGTCCCGTCGTTCCGACAACTCGCGCTCCGTTCGGTGCCGCCAAGCAGTTGATCTTCAGCAGCGAGTTGATTTTCACAATCTCCGCGGAAGCCAAATTGAACGGTGTGCTCTTCTTCGATTATGGCAAAGGGTTTGATGAGGATGAGCCGTTGTCGATCAACTTGCGGCCCGCTGCGGGTCTTGAGGGCCGGTGGATCTCTCCCTTCGGCCCCTTACGCGTGGCCTACGGAATCAATCTCGACGCGAAAACCGGTGAGCGAGCCGGCGTGTTCGAGTTTACGATCGGAACCTTGTTCTAAAGGGAGTGTTGTTGTGACGGAGTTGAGTGTGCATGGGATGTGGTTGAGGTGCTTGGTCTGGCGGCTTGGTTGGCTGTCGGGAGTATTGGGCGTTGTGTTGTTTGTCGGGGGATGTGCGAGTCAGGGGCCCAAGCTTGAGAGCAAAATAGGGGTGATCAACGCCCAGCGCCTCCTGAACGAAACGAATGTGGGGAAGCGGGCAAAGGATATTCTGGCCTCCTTCTCCAAGAATCGACAGGCGTTGATGGAGTCGGAGGAGCGGGAGTTGCGGCGGATGGAGGAGGATTTTGCACGACAAGCGTCCATCCTGAGTCCCACGGCGAAACGGGAGCGTGAGGAACAATTTCGTCGACGCATGCAGGAGTATCAACAAAAGGCTGCGGAGTTGAATCGCGAAGTTCAAGAAAAACAGAAGGATGTCCTGGAAGGGTTTCGTGACAAGGTCGAAGCGGTGGTCGCAAAGGTGGCGAAGGGGTTGGGGGTGCAGGTGGTTGTTGATAAGAGCAAGGGGGGGGCAACCATCTATCATGAAGACGGGTTGGATATTTCAAACCAAGTGATCGAAGCGTTCAACCGCGAATATCCATAGTGTCTGTGGGAGGTAGGTCATGATGAATCGTACCAAAATGATCGTGCTGGCTGTTCTGTGGTCTGCGGCTCAATGGGCGGCGCCCCTTTATGCGGGAGATCCGCTTAAGGTGGGGGTGATGGATCAACAGCTCGTCTTTGAGCGAAGCAAGTCGGGGAAGACGGCGTTGGAAGATATGGCGGGCTATGCCCAGACCAGACAGAAGATCATCAATTCTGACGAGCAGGAACTCAAGGAATTGCAACAATCGCTGGAAGACCCGAATACCAAGCTCACCGATGCTGTCCGGCAAGAGAAGGAAGAACAGTTGAGGGGCAAGGTGGAGGCCTATCAGCATCGGGTACAAGAGTTCAATCGTGAGGTTCAGCAGAAGCGAGGTGAAATGGTCGCGGAATATTCAAAAAAGATCGCGGCAGCCGCGCAAGCCGTCGCTCAAAAAGAAGGCTATGCGGCCATTCTCGACAAGGGCAATGATTCGGTGCTCCGCGTCGTGCTCTATCACCAGGCTGCATTGGATGTGACGGAGTTGGTCGTCAAAGAATTTGATCGGCAAAACCCCTAGGTCAAGGACAGAGAGGAGGCAGGTCAATGGCATCGGTCGAGCAGGCTGAAATTCAAGCATTACTTCCCCACCGGTACCCCTTCCTGTTGGTGGATCGGGTCAAAGAGTTTGAACCACATAAGCGAATCATCGGGATCAAGAATGTCACGATCAATGAGCCGTTTTTTCAAGGTCATTTTCCGGGGCGCCCGGTCATGCCGGGGGTGCTGCTGATCGAGGCCATGGCGCAGGTGGGAGGGGTGCTGGTTTTCAAGTCGGGAGGGACGGTCGGCAAAACCATCATGTATTTGACGGGAGTTGAGGAAGCAAAATTCAGGAAACCGGTCGTGCCGGGTGATCAGCTTCGGTTGGAGATCGATGTGCTCAAGAAGCGTCCGCCGTTCTGGAAGATGCAAGGGAAGGCATTCGTCGACAATGAGGTGGTGTGTGAGGCTGTGGTCACGGCGATGGTGATGGACGAAAAGACCGAAACGCAATAATCAATCATTGTCACGTGTCGACCTCCACGCCGCAAGGTCGGACGCGCATATGGTCGGAAGAGCGTGGTTCAAGGCCGACTAATTTTAAAGGGGGCAGGTGTGAAGATACATCCATCAGCGATTGTCCATCCCAAGGCCACGCTCGATACTGATGTCGAGGTAGGGCCCTTCTGTGTCGTTGGAGAACACGTGGTCATTGGAAAGGGGAGCCGCCTCCACTCTCACGTGAATGTCGAGGGGTGGACGGAGATTGGAGAGCGAAACGAAGTGCACCCCTTTGCGTCCATCGGAGGGCCTCCTCAGCACCTCGCCTATAAAGGGGAGCCGACCAAGGTGATGATCGGCCATGACAACATCATCCGGGAATACGTCACGATAAACAGGGGAACCGTCCAAGGGGGCGGTGTGACTTCTCTAGGTTCCAAGGGTATTCTCATGGCCTATGTGCATGTGGCGCACGATTGCCGGCTCGGCAACCACATTATTATGGCCAACGCGGCGAGCTTGGCCGGACATATCACGATCGGAGATCATTCCGTCATCGGGGGGTTGACCGGTGTGCTTCAGTTTGTGCGCATCGGAGACTATGTCATGGTCGGAGGGTGTTGTGCGATCGGTCAGGATATCCCGCCGTTTGCGTTCGCGGCCGGTGGATATCGTGCGCATCTGTACGGCCTCAATACGGTTGGTTTGCAACGACATGGCTTCTCCGTAGACCGCATCGCCTTGCTAAGGAAGGCGTTTGATCTGCTCTTTCGAACAGGTCATCGAACGGCTGAGGCGATCAAGTTGGCGAAAAAGGAGTTCAAGGGACAGGAGGATGTGGCCAAGATTCTTGCGTTTATGGAGGGGACGAAACGAGGAATCTCGAGGGCCGTCAGCTCCGACCTTGAACGTGAATTCGATCAGCCGGTGTGACATCGAGCACGATGGGTCTGACCATGCCTATAGTGGACGGTCGAATCGGGGTGATCGCCGGGAATGGGCGATTTCCGATCATCTTTTCCGATAACGCTCGCAAGATGGGTCTTCAAGTAGTTGCTGTGGCTCATGAAGGTGAAACAGAACCGGAGCTCGAGCAGCATGTTGACCGGATTCATTGGGTCAAGATCGGCCAACTGAATAAATTGATTAATGCCTTCAAGGCCGACGGGGTACGCCATGTCGTGATGCTGGGAGGCGTTAAGAAGACCCACATCTACAGCAACGCCCGTCCTGATTTTCGCGTGTTGGCCTTGGCCACGAAATTGGTCCTCTGGAAGGATGATGATATTCTCCGTGCATTGGCGGCAGAACTCGAAAAGGATGGCATCACGATTTGTGAATCGACATTCGGCCTTGATGGTATTTTGGTCACGGAAGGCACGCTGACTTCTCGCCAGCCCACAAAAAAGGAATGGAGCGATATCCGATATGGTTGGGATGTTGCCAGAGAGACAGGACGTCTCGACATCGGTCAATGCGTGGTCGTTAAGGATCGTACAATTGTAGCAGTTGAGGCGGTTGAAGGAACCGACGAGGCGATCAAGCGTGGAGGCGCACTCGCCAAGGATGGAGTGGTCGTCGTGAAGCGGTGTAAGCCGCAACAGGACCTCCGATTTGATTTGCCGGCTGTCGGGCCGAGAACCATTGAGGTCATGCGCTCCGTCAAGGCATCCGTGCTGGCCGTTGAGGCAGGTCGGTCGGTGATACTGGATCGAGAGGTGCTCCTTCGCCATGCAGAGGAGGCAGGAATCGCCGTTGTCGGCGTGGCTCGTGAGGAAGAGTCGAGCACGGGGACCTGAGTCAACGGAGACGTTTCAGAAGCTGAAGATCTGTTGATCTATTGATTTCTGAAATTCACCAACTCAATCGATCAAGAGATTCTCCCATTCAGCCCAAGAGGTGTATGGCCAAACTTCGTGCGGGTGTGATTGGAGTCGGACATCTCGGGCAACATCATGCGCGTCTCTATGCCTCATCACCGGATACGACGCTGGTTGGTGTCATGGATCAAGATGGCGCAAGGGCTTCCGCCATCGCTGAGAAGTACGGGGCACAGGCATTCCGTGGTCTGCCGGAGTTTCTGAAACAGGTTGAGGTCGTCAGTATTGCCGTGCCCACCTCTGGTCATTATGCTGTTGCACAGGCCTGCCTCGAAGCAAAAAAGCATGTTCTTGTAGAAAAGCCGATCGCGGTGTCGCCGAATGAGGCGCAGGACCTCGTCGGATTGGCCGGACGTCACGGATGCACATTGCAAGTGGGGCACAGTGAGCGGTTCAATCCCATCATGCCGCTCATGCGACCTCATATTCGCAATCCGATGTTGTTCGAATGTCATCGATTGGGCACGTATAGTGAACGGGGTACCGACGTCGACGTCGTGCTTGATCTCATGATTCATGACATTGATCTCCTGCTTTCCTGTAACCCTGGCCCTGTCGAGGCGGTCTGGGCTACCGGTGGGGTTCTGCTTTCTCCCACCAATGATGTCTCCAATGCACGCATCCAGTTTAAGGAAGGTTGTGTTGCGCAGCTGACCGCCAGTCGGATCTCACCCAAAGCCATGCGCCAATGGCGAGTATTCCAACCCGATGGGTGTGTCACAATCGATTTCCAGTCTCGGCAAGGAGTGGTTGGGCGCCGATCGGTCGCATCTGGTGGAAAACCGACGATGGCAACGGAAGAGATTCAAGCCGGCGATGCAGAGCCGCTCAAATTGCAGCTGGAGTCGTTTCTCCATGCCGTTCGTGTGCGATCTTGTCCCGTCGTGTCCGGCGAAGATGGAGCAGCGGCAGTGGAGCTGGCGCATCGCGTGCTCGCTGCGATAAAGATGACTTGGTAACAGAAGCGGCTCGAGTATCTTTAGCCGAACGAGTAGAGTCAGAGGCTGTCCGCTGGATTCAACGAGACACCTGGATCGTATCGACCATGCTTGATAGGCCATCATGGTACGCATTCTGATTGTCACAGGAGAAGCCTCAGGTGACCTCCACGGGGCGAATCTTGCCAAGGCCCTCAGGGCCAAAGATCCCCAGGTCTCGCTCGCTGGGATCGGCGGGGCAGCGATGGAGGCGGCCGGTGTACGATTAATCTCCAAGATGGGGCAGTTCGACGTGATGGGCATGGTCGGACCCCTGGCATTATTGGCCATCTTTCGACGGTTTTTTTTCATGCGGCGGTTGTTCAGGTCGGAACCATGGGATGCGGTCATCTTTGTGGATAACCCTGGGCTCAATCTACGGTACGCCTATTTCGCCAAGGGCGCTGGGTTGCGCGTATTTTATTATATTGCGCCGCAGATCTGGGCCTGGGGACCATGGCGAGTTTACTGGGCCAAAAGACGGGTCGATCACATGCTGGTCATTCTCCCTTTTGAGAAACCGCTCTGGGACAAAGCGGGGGTGCCCTGTACGTTTGTCGGCCATCCCATCTTGGATGCGGTCGCAGGCCGCCACGACCGAAGTGAGCTCCGCAGTAAATTTGGCCTGTCCGTTGACGAGCAGGTCGTGGCTCTGTTGCCGGGGAGCCGGTCGCATGAAGTGCAAGTGCTGTTGCCAATCTTGCTATCAGCAGCAGAGAAATTGGCACGACATAAGCCGGGAACAAAGTTTCTCCTGGCACAAGCCTCCACAATTCAGGATAATCTGTTGCAGGCGTTTCTCGAAGGGAACCGAGTGCCGATCACCGTGATGAAAGAGCAGACCAGTGAAGTGCTGGCGGTCTCGGATTTTGCATTGGTCAAGTCCGGTACGGCAATATTGCAAGCAGCCGTGGTAGGGACTCCCATGGTGCTGCTGTATCAAATCAGTGCACTGGAATGGTGGATCGCGAGCTTCTTCAAACGAGTCAAATGGATTGGGCTTGTGAATTTGATCGCAGGTCGATCCGTTGTGCCGGAGTTGGTGCAGCATGAGGCCACCGGTCAGCGGCTCTACGAAGAGGCGTTGCGGATCTTGGAAGATCCAATAGCTTATGCTGATATGAAGCGGAGCTTGGCAGAAGTACGAGACATGTTAGGTGCACCCGGAGCGTCAGCCAGAGCAGCGGAGAAGGTGTTGGCAGTATGTCAGGCCTAGAGCGGTTTAAACGGCTGATGCAGTATGTCCGCCCGTATCGGGCGAGATTTGTGGGCGGGTTTGTTTGTTCCGGCCTCGTGGCACTCTCCACCGGGGTGTATGCATGGCTGGCCCGCCCGGTGCTGGACGGCATCTTTATTGAAAAAAATGAACGGCTGCTGTTGGTGTTGCCCTTAGCGCTGTTAGGGGTCGCGGCCGTGAAGGCGGTATTCAGTTATGGGGTGAACTATCTCATGGCCTATGTCGGCAATCAGGTGGTAGCCGATATTCGCCAGGAGTTGTTTCAGCGGCTCATGCGGTTGCCGGTTGGGTTTCATGATTCGAACACCTCCGGCCGTTTGGTCTCCCGAGTCGTCAACGATGTGGGATTGATGGCGAATGCGGCTTCGAATGTCGTCAAAGACATGTTCCAGAATGCGCTCACGTTTCTCGCCATGGTCGGTGTCATTCTCTATCAGGATTGGAGATTGGCAGGCATCTCCCTCATTGTGCTTCCACTGGCCGGCCTGACGATGGTGCGCGTGGGCAAGCGGTTGAAGAAACTCGCCGCCAGTGGACAAGAGCAAATGGGTGACATGTCGTCGACGCTGCAAGAAATCTTTGCGGGTATCCGAGTCGTGAAGGCCTTTGGTCGTGAGGATGCGGAAGGGGAGCGATTCCGAGCAAGGAACCGAGCCTATCTCTCCACGACATTAAAAACGAATCAAGTGTGGGCGATCGGCCATTCTCACATGGAAATCATCGGTGTGATCAGCGTCGCCACACTGATCTGGTACGGCGGGTATCTCGTGATCAGCGGAACGATGACTCCCGGTGCGTTCTTTTCATTCATGGCGGCCATGATATTAGCCTATACGCCGATTCGAAAGTTATCCGGATCCAATAATTTGATCCAGCAGGCGCTGGCGGCAGCGGAACGCGTGTTTGATGTGCTGGACATGAACACGGAGCAGGCTCACGATCATGGCACCGCCCCATTGATGGGTATCAAGCAAGCCATTGAGTTTCAGGGCGTGTCATTACGCTATGAGAACCACACGGTCTCTGCCCTCACCGATATTGATCTGGTCATCAAGCCGGGTGAAGTGATTGCACTCGTGGGAAGCAGTGGGAGTGGAAAGACTTCGTTGGTGAGTTTGCTGCCTCGGTTTTATGAGCCCACCGCTGGGCGTGTCCTCATTGATGGCCTTCCGTTGGCGTCGTATGAGCTGCACTCGCTGCGCGCACACATTGGCATCGTCTCGCAAGAGATCGTCTTGTTCGATGATACCATCCAATGGAACATTGCGTTCGGGCGGACTGGTGCGAGCCAGGCCGATGTGGAGCAGGCTGCCAAACTGGCCTATGCCCAGGATTTCATTCTTCGTCTCCCGGAGGGCTATCAATCGATCATTGGAGAGCGTGGGCTCAAGTTATCCGGAGGCGAGCGCCAACGTTTGGCCATTGCGCGCGCCATTCTTCGTGACCCGCCGCTGTTGATTTTGGATGAGGCCACCTCCGCATTGGATACGGAGTCCGAGCGGATCGTGCAATTAGCGCTTGCGAATTTGATGAAGAATCGGACGACATTGGTGATTGCGCATCGGCTTTCCACGATCCAAAATGCCGATCGCATTGTGGTCTTGGAACGCGGGGCCATTGTTGAGATTGGGACGCATGAGGAACTACTCAGGAAAGGTGGGACGTATCACCGGCTCCATGCCTTGCAGTTTCAATCCGAAGAAGTGACGCACTGACTCGATGAAACATTCGCCTCTCGTCAAATGGTTGAAGCTTTCTGTGCTGCCTCCGGTGGGGGCGGCCCTTATTCGAGGAGTGGCTCGTACGATGCGGTGCGAGACTCGCGGCCACGAAGCGGTCGATGCGTTGTATCGTGAAGGACGCCACGCGATTTTAGCGTTCTGGCATGCGCAGCAGCTGATGATGCTGCACGGGTATCGTGGTGCTGGTACTCAGATGTTGATCAGTCAGCATGGGGACGGTGAGATTATTGCACGGATTATTGCGCGATTCGGGCATCAGACTGTGCGTGGGTCGAGTACGAGGGGCGGGGCGACCGCCTTGCGGGCGTTGATCAAGTTGGGACGGTCAGGTTGGGATCTTGGCGTAACGCCGGATGGTCCAAAGGGACCGCGCCAGGTAGCCAAGCTTGGGGTGGTGCAGTTGGCCAAGGCGACCGGGCTTCCCATCGTGCCCATGGTGTTTACCTGCTCAAAAAAAAACTCTTTGCGAGCTGGGATCGCTACATGGTCCCGTATCCGTTCTCCAGAGGCCTCTTCTTCTTTGGGACCCCGCTCTGGGTCCCACGTGAAGCCGATGATGCGATGCTTGAAGCCATCCGCCTAGAGCTCGAGACGGTGCTCAACCGTTTGACCGATCAGGCAGAAGAAGAAGTGAAACGTGAAAAGTGAGACGTGAAGCGTAGGAGGCTCGGAAACTTTGCGGCACGTTTCACCTTTTACCTCTTACGTCAAACTTCGTTCCCATGTGGAAGCTGCTCTATAACATTGGCCTGCTGATCGCTGCTCCTGTGGTTATTGGAGTGCTGTGGGCCAAGCCTCGTTGCCGCCCGGGTTTTTCCCAAAGAATGGGGTGGCGCCTTCCTGCAGCTGAAAACGGTCAGACAGCTAGACCGGTCATATGGGTGCACGCGGTGTCGCTGGGGGAAGTGGTGGCAGTGGCGCCCCTGGTGAAGGCCTTGCATCAGCGGCATCCGGAATTCCGGTACCTGGTCTCGACCGTGACCGAAACCGGCCGGGAGGCGGTTGAACAGCGGCTCGGCAGCATAACTGAACATTGCTATGCTCCGCTTGATTTTCCATGGGCGGTGGCTCGGATGGTCGGCCGTGTGAAGCCAGCTCTCTATCTCTTCGTTGAAACGGAACTGTGGCCCAATCTCTTGTGGACCTTGCGTGAGCATGGGGTTCCGTCGGTGCTCGTGAATGGACGGTTATCGTCTCGATCATTTGGCCGACAAAACATTCTTGGCATTCGTTCCTTCTGGCGTTCGGTGCTCGCCACGTTAGCACTCTGCCTGATGCAATCTGATCGTGATCGCCAGCGAATTGTCACGTTAGGGGCGGAACCAGAACGTGTGCAAGTGACCGGCAATATCAAGTTTGATCAGCCGTTGCCTTCTGTTCAGCCTGACGAGTCGCAGCGCCTGAGCCTTGGGCTCAACGAGCACGAGCAGCTGATTCTCGCCGGCAGCACCCATGCCGGAGAAGAAGAACTCTTGGTCTCAGCCTATGAAACAATCGCGAAGTCATTTCCTTCGATGGTGCTCATGCTCGCTCCTCGCCATATCGAGCGAGCCGATCAAGTTGAGAGGATGCTTCAAGCGGCTGGATTTGTGGTGCAGCGTAAGAGCCGCCTCCAAGAAACACTCACCGGCCCGCGCGTCATCATTTTGGACACACGAGGAGAATTGTCCCGTGCGTATCGGGAAGCCGTCGTGGCGTATGTGGGTGGGACGCTGGTTCCCGTCGGAGGGCACAATTTGCTCGAACCTGCCGTGTGGGGGACCCCGGTGGTGTTTGGACCCTATACAGACCATTGTGCCGAGATTGCGACACTCTTGTCAGAATCCGGAGGAGGGCGTCGGGTGATGGGAGTGGAGGACCTCGTCGTCTCGATTGAGGAATGGATACGGCAGCCTGACAGACGGAATCGAGATGGCCAGGTGGCGAAACAGGTGGTGTGTGACAACCAAGGTGCCCTCATGCGGAGTGTGGAACAGATAGAACGCTGTCTCCCTCCTGCCTCTTTGCACCCCACCCACTCTGTGGCAAAAGAGGCAGGGCCTCTGGTGGTCAAATCCTGATATGTCATTTTTGTCACCAGGACAACCGGTCCGTACAGGGCTGTACTGGGTGGCTGGATTGTACGGTCTTATCGCGCACATTCGGCGATGGTGTTATCGGCACGGTTGGTTGCTCACCACACGGTTGCCTTGTCCGGTCATTAGCGTGGGAAACCTGACCGTCGGAGGAACAGGAAAGACTCCGTTCGTTATTTTTCTCGCTCAACAATTAATGGCGAAGGGACGGCGAGTCGCGATCTTGAGCCGAGGCTATAAACGGACGAGTCACGCACCGCATGTTCTGGTATCGGATGGAGTGCACCTCTTGTCCGACTCATCGGAATCGGGGGATGAACCGTTCTTAATGGCTCAGCGCTGTCCCCACACCGTCGTGGCGGTGGGCGCAAACCGTGTGGCACTCGGTCGCTGGGTTTTAGAGCGACATCCAGTCGATTGTATGATTTTGGATGATGGGTTTCAGCATCTCGCGCTTCATCGAGACGTGGATTTAGTACTGCTGGATGCCACTGATGCGGTCGGACTCGACGCACTGCTCCCGGCGGGAAGACTGCGAGAGCCGTTGCATGGGTTGGATCGGGCGAGCGCGGTTGTGATCACGCGAGCCGATTCTCGCCACGACGTCGATGCCGTTCGGAGCCGATTACGCACGATGCCTTGTCTCTTCGACGATGCAATTGAAGTGGTGTTTCGGCCGGAGTCTTTCATCGCGATCAGGTCGGGAGCGTCACAGTCAATTGAATGGGGGAAGGGAAAAAAGGCTTGGTTGGTGAGCGGAATCGGCAATAGTCTCTCCTTTCGACGATCGGCTGAATCTGTCGGAATCGAGATCGTGGGCGAAACCATGTTTGAAGATCATCATCGCTACAGTCTTCGTGAGGTTGAGGCGGTTCGCACCAAGGTACAGGGGAGCGGGAGTGACATCGTCTTGACGACTGAAAAGGATGGCGGGAAACTGGCGTCCCTGCTCAGTGTCAATGATACTTGGTGGATGCTTCGTCTTGAAACAGACGTGGTTCGAGGAGAAGATCGGTTGTCCCGCTTGATAGATGAGGCGCTATCGCGAAGCAGCCGATCGGAGCGTCATGCTTAAGGAGCAGCCTCGAAACATCTTGCTGCGGGCGCCGAATTGGATCGGCGATGCCGTGATGTGCGAGCCTGCCCTTCGAGGTCTCAGGTCGCTTTTTCCGGAAGCGGACATCACGATGTTGGCCAAATCAACGGTTGCCGAGCTGTTCCGTGCCGCTCCAGAACTGAATCGGATACTGGTCTATGAGGACAGGGGGGCTCATGCCGGGCTTTCTGGGAAATGGGCGCTCGCCGGCTTGTTGCGGCGTCATGGCTTCGATCTCGCGGTGCTGTTTCAGAACGCCTTTGAGGCTGCGTTTATTGCGTGGCTTGCCGGCATTCCGCAGCGGTATGGGTATGCAACTGATGGACGTGTGTTCTTCCTGACCACGCCTGTTGCTGTGCCTGAACGTAGCCAGTCCGTTCATCAAGTCGAGTATTACTGGAATTTATTGAAACCGTTGGGCCTGCCAAGCAGTGCGCCATTCCCGACACTCTCGGTAACCTCAGAAGAGAGTCAGGCCATGGATACGAGGCTCACGGCTCTGGGAAGTGGTTCATCGGATATCGTGATCGGTATTAATCCTGGGTCGACCTATGGCAGCGCGAAGCGATGGTTGCCTGAGCGGTTTGCTGAAGTCGCGCGCAGGCTTGCAGAACAGGTAGAGCGTGATGAGGGCAGAGCGGTAGTCGTGGCTATTCTTGGGGCGAAGGGCGAAGAGTCCTTGGGGGAGGACATCGCCTCTCGAATCAATAGACCATCGGTGGTGTTATCCGGCGCCACGACGATTCGCGAATTGATGGCGGCGGTGAAGCGATGTCGCATCCTCGTCACGAATGATACAGGGCCGATGCATGTGGCGGCTGCGTGCGGAGTGCCGGTCGTTGCCGTGTTCGGTCCGACAGATTCGCGTACGACGGCTCCCTATGGTCAGGAGCAGTCGGTTGTTCGAGAGGTGATTGATTGTGCCCCCTGCCTGCTTCGGGAATGCCCCATCGATCACCGGTGCATGACTCGCATTTCGACCGATCGAGTGTACGAGGTGGCGGTGCAACAAGTGAGCGGGTTAAGGGTTAAGGGTGAGGGGCAATGGGAGAAAAACTCATCTGCGCCTCACGCCTTACGCCTCACACCCGATAGGGTCTTGGAAGGCTACACCATCTTTCTGGATCGTGATGGCACGCTCAATCCGGATCCTGGGTATATCAAATCCCCGGATCAGTTTGAATTGTTTCCCGGGGTGGCGGAGGCGCTCGCACGATTGAAGCTGGCCGGTGCTCGATTGATCCTGATAACGAATCAATCGGGGATCGCGCGGGGACTCCTCTCTCGCCACAATCTTGAGGCCATCCACAAGAAGCTCAGGCATTTGCTCGGTCAAGCCGGCGCGACGTTGGACGGTATCTACTTCTGCCCCCATCATCCGGATGACGGGTGTGGGTGTCGAAAACCGAACCGTGGGATGATTGACCAGGCGATCCAAGAACTGGGGGTAGATCCGGAGCGGTCGTATGTGATCGGCGATCATCTGCGTGATATCGAATTGGCCAAACGGGTTGGGGCACGAAGTGTTCTCGTAACCACCGGGGTAACCCGGTGGCAAGAGTTGGAAGGTTTGACGGACACTCATCTGATTCCGGACAGAGTTGAAGCCTCCCTGACCGAGGCTGTGGGCTGGCTGTTGTCCGACGTGAATCGGGGAGCCTTATCACGGCATGAATAGTACGGGGCAGGGTGAGCGTATCATCCGCCGAACGTACGGCACGCCGGCCGAGGCTGGGCTTGTGTTGGCTACGCAGCGAGAGTAAGTTGTCTAAGGCTACGATGCACATGACTCGGAGAGAAATGGCGATGGCCGTGGACCAGGGTACGAAGGATTGTTCCATCCCTTGTAATCTCTGTGGCGGGACCGAGGTTTCGATTCTTTCAACCAGAAGTCGAAGCGGGAACCCGTTACGGACTGTCATCTGCCGAGCCTGTGGGCTTGTATGGTCGGATCCGCGTCCACATGACGCCAGGCAGTTTTATGAGGAACAGTATCGTCTCGCGTATAAAAATACCTACAGCCCGAAACCCAAACATGTTGTGCGTGCGGGCAAGGTCGCGCTGTCACGGTTGGCGAAGATCGAGCAGCTGTTGTCGAGTCGGAAAACGGTGCTCGATGTCGGCACCGGGGGTGGAGAGTTTGCCTACTTGCTCCAATCGTTGGGTCATGTTGTCAACGGGATTGAGCCGAATCGAGGGTATGCCGACCATTCGATCCAGCAATATGGGCTGACGGTTCAAGTCGGATTCGTGCAAGACGCGACGTGTGCTCCGGCCTCCTTCGATATCGTGACGATTTGGCATGTCCTTGAACATACGGAAGACCCGGGTTTCATTCTGGCACGCCTCCGCTCTTGGTTAAAGCCGGACGGGGTGCTCGTTGTAGAGGTCCCGAATGTGGAAGCGACCTGTCAGGCACCTCGCAGTACATTCCACGAAGCTCACCTCTACAATTTCAATGTTGTGTCATTACGCCGGTTGGCCAAAAAGCAGGGGCTGCATGAAACCTCTCATCTGATCTCCCAGGATGGTGGGAATATCACGATGTTTTTCACCACAAAGGAGCCTCTGATTGCCGATCCATTCTCCGCCGTGATTCCAGGAAATTGCGAGTGGATCTCAAGAATCGTGCGTCAACATAGTGCTTTGCGGCATCACCTCAGCCCCGCTCCGTATGTGCGCGTATGGCAACGTCTCTGCCGATCGCTCGAAGAGCGACGCGAAACGGCAGCTCTTGGCAGCGGTAAGGCGATACTTGATGGTCTCTATGCTCCCCATGTGCGGGCCCATGTCCTTACGTGTATATGATATGAAGAGAGAGGGACTAGGCACGGATGAGGGACCTGCATCGTGATTCAGTATCCCCATGCTGCGCCAGCAGCGTAGGCAGGAAGGTTGTCTGGTGTCATCTGTTACATCTTTCGATGTCTCTTCTTCGGCCCGTTGGGATGTTGCCCGTCTTCTGCTGATTAAGCCGAGTTCACTGGGAGATATCGTCCATTCGTTTCCGGTGGTGTCAGCGATCAAGGAGCAGTGGCCCGGGGTGCACCTGACATGGGTGGTGAAGCGCCAGTGGGCTGAGCTCGTTGAACGAGCGGAGGGAGTTGATCGTGTCTGGCCGGTCGACATGACCGTCAGCAGTTGGGTGCGGGAGGGTGTGGCGCTTAGAGCTCAGCGGTTTGACCTTGCGCTTGATTTGCAAGGGCTGTTTCGGAGCGGTATCCTGGCTTGGTTGAGTGGTGCGCCGACACGCCTTGGGTTTGCGAACGGACGGGAGGGAAGTCCTTGGTTCTATACCAACCGTGTTCCGGTCACACACCTGAATGTTCACGCAGTCGATCGATATCTTTCCCTATTGGGTGCCTTGGGGGTGAGACCCCCTGAGAAACCGCAGTTTCGGTTCAAGCTCCTGGAAGAGGATATCGCCACTGTTCGAACGATCTGCCACCGTCAAGGTCTTGCGGTAGATCGGCCATGGATTGCGATGAATGTTGGGGCGCGGTGGCCGACAAAACGATGGCCGCTGACGGCGTTTGCTGCGGTCCTGGATCAACTGCATGCTTCGCAGCTTGGGCCGGTTGCGGTCATAGGAAGTTCGGACGAGCGTCGCCCCACGAATCAGCTCAGGACGATGACCTCAAGTCCGTTTATCGATTTGTGTGGGGAGATTCCGTTGAAATATCTCCCGGCACTGCTTTCATCCGCATCCGCCATGGTGACAAACGACTCCGGCCCGATGCATATCGCGTCGGCACTGGGGGTTCCTGTCGTTGCGTTGTTTGGACCGACCAGTGCGATTCGGACCGGACCCTATGGCGATGGCCATCAGATCCTGAGTGGGCCGGTTGCATGTAGCCCCTGTTTCAGCCGTGTCTGCCGACATATTCCAGAATTGGAATGTCTTCACGTAATTACACCGGCTCACGTGGTTGATGCCATTCGTCTGCGGTTGACGGCTCATGTCCCATGTCAATGAATGTCTTGATCGCTTGTCCTAAAGAGTATCGGCGATGTGCTCCGTTCAGCCGGGTCTGTCGATACGCTCCCGAATTGGAAGGTCTTCACCTCGATAGGCTGACCCCCGTGGGTGATATTATTCGGCCAAGGTTAACGGCTCACGCCCCATGTCAATGAATGTCTTGATCGTTCGTCCCGACGGTATCGGCGATGTGCTTCTCTCGCTCCCCGTGGCAACCCAACTGCGGGAACTCATGCCAGGTGTCAGAGTCGAGTTCTTAACCAGTCCCACCGTGGCGCCGCTGCTTGAGCAGCATCCTGATGTGGATGCTGTCCGCACCATTCGGCTGACGGATTCGTTGGCAGAATTGCGTCGTGTCTTTTTACAGGGAGTTGAGGTGGCGGTGTTTCTCAAACCGTTTCGCCGTCTGATGTGGGCGGCCTGGCTGGCACGGGTGCCGATTCGAATCGCGACGGGCTATCGCTGGTATAGTCCCTTGTCGAATCGACGGATCTATGAACATCGCAGTGAGTTTTCAAAACATGAATCAGAGTATAACGTCGATATGTTGAGAGGGCTGGGGTTGAGTCCTCGAAAGGTTCAACCTCCGACTCTGTTCGTAGCTGATCAGGAGCGAACTATCGGGGCATCGTTGTGGGCGAATCTGCCCGGTCCGCGAGTCGTGATTCATCCGGGAGGCCTCTCTGCACGTCGCTGGCGACCGGAGTCTTACCGAAATTTGGCTTTTGAGTTGGCACAAGCCGGTTATGGGGTGATGTTGACCGGCAGCGAGTCAGAAAAAAAAGAATTCGAATCCAATGCTCTGTCTACTGCGAAGATCCCAACCGAGATCAAGAATTGCATGGGGCAACTGTCGCTCCGCCAGCTCATGGCCGCGATTGCCAATGCCCATGTGATCGTTTCTGGAGCCACAGGGCCGGCCCACATGGCGGCAGCGCTGGGAATCCCCACAGTCAGCCTGTTTGATCCTCGCCGAAACAATTTGCCGGTGAGATGGAAGCCACTAGGAACGGGAGTCGTGCTTCGTCCAGATGTTCCTACCTGTGACAAATGTATCGGTGACGCCTGTGCATATTGGGATTGTCTTGACCATTTCACGGTCGACAACGTGGCAGCCGCCATTAAACAGGTGACTCATGCCCCTTCGGCGCTCTTCATACACCACGTCTAACATTGAGTGTCAGCAGGATATATGATGGGTTCCCGCTATTGGGCTTGACTCCACCGCACGCATATGTTCATATCCTGAACGTATCGTCTGAGAGTTTATAACTCTATGAATCTGCAAGGCCAACGAGATCTGCTCTTGCTGACCGAGGTGGAGCGAGATGGCGGGGTGACACAGCGTTCCCTTGCGGCAAAGCTCGGGGTCGCCTTGGGGCTTGCAAATCTGTACCTGAAGCGATTGGTGCGAAACGGGCATATCGCCATTACCACGATCCCTTCCCACCGTGTTCGCTACGTGTTGACGCCAGAAGGGGCTGCTGAGAAGTCAAGGCTGACTTTCCTTCACATGGAGTACGCACTGTCTCATTATCGCGATATGCGCGCGAGACTCCGGGAAGCCCTGTCTCATATGGCTCGGAATGGAATGAACCGAGTCGTCATTTATGGAACCAGTGAACTTGCGGAGATGGCTTATCTGTCCCTCCGTGAGATGCAGATGACATTGGTGGGATTTGTGGATGATGGACGGCAGGAATCGTTTCTGTCGTATCCCGTCTGGTCGTCGGACGTATTGCGGGAATGGCAGTTTGATGCGGTGCTGCTGGCAAACTTCGATCAGCAGGCTGGGGTCCGCACCAAACTGGAGCATCAGCAGGTTCCAGACAGCAAAATTATCGCGCTGACGTTGTCGGTGTAAGCGCACAAGACACCGGTTTTTTATTCACTGTAAGTGAGAGGGCGAAGCTGTGTCCGAATCACGTTGATCTGGTTGCTCGTTTGTTTAGTCTCTTTGGTTCATAACCAGGAACCAGACAAACCTGAGCAATCCGACAAATGGGACTATGAAGCTGACACGGTTTGAAGATCTTGATTGCTGGAAAGAGGCTAGACAGCTCACATGCCAGGTTTACGAGGCAGTTCATGAGAATTTGCATTGGCAAAGAGATGTGCGACTCTCTAGCCAAATCCAAAGTGCTGCCGGGTCTGTTATGGCAAACATCGCCGAAGGATTTGTTCGTCGTTCGAACAAGGAGTTCATGCAGTTTCTCTTCATCGCTATGTCCTCCGCGGCTGAAGTTCAAAGTCACTTGTACATTGCGGTAGATCAAAGGTATGTGTCGACGGAAACTTCCAAATTAATTTATGAGCAAGCAGGCAAGACGGGGAGAATCATTTCCGGTCTGATTAAATACCCCCGCTCCAAACAAACCAAGCCTACCAAATGAACCAGACAAACGAGATGCACCATCTTCACTGGTATGCCCTGAGAACGAAGTCTCGTCACGAGAAGTTGGTGCGAGATCAGTTGGGTAAACAGGGAATCGAGCCGCTGCTTCCGACGGTCAAACGACTGAGTCAGTGGAAGGACAGGAAAAAGGAGATCGAGGTCCCGCTGTTTTCCGGCTACTGTTTCGTGCGATTTTCTCAGCAAGAAAAGGAGCCGGTGCAAAAAACTACAGGGGTCGTCGAAATTGTCGGCAGTGGCACACGCCCTGAGCCGATTCCGGAACAGGAGATTGACGCCTTGCGCCGTCTCATGACCAGTGTGCTTCCGTATGATCCTCACCCCTATTTGCACGAGGGTATGAGGGTGGAAGTCGTTCGCGGCCCCTTGCAGGGTATTCACGGAATTCTACTACGAAAAGAGAAGCGACATCGGTTAGTGATCGGGGTGCACCTGATTCAACAAGCGGCAGCGGTGGAGATCGATGTGAATGACGTGGTGGGAGTTTGAGTGGTCAAGCCGCGCGGTTATAGTCATTCTTGCCAACTTGCCATACTGAAAGATTCCGCCAGTCTCCATATTGCATCGTTATCTGTGTGCCAGCTAATCTGCTGGGAGAGCAGTGCATGCACGAATTGTCACCTTGTTCGTTCTGGGTAGGGGAGCTGTGCACAATGCGTAATGTTGTCGTGTAACTCACGATGGGTGAGCTTATGTTTCCGCCAGCTGGTGATTGCGCAAGTGGGTGAGCGTGTGCATGAATTGCTGGCTTCGCACAGAATGCATAAATGGCCTGTGGTCGTGGGTTTGCAGACTGGCTAGGTTGAAGATTAGGTAAGTTGGAACATGGCAATTGAGCATTTCAGCAAGATAAAAGCACTTATAAGAGAGGCTGATGAAATTGGCCTGCTATGCAAGGCTAGAAACCTAACAGGCTTTTCAGGGGAGAAGTTAGTCGGCACACTTCAACGCATTGCCAAGTATCAAGCAGACAGGAGTGCAGGTTGCTATCTCGAGGTGGGCGTTTTTAAAGGACTGTCTCTACTATCTGTTGCTAGTGTGCTTTGTGAAGAAAGGGCATACGGGATAGATAACTTTTCGCAATTCGATCCGTGCGGAAATAATGAACGTATTATTGCTGAAAGCGCCAGGGGTAATGGTCTGCACAATGTTAGGTTAATTAACTCTGATTACGAGGATGCTCTAGAGAACCTTGGTGTTCATATCGGTGATTCAAAGGTGGGGCTCTATTTTGTTGATGGGCCACATGACTACAGGAGCCAGCTGGTATGTTTGCAGTTGGCGAAGCCTTATCTCTCAGACCTTGCAGTAATTGTGGTCGACGACTGCAACTATCGGCATGTTCGCTTAGCCAATCGTGATTTTCTTATTGCGAACCAAGAGTATAAATTATTGTTTGAAGCTTATACGAAATGTCATCCAGCGAACATGGGGAAGGGGTCAGAGTGGGAAATGGATGCAAGGAAAGGATGGTGGAATGGCGTAAATGTAATTGTCCATGACCCTCAAGGTGAACTCCATCGCATGGTCCCTGAAACGATGAGGGAACGAACGCTGTATGAAAATGAACATCTCGTTCATAGTGCCCGATATGGGTTTTTGGCTTTGGACGCAGTAGCGTGCTTCCAGTCTGTCCTATCCTTCAAACTGTGGAGGGCATTGAAGGGTCTTGTGAGGATGGGAATCAAGGCGCGACATGTGGACAAGCATTTGCTTGGTTGTTATGAATCGATGAACACGTTTAGCGAAGGACTTCCAATGGGGCAATTCAATGAAAAGCTTCTGTGAAGGTTGAAGGTATTTGTGTCCCGTCTCTGAAGTTCGTATCGTAATATTCTGATCCCCACTGGCTGATTGATGAGGATTTCATGTGATGAAATTTTTCAACGAATTTTAGTGAGAGGAGCTCGTAACCGAATGGATGGTCGTTCTGGCCCACCTGTTATCGCGCCCGGTATCTTGTGTGGTGTAAAAATAGTCGAGGGCGGTGTTGTTATTTGAGGGACTCCGTATTAGACGTCGATAACTGTATTGGTGGTTGGTGGGGGCTGTGATGGTCAGTAAAGTATGTTCTGACGCCTGAAAATGAGTGGACAATTACGTCCTATCGCCATACCTGTCACGAGTTGGGGCTTCGATAGGCGCATGATCTTTGGTTTGGGCGAGTTGGTTGCAATCCATGAGCAGCATTGACGCGATGTCGCTTGGCCAGGTTGGGTATCGGTTTACATTCGGTAGACAGGTTATTTATGTCGATCCATATCTTTCTGATTCTGTAGCCCAAATCGATGGGCCTGCGTTTGAGCGGTTATTCCCAGTTCTCATCAGTCCCGAAAAGGTTACTGATGCGAACTGGGTGTTGATAACTCACGAGCATATTGATCATTGCGACCCACTTACGTTGGGGCCGTTGGCAAAGGCATCTCCCCAAGCTAGGTTTATCTGTCCTTCAGGCGTAAAAGCAAAGTTGCAGGGTCTTAACATTTCCGAGAAGCGTATTGTGACTCCAGTTGAGGGAGAATGGAATGAGATGGGAATATCTTTAAAAGTCGCCGCTGTTCCTGCGGCTCACCCGGATATCAATCGAGATGAGTTGGGGTATCCCCGCTGCTTAGGGTTTGTAATTGACTACGAAGGGAGACGTCTTTATCACGCAGGGGATACGTCCCCACATGAAGAGGTGTTGAGGGCTGTGAAGGGATTGGGTCCTATTGACATTGCATTTTTGCCGGTTAATGAGCGGAATTTTTTCAGGGATCGCATGGGAATTATCGGCAATATGTCCGTCCGCGAGGCTTTTCTTGTGGCTCAGGAGATTGGGGCAAAATCACTGGTACCCATGCATTGGGATATGTTTAACCTCAATAGTGTCGCTCGCGAAGAAATAGAGCTGCTGTATCGACTGCTGGCTCCTCAATTCTCCTTGGAGTTTTATCCGTCCCAGCTATGATCCCCAACGCTAGCATTAGTATTGTTATTCGAACCTATAACGAAGAGAAATACTTAGCTGATCTGCTGCGGCAGATAGGCAATCAGGATACCCAAGGTATAAAGCATGAAACGATCGTCGTCGATTCAGGATCAAAGGATCGCACGCTTCAGATTGCTCATGAGTTTAACTGCAAGGTCGTTCATATCCAGAAAGATCAGTTTTCCTTTGGCCGCTCCCTCAATGTTGGTTGTTCGGAGGCTTCCGGAAATATCCTCGTATTTATCAGTGGGCATTGCATCCCTCTCAATCGAGAATGGCTGCAGTCACTTGTGGCACCTCTAGGCAATGATGATATTGCGTATACTTACGGTGGTCAGATTGGAAATGAGAACAGTAAGTTCAGTGAGTGCCAGATCTTTAGTAAATATTTTCCCGCCCAGAGTAAACTCCCGCAAGAGGGTTTCTTCTGTAGTAATGCCAACGCTGCCATTCTGCGTGATGTCTGGAAGCAGTACCTTTTTGACGAGGACCTGACAGGGCTTGAAGATATGCATCTGGCCAAGCGATTGGTCGGGCAACGCATGAAAATTGGCTATGTGTCAGAGGCTTGCGTATATCACCTTCATAATGAGACCTGGTTCCAAATAAAACGCCGTTTTGAGCGAGAGGCCATTGCGCTTCAATACATCATGCCAGAGATTCATGTCAGCTTTGTGGATTTCATTCGGTATGCATCTAGTGCCATAGCCTTGGATGTTCGAGCCGTTGCTTCTAATAGAATGTTGCTGACACGCGGGAAGGAAATCTTCCTTTGTCGGCTCATGCAGTTTTGGGGAGTGTATTGCGGGAATCATTTCCATAGGAAGCTCTCGAAGAAGCGTAAGGAGGCGTACTTCTATCCGCGTTAGCAGTGAACGAAAATGAGGACGGTCGATCGATGACGATACGGGGAAATAGGGTCGTTGCACTTCTCCCGATGAAAGCGCATAGCGAGCGAGTTCGGGAGAAGAATTTTAGGAGTTTTAATGGGCAGCCGCTTTTTCGATGGGTGCTGGGCTCTCTGCTTGCAATAGAATCGATTGATCAAATTATTATTAACACGGATGCCCGAGCTGCCCTCGAAGAAAAAGGTCTGGTCAATGATGGAAGGGTACATATTCGTGACCGGAAGCCGGAAATTTGTGGGGACACGGTCAGTATGAACTTGGTGCTGGCTGATGACATCGCTCATGTGCCGGCGGATATCTATGTGATGACCCATACAACGAACCCACTCTTGCGGAAAGAGACTATCTGTAGAGCGATTGCGCTCTATCGGGATGGGAGAGATCGACGGATAGCTGATTCGGTATTTACAGTCAACAGGGTGCAGTCTCGATTTTATCGAGCAAATGGAACTGCAGTGAATCATGACCCTCAGCGCCTCATTCGCACGCAGGACCTAGAGCCTTGGTTTGAAGAAAATTCAAATCTGTACGTGTTCTCTGCAGAAAGCTTCGCCGCAACCAATGCTCGTATCGGGCAACATCCAATAATGTTGGAAATGGATAAGACCGAGTCCGTTGATATTGATGATCAGCAAAGTTGGGATCTGGCAGAAGCTTTGGCAATGTATCGATCCTAACGTGTTGCCCGCTTGCACTCTATGAAAGTATTGGTAACCTGCCCCCCAATGTTGGCCATGATCGACACATTTCAACCAATTTTTGCCGCAGAAGGAATGGAACTCACGACTCCTCGCGTGGTGCAGACCTTGTCGGTTGAAGAGCTGAAAGAGCTGCTGCCCAGCCATGATGGATGGATTATTGGAGACGATCCGGCCAATCGGGATGTGTTCGCTGCAGGCAAAGCAGGTCGGTTAAAAGCTGCCGTAAAGTGGGGGATTGGTATCGACAATGTCGATTTCGCTGCAGCACGTGAATTTGGGATTCCCATTTCTAATACTCCGTTCATGTTTGGTGGGGAAGTGGCGGACGTGGCAATGGCCTATGTCATAAGTCTTGCTCGGGAGATCGTTGCCATCCACAAGGGCGTCTCGGAGGGATATTGGCCAAAGCCCCGAGGCATTTCCCTGGCCGGACGTATCTTGGCATTAGTGGGTTTTGGTGATATTGGCCGCAACCTTGCACGTCGTGCACTGGCAGCGGGTATGAAAGTCGTGACCTATGATCCTGCAGTTACTTCTGAATCACGCCTTACTCAGGAAGTGGAAATTGCTGCTTGGCCAGACAGAATCGGGGAAGCCGACTTCATTGTGTTTACCTGTTCCCTCACCCCGGCCAACTACCACATGCTGAATGCTGCTGTGCTGAATAAGACCAAGCCCGGTGTACGGATTGTAAATGTGGCGCGCGGGCCTTTGATAGATGAAGATGCCTTAATCTATGCGCTACATTCACGGAGGGTTCACTCCGTCGCCTTGGATGTTTTTGAGATAGAACCATTGCCGGTGTGCTCACCGCTACGAAGATTTGAGCAAAATGTTTTCGGTTCGCACAATGCCTCCAACACTGAGGACGCAGTGATCCGTGCCAGCCATAGGGCGATCGAGTTGCTGATAGGGTTTCTTCGGGAGCGTAAAGGGTGAAAGAACAGGTCGTTGTGATTTCAGGAGCGGAGGGTGGGATTGGGAAGGCTCTCTGTCGAGCGTTTGGGGAAGCCGGATATTTTGTTGTCGGCACCGACCGAGAACGTCGAGATGTTGCTGTGGATGCGTTCATTCTACAAGACCTAGATGCTCTTGTTCGAGACCCTCAGCGGCAGGAGGGAATGGTAGGCGAATTGGCAAAATCAATTGGGTCTCGGTCAGTGGGATGTCTTGTGAACAATGCCGCTCTTCAGATCATCCGCTCGATTGAACGATTATCTGTGGAAGATTGGCAGGCAAGCCTCAATGTCAACGTGCTTGCCCCATTCGTCCTGACAAAATTACTGCTTCCTCGCTTGGAGGCCTCTAGAGGTGTTGTGCTTAATATTGCAAGCATTCATGCAACTCTGACAAAGCCTGAGTTCCTTGCATATGCGACCAGCAAAGCAGCTCTTGTTGGATTGACTCGCAGCATGTCTGTTGAGCTCGGTGGTCGTGTTCGTGTGAACGCCATCTGTCCTGCCGCCATAGCTACCGATATGCTGAGATCCGGTTTCGTTGGGAAAGAAGAGGAATTGGCGAAATTGAAGGCTGCCCACCCTGTCGGTCGAATCGGTACGCCGAGTGAAGTGGCTGCGTTTGCTGTCATGCTTGCGTCTCCTACATTCTCATTTATGTCTGGAGGCATTTATAACTTCGATGGTGCGATCAGCTCCCGCTTGCACGACCCAATCTAGCCGAGACCATTCGCACTTGTTTGTTGGCGAAAAGATAACCTTTATGCCATGCCGGAATGTGAGGCAGGGAGTTTTGATGCTGTCGTGTCGCTATCCTCAATCGAGCATATTCCGTCGGAGTTGCGCTCCGACGCATTTTCAGAGATCAGATGAGTCCTTTCGCCTTCAGCAATGTGAGCAATGACGACCCAGTAGTCAGTTTCAGTGAGGGCATGGTTCCATCAACCTCCTGAGGAGCTATGTTTTGGCAAAGCAGAGTAGCAGGGGTATGTTGGTGTCGAAGGTCTTGCCGATGACGCAACTGTGTATTTAACACGGTATCGCGACAATGCGTCTCCGGCTTCCAATCATGCCAGGCTTTACAAGAAGTCCGGGGCGAACGGCATCCCATGGGGCATATGGGATCCGACGTATATTCCAGACGGAATCAAACGGTCTTAGGTGTTTCGGATCGTTCTCAACTCACGGGTTCTCACGACGTGGCTAGCTCTTTCCATCCGTTTGGGAGGGGCTATACTGGTTATACCCCTTGCTTTACGTCATTTTCATCCGTCGGATACCGCACTGTGGTTGTTATTTTCCACGGTTGCTGGATTGCAGTTATTGTTGGATTTCGGATTTGGCCAGACCTTCTCACGTTTTGTGGCATTTGCTCAAGCTGGCAAGGCCGTACAAGACATGCCTTCAGCTCCGGTTGAGGACGTTGAATCAGTTGAGCAACTGACGTCAAGTAACCCCGAGAGCTTGGCGGTTATCAGCAGCGTCATGGGTCGGGTGTATCGGTATCTTACCGCCACGACTCTTCTACTGCTTGCCAGTGTAGGAACTTGGGCCGTGGCTGGCCCGATCAATCGCGCAACGTCCCCAAACGAAGCCTGGATTGCCTGGGCATGTGTAGTTATTTCGACCACATTATCCGTGCATGGCAACAAATATGTTGCGCAGTTGAACGGAGCCGATTTTATTGCGCTGCAGAAGCGATGGGACGCGTTGATGGGAGGGGGACTGTTCCTTTCGCAACTCATGGTGCTGTTCATGCAAGGCTCTCTTCTGGGGCTCGTTGCTGTCAGCCAGGCTTGGGTAGGTATTTCTTTCGTTGTCAATAAATGGCTTTGTGAGCGGAATCTTCCTGAAAGTACGACGATGCAGCCATCCAAGATGCAAATGGAAAACCTGTTTCATCTGGCGTGGTCGTCCGCGTGGCGTAGTGCAGTTGGTGTCGGACTTGGCTTCGGCGTGATGCAGATTTCATCGGTCGTGTTCGCCAATATTTTGCCCAGCGTACAGGCGGCCAGCTTTCTTCTTGGTCTTCGTATCATGCAGGTACTGAATCAATTTTCGCAGGTCCCGTTTTATGCGAGACTTCCCATTCTGGCAGGGTATCGAGCCAAGAACCAGATACGCGCATTAGAGGATCTTGCCACGACCGCCATGCAGCATTCCTACTGGGTGTATGTGATTGGGTTTGGGGTGTTGGGGCTTCTTGGTCCGTGGGCGTTTGAAATCGTGGAGAGCCGGACGCAGTTCCCATCCGGGCTGTTCTGGGCGATACTTGGAGCAGGGACGCTAGTCGAACGGTTTGGCGCGATGCATTTGCAACTCTTCAGCACGACAAACCGCATTGTCTGGCACAAGGCTAACGGCATATTTTCCATTGGTTTTGTGTCCTTACTTCTGAGTTTTGCTTCGTCTCTTGCTGAGTTGGCATACCCAGTTGCGTTGCTCGGAGCAAACATTGGGCTATATGCCCCGTACTCAGCGAGCCACTCTTATTCGTCCATCCATATCGACCGGAAAACTTTTGAAAAGAGGGCCGTGCTAATGCCTGCGATGTGTTTTGTGCCGATTTTCCTCATACTGATTCTTGTGCAGAGATAGGCGCATGGTTTGTATGGTGAAGGATTCCAATAACCCTATCTTACAACTAAGCGAACATCTGAATCCGTACAGGAGAGCTGCGTCATTGGCCGGCAGACGTTTGCTCTGGGATTTGACGCCGGAATCGTGGAGATCCCGAAAGAAAATTAGGTGGTGGCGCGACAAGTTTGTTGGTAAGAAGGCTGTCATTCTCTGCAACGGGCCGAGCTTGCTGAAGGTGAATTTCGCGCTACTCCAAAACACGTTCACATTTGGGTTGAACAAAGTGAACCTTCTCTTTGATAAGACAGTTTTCCGTCCATCTTGTGTTGTGGCCGTTAATCCATTTGTAATTGAGCAAAATGTGCGCTTCTACAACGATACCAATCTTCCCTTGTTTCTTGATGCTGGGTCCGCTGGTCTCGTCAGGTGTCGGTCCAACGTGATGTTTCTTCATTCAACAGCGGAAGGGTTCGCACGAGACTGTTCTTGGAGTGTGTGCCAAGGGTACACGGTGACCTATGTGGCGCTGCAACTAGCTTTTCACATGGGATTTTACGAAGTAGCCCTAGTAGGGTGCGATCATAACTTTGCTGTTTCTGGTCCAGCCAATAAGACGGTTGTGTCTGAAGGTCGAGATGAAAGCCACTTTGACCCCAATTATTTTGCTCATGGGGTGAAATGGCAATTACCCGACTTGTTTGAGAGCGAGGTGTCGTACCAGCGAGCCAAGAGAACCTTTGAGGCCTTTGGCCGAAAAATAGTGAACTGTACTGTTGGTGGAAAGCTTGAGATTTTTCCGCGAATCGAGCTAGAGGAGTATCTTGGACAATAGGACCGTGTAAAGCACTATGGTGGGAGTCGAATACTTGTTTTTCACGCAATGGGATAGTATATGGTCCTATTTATCCCAGCCCAAAATAGGTCTTCTGTGAAGGGTGTGAGTCTGAGGGAAATTCGCAAGCGGTAAGATTGGCCCCCATTGTCTGATTGGAAACCCTCGAGTGTAACCGACAAATGTTTCATGCTTCACGAAGGTGAAATGGAACTTCTATCGTCAGGTCAGTTTTGCAACGGGGAAGTAATAGTGCTCATCGCGTTTGAGCTGTGTGCACAGGCATTGGGAATCTAGAGTCACTTCGAGTCGGAGGGGATTCCTCCCTTGATCAAGCTGGCCCCTGTTTAATCGAGCGATCCATCCGCACACATGTCTCCTACATTGATAACGATCGTTGTGGCCGTCTACAACGGCGCGGCCACGGTGCCGCAGTGCATTGATAGCGTTGCACGGCAAACGTATCCGCATAAAGAACTGATTATCATCGATGGTGGTTCGACGGATGGTACGGTTGAGTTGTTAAAGGCCAACCATCCGAAGATCGCCTATTGGAGTTCTGAACCTGATCAGGGAATCTACCACGCATGGAACAAAGCGTTGCTTCGGGCGCGCGGTGAGTGGATCTGTTTTTTGGGGGCGGATGATCACTTCTGGGATGAGCATGTACTAACCAGGATGGCTGAGGAATTAGAAAAACTTCCTGCCGAAATTCGCGTAGCGTACGGGCAAATTATGCTTCTCAACGGGGCAGGGGAACGGCTCTACGCGGTCGGCGAGCCATGGGAGAGGCTCAGACAGCGATTCTTGAAGAGTATGTGTATCCCGCATCCTGGCATGATGCATCGCAGCAGCTTGTTCGAAGAGCATGGCGGATTTGACGAATCTTTTCGGATCGCAGGGGATTATGAACTGTTGTTACGAGAGTTAAAAACAGCCGATGCTGCGTTTATCCCGAACTTGGTAACGGTTGGAATGCGACAAGGAAAAGGGGAAAGCAGCCATCCTGCCGCTACATTGCGGGTGTTGCAGGAGACAAGGCGTGCACAACGGATGCACGGGCAGCGGCTCCCTTCCAGGAGCTGGCTCTTCTCGGTGACGAAAGCATATTTCCGCTTGTTACTCTGGCATGTCTTCGGGGAGCCGATTGCTCGCAAGACCCTCGACTTTGGCAGGCGTCTCATGGGTCAGCCTGCCTATTGGACGAGGACATAAATGGGCGACGGTGCGATCGCTCCGGTGAGCGTAGTGGTCCCATGTTTTCGATGCGGTGCAACCATAGGCCGTGCAGTCGCGTCGATTGCTGGTCAGACTCAAAAACCGGCTGAGGTTCTACTGGTTGATGATGCCAGCGGAGATGAGACGTCGTCCTCACTGCAGCAGCTTGTTTCAGACTATCCGGGTTGGGTCAAGGTGCTGGTATTGGCTCACAATCAAGGCCCATCTGCTGCGCGCAACGCAGGGTGGGAAGCTGCGACCCAGCCCTACGTGGCTTTCTTAGACGCAGATGACTCCTGGCACCCGGAGAAAATACGGATTCAGTATAGGTTTATGCATGATAACCCAGCCATCGATATTTCAGGTCATCGATGTCTGTGGCTGAGACCTGATGAGGCACTGCCTCAAGTCTCTGACGAGGTGACGATCACGAGAATAACCGTGCTGGATCTGGTTTTTGGGACCAGGCTCTCTACTCCGACAATCATGCTGAAAAGGCAGATTCCTTTTCGATTTGAAGCGAATAAGCGGTATGCCGAAGATGTCCATCTTTGGCGGCAGGTCGCTTGCGCGAGCAGCAGCGTCGTGCGAATTGAAAGCCCTCTGGCATATATGCACAAGGCTCCTTACGGAGTCTCTGGGTTAAGTGCGGAGCTGTGGCCTATGGAAAAGGGAGACCTGAGCAGTCTGTTTTCGCTTTACAAAGCAAAGCATATCAGTTGGATGGTGCTAGCCTTGAGCAGCACCTTTTCTTTTGCAAAGTATCTGAAACGAATCATGCATGTTCAGCTTACTCGGCTATCAGGATTTTCTTACATATAGTCTTGTAGGGACTCGGAGCAAAATCAACACTGCCCAATGCATAGCCCATCGTCGCAACCGGTCCTCTGTTGCAGCATCGGATTTGTGAGGCCCCTCCGACAAATTTCCAAAAGATTGGTTTCTATGATCCGGGTGCACGGACGAGGGGCGAACGGTCACCGACGATCCTTGTGGCCAGTGCACGATGGGTTCGACACAAGACCGACACCGTTTCATTGAGCACAGGCATTGAGATCCATCTGTTTTGTTGCGACCACTCCCTTTGTCGTCAATGCGTTTCTGCTGACACACTTGAAGGCCTTGGCCGACTTGTACTCGGTCACACTCTGTGTGAATTGTTCGGTGTATCCACTGTCTGATCACATTGACCCACGTATTCGAGTGGTTGATATAAAAATTGCGAGAGAAGTGTCCCCATTCAGGGATCTGGGCGCATTTCTTTTTCTTTTATCCGTGTTTCGGAGAGAGAAGTTCTCGGCGGTGCACAGTATTACGCCCAAAGCCGGTCTGCTGGCCATGCTCGCGGCTCGTTGTGCAGGGATCCGGTTTCGACACCATACGTTTACCGGCCAAGTCTGGGCCAATAGAACGGGGATTGTTCGGTATATATTGAAAACATTCGATCGACTGATCGTTCAATTGGCCTCGACCGTCTTCACTGATAGCCCGTCACAGTGCCGATTCCTCAAGAAAGAGCGGGTTGTTGGGTCTGACGGCATTTCGGTATTGGGGCCTGGTTCGATCTCTGGTGTTGATGTTTGCCGCTTTAAGCCGGACACTGAATCTCGGCATCAGGTACGTGCTGGGTTCGATGTGGACGAAGACCAGTGTGTATTTCTGTTCGTCGGACGGCTTACTAAGGATAAAGGTATTCACGATTTGGTCCAGGCATTTGATAAGGTGTCTGCCGCAAACCCACGGGTTCAACTCTGGCTCGTTGGACCAGATGAAGAGGGGTTGATGGATCAGCTGGGGAGAAGGAAGTTGAATGTCCCTGGACTGGTGCGGTGGGTTGGGGCGACGTCTGAGCCGGAGCGGTATATGGCGAGTGCCGACGTACTGGTATTGCCGAGTTATAGGGAAGGTTTCGGTTCCGTGATCATTGAGGCCGCTGCCTGTGCAATTCCGACTGTTGCCTATCGCATCGATGGCGTCATTGATGCGGTGGTTGAGGAGCGGACCGGAGTTTTGGTCGAGGTCGGCGATATAGAAGCGCTGGCTGCAGCAATGCTGGATGTTTCACGAGACAGTCAGGGACGGCAACGATTGGGCAGCGAGGCACGGGATCGCGTATCGAAGGATTTTTCCAGCACTGTTGTTACAGCGGAATGGGTAGCGCTCTATAAACCACTCTTATGAAATCATGCGCCGGAGAGAGCCACGTGCTTGGCTTGAACGGCTTGTCGTTCGCTGTAAGCTTCAGGGGTTTTCTTACTAGCCCCCGCGTAGTTGCTGTGGTGTGCGTAATGGTCATCGTTGAGGAATGGTGGAGTCAATGCGAATCTTCTGTTGTGATATGGTGAACACGGCTCCGCCTCATCATCGTTCGCGCGGGTCTATATGCCCAAAGTCCTGGTAACCGGCGCAGCTGGGTTTCTCGGGAATACGCTCGTCAACGAACTCTGCAAGAGGGGTATTGCGGTACGAGCAGTCGTGCGCGAGGCGAAACAATCCATACTGCTTCCTCCTACGACTGAGACGGTGTGGAGCGATATTCGAGATGCCCGGAAAATTGAGGAGGCGGCATCCGGGTGTGACGCCGTGGTGCATCTCGCGGCCAAAGTGCATGCGATAGATGATCCTGGTTTAGAGCAGGACTACCACGCCATCAATGTCGAAGGGACGAGATGCGTGATGGATGCAGCGATGGTAGCAGGCGTGAAGCATGTGGTCTTTGCCAGTTCGGTGAAAGTCTTCGGCGAAGAGACGAGCGGGTGTGTCGATGAAACACAGGCTCCTGCTCCCCAGACGGCCTACGGTCGATCAAAATGGCGGGCGGAGCAACTTGTCTCGGAGTATGCAGGACGACACGGTCTTGCGGCGGTCTCGCTCCGGCTCCCCATGGTGTATGGCCCGACTCGGAAGGGTAATCTTTATCAAATGATCGAGGCAATCGACAAGGGGCGATTTCCTGCCTTGCCCCGTCTCCCTATGGTCCGAAGCCTGTTGCATGCCGCAAATTTCGTGCAGGCGGTGTTGCTGTGTCTTCGCATGCCCTCTTTTCAGCGCGCGGCATACATCGTTGCGGATTCCCACCCCTATTGCGTGACAGACCTCTATGATTGGCTGCGAGCGGGGTTAGGGAGATCACCCGCAAGGTGGCGAGTGCCTCTCTGGATACTTAAGGGAGGCGCCCGGGCTGGAGATTTGCTCCAGCTATTCAGTGGAAGGCATATCCCTCTCTCATCGGATCGCCTGACGAAGCTCATTGGTGGTGCCTGGTTTAGTGCTGCGGTTATTACTCGTGAATTGGGGTATCAGGCGACGCACTCGTTTGCGGAGACGGTTCCTGAACTGATAGCCTCGTACCGTAAGGCGGCAAGCGTCGGATCCGCAACGAATTCGTATAGAGAGAGTCGCCTCATCAGGTAATAGGCGAGACATGCAGGTCGTGATGGTCATATTACCGGCCCTATTAGCCTTTGTATCGGCTTGGTTGATTACCAGAAGCTTGTGTTCGCCGAAGTCGTTTCTTTCGATATTCGCCCACCCGAATGATCGGACGTTGCATTCTACGCCGACTCCCCAGACGGGAGGGTTAGCCGTCATTGTAAGCGTGGTGATTGCTCTCCTGGCTGCCGCGAGTGTGCTTGCTCTTGTGCAGCCGTCCCAACCGTTGTTGCCGAAGGGTGTTGCTTCAGGCAGTCTTTGGATTGTGCTGTCCATGCTCCTGGTCTTTGCAGTGTCGTTTATCGATGACTGCATTGGGCTCCCGGCCAGTCTTCGTCTTGGCGTCCAAGCAGCCGCTGCGTTTATCATTATCGGCGGTGTTGGGTTGACATTGTCATCCATCCAAATTCCCGGAGGGCTGACGATCGAACTTGGACTGGCGGCAATCCCGGTGAGCGCCCTTCTTCTGATCTGGATGGCCAACCTCTATAACTTTATGGACGGGATGGACGGCTTCGCCGGGGGAATGACGTTTTGGGGGTTCGGGTTTCTCGCCTACTTTGGATGGCAGACGCATTTCCCGGTCATGCTGATCATCTCCACATTCGTTGCGATGGGTGCGCTGGGATTTCTCACGCATAACTTTCCGCCTGCGCGTATCTTTATGGGCGATGCAGGGAGCATTACGCTTGGATTTCTGGCGGGGACATTCATGCTTCTTGGAGTTCGTGACGGAATATTCGATCTGTGGGTTCCGATCATGATCTTTTCCCCTTTTATTGCGGATGCCACGGTGACCCTGCTCAGACGAGCCATTTGTCGAAAAAGGATCTGGGAGGCACATCGGGAACACTATTACCAGCGTGTGGTGTTGAGCGGCTGGAGCCATCGCCGGACGGTCCTTGTGGAGTACGGAATTATGATTCTGTGCGGAGGGCTAGCCGTTGCTTATCACCATTCGACGGACAAAGGTCGACTGATTATTCTGGGTGCATGGGCGGGGATATTTGCCCTCTTAGCGATCCTTGTGCATGCGTTAGAACGGAAAAAAACAATGGCTTGCTCCGTTCCGGATTCTAAGGTGGTGGGTAGTAGAAAGACGGTACAGGCTATGCCGGCCGAGGACTCTTCGAGGGTGACGGTCAACACATAGTTTGATCGTGCTTGGTTGTTGCAGTCTGTCAACCGAAGGCGAGCAGTTATGCTCGTGGCTTGCCATCCGGTTACATTCTGCGGGGTGCCCGTTCCGCCGAGACAATCTTGCACCGGAGAAGTTTCTTTCCGGGAGCATTATCGTTACTGCGAGAGGAGTACACGATGGGGTCTGTGGGTGCGGCAAGTAAAGATCTGATCAGCACATCCCGGATTGCCTTGGCACGTACATGGTGACTGTGTCCCTCGAACGATTACAACTTGAAGCGAGACGGGCGGCAGGTTGGACGACAACCGCGCTCGGCTTCACGATACCTGTTTGGGTCGTGGCGGACAGCATTCTTGTCGTGCTGCTTCTCGTCTGTTGGGTTGCCGGTGGAGAGTGGAAGGAACGGCTTCGTCGAATCACCACGAATCCGGTGGCGGTGAGCGTCCTGTTGTTGTTCGGGTGGCTCTTGCTGGGAACTCTGTGGGGTGGTGGATCGGTGCAAGAGAGGGCTCTGGGGATAAAAAAATATGCAGATCTTCTCATTATCCCGGTCTTGATCTCGATGGCGATGACTGTCCAGGAGCGAAACCGCGCGCTTGTCGCGCTCGCAGCTGCGCTACTTGTGACGTTGTTCCTATCCTTTAGTTTGTCTGTGGGGGGCTCGCTCCCACTCGGCGAACCGACTGCTTGTAGTCAGCTGAACTCCTGTGTTTTCAAGAAGCATACGACCCATAACGTGATGATGGCATTTGGCGCATTGCTTTTTGCCGTATTTTCCTGGAAATCTCAGGATCGGTGGATGCGATGGGGGTGGGGGGGCGCTGCCGTGTTGGCTGTGAGTAACGTCCTCTTGATGGTGCAAGGCCGCACCGGGTACGTCGTGTTGGCTGGGCTCGCCATGTTGGTCTTTCATGTGCGTTTCGGATGGAGGGGCATGCTCGCAGCGCTTGTGGTGCTGTGTGTGGCTTTTTCATCTGTGTATCAGGTTTCGTCCTCCTTTCGTCAACGCGTGGAAGTGACGACTGCTGGCATCACTCAGTGGGATCCTAAAGTGGCTGTCGTGGAGGACTCGATCGGCTGGCGATTGGAATATGCGTATCACACGGTTGAAATGATCCAGGATCACCCCTTAGTCGGTGTCGGTACGGGAGGGTTTGTTCAATCCTATCGTGACCGGACGCAGCAAGCCGGCCTCGATGTTCCCCCGCATCCTCACAATCAATACCTTTTCATCATGGCACAGGTGGGGATCGGGGGGCTTGGTCTCCTACTGTGGTTGTTCGTTCAACAATGGAGACTGACAACTTTTCCCGGCGATAGGGCCACGGGACTTCTTGCTCGGGGAGTGATTGTGGCCATTGTCATCACGTGTTTCTTCCAGCCTGCGCTCAATGACCATACCGAGAAGCTATTCTACTGCCTGTTCTCCGGTCTGATGTGTTCGGGGAATGATCTGCAGGGTGAAATGAAGACATGAGCCTTTCTGTTTATATCATCGCGTACAACGAAGCGAAGAAGATCGCCGACACCATTAACAGTGTGCTGTGGGCGGACGAAATAATTGTCGCTGATTCGGCCAGTACGGATGAGACCGCTCGAATCGCGGAAGATTTAGGAGCTCGCATTGTCCAGATCCCGTTTCAGGGATTCGGTCATCTTCGGAATCAAGCCATCCAAGCCTGTACCCATGAGTGGATTTTCAGCCTCGATACCGATGAACAATGCACGCCGGAGGTTCGAGATGAAATCATTCGACTCCTCGCTGGTACTCCAGTGCACGACGCCTATCTTGTGCCCAGGAGGAATTACTTCATGGGGCGTTGGATCAAACATTCCGGCTGGTATCCCAATTTTCGTCAACCACAATTGTTTCGGAAAGGGTCCATGAAATATGCGGAGTCTCCTGTCCATGAGGGATACCAACTGCTGACCGACAAGCCGGTCGGCCGCCTGGAGCACGCGATTTGGCAGATTCCGTTCAGAGACTTTGAGGAAGTTGTGAAAAAGGCCAACCGCTATTCGTCGCTCGGGGCGCTCAAGCTTGCCGATCGTCGAGTGTCGATGGGAGCGGCCCTGGTGCACGGCATGTGGTCGTTCCTCAAACACTATGTGGCGAAGCGGGGGTTCCTCGATGGCTGGCCAGGGTTTGTGATCGCTCTTGGAAATTTTGAGGGCACATTCTATCGGTACGCCAAACGGTTTGAGCAACAGGAGCAGTGGTCGCTCCCGAAACAGGCGTCTCTTCGCCGCCCCGGCGACGTGCCTGGCAAATGAAAACCGCGTTGATCGTGACGACCTATAATAGACCGGATGCGCTGGCAGCAGTACTGGAAGGGTATTGCCGTCAAAGCGATCAGGATTTTGAGCTCGTGGTTGCCGATGATGGTTCGAAGGAAGACACGGCGGATGTCGTGCGGCAATGTGCGCGGCACGCACCGTTCCGGCTCACGCATGTCTGGCATGAGGACCAGGGGTTTCGAGCCGCTGCTATTCGTAATCGCGCGGTGGCATCGTCCGGGGCCGACTACATTGTGTTCACGGATGGAGACTGCATTCCCTCCAGGCATTTCGTGCGTGCCCATAAACAGCTTGCCGAACCGGGATATTTTCTCGGGGCCAATCGTGTGTTGCTTTCAGCTGGACTGACGAACCGTGTGCTGCACCAACAGGAGTCGATTCATGCCTGGCGCGGACTCGATTGGCTCCTGTCCTGGTCGAAGCGAGACGTCAATCGCGTGCTTCCGCTGATGGAACTGCCGGATGGTCCGTTTCGGAAATGGACGCCTAATCGCTGGGGAGGCATCAAGACGTGCAACTTTTCTGCATGGCGTACGGACCTCATCCGTGTAAATGGACTAGACGAATCGTACGAAGGATGGGGGCTTGAGGATTCCGACTTGGTCGTCCGACTGCTCCATGCCGGGGTGAAGCATAAGAGTGCGCGCTTCGCCGCCACGGTGTTTCATTTGTGGCATCCGGAGCAGGATCGCAGAAGGTTGCCCGACAATCAGAAACGCCTGGATGATCTCCTCCGTTCCTCGGCAGTTCGAGCCGCCGTTGGACTCGATCAACACAATGGAGCGTTTCTTGATCATCAATCCGCGACGCTGCGGCGGGCGACGACATGAAGCGAGATCTTCACAGTGTGTTGGTCGTGTGTACGCGCCGAATCGGAGATGTATTTTTAGCCACTCCGGTCATTCGTTCGCTCAAGGCCGCATTGCCGCACGTGATGATCGACATACTCGTATTCGAAGGGACTCAGGATATTCTCTCTGGCAATGCGGATATCCATCGAGTCTGGACAATTGCCGAACGTCCGGCGATTCGTCCCCATCTCGCCTTGTTGCGTTTGCTATGGCGACGCTACGATGTTGCTGTATCGGTCCTCGCGGGGGATCGTCCGACGTTTCATGCCTGGGTCGCAGGACGGTATTGTGTAGGCACGTTATTGCCTGACAAAAAATCCTGGTGGAAGCGGAGGTTGTTGAATCACTGGGTCCCGTTTGACAATCTTTTTACCCATACGGTGGCCATGAATCTCCAGCTGCTTGCACCGTTGGGCGTTACACCACTTGGTACTCCCGTGGTGAGCTGGACGGACGAGGAGGAGCGATCTATTCAGGCCCTGTTTCCTGCTATACGAGGCGCCCATCCCTACGCTGTGTTGCATGTATCGCCAAAGTTTGCCTACAAAACCTGGACCGTCGATGGATGGGTGGCGCTTGGACAGTGGTTGATCGATCGCGGGCTGATTGTTGCTGTGACCGGAGTCGAATCGGTTGAGCAATCGTATTGTGATCGAATTATCCATGGGCTACCCAAGGCCGTCAATTTGATCGGCCGGGTAACCTTGCCGGCTCTTGGCTGTCTATTAAGTCGCGCTGCGCTGTATGTTGGAACGGATACAGCGGTGAGTCATATGGCCGCTGCCGTCGGTGTGCCCTCCGTCGTTCTATTTGGCCCCTCAAACCCGGTGAAGTGGGGGCCTTGGCCGAAGGACTTTCTTCCAACCGCACAGAGCCCGTGGCAGAAGCAAGGGTCGCAGCGGCAGGGAAATGTGGTTTTGCTTCAAGGCGAAGGAGATTGCGTACCTTGCCTTGCAGAAGGATGTGATCGTCACGTGAACAGTCTTAGTGACTGCCTCCAGCGAATGTCTGTGCAACGGGTCATCCAGGTTGCCGAAGCCATGCTCCGTGAGCGGGAGATCGACGTCGCAGTACCGACCAGGGTATGAAACAGTCAGCCGCGAAACTCTTCCATTCCCTTACGAGACGATTTGGAGATCGGGTACTCAGGTATCGATCGATTCTCGTTATTAGTGTGGAACTACTGTTGATTTTTTCGGCGAACCTGACGGCATTTGCGCTTCGATTCGATGCGGATGTCCCCCCCGAGTACCGGAGGATCATGTGGGACTTCATGCCTGCCGTGCTGCTGATGTACGGTACCGGTTTGTGGTTGTTTGGGATTCAGCGGGGGCTCTGGAGATATGTCGATCTTCGCGATCTCTGGAGAATTCTACTGGCCGCACTGAGCAGCTCCGCGGTGTTTTATGCGGTGATCCATCAACTTGGCGGCGTGACGCAGTATCCTCGATCCGTCATCATCCTGACGGGACTCTTGACGGCGCTCTATTTGGCAGGAATCCGATTGGCTGTGCGGGGGTTCCGGGAGTGGATTCAGATATTTGATCCGAGCGCGCGACGGGTTTTGATCGTCGGCGCAGGACATGCGGGTGAGTTGTTAGTCAGGGACATGTTATACGATGCGAATTATCGCTGCTGCCCGGTGGGGTTCGTCGATGATGATCCGATCAAGCGCAAGATGCACATTCATGGGATTCCTGTTGTGGGAGTCATTACGGATATCAAGAAGGCCGCCGAACGGCTGAAGGTCGACGAGATCATCGTGGCTATCCCTTCTGGTTCCACAACGGTGAAACAAAAGATTCTTGCAGCCTCAGAGGGCTGTTCGGTGCCGATCAAGACATTACCCGATGTCAAGCAATTGCTCGGTGATCCTGTCTCACTGCAACAAGTGCGGCCAATGAGTGTCGACGATCTGCTCCAGCGTGAGCCGATCCGGACTGACTCCCAAGAGTTGTCTCCCCACATCAGCGAGAAAACCCTCCTTGTGACGGGAGCCGGAGGTTCGATCGGATCAGAACTCTGCCGGCAGATTGCCCGGCACAAGCCCCAGGCCGTAGTCCTGTTTGAACGCTACGAGAATGCGTTACATTCGCTTTTGTTGGAGTTGCAGACGGCCTTTCCGACGGTGAAAGTTGTCCCTATCATCGGAGATGTGACCGTGCCGGATCGTGTCGCGGAAGTGTTTCGCCAGACTGGCCCCGATATTGTGTTTCATGCCGCTGCGCACAAACATGTCCCGTTGATGGAACTGAATCCGAAGGAAGCGATTCGCAACAATATCTTAGGCACTCGCGTGGTCGCCGAGGCCGCTGTGAAGGCAGGCGTCAGCCGATTTGTTCTAATCTCCACGGACAAAGCTGTGAATCCATCGAGTGTAATGGGTGTCACCAAAAGAATCGCCGAGCATATGATGCAGAAGTTCAATGGTGCTGGTCTCACAAAGTTTACGGTGGTGCGGTTTGGAAATGTGTTGGGCAGCAACGGGAGTGTGGTCCCTCTGTTTACGGAACAGATCCGCAAAGGAGGGCCTGTGACCGTCACCCACCCGGAGATCAAACGGTTTTTCATGACGATTCCTGAAGCGGTGCAGCTGGTACTCCAAGCGAGTGCGATGGGGCGTGGAGGGGAAGTTTTCGTTCTCGATATGGGAGAGCAGATCAAGGTGGCGGATTTGGCCAGGAACATGATCGTGTTGGCTGGACGGGTTCCAGGGAAAGAGATTGACATTGTCTATACCGGCCTGCGACCTGGAGAGAAGATGTACGAAGAACTCTTTGAGGAGCAGGAAGAAGTCCAACCCACGGCTCATGCGAAAATCAATCGAGCGAGTGGTGCTTCGGTTTCCGTCGTGGAGCTGGATCAATGGCTGGAGATGTTGCAGACGAATCTCCCCCATTGTGATGAAGACGAGTTGCTGCAGGATCTCAAACGCCTGGTGCCGAGCTTTCAACCTGCTAGCCCTCAGCGTGTGTCGTGATGAGACCGTGGAGAGCTTATGCGTAGTACTTCTGGATTGATCCGGCACGGTTCATAAGGATATCAGTGGTGAGATGACTATCCTGGTCACCGGTGGAGCAGGGTTTATCGGGGCCAATTTTGTCCTCGACTGGTTTGCAGGGCATGATGAGCCTGTCATCAACCTCGACAAGCTCACCTACGCGGGTAATCTTGAGAATCTTGCCAGTTTGCAAGGGAACGCAAAACATATCTTTGTGCAGGGTGATATCGGCGATGCCACGCTCGTCGGAAAGCTCTTGACGGAGCATCATCCTCGAGCAATCATCAATTTTGCCGCTGAAAGTCATGTCGATCGCTCCATTCATGGGCCTGGTGAGTTTATCCAAACCAATATCGTCGGCACCTTTCACTTGCTCGAATCGGTGCGTGCGTATTGGGACGGATTGGATGGAAAAGCCAAAAAATTGTTCAGGTTTTTGCATGTTTCCACCGATGAAGTGTACGGCTCATTGGCGAACGATGCTCCAGCCTTCAAGGAAACGAATCGCTACGAGCCCAATAGCCCCTATTCGGCCAGCAAGGCCGCCAGCGATCATCTCGTCCGCGCCTATCACCATACCTACGGTCTACCGGTTCTGACCACCAACTGTTCGAATAATTATGGTCCGTACCAATTTCCGGAAAAACTGATCCCGCTTTGTATCCTGAATTCCTTGGCTGCCAGATCGCTCCCTGTCTATGGGGATGGTTTGCAAATCCGAGACTGGCTCTACGTCAAGGACCATTGTCGTGCCATCCGCCTGGTGCTCGAAGGAGGGCGTGTTGGCGAAACGTATAACATTGGCGGCTGGAATGAAAAAACCAACCTGGATGTTGTGGAGACTCTCTGTGCCGTTCTAGATGAGCTGAAGCCTCGGAGCGAAGGTCTGTCCTATACGGCACTGATCGCCTTCGTCGGGGATCGCCCAGGTCATGATCGCCGTTATGCAATCAATGCCAACAAGATCAATCGGGAGCTCGGCTGGAAGCCTCAAGAGACGTTTGAAACAGGCCTCCGCGAGACGATTGCCTGGTATCTCGATAACCAGAGCTGGGTGACCAACGTCACCAGCGGTACCTACCGCAACTGGATAGACAAGCAATACCAAGCGTAGCACGATGAGAATTTTGTTAACCGGCAAACATGGTCAGGTTGGTTTTGAGCTTCAGCGGGCACTGGCTCCCTTGGGGGAGGTTCATGCCGTGGATTACACTGAGTGTGATCTGGCCGACGCCGCGGCGATCTCTGCCCTAGTGCGGTCGGTCAGGCCGGATCTGATCGTCAATCCAGCAGCGTACACGGGGGTGGACAAGGCAGAGTCAGAGCCCGAGCTAGCTCACGCCATCAATGCTATCGCGCCCGGAGTCCTGGGAGAAGAGGCAGCAAAACTAGGCGCGTGGGTGGTGCATTACTCCACTGATTATGTGTTCGATGGTACGAAGTTGGGAGCCTATGCTGAAGATGACCTCACGAACCCACTTGGTGTCTATGGGCGGACCAAAAGGGACGGTGAGATTGCACTACGGGAAAGTGGAGCGCGACGCCTGATTTTTCGGACGAGCTGGGTAGTCGGAGCCCATGGGAACAATTTTGCAAAAACGATCCTGCGATTGGCTCTTGAGCGGGAACAGTTGAATGTGGTGGCCGATCAGTATGGCGCTCCTACGTCGGCTGCCTTGCTGGCGGATGTGACGGCTCAATTGGTCCGGCAAAGGCAGAGAGAGGGGGTGGGTCGTTTTCCATACGGTTTGTACCATCTGGTTGCAGGTGGCGACACAACGTGGTGTGAGTATGCGCGGTTTGTCGTGTCGGAAGCCCTTGCTGCGGGCAGGTCTCTCAAGCTAGCACCGAATGCCATTCGCGGGATTCCCTCGTCAGAATATCCCACCGCTGCTATGCGCCCAGCTAATTCGCGGTTGGATACCGGTAAGTTGCGCAGAACCTTTAATTTTGTGTTGCCTGATTGGCAGAATGGGGTGCGGCATGTGCTGCAACAGATTCTTCTGAATGGGAAGTAGGAAGTGGAGAGTGGGAAGTAGAGAATGAGGAAGGGGAAGCCGCACGAGCGGCTCGATGCTTGGAAGTTCTCGATGGAGTTGGCTAAAACCGTGTATCAGATGACTGCGACTTTTCCAGCGGAGGAGCGCTATGGGCTGGCAAGGCAAATGAAACGAGCAGCGGTTTCTATTCCAAGCAACCTCGCCGAGGGGGCGGGGAGGAATGGGAAAAAGGAGTACTTTCATTTCATCGGTATGTCACGTGGCTCACTCGCGGAGCCGGAAACTCAAATGCAACTAGCAGTCATGCTCGGTCTTACCACTGTCGACCATGCCGCATTCGACCTTGCTGATCGCGTCGGGAAATTGTTGACCGGTCTGCATAAAAAATGGAGCTCCGCATGACCCCACCCTCCACCCTCCACTCTCCACTCCCAAGAAAAGGCATCATCCTGGCTGGCGGATCGGGGACACGACTGTACCCAGCCACACTGGCCATCAGCAAACAGCTGTTGCCGGTGTTCGACAAGCCGATGATCTATTACCCGCTTAGCACCCTGATGCTGGCTGGAATTCGAGACATTCTTATTATTTCTACGCCCCAGGATACCCCTCGCTTCGAGCAACTGCTGGGGAATGGCCACCAATGGGGATTGAATATCCAGTACGCGGTACAGGTCTCCCCCGGGGGCCTCGCACAGGCGTTTCTGATCGGTGAATCGTTCATCGGTAGCGACCCTTCAGCGCTGGTGTTGGGCGATAACATCTTCTATGGCCATGATCTTGACAATTTACTCGGCAATGCCATGGCCCGTGCGAAAGGGGCGACGATCTTTGCGTATCATGTTCAAGACCCGGAACGGTATGGTGTGGTTGAGTTTCAAGCAAATGGCAAGGTGCTCTCCGTAGAAGAAAAACCGATGAAACCTAAGTCGCATTACGCCGTGACCGGTCTCTACTTCTACGACCAACAAGTAGTTGAGTTCGCCAAGATCCTGAAACCGTCACCCCGTGGTGAGTTGGAGATTACTGATCTCAATCGCTTATATTTGGAGCGAGGCCACCTGATCGTCGAAGTGATGGGGCGTGGATATGCCTGGCTGGATACCGGGACCCATGAATCACTGCTCGACGCGAGTCAATTTATTGCCACACTGGAAAACCGGCAGGGATTGAAAGTGGCTTGCCCGGAAGAAATTGCATACAGGAGAGAGTGGATTGATGCGACGCAGGTAGAAGCGCTTGCACTTCCGCTATCAAAAAACAGTTACGGACAATATTTACTGGGTCTACTCACATAACCATGTAAGAGGAATTCCATTCGCCCTGTCCGAAGTGCTTTAGGTCAAGCGGAATGTGACCATCTCGCTTCAGTGATGGTATTGGCTGAGCATAAGGAACGGCGTCCCATACGGTGATGGCTTTAGGTCGTCGGTGAGCGATAGATGTTATTACATCTGTACAATTCGGTGTGTGAGTCAATGATTCATCAGTCAACTGATTCAGGCTATAAGAAAAACGATTTAATTGCTGCTGTAATGGCCTACGACCTCTGGTCTTTTCTGGCGTGGCAAGATATCAAAATTAGATATCGCCGTTCTAAGATTGGACCGTTTTGGATAACACTGAGTATGGCTATTTTTTGCGGTGCTCTTGGTGTTGTCTATAGCCAGTTGTTTAAAATTGAGATTGCTGAGCTGCTGCCGTTTCTCTCGATTGGGTTTGTGATGTGGAGTTTTATCGCTAGTTGCCTAGGCGAAATGCCAAACCTGTTTGTGGAAAATGCGTCCTATGTCAAGGAAATGCACATCAATCTATTGACCATTCATCTGCGTGCGCTCACGAGAAGCATCATTATCCTAGGTCATAATTTGCTTATCGTGCTTGGAGTGTATTTGTATTTTGGTGTCTGGCCGGGATGGTGTGGCTTGCTGATATTCCCAGGCTTCTTACTGGTATTGTTAAATATTGTGGCCATAGGAGTGGCATTAAGTATCGTCGGAGCTAGATTTAGAGATACCTCTCAGATTACCCAAAGTGTACTCCAGGTGGGGTTTTTTGTGACCCCAATATTCTGGTTGCCACGGTTATTGCCGGAAGATAGTTGGGTAGTTGTGATCAATCCTCTAGCACACTTTATTGACTTGGTGAGATCTCCTCTTTTGGGGCATGTTCCTCAATTTGTCTCATGGGGAGGAAGCCTGTTGACTCTTGTCGCAAGTATGGTCATTGCGGCTGTGGTGTATCGAATGAAAAGTAGCCGCATCGCGTTTTGGGTATGAGGTTTACTGCATGAGTTCAATTGAGATCCGAAATGTTCATTTGGACTACCCCATTGTTGGCATAGGGAATCGTTCACTCAAGACACATATTTTGGATGCCGCAACCGGGGGACTTATTTCGGCAGGTGAGTCGGTTCCCATTGTTAAGGCTCTTCGGGACGTAAGTTTGTCCTTAACGGAAGGTGATCGCCTGGGACTCGTTGGACATAACGGGGCGGGAAAGTCAACTCTGCTAAAGGTGTTGGCAGGTATCTATCAACCGACCGCAGGATTTATTGCGACAATTGGGCGGATTGTTTCAACGTTGAATATTTCTCTTGGTATGGAGCCAGAGGCTACAGGCCTTGAAAATATTATCATACGAGGACTTTTGCTCGGCATGAAACGCGCCGAGATCTATGAAAAGTTGGATGAAATAGCAGCATTCACTGAGCTTGGTGAATATCTTAATTTGCCCGTTCGTATCTATTCTTCTGGTATGGCCACTCGTCTTGCCTTTGCAACGGTCACGGCTATGGATTCAGATATTTTGCTTATGGATGAAGTCATCGGTACCGGCGATGCAGACTTCATGGATAAAGCAGAACGTCGACTCAATGAGTTCATGACTAGAAGTAAAATCACCGTTCTTGCATCGCACTCTGATTCGATGATTAGACGATTCTGTAATAGAGCAGTGTTACTTAAGCGCGGACAAATTATGTTTGCCGGCAGCGTAGAAGACGTTCTCAGTGCCTATCATGACAGCGCGGTTGAGGTCGTCCAAGTGTAAGTGCAAGGGAAGCCGCAATGCCATGGAGAAAAATCGGAAAACTTGTAGATCTGGAGCCATCGGAGTTGAGGTCTACGAATCATATGCAAGGTCCGGTCGCTATTGTATTGGGCAATAGCATCCGTGTATTTTTTGCCGCGCGCAATTCTAACGGGAAAAGTTACCCGGCCTATTTCGATGTGGATAAATCGAATCCGCACAAGGTCACAGTTGTTCACGAACAACCCATAATGTCCTTTGGGCCGACTGGTACTTTTGATGATGAGGGAATCATGCCGGCGTGCGTGCTTCCCGTTGATGGGATATTACGGATGTATTACAGCGGATGGAATCGAAGGACAACGATTCCATGTCACAACACCACGGGTATGGCCACAAGCTATGACAATGGCAACACCTTTCAGAGAGACTTTGATGGACCAATATTGGAACGAACTCCGTATGAACCATATATGGCTGTAACACCATGGGTCATGCGTGAAGGTGATAATTGGCGCATGTGGTATGTGTCAGGGATAAGTTGGCCCAGGATTGGTGAGTCTCTTGAACCGGTTTACGTCATCAAATATGCAGACTCTCACGACGGTATTAATTGGAGGCGTTCTAACATGCTTGCTGTTCCGCAGCATCATGCAATGGAGGCCATGGCTCGTCCGACTGTGATCCGTCGTGACGGTATCTATCATATGTGGTTTTGTTATCGAGGCTCCGTTGATTTCAGGGATGGAAAAGGTAGCTATCGAATTGGCTATGCACAATCTAAGGATGGATATAGGTGGGAACGTAAAGATCAAATGGCAGGTATAGAAGCCTCGAAGGAGGGATGGGACTCAACGATGTTGTGTTATCCCTATGTCGTAGAGGTAAATGATACATTGCTGATGTTCCACAACGGGAACAGTTTTGGGCAGACTGGGATTGGGTGTGCTATCTGGGAAGGGGCATTACCCTAGAACATTTGGTGAAGGTGTTATCAGGGTAGGGACACCACGCGTGCTGTCTGCAATGACGCGACCCATCGCAGTTGGTCGAAGCTGTTGCTTTTGATTCGTTTTCTCTTCTGACGAAAGCGGTTGAATTTTGAAGCATATCGATGGATGGGCTGAGCAGATCGAAACCCCTGCTGAAGGACGAGTACGCGAGCCTTTGGGGCCTGGTCAGTGGAATGATATTGTGGAGCCGCTCAAAAGTCCTCAACCACTTGAGAATAGCGGTTTTCTGAAAAAGCTTCTTCATACGCGCAGTCGACTGCGCGAGGTCCGCTCTGTGTATCCCGGCAAGTGGCAAAACACCCTCCGGAGAGCTGACAAAGGTCCCAAGGTCAGTGTCATGGTCATAACCTACAACCATGAGCGGTATATCGGCCAAGCAATCGACAGTATTTTGATGCAGGAACGCGACTTTGAGATTGAAGTTAATGTGATTGACGATTGTTCATCGGATAACACTCAAAGAATTGCTCGGGATTACCAGCGTCGCTATCCTGGCATTATTCATTGCTATTTTAATGAACGTAATGTTGGGCACATTGCGACCCAGCTAAACACTTTTCGTGGGTTTCAAACTCTGCGAGGTGAATATTTTGCGTTGCTGGAGGGAGATGATTACTGGACTGATCAAAACAAGCTGAAGGAGCAGGTCAAGTTTCTCGAAGACCATATGGAGTATGTGGCATGCGCTCATAAAACGGTGAAAATATTTGATGATGGACGCCCGCCCGAGCATTTTCTCCCCTTGAAGGCCTTCAGTCGTTCTCGAGCGACGATCGCAGACTTAATTACGATGGCTGGTGTGTATCACTTGAGCAGTATTGTGTATCGCAATGTATTTTCCCTGAATCCCCCGCAATGTTTTGCTAGTCGGTATAGTTGCGAGGTAACCATTAATATGGTGTATGGGCAGTTTGGGGATTTCTATTGCATTGATAAGTATATGTCGGCTTATCGAGTCCACGATAGTGGAGTGTTTTCGAGCAGAACCACTGAAAGTATCTGGATTTTTCACTTGGGTGGTTATCGCCACTTCATGCTCTTTATGGGTGCTCATTATTGGGGTCTGTTTTCCGGTGCAGTCGTAGGGTTCTCTCGATATGCCCTGTTGGCACACAGGCGAGGTGTAGGGCCACGTTTAACCATAAAATCAAAATTGATATTTGGGAGCCATTTGGTAGCAGCAGGATTAATTTGGGGCATCTCCAAGCTCATTCGTGGTGGTTATTGGTTAGGAACAGGATTGACTGCCAGCGTCATGAGTATCAATTCTAAATGTGGTCAGGGCTATCAGCAGGCGAGGATTCACAATACGCAGATGAGTGTGTATCGCCAGCTCTTATCGATGTTGCCGGATCAAGTAATACATCGGTATTTAGCTGCCGAGTCGAAAGTTCCAATTATCCGTCGTTTTCGATTGGCGTGCAAGCGGTTGTTTTAGGCGAGGTGTATCTTGAGATTTTTCAACGACGCGTTTAGCCATGTCACCTGCTCAATCAGACTTTCGGCTGGTTGATTCTCGGGCCTTGTCTGTCAACCGCTGTTGGAGTATGCATGCCGCTCTGTCAATCGTGTAGATGTGGAGAGGTACCATCTTTAGGTGTGGAAATAGGATAAAGGCGCGTACCCTTTCGGTTGAACACTCAACCACCGCCTCGGTTGCCGCCGAGGGGAAAGGATACGCCACCATGCGAGAGAAGAACAGCACCG
>Ga0268299_1001020_pt1 | contig 61878 bp, 42 predicted proteins | sample NOBtaG_FD_193484 | JGI IMG/M metagenome (GOLD analysis project Ga0268299, IMG submission 193484) | Activated sludge microbial communities from bioreactor in Nijmegen, Gelderland, Netherland - NOB reactor | ecosystem: Engineered > Bioreactor > Aerobic > Activated sludge | place: Netherlands...
ACCACCCCCAATCGGTGCTTCCAGCCCCGATCTGATCGACCACGCACACGACCCCGCCGCAGTTTTCAGCCTCCCCCTCGTCCCAACGCCGCCCCCGCCCTGTTTCACGCGCCACCCACGGAGCGCGGCCCCGGGTTACGCTTCCCTCCCGCATGACCTCCGCCGCCGCACTGGGCCGACTTCGCCGGCTGCTCCGCCTCCGCCGGCGGGAGATCATCGCCATCCGCGTTCTCGCCGTGCTCACCGCCATCGCGGCCCTCGGGCTTGCCTCGGCCTGGGCCCTCGCCGCCGGCGAGCCCGCCTGGTGGGCCGCCGCCGCTCCGGCCAACCCCGCCGCGCAGACCGACGCCGCCACGAGGCTCGAAAACGCCTTCGCCTCCGAGGCCTCCAAGCCCCGCGCGCCCGACCCCGACGCGCCGGCCAGCAGCCTGCCCTGGGCCGTCCTCATCCGCACCGATGACCTCGCCGCCTGGCTCAGCGCCAAACTCCCCAAGTGGCTCGCGGGCCGCGACGGCACCCCCGCTCGCCCCGACGACGCCGCCGTCCGGCTTATCGAGACCCGGGTGCTCTGCCAGCCCGGCGTGCTCACCCTCGGGGCCCGCGTGCGCGCCGCGGGCGTCGACCGAGTCCTTTGGGTCCGCTGCACCCCGGTCATCCGCGACGACGCCCTCTGGCTCAGCGCCGCCGACGTGAGCATCGGGCGCCTTCCAGCCCCGGCATCCTGGGTCCTCGACGCCGCCGACGCGCGCGGGTCGCCGGACGGAAACTCCAGACCCGCCCTCGCCGACGCCCTCGTTGGCCGCGGCCCCCTGCTCGCCTCGCCCAGCCTGCGCCTTCACGACCACCGCCGCGTCCGCCTGCTCGACATCCGCATCGAGCCCGAGGGCGTGGTGCTCACCTGCGCAACCGAAGCCCCCGCCCGCTAACTGCGCGCCCCGGCTTGCGCCCCCTCGGCACCTCGCCGCGGCCGATTCACCCACCCGAACTCCGCGGCGCTGGAGTTGTTCAGTGTGAACACGCGCGCCCCGAGCCGCAGACGCAGCGCCGCCGCGTTCAAGTCCGCCGGCTCCTCGATGTCATCACGGGGTCCGCGCGGGGCGGCAAAGAGCATCACGCTCCCGTCCAGCAGCCCGACGTGCGCGCCCCGGTTCGGCCCGTTGTGCCGGGCCACCCACTGGTCCTGCCCAGCGAAACTCCCATCGGGAAACGAGATGTTGTAGAACTTCGCGTGCTCCTCCACCATGATGGGCATCGCCGGGAACGCCTTCACGGGCGACGCCGCCGACGCCGGGTTCGTCGGATAGTTCACCGTGTGCGCCAGATCCACCCGCGCCCCGGCCATCCGAATGATCATCGTGTAGTCGTACAGCCCGTTGGCCGACCGCTTCGCCGACGGGCACTCGGTGATCCGGTCTAGCCCGCTCACATACTCCCACAGCACCGACGTCTCCATCGGGTGCCGCCACGCGTTCGGGTTCGACGTGTACCGCGTGTTCTGCTTGCCCGACCAGTCCAGGTTCTGCGCCCCCTGCCAATACGTCCCCGGCAGCACCTTGTACACCGACCCGTAGTTGATCATCGCCAGCATCACCTGCTTGGTATTCGACTGGCAGATCACCGTCCGCGCCGTCTCCCGCGCCCCCGACAAACTCGGCAGCAGCAGACTCACCAGCAGCGCGATCACCGCCACCACCACCAGCAACTCCACCAGCGTGAACGCCCGCTCCACCCCCCGCGCCCACCCCCGCACCCACCCCCGCGCCACCTCCCGCGCCGCCCCGCGGACGGCGTCCCCACTTGCCCACGACTGTCGCCCACACCTGGCCATCGGGCCTCCTCAGCCCTCCAGCCTACACCAAAGTCCGCCTCCCGACACCCCCACCGCGCACCCCAACCCCTGCCGACGCAACTCTCCACTCCCCCGGCCTCGTCCGACCATAACTCCCTTGCATTCAAGGCTTTGCGTCCACCAGCCCCGGGTCCGCCACGACCTGAAACGGGATCACCGCCTCCGCCACGACGCCCCCTCCACCAGATCCACCGCCCCCCACTCCCAGGTCCCGCACGATCACCTTCAGGTTGTACGCGCCCACCGTCAGCGTCGCCGGCAGCGTGATCCGCTGCACCAGGTAATGGTCCGTCCGCTTCCGCCTTGAAACGTCCCGCGCCGGCTGCGCACGCCAGTGCGAGGCCAGCACGCCGTCCGCATCGTGGTATAGCCGCAACTCCTGCGTCAGGTCGATCACCCACTCCGTGCCATCGCCGCCGCCCCGCTCCCCCGCTGCGAACCCCGCCACCTCCACGTACACCAGCACCGCCTGCGCCCGCCCGGCCAGAAACCGCGAGCCCTCGAACGGCACAAACTTCCCGAACCCATCGACGCGCCGCACGAGCCTCGCCGTCGGCAAGCGCAGCCCCGTCTCCGCCGCCAGCGCGTCCGCCTTGGCGCGAAGCAGCCCCGCCAACTCCTCGCTCGCCCCGCCCGCCGATACGAACGCCGCGAGCAACTCGCGGAACCCATCCAGCCGTGCCTGATCCTCCGGCTCCAACCCCGCACGCCGACTCTCCAGCGCCGCGCTCACCGAGCCCGGCGACAGCGCCTCCGCTAGCGCCAGCCGGTACGCCTCTCGCACGGGCGACCCCGCCCCACGCTCAGCCGCCAGCGCCGACAGCACCTCTTCCACGCTCGGCCCGGCCAACACGCGCCCCGACCGGGCCTCGCCCGAGTCAGCCTCGCCCTCGGTCCCCCTCGGCCCGTCCGCGGCCCGCCCCGCCTCCTCCGCCGGCGTCGGCGCAGGCGGCCCCACCGGCTGCGCGCTCACCGCCACCTCGGGCGCGGCAAAGACCCGCCGCGTCCCGCTCCTGCCCCACGGGTCGTCACCCGTCCCAAGCCCTTCGCCCGCCCCCGGCCGCCGACCGACCCCCCCTGATCCATCCGGACCCATCGCCTCGAACATCCGCTCCAACTTCGCGCTCGCCTCGTCCACCGACCCTGCTTCGCCCGCCGCGTCCGGTGCCAGAGCCGCGCCTTCGCCTTCCCCTTGCCCCGCTCCGTCCCCAGCGCACCCACACAAGCACCCCGCCACGACCGCGCAGCCCACGACCCCGGCAGCGCCCGCCGCCGCCCACCGCTTCACTTCACGCTTGCGTGCTCGCCCCATGTCGGCCTCCTGCCTCGGGTCAACCTGAATGACCCACCCGCGCCCCGGCTCCGCCGGCGCGCCGCCACCCCAACCCACCCTCCTAGCCTATCGGCCCGTCACCGGCAGGCGTCACAGAATCGCAGCGTCAAACCCTCCAGGATGTGCTCCGGGTCCCCCAACCCAGACCGCTGACGAACCATCCCGTCCACCACCGCCCCGAGCAGGTCGGCCGCGGCCTCCGGCCGAATGGTCCGCGCTCGCGCCATCACGGCCTCGCCGGCCGAGCCCCACATCTTCAGCCGCCCCATCAGGCTCGCCGGGTTCTCCCGCGCCGCCAGACCCCGCGCCGCCCCATGAAGCCGCCGCGCCAGATCGCAATACGTAAACAGCAGCGGCGTCGCGTCGTGCCGCGACACGTCCAGCAACTCCCGCAGGTGCCCCAGCGCCCGCTGCGCATCGCCCGACAGCAGCGACCCCTGCACCTCCCAGAAATCCTCCTCTCGCGACACCCCCACGAACTGCCGCACCACCTCCGCGCTGATCGCCGCACCGGGCTTCACAAGCGACAGTTTCGCCAGTTCAGAGTCCAGCCTCGCCAGATCCGCCCCAACAGCCTCCACCAGCCTCGCCGCCGCGTCCGCGTCGATGCTCGTCTGATGGTGCGCCGCCCGGCCCCGCACCCACGCCGCGGCCTCCGCGTCGCTGGGCGACTCACACTTCACCACCACGCCCCCGCTCGCCAGCACCGCCTTGTCCAGCCGACCCGGCCGCCAAGTTCCCGCGCGCAGCACCAGCGTCGCCGATGAGTCCGGCGCCTCCGCGTACGCCTCGAACATCTCCCGCGCAGTCTTCCCGCCACCCCGGCCCCCCAGCCCGCCCCCACCGCTGCCCCCCTCTTCGTCTTCCGCCGCCTTCAGCAGCGCATCCGCCCCGTCCACCACCACCATCTTGTGCGTCTGCATCAGGCTCAGGCTTCGGCACTCATCCAGAATCTCCGCCGGCGACGCCCCGCCCCCCCCCGCCCCCCCGCCAAACGCGAATACCGTCACCTCGCCGTGTCGGCTCGTCAGCGCGGCCTTCAGTTCCGCAGTCCGCTGCAACTGCAGGTACCGCTCCGGTCCATGAAATATCGCCACCGGAGGAAGCGCGCCCCCAGCGCCCCCCAATCCCCCCGCCTTCTCCGTGCTTGATGCGCCTTTGGCCACGGGCCCAGCGTATCACCCGCTCCCGTCCCCCGCCCACCCCCGCCCGCCCGCCGGAACGTGCCTATCATCCACTAGCCAGTGGCCTCAGTCTCGCCGGCTCACCATCCGAGCCGCTTCGTTCTGGGATTCTGCTGGCGGCCCGATCCCCGCTCCGCGGGCGATCGCGGCCCCCAACGCTCCGCGGCATCCGCTGTGGAGCACCCAGTACGGCCTCGTTTGCCCCAACTGTTTTGGTGCAAGGACGCCCGAAATGCACGGCGCACGCCGCGCGATCGCCCTTCCCGGGCCCGCGCGCCCGCCGTAAGGAGTTTCTGTCTTGTCTATGTCCGACCCTCACGCCTCCAACCCCTCCCACACCCACAATACCCCTTCCCACGAGCCCTCCATCTTCGATCGCCACCTTCAGCCCCTCTCCCCTCGCCCCACGCCCGGCCACGCGCCCAAGGCACCCGCCGCCCCGGCCTCAACACCCGCGGCCCATACGCCGCGCGCAACGCCCACCCCCCACACCCCCCACACCCCCCACACAGCCCAACAGCCCCGCGCGGCCTCACACGCTCCGGCTCACGCCGGCGCGCACACCGCGCCGCACGCCACGGCCCCCGCCGTGCTCCTCGCCGACTCCTTCGCCGCCCTCGGCCTCACCCCCACCCTCCTCCGCGCTCTCGCCGATGAGGGCTACACCACCCCCACGCCCATCCAGGCCAAGGCCATCCCCACCGTCCTCTCCGGCAAGGACGTGCTGGGCTGCGCTCAGACCGGCACCGGCAAGACCGCCGCCTTCGCCCTCCCGATCCTCCAGCGGCTCACCGCCGACCACCACGCCACCACGCCCGGCCGCGCGCCCCGCGCGCTGGTCCTCTCCCCGACACGCGAACTCGCCACCCAGATCGGCGACTCCTTCGCCACCTACGGCCGCCACACCGGCATCCGTCACACCGTCATCTTCGGCGGCGTCGGTCAGAACCCGCAGGTCCAGGCCCTCCACCGCGGCGTCGACGTCCTCGTCGCCACACCCGGACGCCTGATCGACCTCCTCGAGCAACGCCTCGTCAACCTCTCCGCTGTCCGCATCCTCATCCTCGACGAGGCCGACCGCATGCTCGACATGGGCTTCATCCAGCCCATCCGCCGCATCGTCGCCTCGCTCCCCAAGAACCACCCGCGCCAGACCTTGCTCTTCTCCGCCACCATGCCCAAGGAGATCATGCACCTGGCCGACAGCCTCCTCAAGGACCCTGTCAAGGTCGCCGTCACGCCCGTCGCCTCCGCGGCGCCCCTCATCGAGCAGAAACTCTTCCACGTCAGCCGCGCCGACAAGCCGGCGCTCCTCGGCCACATCATCGAGGCCTCCGCCGTCGCCCGCGCAGTCGTCTTCACCAAGACCAAGCACGGCGCCGACAAACTCTGCCGCAAACTCCACGCCGCGGGCATCGCCTCCGTCGCCATCCACGGCAACAAGGCCCAGAACCAGCGCACCCGCGCCCTCGACGCCTTCAAGGCCGGCCGCGTCCGCGTCCTCGTCGCCACCGACGTCGCCGCACGCGGTCTCGATGTCGACGGCATCACCCACGTCTTCAACTTCGACATGCCCATGGAGCCCGAGGCCTACGTCCACCGCATCGGCCGCACGGGCCGCGCCGGCGCCTCGGGCCTCGCCATCTCCTTCTGCGACCAGGACGAACGCGACCTCCTCCGCCAGGTCGAACGCCTCACCGCCAAGCGCATCCCCACCGCACCGCTCCCGGCACCTCTTCCCCCCCTCCCCGCCAAGCACGCGCCACTCGACCAGACCCACCCAACCTTCGACCACCCCGTCTCCCATGGCGGACGCGGTCACCGCGGGCACGCGCCGAGGGGCAACTCCCGCGGCAACACCCGCCGCGATGACCCCGCCGGTCACGGCCACCGAGCACACAGCGCGGGTCACGGCTCCGCCCATGGCGACGCTCCGCGCTCCGGCGGCTCACGCCCGCCCGGCGCGCCCAAGCCGGGCTGGATGCACGCCAGCCGAGGCGGGCCACGCCGCGGGCGCTAATCACCCCGCGCCAACCCCCTACCCCTTCAGCCGCGCGATCAGTCGATCCCGCACGCCACCGGGCGCGCTCCACTCCCGCGCCAGCACGCTGTAGAACACCCAGTCCCGCACCACTGTCTCCTCGCGCCCCGCCAGCCGCGACCCGTCCGGCATCGCCGGCAGCGGCGGCATCAGCCGCGCGTCACGCAGCACCCCCTCCCGCACCGCGCCGAGTTTCTCGATCGCCCGCTGGCTGTGCAGGTTCGTCCCCCCCGTGGTGATCTGCACCCGCAGCGCCGTCGGCGTCAGCGCCTCGAACGCTTGCCGCAGCATCAGGAACTTGATCTCCGGGTTCACCCGCGAGCCATGAAATCGCCGCGCGATCCACGTCCGCCCGATCTCCAACCCCCGGTGCTCGGGCCGGATGTCCATGTACGTCGTCCGCCCGATCGCCCGCCCCGCCTCCACGCCTCCCTCCCCTCGCGCCAGCACGATCGCAAACGCCACCACCCCCGGCGTCGCCTTCACCTTCTCCATCTCCAACTCGAACCCGTGAACCGACCACTCAGGCGGGTTCTGCATGCTGTGCCGGAACAACTCCGGATCCGCCAGCGCGAACAACTCCCCCGCGTGCCGACGCTCCAGCGGCACCAGCCGCACCGTCGGCGTCAACTCCGCGTCGTGCAACTCCACCGCCTCCACCCACGCCCGCGCCGTGCTCGCCTCGCTCATGCCAAAAAAGTAGCCCCGCCCATCGGCCGGGCGGGGCCACGCGTGAGTCACCACAAGATCGAGCCGCGCCGCCTCACCCGCACCCGCGCGTGAAGCACTCCACGAACGCCCGCAGATCCTCGCGATCCGTCGCGCCGTCGCCATTGAAGTCCGCGGCACCCGCCATGTAGTCGTGCACGAAGTCCGCCAGATCGTCGTTGTCCAGCACGCCGTCGCGGTTCCAGTCGCACGGACACGCGGGCCGTCGGCACTCGACCTCCCCGCAGGTCGTATTCACCCCGGCAAACCGCCCGCCCGCCTCCTCGCACCGCCGCGCCGTCGTCACTTCGCACCGCCCCGATGGCAGGCAGCAAGCCCCGACCGGCGCCGGCGCGCACACGACCGCGGCGCACAGCGTTCCGTCGCCCGCGTACCGCCCGCCCTCACGCTCACACCTCGCACGCGTCGTCACCACGCACCGCCCGCTCGGCAGACAGCACGCACCCGTCGCGACCGGCACGCACGCGTCCTTGGCGTCGCACGCCGTCCCGTTCCCGCCGTATACGCCCTGAAGGCTCTCGCACAGCGCCTCCGGCATCACCCGGCACTCCCCGCTCGGCAGGCAACACCGACCCGTGGGCACCGGCGTCGGGCACGCCCGATCCCCGCACCGCGTCCCCGCGCCCCGCCACACCCCCTCCCGCGCCGCGCACGCTCGCTCCGTCAACTCCACGCACTCCACCGCGCCGTTCCCCCTCACGCAGCACGCGCCCCGCGGCTCATCGCACGCACGGTCGCACGCCGTCCCCACGCCCCGGAACCGCCCGCCCGCTTCCTCGCACCGCGACGCCGTCGCCTCCACGCACAGCCCGTCGGGCAGACAGCACGCCCCCCTCGGCAGCGGACACGCGTCCTTGCCATCGCAACTCGTCCCTACGCCGCGGAACACCCCGCCCCGCTCCGCGCACCGCCGCGCCGTCGTCTCCACGCACTCCACCCCCGCCGGCGTCCGCACGCAGCACGCGCCCGTCGGCGCCGGGGGGGGCGGCTGCGGGCAGATCGTGTTCGAGCACGCCGTGCCGTTGCCCCGATACGTCCCGCCCAACTCCTCGCACCGCGCCGCCGTCATCACCTCGCACCGCACCGCACCGTTCGCCGCGATGCAGCACGCTCCGGTCCGCACTGGGGGGGGCGGCTGCGGGCACGCATCAGGCCCGCACGCCGTCCCGGCTCCACGAAACGTCCCGCCTCGCGACGCGCAATCCGCCTCCGTCAACACCTGGCACGTCCCCCCCGCCGGTCCGCTCAGGCAGCAGGCTCCGATCGGGTTCGGGTTCGGGCACGGCGTCTCGCAGTTCGTCCCCACTCCCCGGAACGTCCCGCCCACCGCCTCGCACTCCGCCGCGCTCGTCACCCGGCAGATCACCCCGCCCCCCACAACGTTCGTCCGGATGCAGCACGCGCCCGTCGGCACGGGTTGCGGGCAAAGCGTGTTCGAGCACGCCACCCCGTTCCCCCGATACGTACCCCCGCGCTCGGCACACTGCGCCTCCGTCACCACCACGCACCCCACCCCCGCCGGCGTCGTCACGCAGCACGCCCCGGTCGGCGGCGGCGGAGGTGGCGGAGCGCACACCGTGTTCGAGCACGGCACGCCGTTCCCTCGGTACGTCCCGCCCGCCGCGGCACACTGCGCCTCGGTCACAAACTCGCACCGCACGATGCCCCCGCCGACAATGCAGCACGCGCCCCGCGGCGTCGCCACACACTGCACCGTGTTGCACCCCACCCCAAGCCCGCGAAACGTGCCGCCCTCACGCGCGCACGCCGCGGGCGTCAGCATCACGCAGTTCCCGCTCGGCATGCAGCACGCGCCCGTCGTCTGCGCGACCGCCGGCGTCGCCACAGCCCACGCCGCGACCGCCGCACCCACCAGCGCCACGAGCCGTCGATACAACCCACGCCCCGCCCCGTGCACCTGTGCGTTCATGACCCGGCTCCTGTGTCGTTCCCCGGCGTTCGCCGCCGCGCACCGCTCCCGCGACGCAGACCGCGCGCGGGCCCCAGCACCAGTCAACGCCACCCGAGCGCCGACCGGTTCCCCTTCACCCCCTGCCCTCCCCGATCCCCATCTAGTATGAACAACGATGCCAAAGTTCGCAAGTTCCAGCCGTAGCAACTCCCGCGCGCCCGCTCGCCCGGCCGCCTCCAGCACCGCCGCGCCCGCGCGCACGCCCTCCCTCGCCACCCGCATCGCGGGATCACTGCTCCTGCTCCCCGCTGCGGGGGCCTCGTTCGTCCTCGCCGCCGCCACGCTCCGAAAGGGCTCCATCCCCGGCTGCGGGCCCGGTTCAGGCTGCGATGCCGCCGCCAACAGCCCCTTCGCAAAGGTCCCTGCTCTCGGTTGGCCCGTCTCGTACATCGCCCTCGCCTACTTCCTGGCCGTTCTGACCGTTTGGCTCCTCCAGCCGCGCGGGCTCTCTCGCTCCGGCCCCGCCGCGTGGCTCCTCCGCGTCGGCGCGCTCGCCTCATTCGCCTTCATCCTCATCGCCTTCAAGTTCGACCTCCTCTGCCAGTACTGCCTCGTCGCCAACGCCGCCAACCTCCTGTTCTGGGGCCTCTTTGAAACGCTCGGGCACCACCGCGCCGCGCCGGCGCCGACCGCTGCGCCACGTGCTGCGCCGTCCCCCGAACCGCCCGCCTCGCCCCTCCGCGCCGCGCCGGCCCTCGGCCTCATCGCCTTCGCCGCCGTCTCCATCGCGCTCTTCGCCCTGGACCTCACCCTCGGCTCCCGCGCCCGCGCCCAGGCCGAACGCGACCGCATCGACTCCGCCCAGCGCATCCGGCAGGCCTCTCGCGATCCGGCCCGTCCCCCATCGGGCGATCTCGCCGCGACCGCTTCAGCCGCGCCCGGCACCGCCGCGAACCCCGCCACTCCACCCGCCCCCGCCACCACCTCCTTCCTCACCGGCCGCTGGCGACAGGGGCCCGAGGTCGCCCCCGTCCGCATCGTCATGTTCACCGACTACCAGTGCCCGGACTGCAAACTCATCGAGGCCGAGGCCGCCGCGCTCCTCGCCGAGAATCCCGCCGTCTCGCTCTCGATCCGCTACTACCCCATGTCCACCGACTGCAATCCCGCCGTCGGCTCGAACATGCACCCCAACGCCTGCTGGGCCGCTCGCGCCGCCGAGACCGCCGGCATCATGGACGGGCCCGCCGGCTTCTGGCGCATGCACCAGTGGCTCTTCGCTCGCGCAGGCGCGTTCACCGACGCCGAACTCAACGCCGCCCTCCCCTCCCTCGGCTTCCCCGCCTCCACCTTCACCGCCACCATGCAGGCCCCCGACACCCTCGCCCGCGTGAAGGAGGACATCGACCTCGGCAACGCCCTCGGCCTCTTCTTCACGCCCATGGTCTTCATCAACGGCGTCGAACTCCGCGGCCTCCGCAGCCCCCAAGCCCTCTCCCGCACCGTCCGCGACCTCCTCGCCGCCTCCCCTCCCCCCACCGCCTCGGGGCCCGAGAACGACCGCCCTCCCCTCGCACTCGACAAGTTCATCGCCGACTGGCGCGACCAGCCCGTCCGATTCATCGGGCCCCAATCCCGACCCGGCACCCTCGGCCCCGCCGACGCACCCGTCCGCGTCGTCGTCTGGGGCGACCTGCAGGAGCCCGGCACCTGCGAGGCCCTCGCCGCGCTCCGCGCGCACATCTCCACGCGCCCCGCCGTCCGCGTCGAGTACCGACACTTCCCTGTCCACCGGGGCTGCAACCCCGCCGCCCCGCGCGACATGTTCCCCCACGCCTGCCTCGCCGCCAAGGCCGTCGAGACCGCCGGCCTCCTCGACGGTGCCGACGGCTTCTGGCGCGCCGCCGAGTGGCTTGTCAACAACCGCGACCGCCTGAGCGAGCAAGCCCTCCGCGACGGCCTCCCCGCCATCGGCTTCGACGAAACCCAGTTCTTCGCCAGCCTTGACGACCCCGCCGTCCACCAGCGCATCAGCACCGACGCCGCCGCGGGCAAGAACATGGCCTTCCCGAGCATCCCCGCCATCTACGTGAACGGGAAGTACGTCCCGCGCTGGAAACTCGGTGCCACCACCGGCCAGCCCGTGCTGGCCCAGATCCTCGACGCCGCCGCCGAGCCCGCCCCTCGCAAGTAGGCCCGCGCCGCCTCCCGCCGCACACCCGTCACTTCCGCGGCAACTTCACCTCCAAAGGCGAGCCGTCCGCGCCCGCGCCCCGCGCCGTGACGCCCTCGGGCCCCAGCACGATCACCTCCACCCGCCGCGCGGGCCGCGCCATCGCGCCCTCCGTCCCCGCCACCGTCACCGTTACGGTGTCGCCCTTCAGCGCCGCCGCGTACCGCGTCCGCAGGAACTCACCCTGCTGATACCCCCATCCCTCGCCCGCGTCCTCGTAGAGCACGCCCGTCGCCTCGCCGCGCTCGTCCAGGCTCACCACCAGCGTCAGCGGGTCCAGCGGCTTCTGGTCCGTCCACTCCATCACCGGGCCCATCGGCACGATCGACCCCGCCCGCGCCTTGAGCACCGGCAGATCCGCGTTCGCCGCCTCGCCCTCCACCACCGGCAGCCCGCGCCACACACCCTTGGGCTCCACCGCCGCGCGGTCCCGCGTCGGCGTCAGCATCGGCACCACCAGCACGTCCCGACCCAGCAGGAACGCATCATCCTCAGACCGCAGCGCCGCGTCCGTCGGGTCCGCGAAAAACACCGGCCGCATCACCGGCACCCCCGTCCGGCTCGCCTCGTCGAACAGCGTGTACAAGTACGGCATCAGCCGGTACCGACGCTCCAGCGCCAGCCGGCACGTCGCCTCCGTCGCCGCGTCGAACGCCCACGGCTCCTTGTTGTCGTTCCCCTTCGCCGTGTGCCCACGCGCAAACGGGAAGAGCGCACCGATCCCCATCCACCGCGCGAAGAACCGCCCCTTCGTCGCCGTGTCCCCGCTGTGGCTCCCGTTGAAGCCCCCGATGTCCGGCCCGCAGAACGGCTGCCCCGACAGGCCCAGGTTCAGCGCCATCGGCACCGATTGCTCCAGGTCCACCCACGTCGCGGAGTTGTCGCCCGTCCACGTCGCCGAGTACCGGTGGCTCCCGAGATACCCCGCCCGCGTCAGCACGAACGGCCGTTTCTCCGGGTGCGCGTCCATGATCCCGTCCCGCGTCGCCTGCGCCATGAGCATCCCGTACACGTTGTGGTACTGCGCGTGCGGGCCCGCCTTGAGCGTCACGCCCGGCACCCCCGGCCCGGACGACCACGCCCCGCCCCCGTGCCGGTTGTCCTCGGGCATCGTCTTCGACGCCACAGCGAACACCGCCGGCTCGTTCATGTCGTTCCACACCCCGTCGATCCCGTGCGCCACGAACGCCGGGTACAGCCCGCGCCACCACGCCCGCACGTCCGGCCTCGTGTAGTCGGGGAAGACGCACTGCCCGGGCCACACCGCGCCGGTGTACACCTCGCCCTTGGCGCTCCGCACCGCCAGGTCCTTCTCGATCATCTGGTCGTGCACCCAGTAGCCCTTCTCCGCCTTCACGCCCGGATCGATCATCCACACCGTCTTGAACCCCGCCTTGTGCAGGTCCGCGTTGAGCGCCTTGGGATCGGGGAACTGCGCCTTGTCAAAGGTGAACACCCGGTACCCGTCCATGTAGTCGATGTCGAACCAGATCACGTCGCAGGGGATCTTCCTCGCACGGAACTCCCGCGCGATCTCCCGCACCCGCGCCTCCGGGTTGTACGAGTACCGGCACTGCTGGTACCCCAGCGCCCACTTGGGCGGCATCGCCATCGTGCCCGTGAGTTCCGCCAGGCCCATGCACACGCCCTCGGGCGTGGCGCGATCCACCACGATCACCGGATACGCCGGGCCCTCCGCGATGAACCGGATCGAACTCTCCAGCGCGATCTCCACGCGCCAGGTCGTGTCGGCCAGCACGCCGAAACTCGTCCCGTCGGCCCGCACCGCCAGCACCCACGGGTGGCTCTGGTACAGCGACGGGTTCGCCTCCGCCGTGTACCCGAACGCGTCAGTATTCCACAGCATGACCGTCCGCCCGTTGCGCAGCAGCGGCCCGGCCACCTCCCCCGTGCCATACAGCGACGTGCCCGGATCCACCGCGATCGTCACGCTCCACCGCCCGTCGGGCAGTTGCGCAAACGCGGGCGTGACGGCATGCGGCCCGTTCGAGGGCGTCCCCGCCATCGGCCGCTGCAGCGCCATCGACGGCAGTTCCGCCGCCGGATCCGCCCCCGCCGCGCGGAACCGCGTGATCCCCGGCCCGAGCGCCTCGGCCTGCGGAGGGGACGGGGGGGCGACGGCCAGCGCCGCCTCGCCGAGGATGAACGGACACAACGCCAGCGCCACGCCGCACACGTGAGTCGAACGCATCGGGCAAGCCTCCGGAAGAGCCGCGAGAGTGTACGGCCCGCGGGCGCAGCCACCCCATGGGGCCGCGGACAGGGACCACGCTTTCAACAAACGCGAACGTGAGGGTGCGTTCCCCGCTCGGGCGTCTCCTGTTCGCGCGCCCCCGCGCGTCGGCTTGCGCCGGAGCCTCTGTCTTGCGCGGTGCTTTGGGCCCCGTTTTGGTGATCGCGAAGTCCGTGTAACTCCGCGATTGCGCGCGCACCTCGTTGCCGGGCTTTGGAGGGGTCGCTGAGCGGCCCTCGCGCAGACCCTCCGACCCCCCCACCCGACCCGTCAGAATCGATCCTGGGGCATCGTAGAGGAAGTGGCCTTTTCTCACATGGCAAATGCGAGTTTTTGCCCGCCCGCGCGCAATCTTGCGTACACGACCCCGATCCAGCGCCACGGCGGGGGTGCCGGGCGCGCCTGCGCGCAATCTGAGCGACGCCGGGCGGAGTTCCGGGAACCGCCGCGTGCCGCGCGGAGACACCGGCGCTATGATTCTGGACTACTTGGTCAAGAAAGGGTTGAACGATGCCCCATTACTGCCGGCTCGGCGAACTCCCCCAGAAGCGTCACGTGCAGTTCCGCCGGCCCGACGGCGTGCTCTACTCCGAGGAAGTCTTCGGCACCGAGGGCTTCGTCGGCCCGACGACGACCATGTACCACATCAACCCGCCCACGCAGGTGTACGGGTGGAAGACGCTGTATTCCACGAAGGTCGAGTACGTCGAGGCCGACGTGATGCGGATGCGCCACGTCAAGAGCGCCCCGGTGAAGCCCCACGGCGACGTGATCTCCGGGCGCGTCGTGCTCTTCGGCAACAGCGACGTCGAGATGGCGGTCATCAATCCCGCCCAGCAGATGGCCTACCACTACAAGAACGGGCAGGGCGACGAGTGCTACTTCGTGCACTACGGCTCGGGGATCTGCTACACGATGCTCGGGGCGCTGCGCTTCGGCCCGCGGGACTACGTGGTGATCCCCAAGGGCGTGATCTACAAGTTCGTGTTCGACAAGCGCGAGGCGAAGGAGGGCGAGCCGAGCCTGGCGCAGGTGCCGATCGCCAAGTTGCTGCTGATCGAGACGGCCAACGGGAGCCACATCGGCCCGCCCCCGCGGTACGTGAGCAAGGCGACGGGGCAGTTCCTGGAGCACGCGCCGTTCTGCGAGCGCGACATCCGCACGCCCGAGATGCCCATGACGTTCAACGAGCACAGCGAGAAGGGGTACGAGGTGCGCGTGAAGGCGCGCGACCGGATGCACAGTTACGTGTTCCACTACCACCCCCTGGACGTGGTGGGGTGGGACGGGTGCTACTACCCGTTCTGCTTCAACATCAACGACTTCGCCCCTATCACCGGCAAACTGCACATGCCCCCGCCGATCCACCAGACCTTCGAAGCCCACAACTTCGTGATCTGCTCGTTCTGCCCGCGGATGCTCGACTGGCACCCGCAGGCCATCAAGGTGCCCTACAACCACAGCAACATCGACAGCGACGAGGTGCTGTACTACGTGGAGGGGAACTTCGGCAGCCGCAAGGGCATCGAGGTGGGGAGCCTGACGCTGCACCCGCAGGGAATCCCGCACGGCCCGCACCCGGGCACGATCGAGGCATCGCTCGGCGCGACCTACACGGGCGAACTCGCGGTGATGTGCGACACGTTCAAGCCGCTGTTCCCCACCAAGGCGGCCCTGCAACTCGACGACGAGAAGTACCCGGCGTCGTGGCAGGGCGAGCACTTCCCGCGGCTGGTGTCGGGCGAGATGAAACTCAACGGGGTGGCGGCGGAGAAGGCCCCGGCCCTCCAGGCCGCCGCGATGTTCGAGCACCCGGGGGGGGGCCTCGCCGCGAACACCTGGGCGCCCAACGGCCCGGCGACTGGCGGCAACGGCCCCAACGGCGCGAAGCGCAACGGGCACGCCGCCAACGGGCACGCACGCGGCGTCAAGACCGCCAAAAAGGCTCCGGCCGCCAAGGCGACGAAGCGGCGACGCTGAGGCAGGGGCTCGGGCACGTCGGGACGGTTCACGGAAGTTCACACGCCGGGCAGGCCGGCGGTGTCCTGCGCCCGGGGAGGGCGGGGGGATTCGCGGGCGAGCGCCCGTGTGGAGCCACCCCATGCGACAGGCAGCCGAAGGCGACAGGACCGACGAGCGGCCGCAGGTCACGCCCGCGCGGCTCGCGGCGGGCATCGCGGCGCTGCTGGTGGTGCTGCTGGCGGCGTACCTCTTCGGCTTCGGGGGCTGGGTGCGGATCCTGACGGCGCTGGGCCTCTACCAGCCCGCGTACATCAAGGGCGGGCTGGAGATCGCCCCTGGGCCAGGCCCGCTCACCGTCGCGAGCCGCGAACTGACGGACCTGCGCCACGTGACGGCGGGCGTGTACAACGTGCTGGGGGAGTTGCCGGCGTCGATGGACCTGCTGGCGGGCGCGGAGGCGAAGATCCCCACGATCGACCCGTGGGGGCGGCCGTACCGGTATCACGTGAGCGAGAACCGGCGAACGTTCTGGTTCAGCAGCGACGGGCCGGACGGCGTGGAGGGGACGCCTGATGACCTGGAGAGCGGGAAGGGGCCGTGAGGGCTCGGTGGCGCTCGCTTGCGGCGCGGCGCCCCGAGGGCGTTCACCCCACCGCTGCCTTCTTGAGCCCGGCCTCGCCGATCACCTGCTCGGCGTAGCGGTTCATGGCATCGCGGAGTTGCTCGAAGGAGTCAAGGACGTAGTAGATGGGCTGGTAGTGGTCGATCTCGAAGTCGGTGCTGCAGACGCGTTCGAGGTCGAAGGGGCGGTACTCGGGCACCTCCCGCGGCGTGCAGTCGGGGGCGGCGTGTCCCTTCTTCTCCCATTGCCCAGTGAGGGAGTAGGCGGACTCGGCGTGGCTGGAGACGAGCCCGGAGCCGTAGACCTTGATCTTCCCGTCCTCGCGGATGAGGCCGAACTCGACGGTGAACCAGAAGAGGCGTCCGAGGCGTTTGACGTGCTCTTCATCGTCGCAGAGCAGCGCGGCCTTGCCGTAGGTCTGGAGGAAGTCGGCGAAGACCTTGAGCGTGTGGAGCGGGACGTGCCCGAAGACGTCGTGGAAGATGTCCGGCTCGGGGAGGTAGTCCATGACCTCGCGCGGGCGGATGAGGACGGTGGTGGGGAACTCGCGCTGAGCGAGGCAGGCGAAGAACGCCTTTGCGGGGAGGTAGCCCGGCACGCCGTAGGAGGCCCAGTTGGAGGCGCGCTTGAGGAAGGTGTTGATGCCTTCGAGGCGTGTCCCGGCGGGGAGTTTGACGCCGCCGGCGACGGTAATCTCGCGGTCGAGCGTGAGGTCGTCAAGGAGCGGGATGCGGTCGCCCGAGAGGCGGAGGATCCGCATGCCCTCGATGAACTGTCGGGAGACCTGCTGCTCCAGGATGGACCAGCGACGGGTGTAGAGGTCCCGCCAGACGTCGTGGTCGGCGGGCGTGTAGAGGTGGTACTTCTGGGTGATGTAGAAGCGGTCGGCGTCGATGTCGGCGGCGTGGAGGTTCGGGGCGTTGTCCGCGGCGGCCTGGGCGATGCGCGCTTCGTCGGAGTCGATGATGTTGTTGTAGCGGATGTCGGGTCGCATAGGGGGGCTCCGGTTGCGGGCCCCGTGGAAAAGGGGGCCCGCGAGGTGGATGCGGCCGCCGGCGCGGGCGGCCTGAAGGAGTGTACGGTGCCCGCACGGGTGGGGTTTGGGTGGGCGGGGCAGGGGTATGTAGAATCGTGGGGCGGGGGCGACTCCGGCGGGTGCCGGGCGTCGAAGACGGGCGTGCGCGGGGCGTCCGCGTCACGAAGGGTTGAACCTGGAGTTGCCGCATGTTGAAGCGAGTACTGGCCGTTGCCGCCGCGATCGGGATGACCGCCGCCGGGTGCCTGGGGGCGTCGGCGGAGCAGCCCAAGCAGCCGGCGAAGAAGAGTTACACGATTGGGCTGATCGCCAAGAGCCAGTCGAACCCGGTGTTCATCGCGGCCCACACCGGCGCGCGTGACGCCGCGAAGGAACTGGGCGAGAAGATGGGCGTGAAGATCGACATTCAGTGGCGCACGCCGGTGTCGGAGGACGGTCAGAAGCAGGCCGAGGCGATCGACCAGTTGGTCGCCTCCGGCGTAGACGGGATCGCGATCTCCGCCAGCGACGCGAAAATCCTCAAGGGGGCGATCGACTCGGCGGTGGAGAAGGGCGTGCCGGTCGTCACGTTCGACTCCGACGTGCCCGACAGCAAGCGCTTCGCCTACTACGGGACCGATGACTTCGCCTGCGGGCAGCAACTGGCGCGGGAACTGGCCAAGTCCATGGGCAACGCCGGGGTGGTGGCGATCCTCGCGGGCAACCAGACGGCGCCGAACCTGCAGGCTCGCCGCCGCGGGGTGATCGAGACGATCGAGAAGGAGTACAAGGACATCAAGGTGGTGAACACGTTCTACCACAAGGAGACGCCGCAGGACGCGGTGGCGGCGCTGGAGCAGGCACAGGCGGCCAACCCGCAGATCACGGGGTGGGCGATGGTCGGCGGGTGGCCGCTGTTCACCGAGAACGCGCTGGACAAGATCAAGGGCAAGGCCAAGGTGGTGGCGGTGGACGCGCTCAAGGCGCAACTGGCGTACGTCGAGAAGGGCGAGGTCGAGGTGCTGCTGGGGCAGAAGGTGTACGAGTGGGGCACCGAGTCGGTGAAGATGCTCATGACGAAACTGACCACCGGGGAGGGGCCCAAGGAGAAGATCGTCAAGGCCGACCTGGTGCCCGTGACCAAGGCGAACGCGGCCGAGTACGGCAAGAACTGGGACAAGTGGCTCGGGAAGAAGTAAACCCGCCGGGCCACGCGGCCCGGAGCGCATCCTGAACATCCACGAGCCCGCGTCCCCAGAGGGGCGCGGGCTTTTTGTTGCGTGCTACCCTCCGGCATGGCGACGGAGCGACTGGTCTCGCCGCAGCAGCAGACCCGGGACGAGCCCGAGGCGGTGGGCAATGCGCTGCGGCCCGCGCGGATCAGCGAGTACGTCGGGCAGCGGGAGTTGATCGAGCGGTTGGCGATCACCATCACCGCTGTCCGGCAGCGGAAAGAGCCGATGGAGCACGTGCTGCTCCACGGGCCGCCCGGGCTGGGCAAGACGACCCTCGCCCACGTGATCGGGGCGGAGATGGGAGCGCGGGTCTACGTGACGAGCGGCCCGGCCCTGGCCCGGCCCACCGACCTGGTGAGCGCACTGACGCGGCTGGAGCACGGGGACATTCTGTTCATCGACGAGATCCACCGCCTGCCCGTCGCGGTCGAGGAGTTCGTCTATCCCGCGATGGAAGACTTCCGCATCGACGTGCCGGTGGACAGCGGGCTGCACGCACGGACGGTGCAGATCGCCCTCAAGCCGTTCACGCTGATCGGGGCGACGACGCGGGCGGGGCTGCTGTCGGCGCCGATGCGGTCGCGGTTCGGGATCGCGCACCACCTGAAGTACTACGCGGAGGAGGAGTTGCTGGCGATCCTCAAGCGGAGCGCGGGGCTGCTGGGCGTGGAGGGGGACGCGGGGGCGCTGGGGACGATCGCGAAGCGGTCGCGCGGGACGCCGCGGATCGCGAATCGCCTGCTGCGGCGCGTGCGGGACTACGCCCAGGTGAAGGGGGACGGAGCGGTCCGCGGGCGAGCGGTGGACGAAGCGCTCGCGCTGGAAGGGGTGGACGCGCTGGGGCTGGACGAACTGGATCGGGCGTATCTGCGGGCGATCAGCCGGGTGTTCGGCGGGGGGCCGGTGGGCGTCGAGGCGTGCGCGGCGACGATGAACGAGGACGCGGGCACGCTGGAGGACGTGGTCGAGCCGTACTTGCTTCAGACGGGCCTGCTGGCCCGGACGCGGCGTGGCCGAATGATTACCAAGGCCGCGGCGGCACACCTCGGACTTCCCGAACCGGCCCACGCGCCCGACGGCGACGCCGGGCTGTTCGAGGGGTGAGTGTGATAGGTTGAGTGCGCCGGTCCACCGCCCGCTCCCGCGGGCGGCTCGGGCGTCGGCGTCACTGGCCGCGCGGTTCGGAGGCCCAAGTCTCGTGCGCGGCGGGGGAGAACCAGTCCTCGGTGACGGGCTGGACCTCGGCGCGGGTGATCACCATCACCCGCGGCGGCGGGGGCTGCTTGGCGAAGTCGGGCGGGCCGTGCATGGGGCGCGGCCCGCGGCCGGGCCCGCCTCCAAAGCCCGAGCCCGAGCCCGGGCCCGGTCCAGGTCCAGGTCCAGGTCCGAAGCCGGGCCGCCCGCCCGGGCCGTCGTGCCGATCGCGGGGGGCACCGTCGCGAGGTGGGGGCGGCCCGTCTCGCGGGGGGGGCGGGCCATCATGAGTGGGACCATCGCGCGGCGGGCCGTCGCCTCGCGGCCCGCGGAAGGGCGGGCGAGCGTCGTCGGGGCCGGGCGGCATCCCTTCGGAGCCGTCAGGCCGGCGGCGGAGCGCGTCGCGATCGCCCTCACGCGGGCCGCGGCCATCTCGCCCCTCGCGCCCCTCGTGGTCGGGGCGGGTGTCGCGGAAGTCCGGTCGCGGGCGCGGGGCCCAGTGCATTTCGAGGCGTTCGACCAGGCGCGTCGCGGGGTCGATCCACAGTTCGAGCCGCTCCGGGCTGGTGGCGTTCTTGACGCGCAGCGTGGCGGAGATGCGGTTGAACGTGCGCGGGTCGCCTGGATCGAGCCTCGCGGGATCGAGTTTCCTGGCGTCGTACTCGCCCTTGAGGCGCTCGAGGGCGAGGTCCATCGACTCCATCATGATGGTGGACTCGCCGAAGTCGATCCACGAGGGTCGGCGGGCGGCGGCGCCGATGCGTTCGACCGCGGGGCCATCGCCGCCGCGGGAGGGGACGAGGTTCCAATCACCCTGCGCGTCGCGGCCGAAGGCGAGGCGGTCGCCTCGGGGCGTGGTGGCACGGACGACCATCCGGTCGGGGCCGAGGGAGTCGATGGTGGCGATGGGCTCGCGGCCGGGTTCGGTGGAGCCGGGCCCGGCGACGCGGACCTCGTACCGCCTGAGGGTCGCGTCGCGCGAGGCGGCGAGGGAAGAGTCGATGAGAGTCGCGACCGCGGGAGCCGTGGGGATCGAGAGGAACACCGCGAGCCCGACGGCGGCGGCGGCGGCCAGGCCGGACGCGACGCGCCACGCCGGCCGGCGGATGGTCATGCGGGCTCGGCGGGCGTGCTCGGCGGCCTCGTCGTCGATGGCGCGCATCGCGCCGGCGACGCGGCGCGCCTGGGCCGCGGGCGTGTCGTGGTGCAGGAACCCCAGCAGGCCGTGCACGAACTGCTCCCGGGCGACATCGGCGGGCGCGCGGCCCGGGGCGGCTTCGGGCGAAAGGTCGGGCGGCGTAGGCGCGTCGGCGCGGCGCGGATCGTTCACGAGGCACCCCCTTCCAGCGCGGGCGCGTCGGCCGGATGCTGCGTGCCGCCGCGCTGCCCGCGGAAGCACTCCAAGAGCGCCTCGCGGGCCCGCTGGATGCGCTTCTTGATCGCTTCCTCCCCCGCGCCCAGGGCCTCGGCGACCTGCCTCAGGAGCATCCCGCGGGCGTAGGTCATGTCCACGACCTCTCGCAGTTTGTCGGGCAGACGGTCCAGGCAGCCCGCGAGCACCTGCACGCGGTCGCGGAACGAGTCGCCCGCCATGCGGGGGATCTCGTCGAAGTGCCGGTCGATCGCCTCGAGCACCTCCGGCTCGCAGCAGAGCACCGCCCGGGCCGACTTGCGCCGATGGTTCAGCACCAGGTTCGACGCGATCCCCCGGAGCCACGGCCCGAACGGCCGGCTGTGGTCAAAGTCACCGAGGCGACGCCAGGCGATCAGGAGCGTCTCCTGAAAGAGATCCTCCGCGGCATCGGGCGAGCGGACGAGCGAGCGCAGGTAGGCCATGAGCATGTCGGCGTGCTCGCGCACAAGGATCTCGAAGACCTGTCGGCCCGAGAGCCCGCCGGGTTGGGTGGTCGGTTCGGTCATGGTGCGGTCACTGGGGAGTTGTCGCCCGGGTGTGATTGGGGACATCGTCGTTCCCCACGCGCGAGGCCCGAACGCAGCCCGAATCTACTTAGAAGTCCTTGCGGGCGAAGATGATGCACGCGGCCCCGAGGACCGCGACCTCGAAGCCAAGCGAGGTGAGGATCACCCACTGGGCCGAGCGGCTTCGGAGGGTGTCCTGGATCTCCTTCTCGATGATGCGGTCGGAGACGCGGACGGCACCGGCGCGGGTGCCGAAGTTGCGCCCGCGGGAGCGGCCCTCGGCCTCTGCGCGCTCGCGGACGCGGTCGAGTTCATCGCCGGTGAAGAGCCGGCGCTGAAGCAGGTCGGTGGTCTCGGTGGTCTTGGGGAGGATGGTCTTGAGCGCGAAGACGATGGCGTGGTAGCGGCGCTGGGTGTCGAGTTCGTCCTTGATCTGCGTGAGGCTGCGCTCGTAGGACGCGATCTCGGCGTCGAGCCGCGCGACGACGTCGCGCCGCTGCTGCTGCACGTCGAGGAGCGCGTCCATGGTGGCCCAGGGGGCGGGGGTCTCGTCGCCGACGGGGGGCGTGGCCGGGGGCGTGGTGCTGGCCGAGGTTGCCGGGGGGAGGGAGGGCTGAGCGGGGGGTGTCGCTTGGCCCGAGGCGGGCGAGGACGGCGCGTCGCGTTCGAGGGCGGCACGGGCCGCGTCGAGTTGGGACTTGCGGCTGGCGATCTCGTTCTCGTGGAGCGGGATGGCGAGTTGGTTGATCGTGGTGGAGCGGAGGAGCCAGACCGTCTCGGTGAAGTGGATGCCGAAGACAACGAACCAGACGACGCCCGTGACCAGCAGGGCCGTGATGGGCGAACGCGTGAGCAGCCCGACAAGGGTCGAGACGGCGTAGAGGTAGGAGAAGAACACGAGGATGATCGGCACGCTCCAGAAGAGCCCGAACTCCCACGACGAGCCCCGGACGCCGATGACCAGGAACGACAGGAGCGAGAACAGCCCGACCTGGAGCCCGACGAACAGGACGCCGGTGAGGTACTTGGTGAGGAAGAGCCGGCTCCGCGAGACGGGCTTGGAGAGGGCCAGTTCGATCGAGCCGGAGGAGACAAAGTCCGGCACGATGCTGGCGGTGGAGATCAGCGCCAGGATGGTCGCGGCCCAGGTGAGCCAGATGTTGAAGCCCAGCCCCACGAAGACGAGTTTGTAGAAGTCGGCCCGGTCGAGGACCGAGGCGTTGAAGATCGGGAACGGGAACTCGAACCACAGGAGCGTGAAGCCCTTGTCGGAGATCCCGACGGAGGCCATCGCGGCGACGACGACCACGGAGAGCACCAGCGTGATCCAGAAGAGTTTCCGCGCGTTGAGTTCGCGGTAGGCGTCGAGGACGATGGCCCAGGTGGCGGTCATGCGCGGGCCTCCTTGGGGGCGGCGCCGGGCGGGAGCGCGCGGCCCGTGTCGGGATCGATCACCGAGCGCATGAACAGATCCTCGAGCGACGGGCGGATCGGCCTGGCCGCGCGGAGCAGCAGCCCGGCGTGACGGATCGCGTCGAGGAGCGGCCCGACGATCTCGTGGTCATCGGTCCCGACGCGGGCGACGGTCCCGTCCACCTCGACACGGATGCGGTCGTGCATGGAGCCCACGCGGACGGGCCGGGCGGGCTCGGCCGGCTGCCAGGCGGGCTCGGGCAGCGCGGGCTCGGCGTTCATGCGGGCGACGCGCCCGACGGCGTCGAGGAAGGCGGCGGGCGCTTCGCGGGAGTCGCCCGAGGGGAGACGGGCCTCGATCTCGTAGCGCCTGCCGTACGCGGTGAGTTCGTCGATCGTGCCCTGCGAGGCGACGCGCCCCTGCACCATGATCGCGACGCGGTCGCACACCAGTTCGAGTTCGCTGAGGAGGTGGGAGTTGAGGAAGATGGTCTTCCCGCGGCGCTTGAGTTCGAGCAGGATCGCGCGGATGTCGCGTCGGCCGACGGGGTCCACGCCGTCGGTGGGCTCGTCGAGGAAGACCAGATCGGGGTCGTTCATCAGGGCCTGGGCGACGCCGAGGCGTTGGCGCATGCCCTTGGAGTAGCCGCTGACGCGCTGGTCGCGCCATCGTGCGATGCCGACGAGGTCGAGCAGTTCGCCGGCGCGGCGTTTGCGGTCGGCGCGTCCGACGCCGGCCAGGGCGGCGTAGTGCTCCAGCACCTGCCCGCCCGAGAGGTAGTCCGGAAACTTGTGGTGCTCGGGGAGGTAGCCCACGCGGGCGAGGGTGGGCTTGTGCCCCACGGGCCGCCCGAGCATGGTGCCCTTGCAGGCGGTGGGCGAGATGACGGTCATGAGGATCTTGACCAGGGTGCTCTTACCCGCGCCGTTGGGCCCGAGAAGCCCGAAAACCTCCCCCTGATGGACGCGCATCGAGACCCCCCGGAGCGCGTGGACCCGCCCTCGATAGGTCTTGGCGACGTCGTGAAGGTCGATGGGGAGCATGGGCGTCAGGGTAGCGGTCGGGATGGGCGGGGTCGGCATGCGGGGCGGTGCGGAAGGGATCGGGCAGAGCGCGCGGCGCGAGGGGCAACCCCCGACCGGGGCCAAAGCCGGTGGACCCTGCGACCGATAGGACCCCGCGGGGGAGCCGCCGAGTGGGTCTGGCGAAGGTCCGAGAAGGGAGCCCCGTGCAGGGACGCGTGATCATCGACATCTCGCCGACGCGCGTACTCGTGGCTCTCCAGCGTCGCGGGGGCGGGGGTGGGGTTTCGGCGTTTCGGGCGCAGGACCTGGACGCCCGTGAATGGCAGGAAAAGTGGCCCGGGTGGCTCTCTCGCGCGACCGTTCCGGTGAAGGGGATGCTGGCGGAACTGCAAGCCACGGGCGCCGAGGCGACGATCGTGTACGCCGCGCCGCTCGCGGCTTCGGCGGTCTTCTCCTGCCCCGTCGGCGCGGGGCCGGCGGCGGCAGAGAACGCGGCGCGGCTGGCGCTCGCGGAGCAGACGGGGCACGCCCTCCACGATCAACCGTGCGACTTCGCTGTGCTGGGCCAGGACCGGCTGCCCCGCGGGGGCGGGGGCGCGGCTGGTCCGTCCGAGGGCAGCGCGCAGCGGCACGTGCTGGCGTGCACGGATCGAGCCGAGAGCGCCGCCGCGGTTGCCCAGTGGGCCCACAGTGTGGGCGTGAATCCGGTGAGACTCGTTCCCGACGACGCGCTGGCGCTGGCCTGCGGGCTGGACGCGGCCCTGCGGGAGGGGAGCGGCCCGCCGCGGGCGCTTCTGTGGCTTGGCGAGCGATGCTCGGTGCTGGCGTGCGCCGCCGATGGCCGGTTGCGGTTCATCCGGGTGGTGCGGATCGGGACGGCGATGCTGGCCGACGCGCTCACGCGACCGATCCGCAGGGGCGAGGGCGCAGAGCCATTGGCGCTGGATCGGCCTGCCGCCGAGCGGCTGCTGGAGCGCACCGGGATCCCCGGGCCGCGGGACGAACTGGCCGAGTTGGGCGTCACCGGCTCGGCGCTGCTGCCCCTTCTGCAGCCGGTGCTGCAGCGCATCGGCGTGGAACTCAAGCAATCCCTCCGCTTCGGGCTGAGCGAGGCGGAGCGCGCGGGCGCGACGCTCACACTGACCGGTCCCGGCGGGAGCATCCCGGGCCTCTTGAAGGTGCTCGCGGAGTTCTGCGCGATCCCCGCGTCGGCGGAGACCCGCGGGGCGGCCGGTGCCGCCGAGGGGGCGATCGCCACGGGTTCCGCGGGCTGGACGGCGCTGGGCCGGGCGGACGTCAACCTGCTCCCCGCGCCGCTCCAGGCGACGCGGGTGCTGCGCACGATGCGCCGCGCGGTGTGGAGCGGCGCCATGGTCGCCTCGCTTTTGCTTGGCGGGCACGCGCTGATGGTCATGGGACAACTGGACCGGGCCAACGACGAGGCGGAGGCGGTCGGTTCGCGGCTGGCCGCGTCCTCCGACGCGACGGCGCTGGCCATGACGGCCGTCCGCGCGCTGGAGCAGCGCGCCGCGACGGACGCCCGCATCGGCTCGGCGATGGGCGTGGGCGTGCCATGGGACGCGGTGCTCTCTCTCCTTGCCGACGCGGCCCCTGAGGGCATGCACCTGACCAGCGTGCAGGGGGTCGGCCCGGCGGGCGCGATGCCGACGCTCGATATCGCCGGGCACGTGGAGCGGCAGGCGGGCGTTGATCCCGCGTTGACGCTGCGGGAGTTTGTCTCGCGGCTGGCGGCGTCGCCCATCGTTCGCGGCGCGCGGCTCGGTTCGACCCAGCGCTCCAGCGCCCGGGGGCTCGATACCCAACGCTTCGAGGTCTCACTGACACTGGCGCCGGTGCCCGCCGCGCGGCCCAGCGAACTGCGGACCGAGGCCCCGACCGCCAGCGCCGCCGGCGCGGCCTCCCGCCCGAGCGAGGAGCCCCACGGTGACTAACCCGCTCCGATCCGGACCCGGAGACCAGCAGCGCGGGCTGTACGCCGAGGCGATCATCGCCCTGGCGCTCTGCGCCGGGCTGTCGCTGGGGATCGTGGAGCCGCTCGAGCGGAGACTGCACGAGGCCGAGGCCCGACTCGAAGCACTCCGGTCGCGCGAGGCGGAGGCGGCACGGGGCATCGACGCCCGGGAAGCCTCCGCCGCGATCCAGACGGCGCGGGACTTCGCCGCGAGGGTCGCGCAGGCCTCGGCACTCGCCGTGGACGAGGGCTCGCTGATGGAGCGGGTGTCGGCGCTGGCCGGCGGTGCCGGCGTGCGCCTCGACGAGATGCAGCCCGCGCGATCGGTCGAGACGCGCGGGGGTGGGGCCAAGCCCCTTCCCGCGGGCGAGCATCGCGCGGCGTATTCGTTCCGGCTCGTGGGGGGCTACCGCGAGACCGCCGCGTTGCTCGCGGCCCTCACCCGAGATGCGGGCTTCGCGGTCGTGCGGTCGGTGCGGCTCACGCCGATCCTTGAGCCGGGCTCGCGGGACCTTCAGGTGACCATCGAATCCGAGCACTTCGCGTTCCCCGGCGCGACGGCGGGCGCAGCGACCGCCCCGGGCGGGCCCCGCGCCGTCAGCGCATCGGGCCCCGCGGGGTCCGCGGAGGCCCTCCCATGAACTCCCGCGAGCGCAACCGCCGAAGGCTCCTTCCCGCCGCGGCACTCGCCGCGCCGATCCTCACCGTGCTCGTGCTCCGCGCGCTGGGCACTGGCCATCCGGCATCGTCGATGGGCGCGACACCCCCCAGCACCAATCCCTCAGCCGCTGAGCCCGCGCCCCCGCAGGCCGATGGCGACCCCCCGCGCGCCCCGCTGGCTACCCGCGCCGAACTCGATCGCGCGATGGCCTGGCTTCGCGATCGCACCGGCGTGCTGCCGGCACGCTCGCCCATGGACTTCGAGCCCGCCCCCGCTCCCGCGGCACCCACCGCGCCCGCGCCGACTCCTGAGGCCCCCAGGGCCTCGCGTCCGACCCGACCTGCCGGCGTCATGAACCTGACCAGTGTGATGGCCAACGAAGAGGGGGGCCTCGCGGCGATCAACGGGCGCGTCTACCGCCTGCTCGACGAGGTCGAGCCGGGCTGGCGCATCGTGGAGATCGACGCCAAGAGCCTCGCCGTACGCCTCGAAGGGCCGGAGCGCCGACGCGTTGAACTCACGCGCAAGGGCATCGCCGAGATTCCCTGACGCCGCGTCGCCTTCACGCTCGCGCGGGCGCGGTCAGCGCGGTCACGAACTCCCGGCACACCGCGGCGGGGTCGTCGCTCCCGCACACTGCTGCGCTCACCGCCACGCCCCGGCAACCCGCCTCGGTCAATCCCGCCACGCGCCCCGGCGTGATGCCCCCGATCGCCAGGTGCGGGACCCGCGAAAGCGCCGGCTCGGCAAGGTACGCGCGGAGATACTCAACCCCGCTCGTCTCGCGGGGCTTGGTGCCGGTGGGGAACATCGCGCCCACGCCGCAGTAATCCGCTCCGGCCGCCACGGCGGCCCTCGCCTCGGCGAGGTCGTGCGTGGACGCGCCGATGAGCAGCCGCGATCCCGCCAGTGCCCGAGCCTCCCGGATGGGCAGATCCCCCTGGCCCAGGTGCACGCCGTCGGCGCCCGCGAGCAGCGCGACATCTGGCCGATCGTTGATGATGACCGCCGCCCGGCCTTCACTCGCCGCCCGCGCCACGCTCACCAGCGCCCGGGCCCGCTCAAGGAGCGTCCCGCCCTCGAGCGCCTTCTCTCGCAACTGGAGGCAGTCGGCCCCGCCGCGGATCGCCTCTCGGGCCACCTCGAGCCACGGCCGCCGGCACAGCGATTCGGTCAGCAGCACGCACAGCCGCCACTGCACGCCCCGACCCGTGCCCAAGGCCAGCACGACGTCGCGTTCCAGGTCATAGACGGCGTACCGGGCGGCCTCGACTCTGCGCCACGCGTCGTCGCGCCCCGCGGGCAGCGTCTTGACGAACTCTTCGATCACGCGGAGGGCCTCGCCGGCACGCTTGCCCGCGGCGACGGCCACCCCCGAGAGCCCTTCTCGCTGGCCCTCCCCCGACGCCTTCACGTCCGCGCCCGGATCACACCCCGCGTCACGCGACGCGAGCAGGGAGAGCCCGTCAACCCCTGCCGCTGCCAGCCCCTCGGCCACCCCATGCCGGGCGGCCTTGGCCCGGGCGCACAGGTCCTCCCGGGCGAGCACAAACCGAGCCAGGTCTTCGAGCACCCGCAGGCCCTCCCGAGCGCGGTTGGCGTTGGCGTCCAGCGCTCGTCGGGCGGGGTCCATCAACTGCGAATGTAGGGGCCCCCCCGGGGCCCTGCGACGCGTTGGAGACACCCCCGACCGGACCCCGGCATCAGAACTCCGCCCACCCCGCGCCGCCAATGGCGGGCGAGTCTCCACGCCGCCGGGGGCATGGCGGCCCGGGCGGGATTCAAGTAGGATGGACCCATGGCCAACTCCAGCACCGGCGGGCTCGTTGCCGAGCCCTGCGTCATCGTCATCTTCGGCGCCTCGGGCGACCTGACGAAGCGAAAACTCATCCCCGCCCTCTATGACCTGGACCGCCAGGGCCGCCTGCCCAAGGGCGTGTGCATCCTGGGCACCAGCCGCACCGACAAGACCGACGACGCGTGGCGTGCCGAACTCTCCCCCTGGGTGAAGGAGCACTCGGCCAACTACGACGACGCCAAGTGGCAGGCGTTCAGCAAGCGCATCTTCTACCACGCGGGGGACGCCGCCCAGCCCGACGCATTCGGCCCCATGTCCGCCCGGATCAAGCGGATCGGTGAAGAAACCAAGATCAGCCGCAACGGGGGGATGCCCAACATCCTCTTCTACCTCTCGACCTCGCCCAACCTCTTCGAGCCGATCATCGACAACATCGGCGCCTCGGGCCTCGTCAACGAAGGCCGGCGCTGGTGCTCGCTGGACCGCGACAACCTCCCCTGGCAGCGCATCATCATCGAGAAGCCCTTCGGCGTGGACCTGGCCTCCACCGTCTCCCTCAACCAGTGCCTCGGGCGCGTCTTTGATGAAGAGTCCACCTACCGCATCGACCACTACCTGGGCAAGGAACTGGTCCAGAACGTCCTGGTCATGCGCTTCGCCAACTCCATCTTCGAGCCCCTGTGGAACAACAACTACATCGACCACGTGCAACTCACCGCGGCGGAGACCGTCACGGTCGGCTCCCGCGCCGCCAACTTCTACGACACCGCCGGCGCCCTCCGCGACATGATCCAGTCCCACCTCCTCCAGGTCCTCACGCTCGTCGCGATGGAGCCGCCCTCCTCCTTCGAGGCCGCCGCCATCATGCGCGAGAAGATCAAGATCATCGACTGCTCCCCCACCCTCACCGAGGCCGAGGTTCCGCGGTTCGGCGTCTTCGGGCGCTACGGCAAGGGCTCCTCGGGCAAGCCCGACGACGTCGCCTACGTCGACGAGAAGGGCGTCGTCGAATCCCGCAAGACCGAGACCTTCGCCGCGATGCGCCTCCACTTTGAAAACTGGCGCTGGGCCGGCGTCCCCTTCTTCCTCCGCTCCGGCAAGCGCCTCGCCTCCAAACTCACCGAGGTCGTCATCCAGTTCAAGAAGCCCCCCACCAACATGTTCGCCCGCATCGACCCCGCCCTCGCCTACCGCCCCCCCAACCGCCTCATCATCAATATCGCCCCGCGCGAGGGCGTCTCCCTCCGCATCGAGGGCAAGGTCCCCGGGCCCGGCATGAACCTCGACTCCGCCAAACTCGACCTCGACTACCTCGAACGCTTCGGCGGCGAGGTCATCGAGGCCTACGGGCCCCTCATCCTCGATGCCATCCGCGGCGACCGCACCCTCTACAAGCACCGTGACGAGGTCGAGGGCGGCTGGCGCGTCTGCGAGCCCTTCCTCACCTCCACCGCCCTCCGCCAGAACATCGAGACCTACAACCCCGGCTCCTGGGGACCCCCGGGCTCCGACGCCCTCATCGGGCACAACTGCCCCCCGGGCGTCACCCGCACCTGGCACAACCCGCAGGCCGCCGACCTCCGGTGACCCGCCACCGCCACCGCGCTTGCGCGCCCGCCCTCAGCCGCGCCATCCTTCGCCATTCCGCGCGATCTTCGTTCGCCTCGTCTACCATCCCGCGAGTCGGCGCGATCGACGGCCGGGCCCGGTGCACGGATAGCCCGTGAACCTGGTCAGAGCCTGACCGCAGCAGCCATAAGCGGCCGTTGTCCGGTGCCGCCGGTGTCCTGGCCGTCGATCCCGCCGACTCACCCCCCTCCAACATCCTCCTCTCCCCCACTCCCACCCGGCCCAACCCCCATCCCCCACCCCGAGCCTGATCCATGCCCCACGCACTTGTCCTTGGCGCCGGGATGGTCGGCTCGGTGATGGCGCTGGACATGGCCGCGGCGGGATGGTCGGTCACCATCGCTGACCGTTCGCCCGCCGCCCTGAACGCCGCGAGCGCGCGGGCTGACCTCGCGGGCGCCCCCGCCGGTGCGATCCGATCCGTCCAGGCCGACCTTGCCGACCCCGCGTCGATCACCCGGCTTGCCCGAGAGGCCGACGTGGTGCTGGGGGCACTCTCTTCGCGTCTCGGACTGGCCGCGATGGGTGCCGTCATCCAGGCGGGCCGGTCATACACCGACATCGCCTTCATGGCGGAGGACCCCACCGACCCCGCCCTGGGGCTCGACGCACTGGCGCGCCAGGCCGGCGTCACGGTCGTCTACGACTTCGGCGTCGCCCCGGGCATGAGCCACCTGCTCGCCGCCCTCGGCGCCGCATCCCTCGACACCTGCGACGCCATCGAGATCTACGTGGGCGGACTGCCCCGGGAGCGCCGCTGGCCCTTCGAGTACAAGGCCGCCTTCGCCCCCGCCGACGTCATCGAGGAGTACACCCGCCCCACGCGCCTCGTCGAGCACGGGCAGCTCGTGACCCGCCCCGCCCTCTCCGAGCCCGAACTCATGGACTTCCCGGGCGTGGGCACCCTCGAAGCCTTCAACACCGACGGGCTCCGCAGCCTCGCCACTTCTCACCGGGGCCGCGTGCCCTTCATGAAGGAGAAGACCCTCCGTTACCCCGGGCACATCGCCCTCATGCGGGCCATGCGCGAGACCGGGCTGTTTGATGAGCACCCCATCACGCTCCCTTCGGGTCAATCGGTCGTCCCGCGCGAACTCACTGCCGCGCTCATGTTCCCCAAATGGACATACGGGCCCGGCGAGGAGGACCTGACGGTCATGCGGGTCATCGCCCGGGGCACCGCCGCAGGCCGCCCCGCCCGCCGCCAGTGGGACCTTCTGGACTTCTACCACCAGCCCTCGGGCTGCTCCAGCATGTCCCGCACCACGGCCCTCCCCTGCGCCGCGCTGGCCCGAATGCTCGCCGATGGCTCGTTCCGCGAGCCGGGCGTCCATCCCCCCGAGCGCGTCGCCCTCGGGCCCGACGGACCCGCCCGCGCGCAGCGCATTCTGCGCGAACTCGCCGACCGCGGCGTGCGATACACCACCATCGTCTGATCGTCTCGATTTTTTTCGGAATCGCCCCGACCCCGCTGGCCGAAACCACCCAGCGCACGCACAATCTCCTGTTGGCGTTCCGCGGCCGCGCGGCCCAAGCCACGCGAACCGAGCGCCGTTCGAATCACCCGGGCCCCGAAGCCCGATTCCCCCGTGAACTCCAGCGACCGGCCAACTCGAACGCCCGGCAAGGACCGCGTGGGTCGGCCCGGGCTCGTCATTTCGCTTATGACCGCGGCGCTCGCCTCCGCCGCGTTGGCTCAGAGCCCCGAGCCGCCCACGCCCGAGAAGTCGCAGCCCCCCCCCCCGGCCACCTCCACGCCCCCGCCGCCCGCCGCAGCCACGAGCCCGGCCGCGCAGCCCGCCGACGCCGGCCAGGCCAACCCGGACCAGGCCGCCGATCTCGCGACTCTTCTTCACGAGCCCGCGGGCCTCATCGCCCGCAAGGCCGCCGCCGCCCGCCTCGTTTCCGCCACCGACCCCACCGTCCGCGCCACCCTTGCCGAGATCATCACCCGCTCGGGGAAGAGCGCGCTCCTCGCAACGCTCGCGCCCCCGACCGCCCCCGCCTCAACCCCGTCAAACGGGTCCGGTCCGTCACCAGGCCGTGAGTCAGCACGGGAATCTGCCCGGGAGCACCTGCTTGCCGCCATCGCCGGCTCGCCTTGGGCGCCCGACTGGCTCGCTGGCCCGCTGCTGGATGCGGCAGCCCGGTCCACCCCGCGCACGCCTTCGCTGGGCCTGATCGCGGCCCTGGGCTCCGTCCGCACCCAACCGGCTGTGCGCCGGCTCCTCGATACCGCCTCGGCCGCCCCCGCCGAGTCCCGGGCACCGGCCCTCGCCGCCCTCCGCCGCCTGACGGGACGTGATCTGGGCGACGACCCCCGCGCCTGGGCCGCCTGGTTCGCGGGCGTGGAGTTCTTGGGAGAGCCCGATTGGCGCCGCGTGCTCTGGGAGGGCCTGGCCCAGCGCGCCGATGCTCTCGCCGGCGCGTCCGAAGTGGCCACCGCCCGGCTCGTCGACATCAAGCGCCGGGAGTTCCTCGCCCTGCCCGAGGCCGGCCCGGCACGTTCGCAACTCCTCGCCAGCCTTCTGGCCGACGAACTCCCCCCGCTCCGCCGCCTCGGCGTGGACCTGGTCCGCCGTGAACTCGCCAACGGGCGGGTCCCCGATGAGTTCGTGGTGGACTCAACGGTCGAACTGCTCGGCTCGACCGACCCCGAGTTCCGCGGCGCTGCCGCCGGGCTCCTCGCCGCCCTCGCCCCGAGCGCCGCGGGCGACATCGTGAGCGAGGCCCTGCTGCGGGAGACCTCCCCCCAGGCCGCGGGGGCGATGCTGCTGGCCGCTTCCCGCTGGCCCCGAGCGTCGATCGTCAGCACCGTGCTGGCGTGGCTCGAGGGCGACCCGGTGGCTCGCACGGGTGCCGTCGAAGCCGCCGCCGCGCTTCATCGCGCCGGCCTGCTGGGCGACCCGGCGTTGCAGCAGCGCGTTGCCGCGGTCCTCCGCGCCGTCCCGCCGGCGGAAACCTCCGACACCGCCGCGTGGCTCCTGGCCCAGGTCGGCGGCCCCGCGGACCGGGCCTACCTGGTCTCCTGGCTTGAGCAACCCGTCGCCGCGCTGCGCACCCGCGCCGCCGAAGCCCTCGCCAGCGTCCCCGAGGGCGTCGCGCCGATCCTCGCCGCGGCCGAATCCGACCCCGCCCTCTTCGAGTCGGCCTGCCGCGCCGTCGCCCGCGCTGGGGCCACCCCCGCTCACCTGAACGCCCTCGCCCGCTTGAAGGCTCCATCCGCCGAGGTTCGCGAACGCGGCCTGATCCTCGCCGCCTCCGCGGGCACCGCCCCGGACGCCGTCGCCTTCGCGCAGAGTATCGATCCAGCCTCGCTCCGCGAAGCACTCTTGGCCTCTCTGGTCCTCGTCCGACCATGGCCCGAGCCCGACCAGGCCCAGCGCGCCGCCCTCACCCAGGGCGCCCTCGCCCTTGCCCGCACGCGCTTGGCTTTGGGTCAGCCCGCCCGGGCACTCGACGCGATCGACGCCGCGGGCGCCTGGACCCCTTCTCTTCCCCAGGCAGCCATCGCCACGCGCGTCGCCGCACTCGCCTGGCTCAACCGCCTCGACGACGCCCTCGCCCTCCGCGCCGGACCCGACGGCTGGCTCGACGGGCTCGAGTTCGGCATCGACCTCCCCCACGCCCGCGATATCGCCGAGATCATCACCCACCGCTTCCCCGCCTCGGACCTCTCCACAGCCCAGCAGGCGCGCCTCGCCGCCCTCGTGGACCGCCTGGCCCATCGGGTCGAGCGCTAGCCCGCCGCGCGACTCCCCCGCCCGCTTCCCTGTGCCGGCTCGCGCACGTCACCTGACTTTGATTCCCCGCTCCCCTACGCCCCGGCGGCCAGCAGCCGCCTGAGCACCGAGCGCACCCCGCCCCCGCCGCCGGAGGCACTCCTCGACGGCACGGTGGCGCCTTCCGCCAGCGCCGATGCCGCGTGCGCCGCCGAGGCGAATCCCGCCTCAGACAGGCCCGTCTCGAACCACCCGTCCCACCACGGGGCCAAGTTGCCGACCACCCGCGACGCCGCGATCACCGGGACCTCCGGCAGCAGCCCCGTCACCAACTGGTACCCGATCCGGACGATTGACCGCACCTCCGCCGCGCGGACCCGGGCGTCCCGCGTGAGGCTCTCGCCCGTCCGCCGGGCCCGGGCCAGCCCGTACAACTCGATCACCAGCGCCCCGCGCCGGTCCACCAGCACCTCGTCGAGGGAGACCTCCCCGTGGGCGTGCGACGCCGCGTGAGCCGCCGCCGATGCCTCCAGCAGGTGCAGCACCGCCTGTCGAGCCTCCAGCGGGGAGAGGTACCCCCCCTTCGCACGCAGGTGCCGGCCCAGGGTGCTCAGCCCGGTCGCATCACCCGTGTAGGGGGTCGCGATCCAGGGCCGCCCCACGTGGTCCAGCCCGAAGTCCTCGATCGCTAGCACGTGCGGATGCCGAAGCCCCTGCGCCACCGCCGCCAGGGCCAGGAACTTCCGCTGCTCGAAGCGATCCCGCCCGGCGATCCGGTGCAGCACGTGGCTGCTGTTGTCCAACTCGTGCAGGGCCAACTGCCGGTCGCCCAGCGGCCCCGCCCCCAGCGGGCGTGTCGCCACGTACGGGCCAAGCCTCGTGTCAGCGGAATGGGGGCAGTCCAACGTCTGGGCCATGGGCGGGTGCTTCACGTGCGTCTGACCATGATATCGGCGTTCCCCTCCGCCGGCCGACACCCCTCCCCATGGTGCCCAATCACCCAGTTTTGTTCGGCTTACGATCGGTTGTTCGAACCACCCGGCACCGCGCCCACTCCCTCCGCGCGCCACGCCGCGCCGCAATCCGGGCACGCCCTGCAACCATCCGACGCCACCGCGACGCCGCCCAGATCCTGCCCGCACGAGGCGCACACCCCCGCCGCCCGGAACACCGGCACCAACTTCAAGGGCGGGCCGAACCGGTTCGACCAATACACCGCCAACCCGATCAGGCACGCCACAGCCGCCATCACCCCCGCCAGCCACAGCAACTCAGGCGTTACCCCCCGCGCCGGCGGCCCCGCAATGCTGAACCCCGATCCCACCCATAGCGCCCCACCCACCAGCGAGCACGGCAGCGTCGAGACCACCGCCAGCAACGCCCGCGGCACCCACCCCACCGCCCTCAACCGGCTGACCAGCGCCCGCCGGCGCGCCCGCCCCCACTCCTCCCGCCTCGCTGGCGGCAGCAACTTCAGGTACGAGTCCATCACCGGCACGAACCGCCCGCGATCATCCGGGGCCAGCATGTCCCGCGGGCTGGGGATGTTGAACACGCTGCGCTTAAGCCAGCCGGGCTGATACGTCACGCCCGCGTTCGCGCCCTCCCAGTGCGGGCGCGTGATCCGCTCGGCGCGCCACGCCGCGCCGCACTCCGGGCACACCAGGCACCCGTCCGCCTCGGTCGCCAGGTCCTGGAGCGAGTACGCGCACGCCCCGCACACGCCCTCCGCGACGGCCGTCCGTGCCAGGTTCCCCGCCGCCGCCCGCCTCGCCCAGATCCGAAACCCCACCACCGACGCCACCACCACGATCCAGAAGATCGGCACGGACCGGAACGACGGCGCCAGCGTCACCACCACCGCCCACGCCGCCCACACCACCACGACGAGGGTGACTATCACCACCGCCCGCAGCGGCGTGCTCCGCCGAGACTCCGCACGCACCGCGTCCCGCAGCCGCCGCGCCAGCGCCGCCCGCCTCTGGTTCGGATCGCGCTCCACCCGTTTCAGGTCCGCGAAACTCAGGATCGCCACGGGCTGCCCGCGATCGTCGGTCGCGCCGGTTCCCCGCTTCCGCGGTGCCTCTGACCCGGCCAGCCCCGCCGACGTTTCGTCCGCGCGCGTGTTCATCGCCCCAGCCTATCGCAAGCACGATCGGCCCGGCGTTCACCCTCTCGTCCGCATCTGGTTCGCACGGGCCTTGCCGCGAGGGCGCGGCTCAGTGCCCGTTCTGCGAGGGGTCGGCGCGGATGATCCGCTCCGCCGCCGCCCGGACCGCCGGCAGCCCGCGCGTCGCCAACTGATCCCGCAGTTTCCGCAGGGCCGTCGAGACCGACGCGTCGATCAACTGGTCCCCGATCTGGAGGCGGACGCCCCCGATCATCGAGCCGTCGGTGTACGGATGGATCACCGGCTCGCGCCCCAGCACCCCGCGCAACTTGTCCGACAGTGCCCGCGCCTCCTCGGGCGACAGCGGCGTGGCGCTGTACACGTCCACCTCAATCCGCCCGAACGCGTTCTGCACCAGCCGGTCGTACGCCGCGACCACGCCCGTGATGATCGCCAGGCGCCCCTTCTGGTTCAGCAACCTCAGGAAGTTCAGCGTCAGGGGCGAGGCCCGGCCTTCGAGGATCCGCACCAGCGCCGCGTCGCGGTCCTTGCCGCTGACGATCCGGCTCGCCAGGAACTCGCCGAACTTCGCGTCCGCGCGCGCCAGTTCGAGGATGTCCTCCAGTTCCGCCAGCGTCGACTCGATCCGCGCCTGCCCACCACCGCCGCCACCACCCGCGTCCGCGCCTTGGTCGCTGGCGAGGTCGAACAGGCTCTGGGCGTACACCTGGGCGACGGCATCGGGTTGGGTTTCAATGAGGGGCATCGTGTCGTCCTGCTTCCGGTCGTGAGTCGCTCGTGTCCGTAACCGCCGCCTTGCCGTGTCCCCGCCCGCCGCACGCCCGTGCGCCGGGCGGGTGGGGGGGGCGGTTCAGCCCCGCGCCCCGGCGGTCTTGAGTTCCGCCAGCGCGTCCTCGACGAGCCGGCTCTGATCGTTGCGGTTGATCTCGCGCTGCAGGATCTTCCCCGCCACCGACGTCGCCAGGTTCGCCGACTCGACGTAGATCTCCGCCAGCGCGACGCGCTTGGCCGCCTCGATATCGGCGAGGGCCTTGCCCCGCATCGCGGCGACCTCGGCCTCGGCCTTGGCCTTCAGTTCAACCGACAGGCCCGCCGCCGCGGTCCGCGCCTTGTCGATCTCCTTCTGCGCCTGCTCGCGGGCGTCGGCGAGGCTCCGCTCGTACTGCTCCAGCGCGCTCTTGGCCTGCGCCCTCGCCGCCTCGGCGGCCTCGATCTCGCTCTTGATCTTGTTGGCCCGGTCGTCGAGGCCCGACGCGATCGCCGGCCACACCTTCGCCGCCAGGATCGCAAACACCACCCCCAGCACCACCAGCGCCGTCACGCCCGTGGCGATCCCCTCCTTGGTGGAGGCGATGGCGTCGTGCTGGGCCGTGTCGCCCGCCAGGGCCAGGGCCGGCGCTGCCAGCGCCGCGAGAACGAACGGAACCGTGAATCGGCGGAACATCGGAATCCTCCAGTAGACCAGTTCGACCCGAAAGCCGGCCGGGGCGCCTTCGCGCCCGGACCGGGTTGAATCTCAACTCACCTGGCGCCGAAGCCGGCGAAGACGGCGAACAGGGTCGCACCTTCGATGAGCGCCGCCGCGAGGATCATGTTGATCTGGATCTTGCCCGCGGCCTCGGGCTGCCGGGCGATCGACTCGACGGCGCCCTTGCCCACCAGGCCGATGCCCAGCCCGCCGCCGATCAGCGCCAGCCCGCCGCCGATCACCGCCAGGCCCTTGCCAACGGTGACGCCGGCTTCCTGAGCCAGGGCCAAAGTCGGGGCCGCGGCCATCGCGGCGGCGGCCAGGAAGAAGAACTTGCTTGCGATCTTGGTCATTGCGAACCCTTTCAACTGTGCCCGAGTGTTCGACAGGCCCCGCGGACTCTCCGGGGGGCGGAAGGTCGGTCCGTCATTCACGCGTGGGCGTGCTCGTGACCGTGGGCATGGCCGTGCTCGTGCTCATGGCCGTGCTCGTCGTGGTGATCCATCAGCGAGATGAAGATCGTCGTCAGGAACATGAAGACAAACGCCTGCAGGAAGGCGACGAAGAGTTCCAGGAACGTCAGCGCGATCATCCCGCTCACCGATACGAGGGTGATCGCGCCGTTGGCGCCGAAGCCCCCGCCGTCGAGGGCCGACGCGATGGCCTTGGCGGCGAACGCCAGGAGCGTCGCCAGCAGCACGTGGCCCGCGGTCATGTTGGCGAACAGACGCAGCGCCAGCGCGAAGGGCTTGATGAGGAACTGCCCCGCCGCCTCGATCAGGAGCAGCAGGAGCGCGATGGGCAGCATGTAGATGGGCAGCCCGCCCATCATGTGGGAGACGAACCCGCCCGGGCCGAGCCGCACGATCGCCGCGACGTTGAACACCACCGCCGCGATGATCGCCAGCACCCCGGTCACCCAGATGTTCTGCGTTGCGGTGCCGCCGACCCAGGGCGTGTGGATGCCGACCAGGTGCATCGCGTCGCTGATCGGGATCAGCCCCAGGATGTTGTTGGTCAGGATGAAGAAGAAGATCGTCCACAGGAACGGCATCAACTTGTCCGTCCGGTCGTGCAGCAGCGGGCGAGCGACCTCCTCCCGCAGGTAGACGCAGATCACCTCGAGGAAGTGGGCGAACTTGTTCCGCGTCACGTACGCCTCGGCCCCCTGCTCCTTCGGGCCCGTGCGGATCTTCGACGCCGCCCACAGCCCCACCAGCACCATGATGATGCCCGACAGCACCAGCGTGCCCTGGTTGCGCGACCAGATCCAGTAGCCGCTCTCGCTCTTGATCGCGTACGCGTTGACGACGTGGGCGAGCGGGTTGTCACCCGCGGCGAGCACGCTGGAAAGAAGGGTCTGCATGGGTGTGAGTCAGGTGTGCTGGGGGGGGGGAGGGGGGCTGCCGCCGGACATCGCGGGTTGCTGGCCCGTGCCCACCCGGAGTTCGGCCTTGCGTCGCTCGATGGCCGACAGGATCGAGACCGCCACGATCACCTCCACCGCGAGCACGAGCATCGCGCCGGAAGAGATCGAGAGCATCGCGGGCCTGCTGGCCACCGCGGGGTCATTCTGCGTGAACATGAAGGCCAGGGCCACCGCGGCCAGGCTCCGGGCCGTGCCCGAGACCAGCACGGCCACGCCCCAATACTCGGCATTGATGACCATGACCGCGGGGGCGAATGTCGCGACCGAGCCGACGGCCATGGCCGTGAGGGCCGCGCGAAGCGTGGGGCCGTCGCCCCCCATCCATACACAAACCGCCCACACCAAACCCAGAGCCACGATCGTGGCGCCGGCCATCATCAGGCCGTAGCGGGCTCGCGGGATGGACAGGTCGATCACGGGCTGCAAGGGGGCTCCCTGGTGCCAGTCCAAAAGAGGGCCCAAGGATAGTCGCCCGCGTGCCGGAAGGCGACTGGTCGGGTACGCCGCCCTCGCCCGCGATACGCTTCCTGCATGCCCGCCGCCCCCCAGGCCACACCCCCCGATCCCGAGCCGGACGACCCCCGGCTACGGATCCCCGAGGTGCTCCGCCAGCCGACCGCGGTGCGGCCCGGACCGGGGGCCAAGTCGCGGGGCGAGTCTCGGGCGAGCGATTCGGGCCTCATGAGCATGGCCCGGGCCTGGGCGCTGGCCTTCGACTTCATCTTCACCATCATCGGGGGCGGGCTGCTGGGGTGGCTCTTCGACTGGTGGCGCGGCACCGCGCCCACCGGCGCGATCATCGGCTTCGCCATCGGCTTCGCCACCGCGTTCTACCGCATCGTCCGGCATACCCAGAAGCAGGAACGCGCCGAGGCGGAGGCCAAACGCCGCGCGGGCCCGCGCTGAGCACGCGCCGGGGGTGTCAAGGCGCGGCGCGCGAGATTGCGCGCAGCGTGGACGTCAGGCTCCTTCCACGCGGTCAAAAAAAACAGGCCCTCAGATGCCCCAGGATCCATCCCGAAGGGTCGGGTGGGGGGGTCGGAGGGTACAGGGGGGGGCCGCGCCAGAGGGCCCTTCACGGGCCGCTGCGCGCGCAATCTGTCCGAGAAATCGAGGGGTTCCAATCGCTCGGACTCAGGATCCCGGGAGGTTCTTCTCGACCCAGTCGTCCTGCTTCATGACCTGGGCGCGCATGCGCCGGTCGCGGGCCTCGCTGGCGCGCTGGGAGAGACGGAAGACCGCCAGCGCCGCGGCGCGGGCAGCGCCGGCGAGTTCGGACGGTCCGCCCGCCGCGGCGGCGCGGAGGATCGGGACGGCGCGGGGCATGTGCAGTTTGACGAGTTCGTCGTCGAGGCTCATGAACATCTGGGCGGAGCCTGGGTCGCCCTGGCGGCCGGCGCGCCCGATGAACTGGCGGTCCACCCGCTTGGCCCCGTGCATCTCGGTGAGGACGACGTGGAGCCCCCCGGCGTTGCGGGCGTGGAGGTCGAGTTTGATGTCGGTCCCGCGGCCGGCCATGTTGGTGGCGACGACGATCGACCCCTGCTCGCCCGCGCGGGAGATGATCGCGGCCTCCTCCTTGTCGAAGTTCGCGTTGAGCACGTGGTGGGCCAGGCCCCGCGCCTCCAGCCGGCGCGACAGGTCCTCGCTCGCGGCGATCGACCGCGTGCCCACCAGGCAGGGCCGCCCCTGGGCGTGGACGGTCATGATGCTCTCGACGACGGCGTTCCATCGCGACTCGCTGTCACGAAAGATCCTCGCGGGCCATTGCTCGCGGACCACCGGGCGGTTGGTAGGGATGACCATGACGCGGCGGCGGTAGACCGCCTCGATCTCGGCGGTGGCGTCGGCGGCGGTGCCGGTCATGCCGCAGAGCACGCCGTAGGACCGGAAGAACCGCTGGAAACTCATGCGGGCGAGGGTCTCGCGGTCGGCGGAGATGTCCAGCCCCTCCTTGGCCTCGACGGACTGGTGGAGCCCGTGCTCCCAGGTGCGGTCGAGGAGGAAGCGCCCGGTGTACTCGTCGACGATCATGATGCGCCCGTCGACGATCTGGTACTGCCGCCCGTTCTGGTAGCACATGCGGGCGACCAGCGCGAGGCGGACGAGTTCCTCGCCGCGGCGGCGGGCGCGCCAGATGGCCTCGGGAAGTTCGTCGGTGAGGGCGTGCACCTTCTGGCGACCGGCGCGGGTCAGTTCGACCTTGCGGTGAAGGAAGTCGACGGTGAAGTCCTCGCGCATGTCGAGGCGCCTCGCGGCGGCGGCGGCCTGGCGGTAGACCTCGGCCATCGCGTCGGTCCCGCGCGAGCGGGCGATGATGAGCGGGACAACGCCCTCGTCGATGAGCACGGCGTCGGCCTCGTCGACCATCGCGGCGCGGAGCCCCGGGACCATCGGCCCTTCGCCTCCCCCCCCCCCACCGCCGCCCCCGGGGCTGGGGGAGAGCATGGCGCGGCCGGCCCAGGGTGAGGCGATCTGTCCGAGGCGGATGTGGTCGCGGAGGTAGTCGGCGGTGATCTGCTTGGGGGTGCCGTAGACGACGGCGCGGGCGTAGATGCCGGCGCGCTCGGGGGGCTCCTGCTCCTGCTGGATGAAGCCACAGGAGAGCCCGCAGCGGCGGTAGATGCCTGCGCGGCTCTCGGCGTCGCGGCGGGCGAGGTAGTCGTTGACGGTGAAGACGTGCAGGTGCTTGTGCTGCCAGGCGAGGAGGGGCGTGGCGACCGAGCCGGTGAGGGTCTTGCCCTCGCCGGTGAGCATCTGGACGATGCGTCCGTGGTAGAGGGCCAGCGCGCCCATGAGTTGGACGATATAGGCGGATTCGCCGGTCTCGCGGCGTGCGGCCTCGCGGACGGCGGCCAGGCCGCGGCGCACGGTCTCGTCGTCCTGGCGGCCGCGGACGAAGACGCCGCGGAGGTCGGCGAGGACCTCGCCCAGAGCGGCGTCGGAGTGGTTCTTCATCGCGGGTTCGAGGCGGTCGACGATCTCGGCCTGGCGACGGAGCCAGGCGAGGTTGATCCGCGCGGCGCGGATGGCGACGCCCGCGCGGGCGACGGCCTGATCGATGCCCGTGAGGTGCACGGGCCGTCGGCGGCGGGAGCCGACGGAGTCGAAGAGCACCTGGTAGCGGGTGAGTGCCTGGGACATGTCGAGGGGAGAAGGGGCTGGTCGGCGGCGACGTGCTAAAGGTTGACGCGGCCCTGGATGAGTTTCTGGAGGCGGTCAACGACCTGGGCGAGGATGGGCTTGCTGGGGAGGGTGAACCTGAGCCAGACGCGTTCGCCCGGGAGGCCGATGGGCTCTGTGGGTGCGTCGGGGTTGGGCTCTGGCTCGACGTAGACGGTGAAGATGCCGCGGCGTGCGATGCGCCCGTCGCGGTCTTCGGGATCGATCTCGATATCGCCTCCGCCGCGCGGCCCGAGGGCGGGGTGAGGAAGGTTGAGTTGGGCGGCCTGAGGGGACCAGACCCTGCCGCCGGCGACGATGGTGGGGATGCGCGAGGCGAAGCGCATGGCGACGGCGTAGTCGTCGCGGCGGAGTTCGTTGAACCACGCGCCCTCGCCCTGGCGGAGGGTGGCGGCGACGCGGAGGCGGGAGAGGTCGACAACCTGGCAAAGGGGCTCGCCTCGGCGGACGAAGGCGCCGACGGCGAGTTGGGGATCGCCGGCGACGATGGTGCCATCGTGGGGCGCGCGGAGGGTGAGGGCGGCGATTCGGCGTTCGATCTCTGCGCGCTGGTCGGCGAGGACGGCGATCTGGCGGGTGAGGAGATCGACGGTGCCGGCCTCGTTGCCGGCGCGGGCCTCGTCGCGGCGGACGCGGGCGTCCTGCTCCTGGGCGATGAGGGTGGCGCGGGCGCGGTGGAGGTCGGGGTTGACGAGGCGCGCGAGGACCTGGTCCTTGACGACGCGGTCGCCGGGTCGGACGAGGGCGGTCTCGACGAAGCCGTCGGTGGCGAAGAAGACGCCGGTGTGGGCGGCGCTCTCGACGACGCCGCCGCCGCGGCGCCAGTCGGGCAGGGGCACGGCACCGATGAGGAGGAGCACGGCGGCGATGCAGGCGAGGGTGACGGCGATGGTGCGCGGGCGGTGCTCGGCCAGCGACGACGAGGTGGCGAGCCAGTGGGCGAGTTTGCCCATGGGCAGGAGGAACCACGCGGCGGCGGACCAGCAGGCCAGGAGCACGCCGATGATGAAGAACTGGCCCAGGATGTAGAGGGTGATGGTGAAGAAGAGGACGACGCGGTAGACGGCGGAGAGTGCGCCGTACACGACGAGGATGACCTGCTCGGAGGGGAGGGTGGAGGGCGGGCGGAGGTTCTTGAGGCGGAGCACGTGCTTCTGGAAGAGGTGGTTGAGCATCTGCGTCGAGCGCTGCATGAGGTTGGGCGTCTCGAGGATGTCGGCGAGCATGAAGTACCCGTCGAATCGCATGAGGGGGTTGGCGTTGAAGAGGAGGGTGGCGATGCTGGAGCCGATCATGGCGTAGTAGGCGAGGCGGTGGGCGAGGGTGCCGTCGGCGGCGTTGAGCCAGACGTGGGCGGCGATGGCCGCGAGGGCGAGTTCGAAGAGCATGCCGCCCGCGCCGACGGCGCAGCGCTGCCACTTGCTGGGGAAGGCCCAACTGGCGGAGGCGTCGACGTAAGGGGAGGGGAGGAGGACCAGGAGCATGACGCCGAACTCGGGGACCTGTCCACCGAAGCGTTTGCAGATGATGCCGTGGCCGAGTTCGTGGAAGAGTTTGGTGGCGACGAAGACGGCGAGGAGCCATCCCCAGTCGGCGGGGTTCATGTCGAGGAGGTACTGATCGAGCCCGGTGGCGAGGCGCGGCAGGTGGGGGAGCAGCAGCGCGATGGTCCACCCGACGAAGAGGCACCAGGCCAGGAGGCCCCAGCGGTTGATGAGCGGGCGGAAGAAGGGCTCGAGGGCGTTGAGGATGCGGTTGGGGTTGAAGAGTTTGAAGCGGAAGTACATCAGGCCGATGGCCTGCTGCTTGAGTCGGCGGGCGGTGCGTTCGCGGCCGCGGCGGAGGAGTTGCTCGGTCTCGGGGGACTGGTCGATGGCGAGAAGGTTGGTGTTGTAGAGTTGGCTGAGGAGTTCGATGATCTCGTTCTGTGTGGGCGCGCCGTCGCCGAACTTGGAGAGGCTGATCTGCCAGGCTTCCTCCACGGTGCGTGCGCCGTCGAGCGTTGAGACGAGGTCATAGGCGACGGGGGAGAGGCGATAGAACTGGTTGCTGGAGGGGTCGTGGACGACGTGCCAGCGGCGGCCGCGGTAGTGCTGGCGCGTGACCTCGACGTGCGGGCGGAGTCGCGGGCGGAGGTGCTGCACGCGGTGCCAGAATGGCGAGAACGTCGGGCGTTCCATGCGGGGCTCGGGGGCGGAAGAGGGGCGTGGGCGGGGTCGGAGGAGCGGGGAACGCGATCGCGGCTACCAGAGCCAGAGGCGGACGGCGTCGAGGATCCGGCGGGTGCCGATGTAGAGCAGCGAGCGATTCCCCGCGTCGAGGCGGGCGATGCCCTCCATGCCCGGGCGCATCCACGACGGCGGCGGCGAGGCGAGGGCGGCGCGCACCTCGAAGAGGTTCTTGCCCTCCTCGGCCTGGGCGAGGGGGACGATCGACTCGACCTTCAGGTCGAAGAGGTCGCCCGGGTGCGAGCGGGTGGAGAGCCGACCGGCGGAGCCCGGGGCGATCAAGGCGACGTCGCGCTCATCGACGCGGGCGACGACCAAGAGGTCGCCCAGGGGGGCGATCTCGAAGAGTTTGTCGCCGGTCTTGACGCTGCTGCCGACGCGGTCTCTGAGGCGGCCGGCGATGATCTGCCCGTCGATGGGCGCGACGACGCGAGAGCGGAGGATGCGGGAGCGGATGCCTTCGAGGGCGGCGCGGGCGATGGCGATCTCGCTGTCGGCCTTGAGGGCCTCGTGAGGCTTGTTCTCGGCCCGGGCCGCGGAGAGGCTCTTCTGGGCCTTGGCGATCTTCTGCTCCTCCTCCTGGGCGGCGAGTTCGAGTTCGGCGGTGTCCATCTGGACGAGCAGGTCGCCGGCCCTGACCATCGCGCCGGCCTCGATGGCGTCGGGCACCTCGCGGATGAGCCCGTCGAAGGGGACGCTGATGACCTGCTTGGTGCGGGGCTGGAGGGTCGCGTCGGAACCCACCCGGTAGGTCGTGGTGAAGAATGTGACGAAGAGGAAGGCGGCCAGCACGGCGACGCCGACCATCTTCCAGACCGTGTGCTTGGCGCCCAGGGCCCAGGCGCCGGCGCGCTTCAGGTCGTCGCCGGCGCGGAGCGCGGCGTTTCGGTCGGCCGTCCGGCGGAGCGCGACCACGGGGGCGAGCAGGTCCATCGCGGCCTGGAGGAGTTCGACGGCGCCGAGGTCGATCGGCGCGTCGCCCGTGAACTCCAGCGTGACGACGCCCTGGACGCGCTCGGCATCGCGAAGCGGGACGGAGCAGATCCGTGCCGCCGACGCGCCCGAGGCCAGGTCCCGATGCGCGTGTGTGATGGCCTGCGCCAGGAGGGCGTCGGCCTGCTCCGGGGGCGCGGGGAAGACGACGGGCTGCTCCTGATCGAGGCACTCGTCCATGGCCGCCTCGAGCCGCTTGACCATCTCCATCCGGCGGTCGAAGTGCTCGGTGTCGCTCATGGCGACGACGTGCACCGCGTCGGTCTTCACCCAGCCCAGGGCGGCGCGATCGGCCTTGAACTGCTTGGCCAGGTCGTTGACGAGTTGGAGCGACGCGCCCTTGAAGTTCGGCGCGGTGTTCAGCGAGCCGATCAGGCGGGTCGCCAGGTCGAGGGCGAACCCGGCGGTCTGCGTGCGGCGGAGTTGCTGGCGCGCGGCGTGGCCGCTCACGTATCCCGCGAGCACCTCGGCCATGGCCAGGGTGCTCTGGACCGCCTGCTTGCTGCGCGGCTCGATGAGCATGGTGATGGCGGCGGCGGGCTTGCCCTCGTGCCCGACGAGGGGGATGGCGAGGATGCCGCCCTCGCCGGGGTCCACGCCGTAGAGCGCGGACTTCTTCTTCTCGATGGCGAACGCGCGGGACTGGCCGGATTCGATGGTGGCGGCGGCGGCGGAACGGGCGTCGGGCGCGAACTCGATGGGGGTGTTGTCGGCCGGGGGGACCGCGCGCTCCTCGCCGCCCGGTCCCGGGGCGGGCCAGACGGCAACGGCGTGCACGTCCGGGGAGGAACCATCGCCCCCAGGAAGGAATACGACGCCCTGGCGCGCAGCGCTCACGCGGCAGACGATCCGCAGGAGGCGCTCGAGGTACGTCTTGTCGTCGGGGCAGGGGGCGTTGAGTTCCGCGACGACGCGCTGCCAGCCCGTGGCCTTGAGGCTTGAGAGGTCGATCACTGGCCGGCTCCGGAGGCGAGGGCGGGCGCGGGCGCTGGGGGGGGGGCGTCGGAGGAGGCCGGCGCTGCGGCGGAGGGGGCGAGTTTGGGCGCGCCCCACATCGGGCCGGGGTCGTCGAATCGCACGCGGGCGCGGGTGCCGGCGGGCCACAGGTCGGGATTGGCGATCTCGACGCGCACCCGGCGGGTGCCGCTGGCGGAATCGGCCACGGCGGACAGGTACAGGACCTTGCCGGCGAGGACGACCGGCTCGCCCGGAAGATCAAGGAGGGCCCACGCGGGGTGCCCGGGCTTGAGCCCCCGCAGAATGGTGTCGCCCGTGCGAACGGGGACATCGATCCAGAGGGGATTGACGCTCACGATGCGGATGATGGGGTTCTGCTCAGTGACGGTCTGCCCCACCTCGGCGGCGAGGGTGTCCACGATGCCGTCGAACGGGGCCTCGACGCGGTACCGCTCGGCCTGCCGGCGGAGTTGCTCGAAGCGGAGGACCTCGAGTTCGAGGCGCTTCTGGGCGGCCTCGACGGCGATGGCGGCGCCGTCGCGCTGCACGCGGCGCTCGTCGAACTCGGCGCTGGTGCCGGCGTCGCGGGCCATCACCTTTTCGACGGCGGCGAAGCGGCTCTGCGCCAGTTCGAGGTTCACGCGGGCGGTCTTGACCTCCGTGTCGTTCTCGGCGGCGGACTTCTGCACCGCGAGGCTGGCGAGGATCTCGTTGTCCCGCCCGCGGATCATGAGTTGGCCGGTCTTGACGCGGTCGCCGGGACGGACGAGGAGTTCGGCCACCTCGATGGACAGAGTGAAGCCCATGGCCGAGTCGCGGCTGGGGCGGGTGATCCACTCGTCGCCCCCGAACTGGCTGCCGCGCGACTCCCAGGGGTCGGCTGGCTTGTCGGCCTGGGTGGGAGGGGGCGCGGACGGGGCCTGAGGAGCCTGGTTGGGGGCACCGACGATCGGGACCATGGCCGCCGCGAGGGCGAGGCCGAGCAAGTGTGGACTCATGGTGAAACCTCGCGAGAGGGCGAGTGTCGCCCCGTAGGCCGGCGCGGGTGCCGGCCTGACTACCGCCCCTGTGTATCGGACTGTGAAGGGTACGTCCGGTAGCCCGCCCCGAACACCCCGCAACCGGCCGAGCGCGGGCCGGCGCTGGCAGGCATTGCGCGTCCGCCGGAGCGAGGCCCGAGAACCCCGGTCGATTCGGGGTTTGGGACGGCGCGGTTGCACAAGTCGAATGGCGTAAGGATCGCGTCAGGGTCCGGGGGCCGCGATCGGTGGCGCGGCGGCGGGATCCGCAGGGGCGGACTCCGGTGCCAGATCCAACGGGGGGAGGCCAAAGGTCGCTCGGAGCGTGTTCTGCTCGGCAAGGCGCTCGGCGAAACGCGGGAAGGGGATCATCTCGGTGGAGCCATCGGCTTTGGCGACAATCAAGCCCGGCAGGGCGAGGAGGTTGGCGACGATCGGCCCCCCACCCCCACCCCCACCCCCACCGCCGCCGCCGCCGCCGCCCGTGCCGGTTACGCGAACGGCCGGCGTGCCCTGGGGCGTGCGGGTGGTGAAGACGACTGGCCCCGCGCCGGGGAGGGCCTGGCTGACGGGATCGCAGAGCACGATCCAGAGGCCCGGGTCACGGGCGACGCCCTGGTTCAGGATCCCGGCGGTGGCGATGAAGACGAAGTCACCCAGGCGGTGGTGTGTGGCGTTCGGGGGGAGGTCGGCGCGGATCGCGGCACGGAGTTGCTCGCGGGAGGATTCGGGCTCGTCGCGGATGGCTGAGAGCGGGGTGTTGGCGACGGTGGGCTCGAGCGGGGTGTTCGAGCCGGTCTGGGTGAGGTCGGCTGGGTAGACGGCGCGGTCGAGGACGAGTTCGGCGGCGTGGAGAGGCGGGCGGCCCGCAACGGAGGCGGCGATGATCGCCGCGGCGAGGGTTGAGGTCTGCTGGGTGGCGCGATTCGTGCCAGCGGCCTGCATTTGGGTCTGGGCCTGCTGGATGGCGTTGAACATCGCCGGGACGGCCCAGAAGAAGATGGCGGAGAACGAGATTGCGGCGACGGCGACGGGCAGGACTGCCGCGGCGAGGATGCCCTTGAGGGGCGAGACGAGGTGCGTGCGGGCCATACACAGGCCGGCGGAGATGACCCACCAGATCCACGTGATGGCGATGAAGTAGGACCCGAAGCACGGCACGCCGAGCAGGATGTTCGCGCCGGAGGTGAGGCAGATGACGCGAAACGTGTCGCGGAGCGAGGCGGCACGCCCTCCGACGGCGAGCAGCAGCAGGTGCGCGACGACGGCCCAGATGGCGAGGCTGAGGAGGAGGACGACGACCGTGCACAGGATGGCGAGGGCGATGGCGAGGAGGAAGCCCAGGAAGCCGGCCATGGCGGAGCGCATGCCGCCCGCGCCGAAGCCGGCGAGGGCGATGGCGGCGAGGGCAATGGGGATGACGATGAAGGCGAGGCCGCTGAGGAGGCTGAAGATGAGGTTGAGGATGAGCGCGAAGCCGATGCCGAGGAATGGGGAGCGTTCGCGTCTGAGGGCGTCACCGAGGCGGTGGGGCTTGAAGGCGCCCATGACGGTGGTTCGCCAGAGGCCCTTCCACCAGCCAACGGCGCGGCGGTTGAACCAGGGGACGGTGTCGGCGTCGGTGGCGTTCTCGGCCTCGAAGCCCTTGGCGGGCAGGAGGACCATCTGGTCGAGGTCGATGTGCTGGCTGCACTTGACGCAGGCGAAGGCGCGGGGGATGAGGTGGCCGCGGTCGTCGGTGCCGTAGTAGGTCTGCCAGCAGTGCGGGCAGCAGAACTTGACGGACTCAGGTCGGAAGTCGAAGTCGGAGGGTTTGAAGGGCGCGCCGCACTCCGGGCAGGCGCGTGCCGCGAGTTTCCAGAGCGGGTATTGGCAGGACTTGCAGTGCATGAGTGGCGCGAGAGAGGAGTGTCGAGGGGTGGGATGGGCGGACGGTCGGGCTACTTCCAGGTCGCGCACTCGGCGCGGATGACGGGACGCCAGAGCCAGATGAGGACGAATGCGGGCAGGGCCCAGAGCCACGCGAGGCTGATGACGATGGTGACGCCGATCAGGATGGCCTGGGGCGGCCCGACGATGGCCGCGGCGCCGCCGCCCGCCTGCGTTTGGGCGGCGTTCATGGCCTCGTTCTGGAGCATCACCTGAATGATGGTGGCGGGCATGGCGTGGACGGCCTTCGCCAGGCCCCAGGCGAGGAGCACTCTTCGGCTCCAGCGTGCACGGTTCAGAAGGCCGATCGAGCCCGCGCAGAGGAGGCAACCCAAGAGGGTGCTGGCGGCGTAGACGGCGATGGTCGGGCCGTTGTAGCGAGCGGCGGCGGCAAAGGACGCGTGGAGTTCGGGAGGGAGGTTGGCACGGAACCAATCGGTGATCCACGGGCTGAGCATGCCGTAGACGCCGATGAGAACGCCCCCGATGCCGAAGATGAGGCCGACGATGCCGAGGACGACGGGCCAACTGGTGGCGGCGGGCGCGAAGCGGCCCGAGGGCTCGGTGGGCGGGTGCGCGGGGCCGGGCGGGTGCGCCGGTTCTGAAGCAGGGGGCGCGGCAGCGGGATTGGAGGGATCGAGGCTCATGGACTGTTCGGTTCGGGGACAGGGGACTTGGGATCGGGCGTCACACGGTGCCGTACATGCGGTCGCCGGCGTCGCCCAGGCCGGGCGCGATGAACCCCTGCGGCGTGAGGCCGCGGTCGAGGGCGGCGGTGTAGACGGGCACGGCGGGGTGGGCGCGGGCAAGGTTTCGGACGCCCTCTGGAGCGGCGACGAGGCAGATCATGCGGAGGTCGGCGGCGCCGGCCTGTCGGAGGATGTCGATGGCGGCGATGGCCGATCCGCCCGTGGCGAGCATGGGGTCGACGAGGATCACTGGCCCGGCGTCTAGGTGGTGCGGGAGTTTGCGGAGGTAGGTGACGGGGCGGAGGGTGTGCTCATCGCGGGCCATGCCGAGGTGCCCGACGCGGGCCTCGGGCATGACGTCGAGTATGCCCTCGGTCATGGCGAGGCCGCTGCGGAGGACGGGGACGAGGGTGACGGCACCCCTGAGGCGTCGTCCGGTGGTGACTTCAAGGGGCGTGGGGACCTCGACCTCTACGGTGGGAAATGTGCGTGTGACCTCGAAGACCATGAGGCCGGCGATCTGGGCGAGGAGGGCACGAAAGGGTCGGTGGCTGGTGGCGCGGTCACGAAGCCAGGTGAGTTTGTGCTGGATGAGCGGGTGGTCGAAAACGACCAGATTGGGATGGTCCGGGTGCGCCGAGGGCATTGATCGGGCGAGTGTACCAGCGCGGCAGCGGATCGTGACCCCGCGGGGGACGCGGCGCTGCTGGCCCCGCGCGCGCCGCGACGCCCGGTCTTTGAGGGACCGGGCGTGCGGAGGGGTTTGAGGGGGGGGAAGGAGTCGAGAAGTGATCAGCGGGCCGCGGTGAGGCGTTGGGCCTCGACGGCACGGACGAGTTCGTCGTCTGTCATCTCGGAGGGGCGGACGAAACCGACGATCTTTCGCTTGCAGACGGCGGTCTCGACGGGGCCGAGGCCGAGTTGATCGATGTCGGCGAAGATGACGCGGAGTTTCTCGAAGGTGGCGCGGGTCTGAGCCCCGGCGCCGTCCTGCTCGATGAACGCGGCGAAGGCCCGGGCGTCGAACTCGGCGGCTTGTCCCGCGTCGGTCTGGAGGAAGCGTTCGTAGGACGAGGCGATGGCCTCGCGGGCGGCGTCCTGGTCGGCCTTGAGTTCCTTGAAGTTGGCGAGGACCTTGCGGACGACGTCAGCCGCGAGGCGTGCGACGGCAACGCCGACGCCCTGGCGGCCCGTGCCGCCGGCGGAGAGCGAGGAGGTGGCCGGGACGGACTCGAAGCGGTCGTCGAAGAGCGCCCGGCCGACGAGGAACTCGACGAGTTCGGAGGCTTCGAGGTCGCGGGTGAGGATGGCGATCTCGAGGAGTTCCTGTCGCAGCGCGGAGCCGAGGGAGGTGGATTGATCGATGTCGGGGGGCGTGACGACGACGAAGGCCGCGAGGGTGGTGGAGATGCTGGTGTTGACGGGGCCCTCGCTGCGGAGGTCGAAGGGGAGGAAGAAGCCCGGCGCGGGGGCAGGGCCGCGGTCGAGGAACTGCCCGGCGACATCGCCGAAGGCCTGGACAGTGGCGTAGTTGGGGACGGTAACGCCGGCGCCATCGGATGTGGCGAAGGCGATGATGCGGTTGGAGCGGACGGTGTCGCCCGGGACCTGGGTGGGGGCGGAGATGTCGCCGTCGTGGACGAAGGGCTCGACGGAGAAGGTGATGGTGTCGCGGGCGACGAAGTCGACGCCGCGGTCATTGTTGATGACGGTGTTGGAGGGAGAGCCGTCGGTCTGGCCGAGGATGAAGCCGCCAGGGCGGCGGCGGATGGCGATCTCGTCGGCGGTGATGGAGATGGAGCGGAGGGCGGTGATGTCGCCGATGCGGGCGGAGTCGAGCGTGTTGCCGCCGGCGCCGGCGAGGGTGAGGGTGCCGAAGGCGAGGACGCGGTCGAGGTAGCCGAAGGTGATGGTGTCGGTGGCGCGGAGGATGAAGTTGGCGCCGTCGATGGTGGCGTTGGGGATGGAGTCTGGGACGCGGTTCTCGCTGGTGAGGCCCGGCGCGAAGACGATGGTGGAGACGGTGGGAGCGAGAGGCCGCAGGGTGGTGAGTTCGATGGAGCGGAGGGGCGTGGTGGCACCGATGGAGCCGCCGAAGCCGATGGGGGGCTGGTAGGCACGGAAGATGGCGATCTGGCCGTCGGCCGTGGGCAGGGTGTTGGGGGAGGCGGAGCCGGCTTCGAATCGCATGGTGCCGGTGGTGCGGACGCGGAGGCCCTGCTGGCCGGAGGCGGTGGCGTTGATGTTGCCGAGGAAGGTCATGGGCCCGTCACCGCCGTCGAAGGTGGAGAGGCCCATGTTGTCGCCACCGGCGCGGCTGAGGGTGACGTCGCCGTTGAAGAGTTGGCCCATGGTGGTCGAGACGTCGTTGCCGACGTTGGCGGCTCCGGCGACGTTGAGGCGGAAGAGGCGGTTGGTGCCGCCGACGGCGCCGGCGAAGGCGGCGTTCCCGTTGACCGTGACGGTCTGGGCGCCGGCGGCGGATGCGTCGAGAGTGGAGCCGAAGGAAGCGGTGCCTCCGGAAGCGGTGAAGGTAACGCTGGCACCCGGGGCGGAGGCGAGGGAGACAGCGCCGGAGAAGGTCTGGTTGCCGGTGCCGCCGCCGACGTTGGTGGTGCTGTAGGAGGTACCGGAGAGGGTCGATGCGCCGGAGACGGCGAGGCTGCGGAGGGCGGTCGTCGCGCCGACGTTGGCGAGGGCAGCGTCGCCGGTAATGGTGAGGCCCTGTTGGCCGGCGGCGGTGGCGTCGAGCGTGGAGGCGAAGGTGACGAGGCCGCCGGTGGAGACGAGGGTGGCGGCGGTGCCGTTGGCGCCGTTGAGGGTGGCGGCACCGGTATAGGTCTGGTTGCCGGAGGCACCGCCGGCGTCGGAGGTGGTGATGGTCACGGCGCCGATCCCGGAGGTGCCGGAGACGGTGAGTTCACCCAGGGCGGCGGCACCGCCGACGTTGCCGGCGAACGTGGCGTTGCCGGCGATGGCGACGGACTGCTCGCCGGCGGTGGTGCCGTCGAGGGTGTTGTTGAAGGCGACGGTGCCGCCTGTGGCGGTGAAGGTGGTGGTGGAGTCGTCGGGGGTGCCGAGGACGACGGGGCCGCCGAAGGTCTGGTTGCCGGTGCCGCCGGCGATGTTGGTGGTGGTGATGCTGGTGGTGTTGATGGAGGCGGTGCCGGAGACATCGAGGGAGGCGAGGGCGTTGATGCCGCCGACGATCCCGCCGAAGGTGGCGTTGCCGGTGATGACGACGGACTCAAAGCCCGCGCCGGAGCCGTCGAGGGTGGAGCCGAAGACGACGGAGCCGCCGGTGGTGTTGAAGGTGAAGGTGGAGCCCATGCCGGAGGTGAAGGTGACGGCGCCGGTGTAGGTCTGATCGCCGGAGCCGCCGCCGGCGTTGGTGGTGACGACGGAGGAACCGTTGATGGTGGTGGAGCCGCCGACGGAGATTGCGGCGAGGGCGGTGGTGGCACCGATGGCCCCGCCGAAGGAGGCGTTGCCGGTGATGATGATGGATTGCTCGCCGGCGGACTGACCGTCGAGAGCGCCGGCGAAGGAGACGGTGCCACCGGAAGAGTCGAAGGTGATTGTGGAGTCATCGCCGGTGCCGAACGTGATGGCACCGTTGAAGGTCTGGTCACCGGTGCCGCCGCCGGCGTCGGTGGTGCGGATGGAGGTGGTGTTGATGGACGCACCGCCGGTGACGGAGAGGGAAGCGAGGGCGTTGACGGCGCCGACGGTGCCGTTGAAGAGGGTCTGGCCGCCGCTCGTGGCGTTGACGGCGAGGGACTGGCCGTTGTCGGCCTGGGCCTCGACGTTGCCGAGGGTGATGGTGCCGCCGTCGGCGTTGAGGGTGGTGGTGGAGCCCGGCGCGCCGGTGAGGGTGACCGAGCCGTAGGACTGGTCGCCCGAGCCGCCGCCGGCGTTGGTGGTGTCGATGTTGCCGTTGCCGAGCGTGGTGTTGCCGGTGACGGCGAGCGAGGCGAGGGCGACGGTGGTCGAGCCGGCGATGGAGGCATCGCCATTGACGACGACGGCCTGTTCGCCGGCGGAGGTGCCGGAGAGCCCGCCGTTGAAGTTCACGCTGCCGCCGGTGGCGTTGAAGGTGGCGGTGGAGTCGTCCCCGGTGTTGAGGACGAAGTTCCCGCCGTAGGTCTGGGAGCCGGAGGCCCCGCCTGCGTCGGTGGTGGAGATGGACGCGCCCTGGAAGTCCACCGAGCCGGTAACGGTGAGGTCGCCCAGCGCGTTGGTCGCGCCGACGTCGCCGCCGAAGGACGCGTTGCCATTGATGAGGATGGACTGCTCACCCGCGGTGGTGGCGTCGACGGCGGCGCCGAAGGCGACGGTGCCCGTGCCGGCGGAGAAGGTGATGGTGGAGTCGTTGCCGGTGCCGAAGGTGACGGCACCGGTGAAGGTCTGATTGCCCGTGCCGCCACCGGCGTCGGTGGTGGTGAGGGTGGTGGTGTTGATGGCGGACATGCCGGAGACGGCGAGGTCCCGCAGGGCGGTTGTGGCGCCCACGGCACCGTTGAAGGCGGCGTCGCCCACGACGCTGAGGCCCTGCTCGCCGGCGGTGGTGGCGTCGACGGTGGTGCCGAAGGAGACGAGGCCGCCGGTTGACGTGAGGGTGTAGGTTGAGTCGTCTGCACCGATGAGGGTGACGGCGCCGGAGAAGGTCTGGTCGCCCGTCCCGCCGCCGACGTTGGTGGTGGTGATGTCGCCGCCGATGGACGCGGCGCCGCCGACGGAGATGCTGGCCAGCGCGGCGGTCCCGCCGACGCTGCCCCCGAAGGAAGCGTCATTGGTGACGACGACGGCATCGATGCCCGCGGCGAAGGCGTCGAGGGTGGAGCCGAAGGAGACGCCGCCCGCGGTGGCGGCGAAGGTGATGCTGTTGCCCGCGCCGACGTTGACGGTGGCGGCGCCGCCGTAGGTCTGTCCGTTGATGGTGGAAACGAGGAAGTTGCCCGCGCCGGTGCCGAACGAGACGGCCCCGCCGATGACCGAGAGGGTGTCAAGGTCGTTGGTCGCGCCGATGTCGTCGGCGAAGGAGGTGGCGCCTGTGGTGTTGATGGCGAGGGCGAAGGCGGTGGCCCCGACGCTATCGACGGTGCTGCCGAAGGAAACGTCTCCGCCGCCGGCATCGACGACGATGTTGGCGCCGAGGAGGAAGGTGTCGGCGAAGGAACTGGCCATGCCGGCGGTGTTGATGTTGATGGTCGCGGCGCCGCCGTTGGCGAAGTCGCCCAGGCGGGTCGAGCCCGCGGCATCGGTCGTGATCTCGGAGATCGCGTTGGTGGAGCCGATGTCGCTCCGGAAGAGCGTGAGGCCGCTGGAGTTGACCGCAAGGCTGTGTGCGGTGGAGTCGAAGGAGTCGATGGTGCCGTCGAAGGTGACGCCGCCCGCGGCCGACGCGAACGTCATGTCCGACAGGAGGATGGTCGCGCCGGTGAGCGTGATGGCGTTGTCGGCGTTGACGCTGAAGGCGCCGGCGTTGCCGGAGCCGAAGGTGATCGTGGTGGCGGCCGTGACGGTGAGCGAGTCGAGGGCGGCGTTCGCGCCGACATCGTTGCCGAAGGTCACAGCGCCCGCGGAGGCGTTGACGGTGAGGGCACGGGCGGTGCCGTCGGAGTCCACGGTGCTGTTGAAGATGACGCCCCCGCCGGAGTCGTTGATGGTGGTGTCGGCGGTGAGGATGACGGCGTCGTCGAAGATGACGGTGGCGCCATCGGTGGTGATGGTGCCCGCGCCGAGCGTGGTGGTCCCACCGCCCATGGTCTGCAGGTGAGACAGGGCCAAGGTCGAGCCGATGGCCCCGCTGAAGGTGGTGTTGCCGGAGGTGTCAACGATGAGTCCGCGGCTGCCGCCCGCGGCGGAGTCGACCACGCCCATGAAGGACACGTCGCTCCCGGCGATGAGGGTGGCGTTCTGTCCGACGGTGCCGCCGAGGCGGGTGCCGCCGGTGCTGGAATAGGTCTGCGTGCCGGCGGTGCGGATGGTGGAGCCGGCGAGGAGGGTGGTGGTGCCGGTGCCGTTGGAGACGAGGTTGTTGACGGCGGCCGAGTTGTCGAGGTTGGAGGTGTTGCCGATCGCGGCGTCGACGGCGCAGGTGAGGGTGAGGTTCCACGCGCCGCCGGTGGAACGGACATTGGCGAGGGTGATGGAGTCGATGACGAAGGTGGTGTCGGCGGTGAGGGTGAGGATCCCGTTGAGGTTGAGGAACTCGAGTTGGGTGTTGCCGCCGACGGCCCCACCGAAGGAGAGGACCCCGAGGGCCATGGGGGTGTTGATGGTGAGGCCCTGCTGGTTGGCGACGGTGCCGTCGAGCGTGCCGCCGAAGGCGACATCGGAGGCGTTGATGGTGAGGTCGCTGCCGAGGACGACGTTGTCACCGAAGGAGGCGTCGCCGGTGAGGGTGATGGCGGAGGCGTTGATGGTGGTGGAGCCCGGCGCATCGGTGGAGAAGGTGCCGAGGGCGAATGTGGAGCCGACATCCCCACCGAAGGTGGTCATGCCGGAGGAGTTGAAGACGACGTTGCGGGCGGTGGCGTCGGCGGAGTCGATGGTGGAGCCGAAGACCAGGTCGCCGGTGATGGACTCGAAGGTCGTATCGACGCCCAGCGTGACGGCGCCGGTGAAGGTCTGGGTGCCATCGGTGGTGATGAGCCCGCCGCCGGTGATGGCGGTGGCGCCGCTGACGGAGAGCGTCCCCAGCGCGGTGGTGCCGCCGACATCGCCCGCGAAGGAGGCACCGCCGACGATGGTGAGGTCTTCCTGTCCGGCGGTTGTGCCGTTGACGGTGGAGCCGAAGGCGACGGTGCCGCCGGTGGCGGTCAGGGTGGTGTCGGCGCCGAGGGTGATGGCCGAGCCGTAGGTCTGGTTGCCCGACGCGCCGCCGGCGTTGGTGGTGGTGACGGTGGCGGGGAGGGCGATGGTGCCGCCGGTGGCCGACAGGCTGCCCAGCGCGGTGCCCGCGCCGACGTTGCCAGTGAAGGCGACGTTGCCGACGACGGCGAGGGACTGCTCGCCCGCGACCGACCCATCGACAGTGGAGGCGAACGAGATCGTCCCGCCGGTGGAGGTGAGGGTGATGGTGGTGTCGTTGGCGTTCACCAGGGTGACCGCGCCGGTGTAGAACTGTTCGCCGTTGCCGCCGCCGACGTCGGTCGTGGTGACGTTGCCGCCGAGGTCCGCGGTGCCCGAGACCGTGAGGCGGCGGAGCGCTGTGGTGCCGCCGAGGTCGGCGGCGGTGACGAGGTTGCCGGTGATGAACAGGCCCTGCTCGCCCTCGCCCGTGCCGTCAACGGTTCCGAGGAACTCGACTTGCCCGCCTGTGGCCGTGAGGGTGATGTTGGTGTCATCGCCCGTGTTGAGCGTGACGGTGCCGGAGTACGACTGGTTGCCGGTCGAGCCGCCGGCGTTGGTGGTGGTGACGGACGTGGCGCCGGCGTTGAAGGTCGTGGCGCCGGTGATGGAGAGGCCGCCCAGCGCGGTGCCCGCGCCGATGGTGCCGGCAAAGGTGGTGTTGCCGGTGATGGAAAGGCTCTGCTCGCCCGCGCCGGTGCCCTCGATGGTGCTGCCGAAGGCGATCGTGCCGCCCGTCGAAGTGAGGGTGATGGTGGTGTCGTCGGTGCTGCCGAGGGTGACGGCGTCGGTATAAGTCTGGTCGTCCGAGGTGGCGATGGAGATGCCCGCGGCGCCGTTGCCCAAGACGGTGCTCCCGCCGTTGCCGGTGGAGAGCGTGGAGAGTTGGTTGGTCGCGCCGACGTTGCCGCCGAAGCGGGTGAGGCCGGTCACGTTGACGGCGAGGGCCCGCTCGGTGGCGTTGAGGGAATCGATGGTGGAGCCGAAGACGGCGTTGCCGGCGATCGCCGTGGTGGTGACGGTGGTGTCGGCATCGAGCAGGACGGCGTCGCCCAGGTTCACGCCCCCCGCGCCGGATGTGCGGATGGTGACCGACCCGGCGCCGCCGCCGCTGGCGTTGCCGATCTGTGTCGTGCCCGCGGCGTTGGTGGTGAGCGTCGAGAGCGCGGTGGTTGCGCCGATGCTGTCGTCGAACTGCGTCGCACCGGCGGTGTTCACGGTGAGCGCGCGGGCGGTGGAGACGGAATCGATCGTCCCGCGGAATCGAACGCCCGCGCCGCCGGAACTGGTGAGCGTGGAGGACGAGTTGAGTTGCACGGCCCCGCCGAAGTCGAACGCGCCGGTCGCCGCGGCGGTGAAGCCGACGGCGCCATCGCCCAGGATCACCAGCCCGCCGGTCGTGGTGGTGGTGAGGCTGGCGAGGGCGTTGGTGGCGCCGACGTTGCCGACGAGCAGAATGTTCCCGCCGCCGGGCGTGTTGAGCGTGAGCGCTCTCGCGGTGCCATCGGAGTCAACCGTGCTGTTGAACTGGATGCCGCCGCCGGAATCGGTGATGGTGGTATCGGCAGTGAGGGTGACGGCGTCATCGAAGACAACCGTCGCCCCGCTGGTGACGATGGTGCCCGCGCCGAGGCTGGTGGTGCCCCCACCGTTGGTCTGGAGGCGGCCCAGGGCGTTGGTGCCGCCGATAGCGCCGTTGAGGGTGGTGGTGCCGCTGGAAGTGATGATCAGGTTGCGGGCGGTGGTGTCGAAGGAGCTGATCGTTGACGCGAAGGTGACATCGCCCGCGCCGCTGCTGATGGTGGTGTCGGCGTTGAGCGTGACGGCGTCGTTGAACGCGACCGCGCCCGACGTCGTGACGGCCCCGCCGTTGAGCCGGGTCGTCCCGCCCGCGTCGGTGGTGAGCGTGGACAGGTCGAACGTGCCGCCGATGGCCCCGCCGAAGGTCGTGGTCCCCGTGCTGTTGACCGTCAGCGCCCGGTCGGTGGCGTCGAACGCGTCGAGCGTGGACGCGAAGGTCACGTCCCCCGCGCCGGCGTTGATCGTGGTATCGGCGTTGATGGCGACGGCGTCGTTGAACGTCACCGCGCCCGTTGTCGTCACGGCCCCACCGTTGAGCCGGGTCGTCCCACCCGCGTTGGTCGTGAGCGTCGAGAGATCAAACGTGCCGCCGATGGCCCCGCCGAAGGTCGTCGTGCCGGTGCTGTTGAGGGCCAGCGCCCGGTCCGTCGCATCAAAGGAGTCGATCGTCGAGCCAAAGGTGATGTCGCCCGCGCCGGCGTTCAGCGTTGCGTCCGCGTTGAGCGTGACGGCACCGGTATACGCCTGCGCACCCGTCGTCGTCACGGCTCCGCCGTTGAGCGCCGTCGCGCCCGAAACCGACACGCTCGCCAGCGACGTGCCCCCGCCCACGGCCTGGGCGAACGACGCGTCACCCGCGACGGCCAAGCCCTGCTGGCCCGCCGTGGTCCCGTCCACGGTCCCGCTGAACGTGACGGTCGAGCCGGTGAGGGTCCGCGTGCCGGCCGAGCCCGCGAGCGTGACGGCCCCGCCGTAGACCTGCGTGGTGGACGTGCTGATGTCCCCGCTGATTGATGCGGTGCCAGAGACGTCGAGGAACTCGAGTGCCGTGGCGCCGACGTTATCGGCGAAGACCGCATCGCCCGCGATCGTCAGGCTCTGCTGACCCGCCGCCGCACCATCCAGCGCCGCCATGAACTGCACGTTGGCGCCCGAACCGACCGTCAGGGTCGTGTCCGCGCCGAGGGTCACGGCGTTCACGTACACCTGGTTGCCCGTGGTCAGCACGCTCCCGCCGTCGATGGCGATCGACCCGCCCGTGCCCGAGACGAACAGCGACGCGAAGTCCCCTCCCCCGCCGCCCACCTGGTCGGCAAAGGTCGTGACACCCGTCGAGGAGATGACCAGCGACTCCTCGCCCTGCACCGCCGACCGGAGCGTGGAGTTGAACGTGATATTCGATCCGAAGAAACTGAAACTGTTGCCCGGCGTGTTGATCGTCACCGGGCCGGTGTGATCCTGCGCACCGGTGGTCCTCAGAAACCCGCCGGTGATGCTGATGGCGGTGGCGGAGGTCGTCAGGCTGGAAGGCTGCGAGGCGCCGTTGCCCACCGTGGTGTTGAACGTGATCGTGCCGGCATTGGCGTTGATCGCCAGCGTGTTGGCACCCCGGACCGTGCCCAGCGCGCCGGGCGTCCCCAGCGTGATGTCGCCGGCGGTGCTCGTCAGCGTGGTGGCCGCGTTGAGCGTGAGGCCCTGCGTGGGCGTCGGCGTGGAGTAGACGTAACTCTGGTTGCCCGAGGTGGTGATTGTGCCGCCGTCGAGCGCGATCGTGCGGCCCGAGACGCTCAGCGAGCCGATGTTGAGCGCCGCGGAGATGGTCACGAGCCCCGTCGGGCCGACCGTGCCGCCGGCCGCGTCGCGGGCCGAGAGCACCAGGCCCAGCGCACCGGCCCCGCCGGGCGTGATGGCCGCGTTGTTGGCGATCGTGATGTCGTTGGCCGCCTGGAGCGTGAGGGTCACGTCCGTCGTCAGCGTGGGGTTGATCGTCGCCGCGGTCGAGCCGCCGATGGTGATGTTGCCCGTCTCGGTCCCGCCCGCGAAGTTCGTGTGGATGGTGACGTTGGCGCCCGCGGCCAGCGCGCTGGTGATGTCCGCCGCGTCGATCACCGCGCTGTCGCCCGTGATCGTGTACGCCCCCGTGACCGGGTTCACCGATCCGTTGCTCGAGGCGGCATCCTGGATGCTCACGTTCGACGGGTCGAGGAGCCACGTGCCCGCCGTCCCGCCCGCGCTGCCGGCCCGCACCGTGGCCCCGCGGATATCCAGGCTGCCCTTGCCCGAAGTCTCGACGAGCCCGCCGGCCCCGTTCGCGCCGCCCTGGGCCGAGACCGCGCCGTAGACGCCCGTCGTGCCGTCGGACCACACCACCGCGGTGCCGCCGGACGTCCCGGAGTCGGCCCCGTCCACGCGGATGGCCGAGCCGCCATCGACCAGCGTGCTGCTGGCCCGGCGGAGGTCACCTCCGCCCTGGAAGTCCCCGCCCACCAGCACGCGTCCGCCGCCGGCCTGGCCCGAAGCGTCCACCGTCGCGCCCGTCAGGCGGACGTGCTCACCGGTGATGGTCACGCTCCCGCCGCGCTGCCCGGGCTCGGTCCCGCGGGCGTCGATCTCGCCGGCGATCTGCACCGCGCCGCGCCCGCGGCCCTCGATGTTCACCTCGCGAGACTTGATCCGACCCCCGCCGAAGATCGCCATCCCGTACACGTCGCCGGCCACCATCGTGGTCCGCCCGGCCTCGTTGTTGATGGTGCCGGTGTTGCTCACCCGCGCCCCGGTGGCCGCGTCACCGCGCCCGCCGCCGAGCGACCGGCCGCCCGCCGCCCCTTCCCCCCCACCACCACTGCCGTTCGCGCCGGTGTCCCCCGTCCCGGGCTGGGCGCGATCGTTGACCCGCACGTAGATGTTGCCCCCGGCCTCGCCGATCAGCACGTCGTCGCCCGAGGTCATCGAGACCACGCCGCCGGAGGCGTTGATCGTCCCCGCGTTGCTCACCACCTGGCCCACCAGGTGTGCCGCCTGCGCCTGGATCGTCCCCTCGTTCACCACCGCGCCCGAAACCTCCGTGAAGTGGTTCCGGCCCGCGAGGAAGTCCGCGTCCGAGAGGCGCGCCGCGCCGGCGTAGATCTGCCCCACGTTCACCAGCGCCCCCTGGCGGAAGTACACCCCCGCCGGGTTCATGATGTACACGATGCCGTTGGCGTCGAGCCGGCCGGCGATCACCGAAGGATCGGGCCCCGTGATCCGGTTGAGCACCCGCGAATCAGACGAAGGCTGGATGAACCGCACCGACTCCAGCGGGCCGATGTTGAACGCGTGGTAGTTGATAATCGCGCCGTTGCTCGCCGTGATCGTCATCTGCGGCCCGAACCGGCGGAAACTCGCCTGCCCGGCCACCACCCGCTCGCCCTCAGGGCCCGCCCATGCCGGGGCACACACCGCCAGCGCCGCCACCCCGAACGCCAAACGCTTGGCCAACTTGCTCGTCCGCCCTCCGCCCGCACCCCCGCCCCGGCGGATGGAAACCAGGCCCGTCATGCCAACGCGACGAAGGTTCTGCAGCAGCATCAGCGGCTCCTCAGATCATGCCGGCGGGATCCGGGCCCCGCCGACCGCTTTCGATGTTCCGTCCCCAAACCCCATAACCCCAAGCCCTTACATCGACTTTACCACACGATTTCAACCCTGCAACCCGGCCCTCCCCACCCCCCCC
>Ga0268299_1001021_pt1 | contig 61846 bp, 49 predicted proteins | sample NOBtaG_FD_193484 | JGI IMG/M metagenome (GOLD analysis project Ga0268299, IMG submission 193484) | Activated sludge microbial communities from bioreactor in Nijmegen, Gelderland, Netherland - NOB reactor | ecosystem: Engineered > Bioreactor > Aerobic > Activated sludge | place: Netherlands...
GGCCAGGCACTGGCCGCGAAGGCATTCCCGCAAGAAGGCCCGCAGATCGCGGTCGAGATCGATGTGCGCGTCGTGCTGGTTGGTAGGCGTTTTCATTCTCGCGTCTCCTTTGGCGTACGCCCCATGCGTACAACCACATGAGGGCAAGTTCCGCGAACACAATCAAGGCGAATTGGCCAAGATTCCGCGCGGAATGTCGAGAATCTTCGAGAGTTATTTACGCAATCGGGGCCGCGGGCAGGCATACAGGTTGCACGTCGGGCGAAATCGGCCACAGTCAGCCGCAACTTGCCATGTCTGACCCAGGTGATCTCTCAGTTCGGTCGCCAGAGCAAGCATGCCAACATCGTGATGTCCAGCCGCGGCCGCTATTGTGGGGCGTCGAGCTTTCCTTTCTCAGAGTACAAGAAGCAGCCCGGCGACAAGCTCGGGCTCAACAGGCGTATCCATGGCTCCAGCAGGCGCGTTTCACGCTATGTCCTCTTCGACTCCAACTTCTGGAAGAGTCTTCTCCACTCCCGGCTGGCTGTGGCCCAGGGCGATCCCGGCTCACTCTAGCCTGCATTTCTCACCACTTCTGTTTTGAGCGTGGTTCTCCGTCTTCGAATTGTCGTAGAGATTGGGATTCGGGTTCGTTTTAGATGGGAGGGTGTGCCAGAGACGTGCGGGGAGTTTGAGAGGCCTGCGGAAACGCCGTTTTTCGGGTTCGCAGCCGCCTTCGGCGCGCACCGCGTCCGTCGCAATAAGCGTCTTGTGCACGATGCCGTGATGCTTCGGTTTCAGCAGGGCCGCGGCGGCGGCCTCCACGGCGCCAGTGAGCGTAAGGTCTCGCAGATGCGGCCGAAGAGTTCCTGATACGGATACGCCTGCGACCACGACAACCACACCCGCCGCGTCGTGATGCGGACCTGCGTTCCGATCTTGAGCAGCTTCTGGCGGATCGTCGGGGCCTGGGCCGTCTCCAGCGCCGTGTCCTTCAATCCCAGCCGCCGCAGGGCGTGGATCAGCAGATAGGCCACGGCGGCTTCGTAGAGCCGCAGTTGATTGGCCCGCATCGTCGCGGCGCTGACCCGGTCGGCGAACAGATACAACTGCTGTTCCTTGATGCGGTTCTCCATCTCCCCGCGGGCACAGTACTCCTGCTCGTACAGCGTCTTCGCGTCAAACTGTTCGGCGGGAATCGAGGTGACCACGAAGCGCGGGTTCGATCCCTTCTCCAGGTGCTCGGCCTTGGCGATCACCCGCCGCGGCCGCGACCAGCTCTTCTGGGTGCGATACTCGAACTCGGTGAAGATTCGCGCCGCCCGGCCCGTCTTCTCGTGTTCGAGCTTCGCCCCCTGCAACTCGGCCCCGATGATCCGGCACAATCGGGCGTTGCGGGCCAGGCCGAACAGGTACTCGACGCCGGCCCTCTCGCACCACGCCATCAGCGGCTCCCGGCAGAAGCCCGAGTCCCCGCGGAGCACGATCTGAACGGTCGGCCACGAAGCCCGAATCCGCGCGACGATTCGTCGGATCACCTCCTGCGCCCCCGCCGCCCCGTCGATGTTCGCCGGCCGCAGCTTGGCGGCCAGCAGGTGTTCGCCGCAGAAGACGTACAGCGGCAGATAGCAGTAGCAGTCGTAGTAACCGTGAAAGAACCGCCCCCACTGATGGCCGTGCAGCGGGGCGAAGGTGGAGTCCAGGTCGATCACGATCCGCGCCGGCGGCGTCGCGTGGGCCTGGAGGAATACGTCCACGAACAGCGCGTCGGCGCGATCCGTGTGCATCACGATCTTCTTGTAGCGGCTCTCCTCGCCCGCCCCGGCCGGCGTGAGTTCCAGCCGGTTGAGCGTGCTCTTGCCGGCCAACGCCTTGCCGCGATCCCGACGCCGAAGGCGATCCTGACCGGTCGGGTCGCCCTTGCCGACCAGCGCCGCCAAGAGCGGATCGTGCCGCAGATCATCTTGGTCCAGCAGGTCCTCGTAGCCCAGGGCCAGGCCATACACCCGCTGGGCCACGAGTTCGCAGGCGGTGTGTTCGATCAAGTCGGCATCGCGATGATCGGTGAAGCAGGCCGCGAACTGTCGAAGGATCCCTGTTCGAACCTCGACCTCCCGCAGAAGGACCCCGCCGCCGTCGGAACTGATCGTCCCGCCGTCGAACCGACCCACGACTTCGCGCTTCCCGAGGGGCTGGAATTCAAACGTCGCCTGGTTACACTCTGTCGTCATCCGGGTCGTCTCCTTCCTTGGCACAAGTACTTCTGAACAAATGCACTTATGCCAGAGAAGACGACCCTTTTCTATAGGACCGGTGAGAAATGCAGGCTAGCTCTTCGGTCGCAAGCCCGAACAGCACCGGCTGCTCGCCGAGCACCTGACGAGTGAGTATCGTGTGACAATGGAAGGGTGTGGCCGGACCGTCGAGGAGTGGAAGCTACGCCTCGCCACCCTCGACAACCTATGGCTCGATGGTGTCGTGGGCTGCGCCGTTGCCGCCTCGATCCAGGGCGTCGAGCTGCCGGAAATGAAGAAGGAACGACCGAGGACGCGGATCAAGTACTCGGAGTTACAGTGCCGGTGGAGGACGGAGCGCGGGTTTGGGCAATCCTCCTCATATGGTGATCCGATTGAGTGAGGCCAACAAAACGACCTCACGCCTATCAAGAATTACCTCGCGGTCTGCTTCAAGGTCTCGTTTACTGGTTGCGAGGTTGGGATTCTTGGGGAATGGGCCTTGAGGTCTTCCAAGCCACGAGTTGCCGGCAACTCGACGGCGCTGATCCGATCAAGCGAAGATTTGAAAACCGGCGGCGTACCAAGTACTCCGCCAAGCGTCCAGTCGTTCTTCGGATGAGCGCCATCCTCAAATCGAGCACTTGGGTTTGGCCGTGAGATGCGAGCGTGGAGCGAATCCAATGAGCGAAGGCCAGGCGTTGGCAATGTCGTTTGGTCAGGTCGAACTCGCGATCGGAGCCCAAAGGAATCCAGCAAGGACAAATTTGACTGTGCCTGACCCCGTAATTTTGTGGCCCAACCCGGGGACGATTCCGACATCAGATCCAGATGGGGTTGATGGGCCGAGTGATTGTCGATCGGGATTCCGGCAGAGTCTGCTGATGGTAATCGAGGTATCAGAGAGGATGATGACATCGCCCGTTGAAGTCGCGGCAATGCAACCGGGGCACGATCTTCGACGCCAGGAGAAATCCGACCTCCTGAAGTGCCTGTGCCATTCCAGTGGCTCATCGAATGTCCGGGCAATGACGAGCGAAATGCGGTAGATGCACGGCCGCGGATGGTTGGATTCGCCAAGCCGTTGAAGGGGCGCGAGCCGGTTTGGCGGAATCCGAACGGGGTACTCAACCAACCGGGAGAACTCTCGGGACCACCTTGCCCACCATGAGTGCGGTGTCCGTTTGGCAACATCCAATTACTGGCCGCCGCACCGCCCCACGTATGGTTTCTGATCGTACTAAGATAAGGGGTTCCCGGAGCATGGCCCGTTGGCGAATGCCCGTTTGAAAGTCCGCTGGAATGACTTGCGTGTCCCATGCCGAGGCCTGACATCGAATGTCCGCCACAAGACATTCCGCCGCCACCGCCGCATTGCGCCAACGCGGGGCGGTGAGCGAGCAGGGCGAGCACGAAGGCGTAGATGCTGTATCTGAGAGCGATTGCGGAAGACTTTGCGATGAACATGCTGCTCCTCCCGGTTTCCCGGAATCAGTTCATATTGCCCGTGCCGCGTGCTAGATAAGTCACAGCCGGATTTACCATCCCATCATGCTGCCCATCATCGAACCCATCCCCATTGGAAAACTACCCTTCATGAACTGCTCCATCGCCTGACTCATGATGATGAGTTCCTGAAGATCTCCATCCCCGTCCAGATCATTGATGTCTGCCATAAGGCGAAACGCGTACTCTTCGCCGCAGGAGTAGTTCATCCCCATGAATCCTGGCGTGGACATCGCGTTGCCTACCGGCTGCCCATCAGCAAGATGACATCCGGGCTGGCCCGGCATTTCCATGGGCCCCATTCCCACGATCTCTGAACACGGCATCTGAACGGTCACTTCCCCTCCCCCGGCAACGGTTACGTCCATCATCTGTTCGGTTGCACCCATTTGGCTCGAGACGTAGGAAAGATGAAACACGCAGTCCTGGCTAGATTCGTTGAACAATCCGACCAACATTGAGCCGCCCGGTCCCACAAGACTCGTTTCATTGTGAAAGCCCATGTGTTGCGGCATATGGCCGGCAAATCCGTCCATCATCTCGCCCCCGAAGCCGCCGGGGCCACCGATTTGGCGCGCAACCGCTTCAGCCTTCGATGCGATTTCTGCTCTGAGTCCAGTCGGACCGATGAGACTGAGTAAGCTCCCCAAGTCTCCGACCGAACAGGCGCCCCAGGCTAACCCGCTACTGCCGAGTACGACGCCGATTAAGGTTGATTTGATACCATTCATTTTCGGCTCCCTAAGTGTTCGAATTGACTTTGGGCCGTGTCCCCAATGACAACTACTGATCACGGAATCAAAATCGACAACTAGCATTCGGCGTGCCAGATGCCTTGCCGAACCTGACTTGCGGCGTTCAGGTACGATTGTAAGTGCGTCACCAGGAGATTGGGTTGGGGCACTGTCAGCTATGCATCTGCGCCGGTCCTTCTCCGGCCGAGGGACTATACCAAGTGAGTTCTTTTCCTTGGATGCTGTGGAAATCTCCGCGACTTTGCAAAGAGGAAACTTCGAGCCGAAACCCTGGCGCCGACTAAGAAATGTCAGGCCCACAGCAAGTTGGGGGTATCGATTGCGATACTCCTTACTCATCCCCTTCGGGCGCTTGTCCAACGCGACGATCATGGAAAGCCTTTAGTTCGACGGCGTCGAATGAATCGAAACTTCGCTGCACTTGCCAGGCCACGGCCATGACTGGAGATGGCAGACCGGGATATCGCGTAATCACCAACTTGTGGGAGACGATGGAGTTGAAGAATCCCTGCAAGTTTTGAAGAAACCCCGGATCGCAAGTTCCCGAACAGTCAAAGAGGATAACAACGTCGCCGTGTTCCAAGTTATGCACCCATACTTCGGGACGCACAGGGTCTGCGTAAAATCCTGGGGCAATGGGAGCGACGCCAGTTCCTGAATAGTGCGGGCCGGATGCCGGAGGGATGTCGCGATAGTCTACGGTCGTCCCTTGGGGGACATGGAGATCGCCTGCACTAGGTAGGCACGTGTCCCCGAACGGGTCCGGTCCCCCATCAGGTTCGCCCTGAATGGGAATTTGCAGAGTGAAATCCTCGATTTCAGTACCCCAAACGAGTCGCACACGCTGCGGTCCCGATTGATCGAAAGTGTGAACTACCGACGTGCCGAGCCCGACCGTGCCATCGGTGAAAAACCACTGAGGAGTCTCGCTCTGTTCCGGCAGTGCAACCACGGCTAGAGCCGCCGTCCGACTAAATTCCGAGCAACCCCGTCGTTTGACCTCGACATCGACCTTGGAAGCACCCGGCACAAGGCCAGCCAAGAAAGGCAGGATTGCAAGCGAGTCACATCCTGTGGCCGAGGCAAGTAGTACGACGAGTGCCGCAAACGGGATGCGCAGGATTGCGCCGACATTGCCTGACAAGACGCGTCGCATTGTTCTGCTCCTTTTCGAGAATGCATTCATGTGACTTCACGGTGGCTAAGCGGCTAAGCGTACGATCAATGCCCACTGGAGTGTCCTTTGGTATCTGATTGAGGCATCGAGCGCGGCGCGACAGCCTTAAGAACCTCTGGCAATTCTGAGCGGTCGTCCAGCTTGCTCAAGACGCAATGGCATGTCGATGCATCCGTCACATGCACGAGCTTCCAGTCGCCAACGGCTACCGCATGACCACGATGCTGACCGATTACGCACTCGTAGTCCTTGTGCGTTCCAAACTCCTCGCGATGGACGGGCCGATGAAAAATCGCCCCAAGGAACTCGCCATTGCGCGAGTAGCGTGCGGCCGCGCCAGTCTCATCGCCGAACCGCAAAGTGTAAGCCCGTTCCAAACGGAATCCCCCCGGTAGCATGGCAGGGATCTCGAAATCTAACTGAGGCGCCGAACTCTTTGCTTCCGACGCCAAAACCGGTCGGGCATTGTATCGGTTCAGGAATTCCTCGAATGCCGCGACTGAGTCCTTCGGTAGAGCGTCAAGCAGCGCGCTGAAGTCGACTGTTGATGCTCTCGCGACGGAAGCGCCACTCCCGAGCGAGAAAAGTGCCCATGTTCCAAGCCCCACCGCGATCAAGACGCTTGCGGCGAGAGCGTAGCGACGAACTCCCAGGAATCGGTTCCTGAGTGTGAATTCCCGCTGAACGGGACCGTCAAGGCGACGCTCGATTTCGTCCCAAAGCTGTGTTGGGACTTGAACAGCAGTTGATTCGGACAACGACGCCGTGAACGATCGCATGAATTCCAGTTCTGAGGCGCAGGTTGGGCATTCAGCGAGATGGGATTCAATGGTCGCGCGGGCCTCGACGGGCAATTCTCCGTCCAGGTACGCGCCAAGCGATTCTCTCGCTGAGAGGCAATTCATGACAAGATCACTCCAATTGCACCGTCATGGGACTGAGGGCACCTGTTGACGGCGTCGCAACCGCGCAGATTCACTCCGCATCTGTTAGATGCCTGGCCTCAGCCATATCTTCCGAAATTCCATATCCGCCGCCTAAAACCTGTCGTAACCGGTCACGGGCACGATTGAGCCGTGAAGCCACCGTTCCCGCAGCACAATTTAGCACGTCGGCAATCTCCCGATAATCCAAGCCCTCTTGGTAGCGGAGGACAAGAATCGTCCGATCGCTAGTTTCGAGCAGGTCAAGGGCCGCATTAACGTCCATCCGCGTCGTGATGCGCTCACCCTCGCTCGGGGTTGACGCCTCTAACGAAGAAGCCTCCGAAAGCAGTGGCCGGGTGCCTTTGCGCCGCATGAATTGGAGAGCTTCGTTAACGGCTATTCGGTAAAGCCATGTCCCGAGCGATGAGTCCCCGTTGAATTGACCAATTCGGCTGAATGCTCGCAAGTAAGCGTCCTGGGCGAGGTCAAAGGCCGCATCTGGATTACGCGTCATCCTCAGAAGGAGGCGGTAGATTTTCTCGGAGGTGCGAACGTACAACTCGTGTTGGGCCTCACGATCACCGCATTTACATCCCTTGATCAATTCAGCGTCGGTCATGGTCATTCCATGGGCAAGAGCGGATCGCCAAGCCAGACCGGGTAAGGCACACGACCGATCGCTTAATCCCGTCATCCAGACAACTTATGCGTGGACCACCCAAGCCCACCCTCCCAAACCATCTTTTCACACCGCCATTCAACATTAGCTGGCCATGGCGGGAAGATTCTAACGGGGCTGTGCATCCAATAGCAAAGAGGACTGTTGCCATCGACCTAAGGCTCGTAAGGGAGCGGAGGTGTTTTTTATGCGCTCGTCGTCCTGGAATGGCATTATTAGTGTCGGATTGGTCTTGCTGTTGGGCGGGATCGGTGTCGCTTTCGCACATGAAGGTCACGGTGACAAAGAGGTCGGGGCGTTCGACTTGGATTCGCCTCGTCAGGTCTCGCCCGAGACTGCGGCGCATATCGGCCTCAAGACCGCGGAGGTCGATTTCGGCGCCGTTGAAGACGTGTTGGCCCTCACGGGGCTGGTCCGCGCGGCCCCCGACCGGCACTGGACCATCTCAACTCTAACGGCTGGTAAGGTGCTCGCGGTACATGTCCAGGTGGGGAGCGTAGTACACCAAGGCGATCTTCTGGTCGAAATCGATTCGCCGGAGCTGGCCAGGCTGCTGCTCGATGTCGTTCGCGGTGAAGGGCGAGTCCAACAGCTTCACGTCGAAGCCCAAAACGCCGACGAGACCGCCGCCCTGGCCGAAGCGGAATTGCATCGCGTCGAGTCGGCTGGCGACGGTGTGGTCCCGATCAATGCGGTTTCCGAGCGGCGGTCGGTCGCGCTTCGAGCAAGAGGCGAGGCCAAGCTCAAGTCCGTTGACTTAGAGGTAACCACTAAGGAAATCGCGGTCCTCAGGCAGCAGGCCCTACGATGGTCTCGTGACAGCGTTGGGGCGCAGGCGGATTCCGTACGAGCGGAGCTGTCCGATACCCAACCGATTAACCTGCTGCGTCTTGTCGCACCGGCCGACGGAGTCGTCGTTGAACGCACCGCTCGTCCCGGCCATTGGGCTGCCGCCGGAGAGACGCTCTTGTCCGTTGCTGACTACAGCGTCGTTCAGATCGCAGGCGAGTTGCCGGAGTCCTTGATCCCGCGCGTCGCATCGCGTTCGTCCGACGCGGTGCGGGTTCGGATTCCCGCGCAGCCGAACTTCCTGGTTGGGGGGCAAATCAAGTTCATCAGTCCGGCGCTGGACCCCGTCAAGCGCACCGCGCACGTCCTCATCGAGTGCGACAACAAGGACGGCATGCTCCGCGACGGTATGTTCGTAGATCTCGCGATCGTTCTCCGCGAGGAGAGGACGGCTGTTGTTGTACCAACGTCGGCGGTCGTGCAGAGTGGGCCAATGCACTTCGTATTTATCAAGAGCGGAGATGTTTACAAAAAACAGGACATCACGCCCGGTCTTTCAAACGATCAGGTTATCGAGGTGCTTGGCGGATTGGCTCCTGGCGATGTTGTGGTCACACAGGGCGCGTACTCGCTCACCCAATTGCGCCCGTCAGCGCCCGTCGCAATCGCCGCGGCTCCGCCGGCGACAGTCAAGCATAAACACTAAGAACACAAAGAGACATTGGCCGTGACTCATACCTACGAAATTGCCGGGATGCACTGTGCGAGCTGCGTCCAGAGGATCACCGAAGCATTACAGCGCGTCGACGGTGTCCTGAAGGCACATGTGACTCGTTCCCCGCCGCGCGCGGTCGTGCAGATGCAGCGGCACGTCGCCTTTTCGGAGCTAAACGACACCCTAAATCTGGTAGGCGCGTATCGGTTGACCGAGCAGGGATCGTCCAGCGAGAGCCTCGCCTCAACTGCCTCGACGGAGGCGGACAACACAAGTTTCTTCCCTCTCATTTTGATTCTCGCCTATCTGACTGGCACGGTTGCGCTTGTAGCGTGGACCACGCGAGATTTCTCTTTGCATTCGCTTATGACCATGTTCATGGGCGGCTTCTTCCTGATTATCTCGTTTTTCAAGCTCCTGGACTTGAATGGCTTCGTGGGCGCGTATCGCTCTTACGACATCGTCGCGAAGGCTTCGCCGACTTGGGCCTATTCGTACCCGTTCGTCGAGTTGGCGTTGGGTGTGGGTTACATTGCGAACTGGAATCCCACGATTCTCAATTCCGCGACGCTGGTCGTCATGCTGATCGGCAGCATCGGCGTACTCCGTGCGCTGTTCCGGCGAATCGCGATTCGTTGTGCTTGCTTGGGGACGGTCCTAAAGCTCCCCATGACCAAGGTCACACTGGTCGAAGATCTTGGGATGGCCGTCATGGCGGCCATCATGTTGGTGATTGCGCGGTAATCGGACTGACGACGGAGTACGGCTTCAGTGCTAAACGCCATCATTCGATTCTCACTCCACAACCGGCTGATCCTTTTGGCCGGAGCCGGTCTTGTGGCCGCGTACGGCCTCTTCACCGCTGCGCAGCTCCCCACCGATGTCCTCCCGGACCTGAACCGTCCAACTGTCACGATCTTCGCCGAAGCCGCGGGGCTTGCGCCCGAAGAGGTTGAAACGCAGGTCACGTTTCAGCTTGAGACGGCGCTCAATGGCGCTCCCGGCGTGGAACGGGTGCGAAGCAGCTCCGGATTGGGACTTGCGTTGGTGTTCGTGGAGTTTGGCTGGGATACGGACATCCGCTACGACCGACAAGTCGTTCAGGAACGTATTAACCAAGTCACGGAGAAGCTGCCTCCCGGCGTTATTCCGCTCATGGGTCCGATCACGTCCATCATGGGTGAGATCATGCTGCTGGGCCTGCGAAGTGATTCGCTCTCTCCCATGGACGTGCGGACGCTAGCCGACTGGACGATCCGTCCCAGCCTCCTTGCTGTGGCCGGCGTGGGGCAGATCACTGTAATGGGCGGGCAAGTGAAGCAGTTTCAAGTGCTCGCTGATCCGGAGAAGCTGCGCCGATTCGATCTCGCCTTCTCGGATTTGGAAGAGGCACTGGAAAAGGCGAACGAAAACTCGGGTGGAGGATTCATTGTCGCCGGGAGCCAGGAGTTCGTTATTCGCAACCTCGGCCGCGTGTCCTCGGTCGCCGATATTGAGAATTCCCTCGTGGCGACCCGCTTAAGCGAGGGTGCGGTACGGCCTATCCTCGTCCGAGATGTTGCAGCGGTGAAAGAAGGCCCTGCACCGATTAAGCGCGGCGACGGCTCCATGAATGCCGGTGCAGCCGTGATCATGGCCATCCAAAAGCAGCCGGACGTCGACACCCGCGACTTGACGTCTCGCATCGATCAGGCATTGGCGCAAATGCGCCCGAGCCTTCCGGACGACTTCGTGGTCAATTCCGATCTCTTTCGGCAGTCCCATTTCATTCAGTCGTCGATTGACAATGTTACGGAAGCGCTACAGGAGGGCGCGATCCTTGTCGCGATCATCCTGGCCGTGTTTCTCCTAAACTTCCGTACAACGATCATCAGTTTGACCGCGATGCCGCTCTCTCTTCTCGTCACGGTTCTTATTTTCAAACTGTCGGGACAAACGATCAACACAATGACGCTCGGCGGCATCGCGGTCGCCATTGGCGAATTGGTGGATGATTCCATCGTCGATGTGGAGAATGTCTTCCGGAGGCTTCGTGAGAACCGACACGTGGCGAATCCTCGGCCCGCCTTGGAAGTCGTGTTTGGCGCGTCAATGGAGGTCCGTAGCTCCATTGTGTTTGGTACCTTCATCGTACTTCTAGTTTTTCTTCCTTTGTTCGCACTTGCAGGAATCGAGGGCCGCATTTTCCAGCCATTGGCGACGGCGTACGTCGTGAGCATTCTGGCCTCGTTGCTCGTTGCACTGACCGTCACGCCGGCCATGTGTTTGTACCTACTACCCAACATGAAACGCATGGCAGATGAACGCGACGGCCCGATCCTCAGGGCGTGCAAGTGGGCCGCACAAAAGGTGTACGCGCTGACGCTGCCTCGCCCGTGGACGATGGTGGGCGCCGCGGCTGTCCTCGTGGTTCTGGGTGGGTTCTTTGTCTTCCGCCTGGGCCGCGAATTCCTACCCGCATTCAACGAAGGCACCGCGACGATCAACGTGATCGCCGAACCGGGCATCTCGTTGGCCGAATCGGATCGATTGGGGAGGCGTGCCGAGGAGATGATCCTGTCGGTCCCCGAGGTGAAATCCACCGGGCGTCGAACAGGTCGGGCGGAGAATGACGAGCACGCCGAGGGCGTGCATTACAGTGAGATCGATGTCGATTTCTGGACGCCCGATGACGTCGCGGCAATATCCGAACATCAGACAATGGGAGGGCGAACGCCGCCCTCTCAAATCCGCGACAAGCCTGTGGTCCTTGCAGACGTTCGCAGCAAGCTGGAAACGCTGTCCGGCGTCTCCGTTGGAGTCGGCCAACCGATCAGCCATCGAATCGATCACCTGCTCTCCGGCGTGCGTGCCCAGATCGTCGTCAAGGTTACGGGGCAAGATCTCAATACGCTCAGAAACCTGGCGGAGCAGGCGCAGGTGGCCATGAACGGCATTCCCGGCGTGGTCGACCTGCAACTTGAAAAACAGGTGCTCGTCCCGCAGGTGCGAATTCGCGTGAAGCGCGAAGAATCGGCACGGGTCGGCTTTCAGCCGGGCGACCTCGTGCGGGCACTGGAGACGGCGCTCAAGGGCAAAGTTGTGTCGCAGGTCTTGGACGGGCTTAAGTCCTTCGATCTGATCCTCCTGCTGGACGAATGCGTTCGCAATGACGTTCGAAAGTTAAACGACGTTCGGTTGCTCTCGCCGGTAGGGGCGGTGGTGCTGTTGTCGGATGTCGCGTCGATCACAGAGACGCCGGGACCGAACCTGATCAACCGCGAGAACGTGCAGAGGCGTATAGTCGTGTCCGCCAACGTTCAGGGGCGCGATCTTGGAAGTACGGTGGAAGAGATCAAACAATCTCTCGCGATGGACCTGCCGCCTGAGAAGATGCCGCCAGGGTACGCATTGAGTATTGGTGGACAATTCGAGGCCCAGCAGTCCGCGACGCGACGAATCCTGATTCTTGGCGCGATGTCGCTCGTTGCGATGTTCGCACTGCTCTACTCGCACTTTCGATCCACCGAGATGGTTATCCAGGTCATGCTCAACATTCCCTTTGCCTTCATCGGCAGTGCCATCGCCTTGTGGTTGGCGGGGCAGACGTTCAGTGTTGCGAGTCTGGTCGGCTTTGTGAGTCTGTGCGGGATCGCCGCGCGGAACGGAATCATGATGATCAGCCATTACATCCATCTCATGACCGAGGAGGGAATGGAGTTCGGCCAGGAGATGGTGATTCGAGGCAGCCAGGAGCGCGTGGCGCCTGTGCTCATGACGGCGCTTACGACGTGGCTTGGCCTTGTCCCGCTCATCTTCTCCGCCGGACAGCCAGGCAAAGAGATCCTCTATCCGGTTGGCCTCGTTGTTGTGGGCGGCATGTTCACAACCACGCTCTTGGACTTTTTCATCACGCCGACGGTCTTCCTACATTTTGGCCGACGTGCATCCGAACATGTCGTGGCTCAATGGCGAGCGACGCACACTCAACCTGCATTGACACTTGGCTCCGACAGCCGTCCCGTCGGAACTGCGGATCGAAGTTTTGGAAAGGAAGCCGTCATTGAAACCGCCAATGAAACAGGCGGAGCGAGCGAGCCGCGCGGCTTGCCGCAGCCTCGCTAATTAATGTCTAAGGAGTATCGAACATGTTTGATCGAAGGATGATAGTTGCAGCAACTCTGATGGTGTCCGCAGGAGTTCCGATTGCGATCGCTCAGCCGCAGGAACATGGTCATTCACACGGGAAACCGGCAGATTTCAAGATGCCGACCACGTACAAAGCGGCCGTGGCTGAGATACGAATGCGATTGCACGAAATTGATGAGTTAATCTCCACGAAAAAACTGGCGGATGTTCACGGCCAGGCGGAGGTGATTCAAAAGGTCGGCAATGTGGTCGGGCAACTGGCACTAAAGTCGGATTCCGGCGTCCCTAGGACAGCCATCAAGGAAGTTAACAAGGCCGGACGAGGACTCGCCAACAAATTCGATGCTATCGACAATGCGGGTGATACCGGTGACGCGGCAGGCACGCGCAAACTACATGCCGAGATGGTCAATCTCGCCGACGTACTCTACAAGTATTCACCCAAAGATTTCGCCTGTCCAATGAAATGCGAAGGAGAGAAGATATACCCCGCAAATCAGAAGTGTCCGAAATGCGGGATGGATCTTCAGGATGTGAACGCACATCAGGACCACAGCGCCAAACGCGGCGGCACATTCTTCATGGCCCCTGACAAGAAGCACCATCTGGAAGGAACAATTTCAGATAAGAAGGAGTTCCGCCTCTACTTCTATGACGAATACACCAAGCCGATACCGGCCGGCAGGTTTACCGCGGAGGGAACGGCCTGGATCAGCGGAAAAGACACCGAAACGCCGCTAAAGCTGACAGTTGGACCTGATAAAGCATTCCTGACTGGGCAAGTGGAAGCATCCGTGGCGTTCCCCATGCGAATCAAGATCTTCATTGATTTTAAGGACGGCAAAGAGCCTCAAGTCTTTGATTTTGAATTCGCCGAGGCCGGCAAGGAACCGGTCGGCCATGCCGACGAACCGAATGACAACCACAAAGACAAGGCACACGAGCATGCCGATAAACCGTGAAGGCACGACAGGCTCAAGGCTTTGGATTCCCAGGGCGGCGGGGAGCTTGGAGATGTTGAGAAATGACACGGCGTAGTGCGAGTGGAGGGGCCGTCTGGTCGGCCTGCGCGTCAATCCTGTTGGCCTCATGCGTCCGCGTGGACCACGCTACGGAGTGGCAACAGGCGGGCGGCGCGTTCGGCCGTGCAACTGGAGTCGAAACAGATTGGACGGCAAACGCGGAGATACGCCCGCTTGAACCGGGCCCCGAAAACGTAGTGTCGCTCGATCACGTTCTCGACCTGGCGTTGTCGAACAATCGTGCGCTGCGCGCCGATTTGCAGACGATTGCGCAAGCGAAGGCGGATTTGGTTCAAGCCGGTTTATTATCGAACCCCATACTGAGCATCATGTTTCGCTTTCCGGACGGTGGTGGACGATCAAACCTGGAGTTCGGCATTGTCAAGGACTTCGCCGATCTCTGGCTCATCCCATTGCGCAAGCGTGCCGCTCAGTCGGTTCTGCAACAGCGTATTCTCTCCTTCGTAGACGCCGCAATCAAACTGGTGAATGAAACAAAATCCACGTACTACACGTTGCAGTATCAGCATCGAGCGATGCGTCTTCAGAAGGAGAATCTGGAGATCCTAAAACAGGCGATCGATATCGCCCAAGCCCGATTGCGGTCAGGCGAGACCACGCAACTGGATGTCAACTTGCTCGAAGCGCGACGCTTGGAGGTGGAACTGGAGCTGCTTCAATTCCGCTCCGACTATCGTGTGGGACAGCAGGCGCTGCTACGGTTAGTGGGGGTCGCAAAAGCGCCTGCCGACTGGGACCCAATCACACTGCCGGAATCGTTGTCGTCACTCGATCTTTCAGAGGATGACATCGTCGACTGGGGGCTCGAACATCGTCTTGACGTTCAGGCCGCCGCTTGGGAAGTCGAGGCTGCGCTCGCCGAATTTCAGCAACAGCAGCTCCGGTTGATTCAGAGCCTGGGAATTGGGATCGCCGGAGAACGCACCGAACGTCGCGGCATCCCGGGCCGACGGATTCTCGGCGATACCGCGAGGGCCTCGGTCGCGGCGGGAGCGCCAACCGCACCCGAGATCCAGCCGAGGAGCGAGAGACGACGCGAGCGCAGCCGGGAAATCGACTTCATCCTCGGTCCGTCCATCGATGTACCGATCCCCATCTTCGATCAGAACCAGGCGCAAATCTCTAAGGCTCAATTCCGCGCCCGTGAACTGCACGAACGCTACGAAGAACTGTCGCAGCGGACGATCGAAGGAGTTACGTCTTCGCTCGCCATGCGCCGCCTTGCTGACGCACGCGCCAAAATCTACGAACAGTCTCTCCTTCCGGTACAAGACTCCAATCTCAAGGTGGCGGAACAGGCATACCAGGCGGGGCGGGAGTCGATCCTGACCGTACTCCTTGCCCAGGAGTCGTTGCTCCGCGCGCGTCTTGGTCACGCGTCTGCACTTCGAGACCTGGCGATCGTCACCGCAAACCTCGAACGGCAACTGGGGGGCCGTCTCCCTCAATCAGAGGAATTGCCCATCCGGCCTGAGGCGGGTACGGCGTCGCAGCCCGCGACCTCGCAACCTGAAGGAGCCGTTCCAAACGGAGGCTAAGCATGAAGCGCATCGCGGGCATCGGCTTACTTTTTGTTTTATCGGTCGGCGCGATCGGCTGCATACCACCGTCGGATGCAGCAGGCACTTCGCCCGTTGGCGACGTCATCACGTTTGTTGGGGAGTTCCTGCGCAGCGCACTGGCCGCGTGGCTCTTCTAAACTCAGCGGAAGAATCCGGTCCTTCAGCGCATCCAATGAAGTACCGAGAGTGTCTTGCGTCGCCCTGGAGTGATGGATGGAACCGGAATCATCTGAGCATTCGGCCTCGAAAACAGGCATCGGTCGCATGTGGACCTTCATTCGCGTCATGAATGTCCGCCTGCGTTTTATCTTTCTCATGATTCTGGTGGGCGTCGTATCCGCCAATTGGGATGGATTGATGAACCGCTACGACCGCTGGCGGAGGCCCGCGAAGGCGGAAGGCAAGGTGGCGGGCGAGGCAGTGGAATTTTACTGCCCCATGCACCCCAACATCATTCGGGGCGAACTTGGAAGTTGCCCGATCTGTGGCATGCCCCTCTCGAAACGCGCGAAATCGGGCCAAACCGAGATGTCTCCGGACGCGCTGGCGCGCGTTCAACTCAGCCCGTTTAAGATCCAGATGGGCCGCATCGGTACGAGTCCAGTTGAGTACCATCTGCTGAGCCGGGAGATCCGCACGGTTGGAATCGTTGAATATGCCGAACCGCTGCGCGCCTTCATTCCGGCTCGAATCAAAGGCCGCATCGACAAGCTCTACGTCAATTACGTCGGGCAACATGTAGAGAAGGGTCAGCCTTTGGCTTGGCTCTACAGTCCTGATTTGCTCGTCGCTCAGGAAGAGTTGTTGACTACCCTTCACCGACAAGACGACACAAAAGGCGCTGGCCCAATCGTGCGGGGAAGCGCGGAGAATCTGCTGATCGCGGCTCGGAGAAAGCTGACTCTCTGGGGCATCACCGAGGAACAAGTCGAGGAGATCATCAAACGTGGAAAGCCCGATACACACATGACAATTCAGTCGCCTATCGCGGGCATCGTGACCGACAAGAAAGTACTCGAGGGCCGCTATGTCAACGAGGGCGACGATCTCTATACCATCGCCGATCTCAGCTCGGTCTGGCTCCAGGCGAAGGTGTTTGAGAACGAAATCTCCGGGGTGAGCGTCGGCACCGCAGTTGAGGTGACGAGCGTCGCTTATCCAAATGAAGTATTCGCCGGTCGGGTCACGTTTGTTGCGTATATTGTGGACCCCGGAACACGAACGGTTTCCGCCCGCGTTGAGATCACCAATCCGGACCTGAGGCTCAAGCCGGGCATGTATGTGAACGCGGCCATCCGCCTTCCCGTGGGCCGGGTAGAGATTCTCGAATCGGCCGCCGTCTCACAGGAGGCGTCAAAACCGGCGTTAAACACTCGGCCTTTGGTGAAGGCATACGTGAAACTGGCGGAGCCATTCGCTGCCGATAAAGCCGATGCCGGTGCGTTGGAAAAATTGCTGAAGGAAATTGATGGACTTGCGAAGGCGGTTGCGCCGCAGGTGAATGAAAAAGTGCAGGCGATACGCGCTATCATCGAGACCATGAAGGACAAAGACCTGAAAGAGCAGCGCAGATTGTTCAAGGAAGCCAGCGCGCGGATTATCGAGTTGGTCGAGGCGTATCCCCCGCCGGATATGACGATTTCTCGGTTCCATTGCCCGATGGTCAAGGCGGATTGGCTGGGCATGAGTGAGGACGTGAGAAACCCCTACTACGGCTCGGAGATGCTCGAATGCGGAAAAGTCACGGGCACGATTAAGCCCAAGGCCGCGCAGGAGGAGGAGCGCTTTGCAACCGGGTATTTTTGTCCGATCTATCCGGACCGCCTCTTCGATGAGCCGCGACATTGTCCCGTCGATAACTTTACACTGAAGTACGCGCGGGTTGAGAAAGTGCTTGCTGTTCCCGAACTCGCGGTCATTGACACGGGCTCGCGCCGGGTTGCGTACCGTGAAACGGAGCCGGGTGTGTTCGAGATGATCGAACTAAAAGTCGGTCCGAGGGCCGGCGAGTACTTCCCCGTGCTCGGGGGGCTAAAAGCCGGCGACCAGATTGCTACGCGTGGTGCTTTCCTTGTCGACGCGGAAAACCGGCTCAACCCGTCTGCGGCGGCCCAGTACTTTGGTGCCAGCGGCGGTTAATAGGTCGACGGTCAAAAAAAGTAGTGATTCGGCCTCACGAAAAAGCGATTACCGGAAAGCGCTGAAGTGCCATGATTCCCAAACTCATCGAGTATTCAATCCGGAATCGTTTCATTGTCATCCTTTTAACAGCGATGGTCGCGATTTGGGGCATTTGGTGCGTGTTCAAAACGCCCATCGACGCCATTCCCGACCTGTCTGAGAACCAGGTCATTGTTTTCACCGACTGGATCGGGCGCTCTCCGCAGGAGATCGACGATCAGATCACGTACCCGCTCTCGGTCAACCTTCAGGGGTTGGCCGGCGTCAAGGTCATTCGCGCCCAGAGCGAATTCAACTTCTCAATGATCACGATTATTTTCGAGGACGACATTGACTTCTACTTCGCGCGAACCCGCGTCCTCGAACGTCTCAATATTGCCGGCACCTTCCTGCCGCAGGGCGTCGTGCCCTACCTCGCTCCGGACGCAACGGCCCTCGGCCAGATTTTTTGGTACACGGTCGAAGGAGATGGGCAAAGCGTCGACGAATTGCGCGCGATTCAAGATTGGTACGTCCGCTACCAACTGTACGTTCCGGGCGTGGCTGAGGTGTCGACCGTCGGCGGCTTTGTTCGTGAATATCAGATTGACGTCGATTCGGACAAGCTTCGGGCTTACAACCTGTCGCTCGGTCAAGTCTATAGTGCGATTGAGCGCAGCAATATCGCGGTGGGAGGCAAGGTATTCTTCGAAGCCCGCGCCGAGTATCTCATCCGGGGCGTCGGATGGATTCAAGGAGTTCGAGACCTTGAGAATGTTGTTGTCGCCGAGCGCGACGGCACTCCAATTCAGGTCAAAAACCTCGCAGCCGTGCAACTCGGTCCCGAGTACCGACGAAGCATGCTCGAGAAAAACAACCGGGAGGCCGTCGGCGGCGTCGTCATGATGCGCTACGGGGAGAACCCGCTCACCGTGACGAGCGCGATCAAGCAGCGCATCGAACAGTTGCAAGCTGGCCTGCCGAAGGGCGTGCGCATTGTGCCGTTCTACGACCGGACGCGACTGATCGAAGGGGCGATCGATACGCTCAGAGAAACGCTGCTGGAAGAGTTGATTATCGCCAGCCTCGCCATCGTGCTGATCCTCGGGCATTTGCGAAGTGCGATGGTCGTTTGTGTGACGCTGCCTCTGGCCGTGCTCGTTTCGTTCATCCTGATGTATTACGTCGGCATCCCCAGCAACATCATGTCGCTTTCCGGTATCGCTATTTCCATCGGACTCTTCGTGGACTCCGCCGTAGTCATGGTGGAGAACACCACGCACGAGCTGACGGCGCGGCATGGGCGAGAGCGAATCCGCGGCGATATCACCGAGGTCGTCGTCGAATCCTGCCGCATGGTGGGAAAACCCATCTTCTTCGCCGTGCTCATAATGCTGGTCTCCTTCCTTCCGGTTTTCGCCCTCGGCGGGACTGAAGGAAAGATGTTTCATCCGCTGGCGTTCACCAAAAGTTTCGCGATGATCGGCGTGGCGCTTCTTTCCATCACGTTTGTGCCCGCAATGATTCCGCTGTTTGTCAAAGGGCGGTTGCGGCGAGAGGAGGACAGTTGGATCGTCCGTAGCTTCATCCAGATATATAAACCGGTGCTGACCTGGCTTATGGACGTTCCAGCCGCAGGGCTTTGGTTCATGGGTTTTCTGTTCATTGTCGCTGCGGGATTCATCGGCAGCCGGACGCTGTTTCTGGGCGTGTTGGCATTGGGGCTTTTTGGGGGCTGTGCCTTTTTCATTCGCGCACGTAGCCGGGTCATCGCCTTCCTCCTGCTCGTCGCCACAGCGACATGGGCATGGCACTTTCCTAAGCTAGGGCGAGAGTTCATGCCGCCGCTCGATGAGGGCAGCATTCTCGAAATGCCGGTGACGGTCCCGCGCGTCTCGGTCACGCAGGCGAGCGAGGATATCCGCGTCCGCGACATGGTGATGCGAGGTTTCCCCGAGGTCGATCAGGTGGTCGGCAAGGCCGGTCGCGCTGCCACGCCAACCGATCCATCGGGCCTCGACATGATCGAAACGATCGTCACGCTTCGACCGAAAGAATGGTGGCCGAAGCGCAAGATGCGCTTCGAGGATGCGCTCGCGGAGGCCGAGACACTTGTTGCTTCACAAGAGTCAAACGGATTCTTGAAATCTGATATGAAATCTGGAGATCGCGCCGCTCTTGCAAACGGCGCTACGATGTCGGCCATGGTGAGTTTCGATCGGGCCCTGCGAGAAATCGCCCATCGAAGGCAACTGGAGCATGAACCAGTCGTCGCAAGGAGGCTCGTGATTGAATCGATCCATGAGCTACTCGACTTCTTCCGCCACAAACGAGCTTTGAAGGGTGAAACATCCGCGTCACAGATCGAGCAGCTCGCCGATCTGCTCGTGAAGGAGAACGGTATTTCGCTGGTTCAGGTTCCAAGGCGCGAGGAAATGGTCCGAATGATCTCCACGATCGCCTCGCGCCTCGCCGAATTAGGCATCGTTGAATCATCCCCGGAGCTGTTGCTATTGCCCGAAACGCCAGGATCGGTGCTCAGGGATTTCGTTGCAACCGCCGTCGGAGGAGAGAAGTCGTCGGTGTTCAGTGTGCTTTTCGAGCGATTCGAACGCCGACTAGGGGAAGAATGGATCGCTCGCGTGAAGATATTAAATTGGGAGCTGGAAGACCAGGCCAGTGGAGCGATGGTCTGGTCCCTGCTCACGGCCTTGCGCGATGAGGCGAAGTCCGGTGGGCTCCTCGCCAAGACCCCGACCGACGACGATCTGCGATCGATCCTTGACCAACGAGCCGCTTCTTTTGGAAAGAGCGTCTTTCTCTGGCACAAATCCAAAGATGACCTTGTCAAGGAAATGGACAGCGAGCTTCAGATGCCCGGCTGGGGCAACATCTGGACCCAACCCATTATCAATCGAGTCGACATGCTCACCACGGGCGTCCGGACAATGATCGGCGTGAAAGTCTTCGGCCCCCGGCAGGAAGATATCGTCGAGGAGATCGAGGTGAGTGGCGACAAGAAAACCGTTGTCAAAGAGCCGGGCATTCAGAGCATTTCCAATGAGATCGCGGGCGCGCTCCGCGGCATTAAGGGCGCAGTCGACGTGTTTCCCGATCAGATCGTTGGCCGCAGTTACCTTCAGATCGACATCGACCGTGAACGGGCCGCCCGGTACGGCGTCAATGTCGGCGACATTCAAGAAGCCATTGAAGTGGCCATGGGCGGCAAAACGATCACGACCACTGTCGAAGGGAGGCGTCGTTTTCCTGTTCGAGTTCGCTATGCGCGAGATTACTGGCAGACCGAAGACGCGCTTCGCCGAACTCTCGTAACCGGACGGCGAACCCAATCGATCACGGACGGCGGCCCCATGGGAACGGCTGCGGCCACGAACGCGGCACCCGACGTCATGGGCAGTGGCGATGAGGTTCAAATTCCAATCAGCGAAGTCGCTGACATCCGGGTCGTCGAAGGCCCAAGTGTCATCAAGAGCGAGAACGGGATGCTGCGAGCTTATGTTCAGCTCAATGTTCGCGATCGAGATATTGTAGGCTTCGTCGAAGAGGCCCAGCTCGCGGTGGCGGACCAAGTCAAGCTGCCGCCGGAGTTCTACATCGAATGGAGCGGGCAGTTCGAACACCAGGTGCGTGCCAAGAAGACGCTGCAGATCATCTTCCCGCTGGTGATCCTGGTGATGTTTGTCATTCTTTACATGACGTTCAACAGTGTATTCGACGCATTGCTCATCATGCTGGCTGTGCCGGGCGCCCTGGCCGGAGGCGTGATTTTTCAGAGCCTGTTTCATTTTAATTTCAGCGTGGCCGTGTGGGTCGGTTACATCTCCTGTTTTGGCGAGGCGACACAGACCGGAATCGTCATGCTCGTCTATCTCCATGAGGCAATCAAGAAACACGGGGGCCTTGCCGAGATGAAATCCATGGGAGACATCCGCCAGGCCGTGATCGAAGGCGCTGTGCATCGGCTGCGGCCCAAGCTCATGACCGAAGGCGTGGCCATCATCGGGCTCATGCCCATGCTCTGGGCGACGGGAGTGGGGTCGGAAGTGATGCGTCCGATGGCAGCGCCAGTGCTCGGCGGAATGCTCGTGGCCGACGAAGTGATCGACCTGCTCATCCCGGTCATCTTCAACTGGTATCAATGCCGCAAGTGGCGACGCCTGCGCCCGGCTGTCACGGGTGCTGCCGTCGAAGCTGCTTCTTGATCGACTCGGCAGCGAGAGGATTCGACAATGAAAGCGATTGGAAACCCAATAAACGCCGTCATTTGGACAGGCCTGACCGTCATCATCCTTGGCGGCTGTGAGAGTCTCGAGCACAGGTTGGTACACAAGAAGCCTGGGACAAAGATAGCGTGCCAGCAGTGCTACGACGAGGTGAGCATTGTTCGACGCACGCCTCGCCGTTCGAAAAAACCATGGAATGTGTTCATTCGTCGGCACACGTGCTCGGGATGTAAGACCGAGATGTCATTCTACCGCGAAGAGGGCGCCCTGAAAGTCATGTGCAAACGGTGCGTACCTGAGGGTTTGGCGTGTGACCTATGCCTGCCGCCAGACACGCCAGCAAACTGAGGGTTGCCGCAATAGGGGCGAGCACGATGAGTCCGACAACCACACATGAGTGCGAGGAGGGTGGTCAGTTCATATTTCAGCAGGGCAAGAGATGGCGAGCCATCTTGTTTGGTATTGGTGACCTGTTATTCTTGGTTGCCGTCGGCATGGTCACTACGGTGGTCATGCACGGCATGCATCAATTCGGCTGGAACTTTACTCTGACGTGTGTCGTAGGAATGGCAGCCGCCATGTTGGTCCAGATGCTGATGGCGTTCTGCATCGCGCCGCTGCTCGGTTCCATCGAATCCATGATTCCCTCGATGGTCGTCGGCATGATCAGCCCGATGTCGGTCTGCACCCTGCACATGTTTGGCCGCGAGCCGGATTGCATGGTTGCCGTTGTTTTCGGAGGCATCTTTGGAGGAGCCATGTTCGCGTTTATTGAATTGTACGGCGCGCGAGTCAGGCGTTCATTGCACCAAGCGTATCCAGCGAAACGGGATGAGGACCATGATGCGAGGAGTTTGGGAGCTTCGAGCCAGACTGTACGACGTATGTGAAGGTTCTCAACTACGTCGTGGTGCCGCCAAGTCCGCTCTCTTTCAGGATATGCGCGGCCGTGTTCTCTTCGTGGCAATAGGCACCGGAGCGGACATTCCCCACTTCCCGCCGGGTCATAAGATTGTTGCGGTGGACATCAGCCGGGAGATGCTTCGTCGCGCGGAAGTGAGACGCGCGAAATACGCCGGCAACCTGCAACTGGTCGAGGCAGACGTGATGAATCTTGGCTTCCCTGACGCTTCGTTCGACACGGTCGCCACATCGTGTACGTTTTGTTCCGTCCCCGATCCGATGCGCGGGTTGCGAGAACTCTACCGAGTCCTGCGGCCGGGCGGCCAATTGCTGATGTTTGAGCACGTCCGTAGCCGCACGCCCATTCTTGGTTTGACGCTGGATTTGATGACCCTGTGGACTCGGCGGCTGGGTACGGAGATGAATCGTGACACCGTTGGCAACGTGCTGAAGGTGGGCTTTCGCGTTACCCAGATCGAGAGCGTCTATCTCGATATCATTCTCGCAATTCGCGGGACAAAACCGAGTGCCAACGCCCTTTGCTAATCGCTGGCCAAAGTCTTTTGTGCCGTCTCCCGGAGCCATCGCGTCATGTTCGCGTGTGGACAGAACCCTCGACAATCGGCAATGTAGTTCATGCCGGTCAAGACCTCCTTGTATGGTCCGAACCCAGACACGCGGAACGGAACAATGATGACTCGTCCACTAAGTAGCACCGCAGAATGATTCACGCAATCGCGCCCATTTTCTCGACCTCATGTAAGCCGGCGGAGCCGTCGGGAGGTCGGCATTGGACGAGGGATCGAGTTGACCGAGGCGGAGGTCGCGGCGTTGGAGTCGCTTCGATTCCGGACCCCTTCGGCGGACGTTTTTCACAATTGCCTGATCAATTTGATGTCGGATTCGCGGAACAGAATCACCTCGATCGCCCAGCGTCAGCGCTGCAGCACCGACACGGTGAACCGTATCCGGCGAATGTACCGCATGGGCCGGATTGGGGCTCTGCACCCGACCAAACTCGCAATGCTTCATAGATGCTCCCTGTCCGCGCCGGGGGGCGAGCTCCGACGATAGCCGCAAGCGCGGGTGACGCCGCACCAGTTCGTGCATCGTGGTTTTTTCATTAGATTGAGCCTTGGGCATGTGACTCAGCACCGGTGCAGTCTGGCGACGCCCGTAAGAGCCGAAACGAATTCCCCGCTCATTCTCTTCTCCGCCGTCGCACTCCGATAATGTCCTTGGCGGGCAATTCGTCGGTCAGCCGATGCTGCGAATTCGCCGAACGCTGTTGAATGCCCTCAAGGAGGTATCCCAGCAACAGGCACAGTCCGTTGCGGTGGGCATCGAACCGAAAGGGCTCTAGGCATCCCGCGTACTGGTCCCATTCATAGAGCAGTTCCAAACGATCGACCGGAGATAGGATGCTGAGCGGGACCATGATATCCATGTTCTTGGCAAGGTAACTAAAAATGCTGCCGTCAGCGATGCGCTTCTGGGCTTCGTGATAATCGAAGTCGTTGAACCGGCCGCTGCCTAATGCGTCACTGATACCCATGCCCGCCCCCGTTAATTTGTAAATCCGCACGTTACACCTCTCGTTAAGACACTTTCCAGCATCATTTCGCTAGCTCCTTTGGCCTTGCCTCCGTTTTGATTGGGAACAAGCCGCATCAGAGAAGCCAGGCCCAGTCCCTCGCCGACCCCGAAACCCCCAAAAGCGAATCCCAGTCGGTTCTATGCCTTCTCCAATGCTCCCTGTTCAGCCGGATACACTCTTCCCATTCCTCTTTGGTCGGTCCACCACCCACGACGCGGGCCAGGTGCACGGCCATCTGCAGGGCATCGGGACCGTCGTCGTGTGAGGCCTTGGGGAAGAGTCGAAGCTGCTCAAGGAGTACCCGATGCCTTCGACTAAACTGCAATGCCCCCGACCGAACCAATGGCTGGAGGCTCTGGATGCGGCCCATCTTGTCGGTGGTGTGATTAATGCCCTCGACTCGGAGGTAGAGACTCTGGGCCTTCGAACGCCGCTCGAGCTCATCCTTCAAGAAGGACTGGAATTGGTTGGTCTCCAGGGCGAAGCGGGCGTATTTCCGGATTCGCTGATAAGCAAGCACGTCGTCGATGATCTTGTCCGGCTTGCGCCGGGCGATGTCAGCATCCAGGACATAGAGATTACCGCTCTTGGCATCCTTCACCAGGGTAATGATCGCCGAGTCGTCGGCATGCTTGCCGAGTTTCCCGAGGGAAGGGTCACAGGCCCCGAAGAATTGGGCGTTGCTCTCCAGCGAGGCGATCAGTGCCTGCTCGTTGGGCCAGGTCTCATCCCAGAACCTAAAATCCTCCTCGGCGAAGTAGCAGTCGGCCGGGTTGACGGGCTCGTTCTGCTTTTCGGAGTCGAAGGCAGCCGGCCCTTCGCCTTCGCGCATGAGCATCAGGGTGTGATAGTCCTCGCACTCCGGCCACAGGACATCGGTCCCCTCCAGCATCGCCTGACGATGGGCCTCGAAGTAGGCCTTGGCGGCGGCAGGACCGGTCGCGCCGTCGTACTCATCCATGCGTCGAAGGATGGCGACCCACGATTCCCAAAGGTCTTGCCGTGATGCCCATGCCATGACCGAGCGATAGATGCGGCCGGTCCACATGGGGTTCTTGGTGGGGTCGGTCAACTTGGAGAGCAGGGCGTCGTAGTGCTGGATGGTCCCGACCACGACCACCCGCGTATCGCGCGTGCCGGACTTGAGGATGGCCTTGTGGAACCACTCATCCAGCTTGAAGCGGCCCTCGGCCGTTGCGGTGTTCTCGCGTCCTTCAACATCGTCGAGGAGGATGAGTTCGGGGCGATCCTGGCGATGGCGCTTGCCCCGAATGTTCTGGCCATACCCGAGGGAGGTGACCTTCACCTTGTTGGCGGTGATGATCTCGTTCCTGCGCCAGCGCGGCCACCTCGGGTAACGTCCCCCTTGCTCGCAGACCTCGGGGAAGTCGGCGACGAGGCGATCGTTCTCGACCAGTTCATCCTTGACGTGACCGAGGAAGTCGGCTGCTTTTTCTTCGGTGTCGGAGACCAGAACGATGAACTTGGCCTTTTTGTAGCAGATGAACCAGAGGAGGTAGATCAGGCTGACGAGCGTGCTCTTGGCGCTGCCGCGCGGGCCGGCCACGGCCAGCCTTCCTCCCGGCGGCAGGTCCTGCAAGAGTTCGTAGAGCTCCTTGTGCATCTTGCTGGGGGGCCGACTGAGGTGCTCGGAGAAGTAGAGCTTGCCGAAGGCGGCAAGAGACTGCTGCGCTGCCTTGCGGCGCTCGGCCCGTACCTGATTCTCAATCTTGGATGTTTGAAGTTGTTCGACAGCGTGCATCCTGCACATCTCCATCGGGGCATCCAGCCCGCGAGTAAGGGGGGTTACGGTTCCTGCGCCTTGATGTCCTCTTTGAGTCGATCGAGCCGGACCGACAGCCGACCGCGCTCAACCTCTTCCTGCAGCGCCAGGCAGCGGTCGGCCTGCTCGGCGGTCAGTTGACCTGTTGACTTGGAGACCTCGACGACCTCCTGCAGTTCCTTTGCCAATTGGTCATAGGCGGCGATGGGTTCGGCATCGAGCTGCTGATAGACTTCGGCGACGACGCCGGACGGCATGCGTGGCAGGTAGCCGACCGACTGGAGCTTCTCGAAGAACTCCTTAAAAGTCTTCCAGGCCATCCCTTCGGCCATCAGTCTTTCCATGCCGGAGCAACTGCCCTCGCGGGCAATGCGGCGCAATCGGGCAATCGACACCTCCGCTTCGTGAGCCAACTGGCCGACCATCCGCTCGGCGAATCGCGGGTCCGGGGCCAGGGCGTGTTCCTCGCGGATCTGGTTGATGTCCCGGCGAATGGTCCGTTCATTGCGGCCGAGGATCTGGGCAATCTCGGCGATGGCGCATCCCTCGGTCCGCAGGAATTCCACGCAGCGCCGCCGATCCTCGGTCGACAGTCCCTTGGCAGAAATCCGTTTATCCTTGATCTCGTTGATGAGTGTCAGGACCGGGATTTCAGGGGGGTCCTCCTGGGAAGTGGAAGGGGCCGTCGGATTCACGTTGCAACCTCCAGCCGGGCCAGGTAGCGCTGGCGCAGGCCATGTAACGGCTGAAGGTCACCGACGAAGGTCAGGTAGCGTCGAACGATCGCATCGCAGTAGCGCGGGTCCAGTTCGATGCCGAAGCAGCGACGGGCCAGCCGCTCGGCGGCGATGAGCGTACTGCCCGAGCCTAGAAAGAGATCAAGCAGCACATCATCCCGACGGCTGCTGTTGACGATGGCCCGCTCGGCGAGGGCAATGGGTTTTTGGGTGGGATGTCGGTATTCCCGGGTGCAGTCGCGCGGCACCTGCCAAAGTGTGGACTCATTGGTCGGGCCATACCAACGATGAGCCTTGCCATCCTCCTTCCAACCATAGAGGCAGAACTCGGTCTGCTGATTGAAGTCGCCATAGCTAATCGCGAATCGCTCCTTGGCCCAGGTAAGGACGCAGGAGATGTGCGCACCGGCGGCCGAGAGCCGGGCATGCATCGGCCCGAACTGTCGGTGCCCGTTCCACAGATAAAACGGCGCGCCGGGCGCCAGCGATGCCAGCATCCCGTCGAGGATGCCGCCCAGCCAGGATTCGTATTCTTCCTGGGTCAGGTTATCGTGGTAAATGCGCCGCCATTGGCGCGAGCGCTTGGGCCGGGCCTTCTGCGGGGTGGGTCGATTGCCGCCGTAGTAGGCGACGTTGTAAGGCGGGTCGGTGAAGACCAAGTCTACCTGTATACCCTGTAGTAGCCGGGCCACATCCTCGGCTTTCGCCGAGTCGCCGCACAGAAGCCGGTGGGGACCCAACTCAATGAGCTCTCCCGGTTGGGTCACAGGCGGTTCTTCGGCTGCCTCGTCGAGGGCGTCAGCCAGATCGAAGCCATCCTCACCGGCCGACTTCTGATCCCCGAATCGATCCAGGAGTTGTCCGATCTCGACGCGGTCGAAGCCGGTCAACGATACGTCGAAGTCGGGGATCGTCCCGAGTTCATCCAGGAGCGCAGCCAACTTGTGTCTGTCCCAGTCACCTTGGACCTTATTCAGGGCGATGTTGAGTGCCTTCTCGCGCTCCGGAGAAAGATCGACGACACTGACCTCGACCTCCTTTGCGCCGTTGGCCACCAGAATCTTTAGTCTCTGATGCCCGCCGACCAAATGGCCACTGCGTTCATTCCAGACCAGGGGTTCGACGCAGCCGAATTCATCGAGCGATCGATGAAGGCGCTCGTACTCTTCGTCGCCGGGTTGAAGATCAACACGGGGGTTGTAGGGCGCGGGATTGATCTTCTTGATCGCGACTTTTCGAATCTTCAGCGGCATGTTCTTCTACCTCGTTTGCATTTTTGCACTTAACACCTGTATCGATATTTGGGTAAAGGCGTCTTGACTTCAATCTGACTTGTGCACTCGAAGACACGATCAATTACCCAGGTAAAAGAGCAGAGACCTTGATCGCAGCCGTGTCGAATGAAACCGACGACAATTGAAATACTAAGGATGAGCGCAAGACTTAATGCATTAAATAAGGGCATTTGCTTCATTCCTTTGAAGCCCAACTCGCAGATGTGAACACGCGATCCGTCGCGTTGACATCTTCGGGGTCGACATATTAGTTGACCAACACTTCAAAATAATCAAGTGACTTAAGTCACTTTGTTGAAGTTTTTTTTAGCGTACGTCAACTTGCCCATTCGAAGACAGTGCCACGTATCAGGCATGACCGTCACCTCGAAAACTGGACGGCGCGCCCGCGAAAACTGGACGGCGCGCAGTCAAAAACCGGACAGTGCGCACAGAAAACCGGACAGATTTTCCGTGTGATTTGCGGCGCAAGTGATGATCGGCTCGCTCGTTAGGATTTGGCGCATCGTACGTGGCGCGCGGCAAATGAATGTTGCGCGCGCGCTAGAAATCTCCGAGACGTCATTCCGGCGCAACTTCTTCGAACGCCCTTCGAACGTCCTTCGAATGATCGAGGGCGATAGAGGGCGATCGACAACGCGCGAACGCTTGTTGAACTAACTCGGGAATTGCAGAAGCGGCATTTCGTCGTACGTCCAGTCGAACAAGCAGATGGACTGACTCTAAGAATTAATCGCAGTGGTAAACTGGGTAAATGCCGGTCGACACGAAGCGGACATGAACCAGCGCCTTGTGCCACAATGATTTGCGCATTTCGAGCACCCCAAAACACCGGACAAAGTGGACATCTTGGCGCGGCAATCGCGTCGCGTTTGGCGTCGTCCACAGAGAGGAAGTGCGCGGTGTGGGGTACCCCCGGAGGTTTGCGTTTACTCGCGAGTCTGACGATTGACCACTTCACAACAAACCCCGGGCATGAGAGCGCCCGGGGTTGTTTGCTTCAATGGGAAACTTCGCATGGGTTGCCGAACATTCCGGTGCCGGCGAGGCGGCAGGGGAATTCGTGTCGGGGCGGGTCAAGGCGCCGCCTCGCGTGGCCGGCAATAAAAGCCGCTGATTCATGGCTCGCATTCCAGTAAACGGAGCCACGCCCGTTCCTGCCACTCGCGCGACTTCGCCGAAAGCCCCTCGTCTCAACCTTGAGAGTCGGTCCGCTCGCCCCAGTCAGCCGGCCAGGTCAAAGCGATCAAGATTCATCACCTTGTTCCAGGCTGCCACGAAGTCGTGGACGAATTTCGCCTGCGAGTCATCAGCGGCGTAGACCTCGGCGATGGCTCGCAGTTGCGAGTGTGAGCCGAAGATGAGATCGACGCGCGTGCCGGTCCATTTGACGTTTCCTGACTTGCGGTCACGTCCCTCGAAGACCTCGTCATTGCCGGACGATTTCTCCCAAACGGTGCCCATGTCCAGCAGGTTCACGAAGAAGTCATTGGTCAACTTCTCGGGCTGCTTGGTGAAGACGCCGAGCGACGAATGGCCATGGTTGGCGTTCAGCACGCGCATCCCACCGACCAATACCGTCATCTCCGGCGCAGTCAGCGTCAGCAATTGGGCCCGATCGACGAGCAGTTCTTCGGCGCGTCGATCTTGTCCAGACTCGAGGTAGTTGCGGAACCCGTCGGCTTTCGGCTCGAGCGGTGCAAAGGAGGCTGCATCGGTCAAATCCTGCGACGCGTCCGTACGGCCGGGAGCAAAGGGAACTTGGATGTTGTGTCCTGCGTTTTTCGCCGCCTTTTCGACGGCTGCACATCCACCGAGGACAATCAGATCGGCGAGCGATACTTTCTTGCCGCCGGATTGCGCGTTGTTGAAGTCCTTCTGGATTGACTCGAGCTTCTGCAGGACCTTGGCGAGTTCGGCTGGTTCATTGACTGCCCAGTCCTTTTGCGGTGCGAGGCGAAGGCGGGCGCCGTTGGCGCCACCCCGCAAGTCAGATCCGCGAAACGTGGCGGCAGATGCCCAGGCCGTCGAGACCAGCTTCGAAACGGATAGACCGGAATCGAGGATCTTCGCCTTGAGGTCCGCGATGTCTTTGCTGCCGATCAATTCATGATCAACCGCGGGAACCGGGTCCTGCCAGATCATGACTTCTTTCGGGACTTCCGGGCCGAGGTAGCGCGAGCGCGGGCCCATGTCGCGGTGAGTCAGCTTGAACCATGCTTTGGCGAAGGCTTGTGCGAACTCTTCCGGGTTCTCGAGGTATCGCCGGGCAATCGGCTCATAGATCGGGTCGAACTTCAGCGCCAGGTCTGCCGTGGTCATCATCGGCCGGTGCTTCTTTGACGGATCGTGCGCGTCAACGACCATATTCTCTTCGTTCACATCCTTGGCCAGCCATTGATTCGCGCCCGCCGGGCTCTTCACCAGCTCCCACTCGTATTTGAACAGCATCTTCAGGTAGCCCATGTCCCATTTCGTCGGGTTCGGTTTCCAGGCGCCTTCGATGCCGCTGGTAATCGTGTCGATGCCTTTGCCACTTCCGAAGCGGCTCAACCATCCGAGGTTTTGCGCCTCGATGGGGGCGCCCTCGGGTTCCGGGCCGACCAATTTCGCATCCCCCGCGCCATGACACTTGCCGAACGTATGTCCGCCCGCGACCAGCGCCACCGTCTCTTCGTCATTCATCGCCATGCGCGCGAACGTTTCGCGGACATCACGGGCCGAAGCAACCGGGTCGGGATTGCCGTTCGGCCCTTCGGGGTTCACGTAGATCAGGCCCATCTGCACGGCGGCAAGAGGATTGTCGAGTTTGCGATCACCGGTGTATCGTTTGTCACCCAGCCATGTACTTTCGGGTCCCCAGTAAACATCAGTTTGCGGCTCCCATACGTCTTCGCGTCCACCTGCGAATCCGAGCGTCTTGAATCCCATTGTTTCGAGGGCCACATTGCCGGCTAAGACCATCAGGTCGGCCCATGAGATGCTCCGGCCGTACTTCTGCTTGATCGGCCACAGCAACCGACGCGCCTTGTCGAGGTTGGCGTTATCCGGCCAACTGTTGAGCGGCGCGAAGCGCTGCGTGCCATCGGATGCGCCGCCGCGTCCGTCTGAGACGCGATACGTCCCGGCACTGTGCCAGGCCATGCGGATAAACAGCGGCCCGTAGTTCCCGTAGTCGGCCGGCCACCAGTCCTGTGACGAGGTCATCAGTTCCTTGAGGTCCTTCTTCACGGCATCAAGGTTGAGTTTCTTGAACGCCTCGGCGTAGTTGAATTCCTCCCCCATTGGATTGCCCTTGGCGGAATTCTGATGAAGGATCTGAAGATTCAACTGATTCGGCCACCAGTCTTGAGGCGACATGTGTCCGGCCACCGTGGGTCTCATGCCTGCGCTCGCGCCCGTCACCGGGCACATGGCGCCGGCCTCCGGCTTTTCCTGCGGCGTGGAATCCGCCAATACAGTGCCGAGTGGCCCGACCCCAACGCAAAGGGTCAAGGCAACAAACCATGCTTTCCCCGAATCTCTAATGAGTCGCGTGGTGTCACATTGTGAAGCCCTGGTCTTCAAGAGACGATTGCCTACGGTTGTGTTCGCTGTCATGTGATTCCTCCTGAACATTGATGGAGTGTTGATCATTCGATTCCGGTGTTTCGTCCTGATGTTGATTAAACTCCCTCCTGCGACGCGTCCGCGCGGCAATCGGGACAGGTGCCCCAATAGACCACCTCTGCCTCATCGATCTGAAACCCTGAGTCTTCGACCGCAGTCAAACAGGGTGTCTCGCCGATGGCACAATCGACGTCGACCGTTTTCCCACACTTGCGGCAGATCAGATGGTGATGGTTGTCCCCGATCCGGGCCTCGTAGCGTGCCGGCGATCCGGCCGGCTGTATCCGCCGGATGAGGCCCTTCTGGGAGAGCATTCCGAGCGCGTCGTAAACCGCCTGTCGCGATATGGCGCCGATATCGGCGCGCACGTCCTCGGCGATCGCGTCCGCCGTACCGTGCGGACGATTCGATACTGCTCGGAGGATGGCGAGGCGCTGGGCCGTTACCTGTAGACCTTGTTTGCGCAGTAAGGCGGCTGGATCGTCATGCATGGGTTTAGAATAGGTACAGATGTGGATGTAGTCAAGAAGCTGTCTAAGTCAACTCCAGACAAGAGTTTAATGATACGTGTGTAACGCCTGTACCGATTGCAGAGCCAGAGGAGATCGGGTTGGGATGTGTTCCAGCCATCCTGGTTTCCAGGATGCATTCACTTGAACCCCGGAACGGAGCGATCGGCATTCTGAGTGAACGAAGTGCAGATCAAGTCAAGAGCCTTAGATTGTTGCGCAGTTAATCTGCGCTCGTGAAGTTCGCAAGAACGATCGACGTTTGCCCGTGCCATTCCTGTGGCACGAACCGGCGGATCGAAATTGCAGAATGGGCGACGGGAGCGTCATTGCGAGTTGCCCAATTACTCGCGTGTCGCTCTCAGGAGAGTATTCCCTCCAAGGCAGAATGCGGCGGGTGATATTGTTAACGTTTCGCTGTGCGCGGGGTTGATCGACCGGTGCTTACTCCGGCGAATAGTGGTTAAGGTCCCAGCAAGTCTGTCACAAACCCCTGAATGTCGAGGCTGTCCACGCTGACGTCCTGATTCATATTGGCGCGGGCAATCGTGCACAGCGGGAAAGCGGCCTCGTATCCCCCCGGATCGAGCAATGCCTGCGTAAAGGGCTCGATGTCATCGGTGTCGACAAGGCCGTCGCAATTCATGTCGCCCAGGAGATCGAGCGTGACCGTCCACGCCCTGGGCCCTCCGTGCCCGATGATTCGGCGACCATTGGTGGATATCGCCTGACACACAAAAAGGGCGTCGGCGAACGGGACGGCGCCGCCGTGGGCATTCACGTAGGTCTTAAGATCGAGATAGGGCGGCACACCGCCTTCGAGCAGCCAGGCCACTCGATTGCCGAGACGAAAGTCGAACCCGACGATGGTGCCCTGGTCTGAGATATCCATGGGGACTCCCACCCAGAAGTTCTGCATTGATCCTGTCCCCAATATCTCACGCTGCCATCCGGACATGCCGAGGGTCCACTTGACGGCCCGATTGTCGCTCTCAGTTGTTGCCCAGGTTCCGAGCATGATCGTCCCGGCGTCGTTCATGCCCATGACTTCGCCTCTTGCGGCCTCGGTCGGATCGAGGGTTTCGCCGGTGAGCAGTCCGTTCCAGATGGCGGGTGTGCGGGTGGATGTTCCTTGCGCAAATCCGCCGATCAGGTTTCCATCCGCGGAGACGACCGACGCTCGATTTCCGCCAAAGGCAACGACTTGAAGTTGCTGCATGCCGGTTGCCTGCGTCCAGCGAAATCCGCGACCGCTGCAGCCATCCCAGGACAATCCAACGGCAACCGTGCCATCGTCCGATAGTTCATAGCCATTGCTTCGGCTGGGGCATTCAAGGGCATTCGGCAGGTAGCCGAGGCTTTGCCAGCCGGTTGACGCCGTCCACATCGCCGCAGTCTCTCCGAGCTGCGGATCCGGGCTCTGCGGGTCCGGCATGTCCCCCAATATCACACTGCCATCATCCGAAACGGCGGTCGCGCGCGCACCCTCCGGCGGAAGAAGGGTCATGACTTCAGTAACCGTGTCGTAGAGGTACGTGCCGTCCGGCAGGAAATTCCCATCCAGGTCTGTCTCACCAACGATGAATCGACCATCGGGACTCATATCGTTGGCACTATGGGCGTCGGGAATCGGCTCGTACGAGGCGATGATGGTGCCATGCGCGGTCAACGCGCAGGAAAGGACAAAAAAAGCTGGAATGTTGGCGATGACGAAGCGCATGGGTTCCTCTTTTTGCACTGCTTGCCTGTTTCGGCGGACACACTACATGAGTTGATGCCCACTTGAATGGGTGGGCATGCTGTCGCGACAAATAAATAGTAGGCAGCGCAGCATCCTGCTGCGCCGCCCTCCGAGACAAGGAACTCACCTGGCTCGGCGGCGAATCAGGCCGACGATGCCAAGGCCCAGCAGTGCGAGGCTGCTCGGCTCCGGAACGGCATTCCAGGAAAGGTTGTCAACGACGGACTGCGGGAAAAAGCTGAAACCCAGGAATCGCAGTTCATCAAAGACCATTCCGCCGGTCGTCGTGATGTTGAACCACGAATCACCAACGCCGCCCCAGGCGGGCGTAATCGGGAGAACCGCGACGTCGACGCCGTCATTGAAGGCCGCGACAATGGCTCCGCCGCCGAAGGGGCTCGGAGGACCGCCGTTGTCCCAACCCTGGAACGACAGCTCGGTCAGGTCTTGACCGAACTCGATGAAAACGCCGAACGGGCCATAGTATGAGTTGGTTCCCTGGCCCGTTGCACCGGAGTTGTCGCCGACGAAATTCGCGATGGTGTCGCCGGACTGGAGCACCGGGATGTTCCAAGGAGCGACCGACCAGGAGTTGTTCGGGACATCGACGCCGCTGGGGCCTCCTGATTCGTCGAAATTGAGCATGATGGAATAGGTCGGCGCCGGGGCGGCGCTTTGCGTGATGATCACGCTCGCCTGCGCCTGGGAGCTCACGATCCCGACGGCGAGGGCAGCCAATGTGATGATACCAAACGATCTCATAATCAATACCTCCAGACAGGAAGTTCTTCCTGTATCACAAACTCGGGGCTTACAAGTGACCCCTCCAAAGTTCGCATACAGATTTCCATCTACCATTGCCTCAAGTACCGTGTCTCTGCCGCGCGGTGCAGGTCTGATACGCAATGTGCACCGCATCAGCGGTTAACGCTTCTTTAGTCCGATCAGTTTCCCAGCAGGTCCGCCGTAAACGCGGCCACGTCATCCACCAGAGTTCCGCCGTAAATCGCACAAAGCTGGTTTTCCCCGGCGAGCGCCGGCTCACCCAGTTTCGCGCGAACGAATCCGGCGATGTCCGCACCGTCAACGACGGCGTCTTTGTTCACATCGCCGCGAAGCGCGCAGCGATCAATGCGAAAGCTGCGCGCGGTGTAAGGCTCAATCAAATCCTGTCCATTCCCCACCAGCACGCTACCGTCGTCGGCGATTGCCGAGAGGTTTAGAATGTCGAAATCCGCCGGGATCGTCACTCCGTTTGCTGCGAGATACGCGGCGACATCGACGAGCCCGCCGGCCTCTGTCCAGACGAACCCTGTTGCATTGCCGGGATGGCTGAATCGGTTGTAGCCGACAACCATACTTCCATCCGCCGTCACTCCGTTAGCCACTGCAATGCCAAACGGAGAGGCCGTTCCGGGGAGTTTTCCGATTCGCTGTTCGGCCCATTCCGTTCCGTTCCATCGCCAGATCGCGGCCTCCTCGACCGAAAACGGGCCGATCGGAAGGAACCACGATGACCCGACGACGATGGCTCCGTCAGGCGAGACGGCATTTGCCTCAGCGAATCCCTCCGTCTCTTTGAGCACGGTGCGAACCCCGTTGACCCATACAGTCGGCCACCAATTACCGAAATTGGGATTCTCGATCCATCCGACGATGACCGATCCGTCGAAGCTCACGCCGTTTGCGCGGCCGCTTCCTCCCTGAGTTCCCAGGTCGACAAGCCCGCCCGACTGCGTCCACTGACTCGGGTGCGCAGAGCCGCCCGGCTGCCCCGGACGCCAGTACAGGCCAACAACCGTGGTTCCATCCCCGGAGATTCCCCACGATGAGCCGTAGGAATTGTCCAGGAGTCCACCATCCGGCGGCACCGGAGGGATGCATTGCTGCCAGCCGGTGTTGATGTCCCACACGCCTTGTGTGGCGTACATTCCGTCATCGGTGAGAATCGTCGCGGAAATTCGCGTGCCGTCCGACGATACCTCGGGGACTCCGGCGCCGACGCCGATTGCTGGTACCGTCGCGCGACCCAGCGGCAGGATTCCGGTTTCGGCAGTCCAGTAGAAGGTCTCGTAGACGTCGTTGGTATTGCCGACGATAACGGTTCCATCGCTTGAAATATCAGTTGCCCCGCCTGCGCCAATGATTTCGAAAGTGACCTGCGCATTGGCGGAAGTGGATGCCGCGGCAATCATCAGGGAGCCAACCGCGATCAAACTGCTCGTCGAAAGTTTCACCATATGCTCCTTCTTACTGCTTTGGCGTCCGCCTCGGTGAATCCGAACTGCATCCGCCAGTCTTCGTCGCAATCAGCGACGCCCGTTTCGTGGTCATGGGGTCAATGCGCCGTCCACAAATCCCTGAATGTCATTGCCGTCCAGATCTCCGTCGCCGTTCGGATCGAGCCAGCAATCCGGCCCGGCCTGCGGAAACTCGCTCAGCAATTCGCTGACAAATACGTTGATATCAGCCTGCGAGTAATCGCAGGGGGCGGTAACGCACTCGGTGACGGCGACGGAAACCGCGTCGATCGCCGCTTCCACGGTGCTTGATGTGCCCGTGTCCGTCGCCAGGAATCTGACCTGTGTCATCGAAGACGGGGTGACTCCCGCCGCGATCATCATGTCCGAGGTGATCGTAGCCAAAAGCCAGAATGTCTCCGTGCTGGAGCCTGTGGCGTAATGCCACCTGAAGACTTCCGCCCAGGGTCCTGCCATGCCATTGGCACTGACTTCCGCGGTCAATCGGTCGTTTCCGGAGGTCTGGTCGTTGGTGTACAGGTAGTACGCAAACGAGATTTCGGAAGGCGTGCCGGACATATCAAACACCGGAGAGGTTAGGATGACGCTGCCGTTGTCCACGTCGTCAGGCCCCGACGAATTCGCGGTCACATAGCACTGTCCGCTGCCGTCTGCGTCCATCTGTGGGCCGAAACCAAGCGGACCCCGCGGCGCAGGCACGCCGCGCTGCCAGAATCCGGCCGTTGCGCCGGCTGCGCTCGCTGTCCATCCATTATTCGTCTCGAAGGTTTCCTCGAAGACTGTCGCCGATGCGCCAAGAATCGGGGAGTAAAAACTCGTCGGTGCGTCAGATGGCGACTGAACCAGTCCGCTGACCGTCCCGGTGACGCTCATGTAGTACTCGATGTTCTGTTCGCACGTCGCGGCCGGCAGCATCCCGGTGTACGCAGCGCCGACATCGGCGGTCAGCGGCAGAGACTGAAACGCGCCGCCGTCGAGGCGGTAATGCAGCAGCGCACTGCCAGGTACGATGTTCTCACCGACGGCAAGGAGCTGGACCATGATCTCCTGGGCCTCGCCGGCATTAACAATTGATGGAAGGCCCGCCGGGAAGTCGATCGCAATGCCCGACTGATCTGCGCCATCGCCGACCAGCGAAAACGACTGCGGACCTTCCGGCACGTTGTAACCGGAAACCTCGATGGTCCAATTCCCCGGCTCGGGATTCTGCACCCGGACCTGTTCAATGTTGTTGATATGGTCGGGCTGAGTCTGGACGGCGGGGTCGCCCGGCGCCGCCGGATTCAGGGTCCACGGATAGTACCGGGCCTTCGACGGACTCGTGACGATCAGCTCGAGATCATTAACCAGCGACGATGCGACGTTGGGCACCGCAGGGAAATCGTCCCAGGCCAGCGTAACCTTCAACTCGGGCGTCCCGCCGCTCACGCCGATCGTTCGCGTAAAAGCGCCTCCCTGCGTCAGCGAGTCTTCGCGGAACATGCCGCTGCGCATCAGGTCGATCGCCGGTTGAATGCGAACAGAGCCGTAGCCGAACTGATAATCCGGCCCGGTGCTTCCAAGGTCCACGGCGGTGTGGGCCAGCAGTGCCTTGAGTGTGGCGTTTCGAGGCAGGGGCCGATCGGGGAACTGCGTCTTGAAATCCTGAATCAGAAGAGCGGAAAGGCCGGTCACGGTCGGCGCCGCCATCGACGTTCCGCAGATCGTGATATATCCGGTGTTGTCGAACCCGCTCACCGAGGTGACGCCGTTATCGCCGCCGACCTGACAGCCGGGTGCGACAAAGTCCGGCTTGATGCGACCGTCATCGACAGGCCCCCAGCTGCTGAAGTCCGTCATGGAGTCGTCGTTGGCGTTTACAGCGCCGACGACGATGTGATTTTTTCCCGCGTGCGGCGGAGGCACCGTGCCGTACGCCGTTCCGCATCGCGCCGCGCTGCGCTCATTGCCTGTGCCCCAGACTGACATGAAAGGTCGGCCCAACGAGCCGCGAACGATGCCGTCAATCAATCCCGAGACGACCGTGTAATCTCCTTCGATCGAACAATCCAGAGAGCCGCTCGATGCCAGGTTAAGCGCCAGCGAAGCGTTCATGATCTCTGCGCCGTTGGCGATGGCGTCGGCGACATTGGACTCCAGATCGAGGGGGTCGGTCACAAATATGATGCCCAAAGGCTCAAGGCTGTTGAATGAGTAAGACAGGATGCTCACGGCAGGCGCCATGCCGCGCTGAATGCGGTTCAGGCTCTGTACGCCGCTGCCGCCGATGATTCCCGCGACGTGCGTCGCATGAAAGCCGTAGCCATCGGGGTCCATTCGCACGACACGATTACCGAAGTCAAAATGCGTGTCGCGTACTGTCCCGCCGTCGTAGACCATCACCGTGACCCCCGTACCGTCGAGGTCGTAAGGGGCGGCCTGGACGACGTTGGCGCCGGTTATGGCGCGGTTTTCCGCGTTCGCCGTTCCAAGTGCCGGCAAGGCGGGCTCCACAAACATGACCTGGTCGATACGCGCGAGCTGCGAGACCATGTCGAAAGGAAGATCAATGAGAAAAACAGGCATGCTCTTGAGGCAGGAGCGGATTCTGCCGCCGACCGAACCGATGGCCGCAAGGGCGTTGTTCCTTGATGTCCCCTTGTGAAAGGACACGTAGGTCACAACTCGCGATGCCGCGCCGGCCGTGGCCTCCGTGTTCTCAGCCTGCGGCAATACGATCCAAGCCGGTGGTTCAGGCGAGAGCAGTAGCGGATGGCACTTCCACTCAAGTCTGGTCCGCTCAACTCTGACTAATTCGACGGCGTCAGAAAGCCGCTCGCGCTGCGCTGCGACGCGGCGCACATTGGCAAAGAACGCGAATCCACCGAGATGCTCCGTGAGGATGATTCCCGAGGCCTGCAGCTTTTCGCGCGTCGCATGTGTCAATGGGCCGTCGAACTCCACGATGACATGCTTCGACGCTTCGGCGCCTTCCTGCATCAGCAACTCAACGGCGGCCTCATGCGTCTGCTGAACGGTTAACGCTGGACCAGATTTCCAACGGACCTCCGCGGCAAGGGGCATTGAAGCTGCCGGCAGGAGGATCGCCGCAAACACGAGTGCATTGATAAGTTGGGCGGAGTACCTGATGTCCGCGGGAATATGGGGCGCGGATCGCTGTGTCGCATTCGCCGACGACACCGATGGCCTCATGGGGATCAGGTTCATTGATACGTTCCTCATCAAACTCGGTGGGACGGGTACGCCGTTCCGGTTAAGTGATTGCTCGCGGAAACGACTTGAGAAACTGTATTGAACTCATGCAGGATTGATTGGATTTGCATCGAGCTGCACCCAAGATTGAGTCACGATCCGTCTCACCCCGCAGCGAGGACTTTACGTACTCTACCAACTCCGTTCTTTCCTTGCAAGTATCCCTGGGGAACAATGTAGGGAAATCTCTGGTGGTACTTGAAATCCCATCTGATTACTGTTATAGAGGGATTGGTAGACGTTATTGCCAAGTCAACCGGCGCATGCTGTTAGAACGTAATCTATGTCAAATTCAAGACTTAAGGCCGCTGAAACGTCATTCCCCCCGTTCGAAGAGCACGCCCGCACCGTTTTTGAGCAGTTCCGTGCAAATGTCACGGAGCTCTTCACGGCCATGGATCTAAATCCGTCAAAACCGCAGGACGTTGCCCGGCGGCTCCACCTGAATAAGAACCTGACCTGGAAGATCTCCCGAATCGTCCGCGAGCACGATCCGGCTGCGGCGTTTCCACACATGCCGGGAAAAGCCGGCCTTACGATTCTTGTAGATTCGCTGAGGAAGGCCGGCGCGCCATCAGCCGGACTCTCGGCACTGAGCGATACTTTGCGTGGATTGGACGACTTGATCGAGGTTCACGCCGGCGATCGAGAGACATTCGACATGATGATCGGCGGTCTCGCCCGCGCGACCGATGGCCAACAACAGGGCGAATCGCAGCGAAAGCTTTCCTTCCGCGGCAACAGCGCGATCTTCGGAGTTCAGGCGCGCGTTCAGCTTTGCGTCAATTTCATCGCACCCAGCGATGATCCGGAGTTTGTCGATCTCGCCTGGCTTAGCGGCCTGGTGGACTTTCGGCGACTTCGCGGCGACACATCCTGGGCCATCGCCTCAGCACGAAAAGCGACGGACGACGGCACGATTCTTCCGGTTGGGGACTTAAGAGCCATCGACCCGGACTATCACCGTGAGGACTGTGCGCCGCTACTGGGCAAGTTCTGCTCCGATCCCGTCCCGGCGATTCGAGCGGACTTCGGCGCGGACGGCTTTGTTCGATATGAACTCGTCGAGGGTCCCATCGGAAACACGGCCGCGGCCACATGCATTGTCGGCATCTACGGTCGACGGTTCGTTCGCCGGGTCGCCACAGCCAATGATACGATGGGTGAACATGTCGCGCGATTGAATACACCGGTAGAGCTTCTCATCCACGACTTCTTCGTGCACAAGGATCTTAAGTACGCGTTTTCGCCGGACGTATTCCTCTACAGTCAGCTTCCAAGCCTCCCACCGTTTCCGAAGGGGGGCCGCAAGCGCGGACTCCTTCCACTGTACGAGAAGATTCAAAGCCTCGGAAGAGGCTCTTCCGCCGTGTTGACCCCGGAACTGCCGCAGTATCACGGCATGATCGAGTCGGTCTTTACGCGATTGGAGTGGAAGGACAAGGACTTTCACGTCTTTCGGTTCATCATGAAGTACCCGCCGATTCCCACGCTGGCCGTCCTGCGCTACGACCTCCCAAAGGCTTAACGTCAGGCCGTCTGCCGAGCCTCGGCCCGGTTCATTGTCCTCACGTCACTCCATCGAGCCCGGGGAAGAACAACCGGGAAATCGAGCGGCATCGTGTTACCATGAATGCCGGCCGGTCCATTTAACGTACCCATGTGTCCAGATGCGCAGTCGTTGCCTTCGACGGACTTCAATACATGATCTCATCAGCATCGGTTGAAGAAACCGTCAGCAGCATGACGCCCGCCGAGCGCGACCGCTGGTGGCTCGATCACGTCCATAAGGCGGACGCGCCGCAGATGACCATTCGGGTCATCGTCTTCGGGTTTCTCATCGGAGGGGGCCTCGCTACCACCAATCTATATGTAGGTGCGAAGATCGGGGCGACGCTCGGTACCTCAATTACCGCCGTGGCGCTTGCGGTCGTCTTTTTCGATTTCATTCATCGCATGGGGTTGGGTCGCAGGTTCGGTTGCCTCGAAGGCGCGGTCGTTCAATCCATTGCATCCTCCGCAGGCTACATGGTGAGTCCACTTACGGCGAGCATGGCGGCCTACATGGTCGTCATGGATCGGGTCGTGCCGTCGTGGCAGATGATCCTCTGGCTGCTTGGCATTTCGGTCCTGGGCGTCTTGTTTGCCATCCCACTCAAGCGGCGGTTTATCAACGACGAGCAGCTTCCGTTCCCCGAAGGCCGCGCCTGCGGCGTCATGCTTATGATGCTGCGCGATGGTGAAGGCCACCGGTCAAACCCCGAAGTGGCAGGGAAAGCCTGTGTCCCTGGCTCGTCGTCACTGCCCGCCAGAGTGCTCGGCGTGGCTGGCCTGGTTGCCGGCATGCTCCGTCTTCTTCAATCCGAGACGCTGATGCACAAGATTCGCCTGGGATTCTGCACCATCCCGGAGGCCCTGGATGCGTGGTACTACCGCCTTGCAGGCAAACAGGGACTCTGGGTGCCGTCCATCGCTGGCACACCGCTGCGCGAACTGACGATCAGACCCACGCTCGATATTGCCGTCCTCGCGCTCGGCGGCCTGATTGGCATGCGTACCTGCCTGTCGCTGTTTATCGGCGCCGTAGTGAACTACTGCGTCCTTGCGCCCTGGATGATTCAGCGGGGCGATATTACCGCGCATACGGGCGCCGACGGCTCGATCACCGTCGGATTCCGCGCGATCACGACATGGTCGCTCTGGTGCGGCGCGGCGATCATGACCAGCTCGGCCCTCTGGTCGTTCTTCGTGGATCGCAAGTTGTTCACAGACTCACTGAATCTTGGCACCGGTAGAGAAAAGAAGAAGAAAGATGATCCGCTGTGCAAGGTGGAAATCCCGCTGTGGATTTTCTTTGCCGGCCTGCCGATCGCCGGCAGCGCGGTTGTCTGGATGGCTCACAGTTTTTTTGATGTAGCCGTTTGGCTCGCGATCATCTCCATCCCCCTGGTGTTCCTTCTGACCATCATTGCTGTCAAGGCCACGGCACTGACTTCGATGACGCCGCACGGCGCACTCGGCAAGGTCACCCAGCTTGCGTGTGGCGCGCTCGCCCCCAACAACATCACCAGCAACATCGTCGCCGCATCGGTCAGCGCCGAGGTGGCGCTTCAGGCTTCCAATTTCATCCAGAACGTCAAACCCGGCTACATGGTCGGCGCCAAGCCGCGGCTGCAGGCGATCGGTCATCTCATCGGCGCGGTATCCGGCGCCCTGGCCGGGGTAGGAGTGTTCTACGCGGTCTTCATGAAAGATGGTCCCGCGTCTCTCATTCGCGCCGAGTATCCATTCCCCGCTGTCGTCGTCTGGCGGGCCGTCGCCGAAGCTTTGACCGGAGGTCTGGCCAGTTTGCCTGGTAGTGCCGTAGTCGCCGGAAGTATCGGTGTTCTAGCCGGTATTCTCGCGGAGTTGCTGCGGACTTGGTCAAAAGGGAGATTTCCATTGTCGCCGATCGGCTTCGGCCTGGCATTCGTGATTCCGTTTGATATCAGCCTGTCCATGTTCATCGGCGCATCCGTGTTCTGGGTTTGCGGACGGCGACAATCCTTACCCAGCGCGAGAATCTCGCAAAAAGTTTCCCAGAGCCTTGAGCCCATTTGCGCAGGCGCAGTCGCGGGAGCGGCCATCGTCAGCGTCGCACTGATTACTCTCGAGACTTTCCAGATTCTTTGATGACCGTCTCATCGAGCGATGGCGATTCAGGCGCGAGATGACCTGCGCGCGGCGACGTGGCCGTGGATCGCGCGTTGTGCGAGGCTTCCTGGCTCCATCGAAGGGTCGGTTCATAGGTGCTGATCCGACGCGTCGAACTTTGGCCGCCGCATGTGATGCATGCCTCGGCGACGAGGACTGCCGGGTTAAAGAGACTCCATCGCAATTCGAACTCGCGCGGCGTGGAATCGCAGTTGTATGTCTGTACGAATCTGACCACCGTCATCCAGGCGCCGAACCGCGTGGAATTGGTCTCTGCATCCAGCCCGGATGAGCCGACACCGAGAAACTGCAGCCTCGTCATACCGGCATCGGCGGCCTGGCTGTTGATGCGAATCGGGTTGCGGTCGCGCAGAAAGGCCGACAGCCTGGGGATTGCATTTTCTTGTTCCGATGGATCCAGAAAGTCCTGGTCGGCGCGGTCGACGCTGAGAAACGTTTCCAGCAAGGGAAGAGGTATCTCCACGGCAACTCGAACCTCATCCTTGACGACGTCGATGTGTGCAGTGATGGTCTTCAATCTCTTGACGGGCCCGATCATCGCCGAGTGTCCTCGACCGGCGTCCTGCCAGTCGAATTCGAGTGTCTCAACATTCGCACCCCTCGTCAGACAAATGGTCTCGATGCGATCGGACTCAGCCAGACGTACCGCCAGAAAGACTTGCGACGGCGACCATACCGCGCTCTCTCTGGAGGACCTCTGAAAGGACAAATACCTCGGCGGCGATTTAAGCGGATACTCGAACACATAATTGACTCGCAGCGCGCTTAGGACTTCGCTATCGGCGTTGACATCTTCGATCGGGTCCATCGCCCGTGAGAAAGTCTTCCCGACGAGTCGCTCGCCGGCGGAATCTCGAATGATCAAATGTTCCAGGAGCTGATCTGCATGTCCGTCGGCGACACGTCGGAGTTCGATCATGGAAAACGGCCGCGACGGCACTCTGCCAAGGCCGTAATAGTGAGCAAAATCCTCGGCATGGACCTGCCACTCAACCTTGATGTGATCGGGATGGACGGTAACAGAGCCGCGCTCGGAAGAGATGACGTGTGCGTGCACGGGGAGTTTAAGCAGCAGGACAGCGCCCGAAGCCACGACAGCCGCAAGGGCGAAGCGGATCCTCGAAGAATTCGATGGGTTTGTTTTACCTGGATGCATGGATGTCGATCTCCGTAAAGAACGTGCCTTGCTTCACCCCGTCGACAATCCACAGCAGGTGTCGAAACGGACCCAGGGCCGCGGACTTCCCGGAGATGGACGATCCATGAATCCCGCCGCCTTCGAGCGACCGCGTATCGACAACAGCGATCAGCGTCCACCCCTTGGTGTCGCCCGCCGCAAGCTCCACATCAGGCATCTTCTCCGCGGTCGATCCCCACAGCGAAAAACACTGTGTCGCTCGATCCGACCCGTGCCATGAATACGCACTGACCCGATCCAGTTTCGTCGGCCTCTTCAGATCAACGTAGATGTACCCCAGATTGTCGAACCAGACGCAGTTGTCGATGTCGTCCTCATGCGTGGCAGTCAGTCCGTCATTGAGCCTCGGTAGTGTGATGCCGATCGCGCCTGCCTTGGGGTGCGGCGTGAATTCGTCGTCCCGGTCGTAATACGCAAACGTCAATTCATGACCCGATGATTGATCGGCGTCATCCGACGAGTCCGGCGGCCCCATGCGTAGCGCACCGAAAGATGTTTGGCGATCCATCGTTACTTCGGCCATCGGCTTAAGTCCGTCAAAGACCGGCGGCGGCTCCGGCGGATAGACATGACGAAGTTCGAGCGGTCCCCGATTGGAGAAATCGTCGTAGAGCGGACCAGCGGCGCGAACCGCATCGTTCTCGTTCTCGGCGACGGTGATCGCAAGAATCTTAATACGTGCATCGTCCGGGAGGCGAAGCTCGCGAGCGCCCGGCGGCATGTCGAAGCCGTACTTGTAGAGGTAGCTGAATTGATAGGCCTCGTTGCCGCGGCTCGGGTGATGGCGATGAGTCGAGAACCATGCGATCGGGTCGCGCTTGATAAAGCCGGACGTCAGCCCGACCACCTTGCCCTCGCAGACATAATCGACTTCCTCAAACGGACGATCCCAGATGCGATCGTCGAACTGGCCCACGAACCCGGTCCACGACTGGACCGTGAGATCATGCTTGCGATCGTCGATTTCGATCTGGGCCGCCGTGTCTTCGGAGGCCGCTGCGAGAATGTAGAGTCGGTTGAATTCGCCGGGCGGCAATTCAATCATCTGCCCCTCGCATGCGACGGCCTGGGGTTTCCCGTCGGCGGTGGGGCCGAGCTTGAATGCAACGCCGTCGTCGACGATTGAATCCGGTAGCATTTCGGCGGGAATGGTCCGGCCTTCCGGGTCGATGGCGCCATCGGATCGATCGGTATCCGAACTTACGATGTCGCTGTTGAACGGCAGCGCGACCGGCTTGCAAACGGGCGGATCGAGCGGCGCACCCGTCGACGACAATCGTACGGCAAAGCTTCGCGGGCTAAACGGCGTTAGACTCGTGGTGAGCCTGCCGCCGGTGAGTTTGGCGTCCCCGATTCGACGTTCCTGTCCGTCGACTTCATAGGCCTCGTCGATCCCCATGCCGCATTGAACCGTGACCCGGTCCGCCTTGCGGCCCCAGAGTTCTTGAAGCCGAACAAGTGTCCAATCGCCATGCTCGGACTTCTTCAACGCACGGATGTCCACCTGCGGCGTGTTCACGGCGGCGAGGGAGAATGACTTGCCGAGCGCTCCTTCATGCGGTTCGGCCTGAAACGCGACGAGTGGTTGATTCAGCCGGCGTCCCTGCCACTCACTTTGACCGGTGCGCCAGTCACCACGATGCCCATAAATCGCATAAAGCATCTCGTGCCGACCCCAGTCCTGACTATGTTGGTCCTGATAACCTCTGCGTACGCCGGGCGTATAGAGAAGTGTTAAGCGCAGGACATTGTCGGCGGGCTTGTCAGTGCCGAATTTGCAATCCTCCAGCACCGACACGCCGTGATCGCCGGAGGCGTCGGTGAGATCGAACCACTCGTGCGAGGGCACTTCGTACTTCGTCGGCTCGTTGTTCCCGCGCTCGATCGTCCCCATGCCCCAGTTGTAAGTCGCCATCGGGTTGGCGTCGGTCAACGGAATCGACACCTTGAGCGCGCACTGCGTCGACTGCCAGTCAATCGCGGAGTTGAACTCGACGCGCCGGCCCGCGTTACCTGCTGACAGGCGGATGTCCTCAACGAAGATGGAGTTCCTCGCCTGCCGCTCGACTCGGATCGACACGCGAACGGGACCACGTTCGACGATCTGAATTTTCGCAGGCCCCTTCACCTGATCAATGGGAGGTTTCTGGCGATCCGCCCAGTCCATGTTCCAGGCGGGCCAGCGTCGCGGCTTTTCATGCGTGAAGACCAACTGAATGGGCGCCGCGAGGAGTTCGCGTCCCTCCCCGCTCTTGTCGTAAACTGCTGAGACGTCGCCATTCTTGTCGAACGAAACGCGATAGTGTTCGTTTTCAAGTTCTCCCTTCGCGACGCGCAGCCCCGTTTTCAGTTTGCAGGCTGCATCGCTCGGTCGAACATCAAACACGGCGAGCCCGACCGAAGGAACACGTGCGACGAACAAGACTTTGAGGGCGTGGTCCGTGTGCGACAGCACCTGCGAAGGCGTCTCCCTGCCGTTCTTGTCGAATACGCGGACAAACTTGGGCGGCGGCTTGTCGAACCGGACCTCAGCCTCAACAACATCTTCGCGCTCGATGGTCAGCGCGTTGTAGACCACGAGCGGCGTCCCTTCGACGCGCGTGTCCATCGCTCGAACGATCGCGCCGACAGAGTCACACAGTACGGCGGAAAATCCATTCAAGGCGACGATCTCGTCGTTCCACGAGTAGGTGTACGCACGCGGGATGCTCGTGCCGGGCAGAATGTCGTGCATCTGATTGGCGAGCGTGCGAATCCACGACTTATTAAGTTTCTCGCGCGGATACGTCGCGCCGCCCAGCCAGTCCGCGGCGACGGCGGCGCGCTCCGCGGCGTCCGCAAGTTGCTCGTTCTTGCGATTCCATCGTTTCATGTAGGCCTGTGACGTCAGCGTACCCGCGGAATGCTCGGTCAGCAGCAGGTCGCCCTTGTAGCGAGGCAGCCGCGCTTCCAGTGCGGGCGTGATGTCCTTGTACATCTGGTCTGACGAGACGAGCGCGACTTTGATCTTGCCGTCGTCGTTGCCGATGCTGGCCAGGTAGTTCTCAATGTCCTCCTCGCGCGGCGCGCCGCCCTGATCGCCGACGCCGTAATAGTTGTAGTCGGCCCACACGCCGTAATTTCGACCGTTCTCCTCGACGCGATCGACCCACTCTTCGTTGAGATCAACACGGCCCTTGATGCCGCCGACATAAGGACCGGGATCGAACGCGGCGATCACCGACTTGCCGTCCGGCCCTTCCCATACGCCGATCTTGAAGGGAATCCCGACGGCGGACCCCCACGTCAGCTTCTGCGTTGAGAAGCCTTTCAGACCGCAATGAGCCCAGACCGACGGCAGCGACGCGGGAAACCCAAAGCAGTCGGGCAGCATGAAATCGATGCTCTCCCTGCCGAACTCACGTCGAAAAAAGTCATTGCCGTAAAGTATCTGCCGAATCGTCGCCTCCGCGGACGGGACATTCACATCGCCCTCGTCCACCGACGAGCCGGAGACAAACCAGCGCCCCTCAGCGATGTACTTCTTGAGCCTTTCGTATTTCTCGGGGTAGTACTCCTTCATCATCTCGTAGCGGACCGACCCGGTGAAGTTGAAGACGTACCCGGGATAACGCTCGAAACGCTGGAAGTTATCGTCCAGCGTGCTCTTGATGAACTGGTCGATCGTGGTGCAGAAATCCCATCGCCACTGCGTGTCCAGATGTGCGTAGCCGACACAGTAAAGGACGTGTTCCTTCGTGAGGTCGTACTTCGGCGCCTCAGGCGGCGGGGGCTTCGCCGGCGGCTCGGCCGACAGCGTGTGCGTCCCGACTGACATAATAAGGAACGAAAGAAGCATTGCTGCGGCATATCGCAGCGCTGTAAATGTCGGCATGGTTGTTACACCTCTATTGGCTTTCCAGCTTGCGGAGCAAGGCGTCCACAAGGCTGGCGGCAAGGATAACGGCGCCGAGCACGACCTTTTGCCAGAAGTGCTCGACGTGCAACAGATTCAGACTGTTATTCAACACGCCGATGATCAGCGCGCCGACAAGTGTGCCCGCCATGGTGCCGCGCCCCCCGAAAAGGCTCGTGCCTCCCACGACGACGGCGGCGATCACGTTCAACTCCCACATCTCTCCCACCTTGGGATCGGCGGCCATCAGCTTGCCGACGTGAAGAACGCCTGCCAGGCCGCACAGTGCCCCGGTGATTAGATAGACGAAGACTTTCGTGCGGCCGACGGGAATCCCCGCCAGCCTCGACGCCTCTTCATTGCTCCCCACGGCAATGACGCCGCGCCCGAAGACAGTTCGACCGAGAAGGATTGCAAAGAACGCATAGGCGACGACCAACACCGCAACCGGCACCGGCAGCAGACTCCCGAGCATGCCTTCTAGAATAAACCCGCGCCCCAGCGTCATCAGGCTCGCGGGCAGCTCATAGACCGGCTGGCCGTCGCAGAGGATAAAGGCCATGCCGCGTGCCATGAGCATGACAGCAAGCGTGACGAGAAAGGGAGGAATCGAGAATCGGGCAATGATCGCGCCGGACGATCCGCCGATGAGCGCGCCGGTTGCGATGCCGCATGCGAGTCCCATCGCAATCGCCAGAGTCGGCGACATGCCGCTACAGCGCTGCATCACCAGCGCGGCGACGACGCCGGTCAGCGCCACCAGCGATCCGACGGACAAGTCAATTCCACCGGTGACGATAACGAGGGTCATGCCAAAGGCGATGAGCCCTTCGAATGACACCTGACGGGCCACGTTCACGAGGTTGTCGATCCTCGCGAATTGACCGCCGGTCAGTATCGCCGACGCCGCGCACAAAAGCAGCAGGACGATCAGCATTCTCGCCGCAAGAAGGTTTCGCCCGATGGATGATCGATGGAACGCGGTCATGCGCCGGGTTCTCCCATGGCCGGCCGCATGATGGCCTCCTGCGTGACATCGCGCAGGCGATTGTCGAGCATGCCTGTCATGCGGCCGCGGCACATGACTGCGATTCGGTCCGCCATGCCGATTGCCTCGGGCAGGTCTGAGGAAATCATGAGGATCGCCGTGCCGCGTGAAGCGACGGAGTTTATCAACTGATAAATCTCGGCCTTGGCCCCCACGTCGACGCCGCGCGTGGGTTCGTCCAGGATCATGACAGAATAGGGTCGATCGAGCCAACGCGCAAGCAGGAGTTTCTGCTGATTGCCGCCGCTCAAAGTCGCCGCCGCCGCTTCAGTCCCGGCGGACTTGATCGAGCACAGCGACAGGCGTCGCCGGGCAAGGTCGCGCTCGCGCGATGCGCTGATCAGGCCGAATGTCGCGGCGTCGGCACGGTGCGACAAGGTGAGGTTTTCCCTGATGGGCCGCGCCAGGAGCAGACCCTGCCGGCGACGGTCCTCCGGTACCAGGGCGATCCCGGCGGTCATGGCCTCAAGCGGAGAGCCAAACGGACCCTCTACACCGTTAACAGTCACTCGCCCGCTGACCGGCTGAAGCGCGCCGAAGATCGCCTGGGAGACGGAGCTTCGACCCGATCCGACAAGACCGCAAAGCGCTAGCACTTCCCCCTCGCGAATCTCAAAAGAGACATCGCTGAACGTGCCGCGATGCGTCAAGCCGTCCACCCGAAGAGCGACCTTCCCATGCTCCGCCTGTCGAGCGGGAAATTCCTCCTCCAGCGAGCGACCCACGCATTCGGCGATCAACTGTCGTCTGGCGACGTCCTGAATCGAACGCGTCGAAATATGCCTGCCGTCACGCAGAACCGTAACCGAGTCGGCAAGTTCGAAGACCTCGTCCAGTCGATGCGAGATGTAAATGACGCTTACGCCGCGTGCAACGAGTTTTCGAACGATGCCAAAGAGCGACTCCAGTTCGTGAGGCGTCAGGACCGCCGAGGGTTCATCGAGTATCAGCACCCTGGCATCGAGAGACAGGGCCTTGGCGATCTCGACCATCTGCTGCTGCGCGACGCTCAGAGAAGAAACCTGCGATTTCGAGTTGAGCGGCAGGTTCAGCTCGCGCAGCAACTCGCGCGTGCGCCGATCCAACTCGCCGAAATTGATCAAGCCGCTTACCCCCTGGTGCGGCCAGCGACCCAGGTGGATGTTCTCGCCGACCGACAAATGCGGGATGAGATTGAACTCCTGATAGACGATGGCGATGCCGTTGCGCTGCGCCCTGCGCGCATCACCCAGTTCGATGGCGGCGCCGTCCATCTCGATGGAGCCCTCGTCCGGGTGCACAGCGCCGGCGAGGATTTTCATGAGCGTGCTCTTGCCCGCGCCGTTCTCACCGACCAGCGCATGAACGCAGCCCGGCGAGACGCAAAAGCTCACCTCATCAAGCGCCCGAACGCCCGAATACGACTTGGAGATGCGAGCAAATCGGATACGCGGGGCGAAGTGATCCATGACATCATTTGGATTGATCGCCGGTAAAGGTCCCAACCTCTACGGGAATGGAGGCCGGGGGCGTTCGCCCCTCGAGCAAATCGTGGACGGCCTGGATTGTCAGTGTGCCGATTCGGCGAGGGTTCTGAATGACGTCCCCGTGGATCTGCCCGGCATTGATCTTCGACCTTGCCTCGGGCGTCGCGTCATACCCGACGATCTTGATCTGACTGAGTTTCCCCGCTGCTTCGATTGCCGCCAGCGCACCCAGTGCCGTATCGTCGTTAATCCCGAACACTCCCTTGAGATCGGCATGAGCCTGAATCAGATCCTCCATCACGCGCACCGCCTTGTCGCGCTTGCCGTCTGAGGATAACTCCGCGACGAGCTGCATGTCCGGGTACTTGGCCAGCTCCTCCTTGAAACCCTTGACGCGGTCCGCGACGCTCGCGACTTCAGGGTGCGAGAGGACGGCGACCTTTCCCCTCTGGTCGATCGCACCGGCAAGCAGCCGCGCCGCCGCCCGGCCGCCTTCAATGTTGTCCGAAGCGATGTGCGCCGTGACCTTGCCAAGGGGGGATGTGCAGGCGATGTCAGCGGTGAAAACCGGTATCTCAGCCTTGTTGGCGGCGACAATGCTCGCGCCGACGCTTCGCGAATCGCATGGGCAGACAATCATCGCGCTGACCTTTTGAATGATGAACTCATCGATCTGGTTCGCCTGCCTGGCGGAGTCGAACTCGGCCGTGCTGATGAGCAGCTTGTATCCGTGACGGTCGGCCTCTTCCTGGAGCCCGGCACGAAGGTCCTGATAGAATTGATGTTGAACGGTAAGGAGCGTCACGCCGATGGTCTTGGCCGCCGCACCCTTCGCGTCGGTATCGGAGCGGGAGCAACTCGCGCTGCAGAGCAGCCCCAGGACTAATCCTGTTACCAACTTCCACCGAAATGTGGTCCCGATTCCGAGGAGCATCCGATTGAATGAGTCCATGCAATTCGTCGGTGGAGAGTTACCGTCGTTCTCAAAACCGCCGACCATGACGATAGCAAAGCAGCGATGTTATGGCAACTCGACCTCGTAACGAACAACATCGAAGCCAAGTTCTCGAATTACCCTGATCTTGCGGTTGGCTTCATGACCGGGGAAGTGATGGCGCTGTGATGATTGCGCCCGATGATTGGCTTTATGACTCCCTCCGACCCGCGAAGATCGTCAGCACGAACCCGCCGATGATCGCGAGGGTGCAGGTCGCGACAATAGTCCAGAAAACGCCCTCGGGAGACATGACAGAGCTAAAGAAGGAATAATCCTGATCGGAATGGTTTCCAGGTGATACCTGAATCGTACCGATGATGGCGAGCGTCAGGCACCCGCCCAGAATGATGACCATTCCCGTTGCCTTCTGGATTCGTCGCACGGTCGCCTCCGACCTCAAGGCAGAATTGAGTCGCCCAAATATTGCATATCGCGATGAACGTATCCTGAAAGCCTGCTGAATCTTTCTTAATGTGACGTGCGAGGCGGCCCGTCAGACTCGATCGGAAGGTGCACGGCGAACTCGCAACCGCCCTCACTGAGATTCCTGCAGCTAATCGAGCCGCCATGCAGTTCCGCGATGGCCTTCGAAATGCTCAGGCCGATTCCCAGCAATCCTGACTGATTGCCGTCGGTCTCAGTCTTGACCTGAAAGAAAGGCTCAAAGATGCGTTGCAATTGTTCTCGCGGGATGCCCGGTCCCTGGTCGCGTACGAAGATCGCGGCGTCGCGAATTCTGGCCGCCGCCTCGATCTGCAAAGTGCCTCCCTCCGGTGTGTACCGTACTCCGTTTCTGATGATGTTTTCGAGCATCGAGTACAACAAATCTGAGTCGCCTGCGATGACGGGGTGCGGTACCACTTCGCCGTAATTGAGAGTCGGAACGAGCCGAACACTCTTTGCCGCGGCCTCGGATTCACACGCTTTCATCGCGTGGAGCACGATATCCTCCAGTGGATTCCGAACCAGGACGGCGGGTGTTCCTCCCGAGCCGACCCTGGTGAGCAGCAGAAATGCGTCAACGATCCGTAACAGTCGTTCCGTTTCGCTTAAAACGGTGACTCGAAATTCTTCCACAACGGCAGGATCGCTGAGATTTGCATGCGACCGGGCCTCCGCGAGCAGAACCGTGATGGGCGTCTTCAACTCGTGCGAGATATTGGAGAGGAATTGGCGCTGGTTGCGGAACTGGGATTGAAGGCGGTCGAGCATTTCATTGAGTACCCGCACCATTTCGCCGATCTCGTCTGCATCCTTCGGCACCGGTATTCGTTCATGCAGACGACTGGCGGTAATTCGCTTCGCCTGCCGCACAATCCGACCGACCGGCGCGAGTGACCGGCCGACCAGATGCCACGAGGTGAACGTGGACAGCGCCATGCTCACGATAAAGTAGATGATCACAAAACGGCGAAGCCGATTGACGATCTCGGTTACCGGTCGAAGGTCGGACGCGACCTGAATAAGAATCGGCGGGCCGTTCCCGATCTTGTGACTCAGGACGACCGAGCGCAGCGAGGATTCCGCGCCCGCGACGGCGGAGGAAGTCGGTTCATCCATCGTCTCGTAAGCCGGTATGCCCCGAAGCGCGGCGCGTCGTGCCTCCGGGTCGAGCGGCAGCCGAGCGCCCGTGAGGTTCTTCGTCTGTCCGATGACTTCCTGTGAAGCAAGGGTGACCTGCACGAAAAGGGACTCGGCGGCAAACTGCTCGAGCGCGTCCTTTTGAAACTGCTCGCGAATAAAGGGAAGCGTGCGCCCCGAGGCGGACTCGATCGCGCCGACGACGCTGCGTGCCCGTCCCAGCAGCTCCTTGTCAAAGTGTTCGTGGAGATAGTGCGATCTGACGACGTCAACCGTGATCCAGAAGCCCGACTGGAGCAGTCCGAAGATCAGCGCGTAGAGCAGCGTGAGTCGCGCGCGTAAGGAGTGAAAGCGAATCGCCATGTCGCGTCACTCCACGCCGAGTGCATTTCGTTCCTCGCTTACTCCTTCCGACAGAATGTATCCCGCACCCGGCACCGTATGAATGACGCGCGCCTCGCCCTCCTGCTCCAGCTTCTTGCGAATCCGGGATACGTACACCTCGATGACGTTGCTCTCCTCTTCAAAGTTCATGTCCCAGACGTTCGCGCCGATCGCCGACTTCGTCGCCACCCGATCGGGCCGGCGAAGGAGATACTCCATCAGGCAGAACTCCCGCGCCGTCAAGCTGATCGCACGGCCCGCGCGAGTCAGCGTTCGCTTCGCCAGGTCCAGCTCGATGTCGCCGAATGTCAGCGTGACCGCTTCTCCAGCCGTCCCGCGTCGTGCCAGGGCGCGCAATCGCGCAATCAGCTCGTCATACTCAAACGGCTTGGTGAGATAGTCATCCGCGCCGGCTTCGAGCCCGGCAACCTTGTCGGCCGTGGTACCCAGCGCGGTCAGAACCAGAATGGGGGTAGCGACGTTCCGCTTGCGGAGATTCTTGCAGATCTGAACGCCGTCGTGATCCGGCAGCAGGACGTCCAGCACGATGGCATCGTATTCCTGCTCCGCGGCGAGCTGTTCGCCTTCCTGCCCCTTGTTGACGACATCAACCTGAAACCCCTCCTCTTTGAATCTCACCTGAAGTCGATGGGCGATCTTCTTGTTGTCCTCAATCACCAAAATCCGCATCTCGTCCTCCACCCGTTCAGGCTTGACGGTTTCTGCTTCGTTCAGTTGGATCGAGAATGTTGCCAATTCTATTCCCGGGCCAATTCGGAAGCCAAGTACGAGATGGGAATCGAAATGCGCAATTCCAGTGGCCACAAAAAGTTACATGGCCTGATTAATGTTTAATCGCCGGTCGTAAGTCGCGGGATGTGTAACGGGGGCCGGCGGGTGTCCCCCCCCCAAAAATCCGGCGGTCCACACCACATGCGCGGAGCGAGTCATCAGAAGTGCTTATGGCCTTGCCGAACGCGTCGATGGGCGGGTCAGATGCGCGGTGTCCATCGGATTCGTTCCTGCGGGCTCTCGTTGAGAGGGCCGCGCAAAAGAGGCATGACCAAAGTGGCATGGACCGCCGTCGAGGACGGAACGACACGGACGTCGCTCGTCGCGTGCCGTTCCGAAAGGAGGAGGACTACTGCACGAACGGGTTGAGATCATTGGAGTCGCAGGCAGCCCCCGCGCCGTCCTGATCGACGTCCTCCTGATCGACGTTCGCGTTGTTGGGGCAGTTGTCACAGGAATCACCAAAACCGTCCAGGTCCGAGTCCAATTGGTTGAAGTTCGCCACCATCGGGCAGTTGTCCGCGGGATCGAAAATCCCGTCCATGTCCGTGTCGCAGCCAAAGAGTGCGACCGGGACGATCAGCAAAGCCAGTAACAACACGCATCGAATCTTTCTAACCATGACGTTTCCTCCAGTTCGTGCCGGGCATCACTCGTCGGTGGTGAGCGCATTACCCAATGGGCCGCTCGCCTCGGATGATGCGAATCAGCACGGTGACAATTGCGAGGACGAGCAAAAGGTGAATGAAGCCGTGAATCGTGTAGGTCGTGATCATGCCCAGCAGCCACATCAGCATCAGTATGATTGCAATGGTCCAGAGCATGATACGTTTCTCCCATGCATCGCTGGCCGATCGAATCGGGAGGGCCGGCGGAGACCGACCCTCCCGCGTTCGATCGTCGGGGTCTTACTTGTGGCCGGCGGCGAGCGAGCTGGGCCAGATCACCCGGCCGTCCTTGTTCACCCAGTTCTCGGTTCCGTTTGTCACCACCCGCGCGAGCCCCTGCTGGAAGTCATCGGCCTCATCGTGCCGAATCGGAATCGCCGTGGAGCCGTCGGTCGCGATGTAGCCCCATCTCCCGTCGCGCTTGACCGGGGCCAGGCCTTCGTTGAACGCCCTCGCGTCTTCATAGACGGGATGGATGACGACATTGCCGGATTTGTCGACGTAGCCGATCTTGTTGCCGACCTTCACACAGGCCCGCCCGTTCGAGAAGATCCACGCGCCGTCGAACTGCGGATCGATGATGAGTTCACCCGACTTGTTGATGAATCCCCACTTTCCGCCCTGTTCGGCAGGAGCAAGACCTTCGTTGAAGTCGCCGCAGTCATCAAACTTCGGGTTGATCTTCAGCCGGTTGTTCGTGTCGATGTAGCCGAACCGGCCGCTCCAGGCTCCGCCCGATTGAACGCGCGCCAGCCCGTCGCAGAAATCAGCGGCAACGTCGAACTCCGGCTTGATCTTCCATTCACCGTCCTTGCCGATAAAGCCCCACTTGCCGTCCTTTTTGGCGCGGGCGAGTCCATCGCAGAACCGGCCGACTTCTTCATACTCGCAATCGACAACCACGCGGCCGCTCGTGTCGATGAAGCCGAACGCCTTGCTCAGAAGTCCCTTCCTCCGGGCGATCGGCGCCAGACCGTCAGCGAAGTCTCCCACTTCCTTGAACTGCGGCTTGATCACGATCTCGCCCTTCGTGTTCACGAATCCCCAGAGATCGTCCTTGCGAACGGCCGCGAGCCCTTCGTGGAATGACCGGGCCTCTTCAAATCGGCCGGGGATGACGAGCTTGCCTTCGTCGTTGATGTAGCCGTGCTCCTCGCCGCATTCGACCGGAAACAGCGCCTCCGATTGGGCAGGAATCGTGAGGCAACAGACGACGATGGCCGAAGCGGTCACACTGTGGATACTCGATTTCAAAAACATAAATCTACCTCCAGTCTTGCGATCCTTGTTGACGCAATTACTCCGTGCACACCCGGCGAACGCTCGCCGGTGCGACTGATGCCGTGGGTGGCCCGTTACAACCAATCAGTGCGGGATGGCGGATGCTTCGTATGTCATCAGCGGGAAGTCATCGTGTGGGCGCTACTCCTTTCGCTCCATCAGCGCGACGAGTCGTTGGCCCTCCCAGAACTGTGCGAGACACAGCTTGTTGCCGCCGTCTTCGATCTTGGCGTCGTACGTATGCCGCAGGCCGTTATGATCGACGAGGTCCAGGGTTCCTTCCTTGTAGGAGTAGGTTCCGGACGTTGTGTGGATCGGTCCGACGCCGGCCTCGGCATAAAACGTCCCGTCCTTTTGCAGGGTCAGACTGTGGTACTGGAAATCTCTCGTCGCCGCCGTGGGCTCGACGCCCGCGAGCGACCACTTGCCCTGCACGCCGCAGCCAAGTGCCGCGGGATACAGGAGTGTGACGAACACCGGGAAAGCGATTTTTCTTTTCAGATTCATCTTTAGTCTCCAGCGTGGTTCGTTGTCCGGCCTGCTCTCGGCCGTCATTGGAACTATTCCCCTGACCGATGAATGGGCGCTGAATTCCACCTGAAAAATTTGTAATCGGCGCGGCCCCAACCGCGTTTTTCGTCGCGCCGGCGGGGGGAGTAGGGAATTGTGCAATCGTGTAATTGACGGCGCCGCCAAGCGCTGGACCAATCGACAATATGTTGACGGGACGGATTGCGTCGCCGAGCGTCTTCGGATACTGACCAGCACAAGTCGCGCTACATGCACAGACTGGTGTGGCAACGGCTGGTAGCCGGTGGATTCAGGTATCAAGCTGCACCAGTATCCAATTCCCTTTCATTGTGTCTTGGATCGGATGTATAATGTACGTCTGCTCCTGGACCGTGCCGAGGCGATCGTCGAGCGGCTGGCCCTTAACGCGACGAGCGACTCTTCGCCAACCGCGCAAGCGGGAGAGTGCGAAGCACTCGCGTCGTGTCAAGGGCAAGTCCGCGAGTCCTGCGGGCGTGGCGACATGAACAACGACACCAAGCTGAGCTCGACCGACACGACGCGCTTCGATGACGCCAACGCCAATACGATCTGGGACCCGCGCGCCGACTTGCCCTTGACGCGACAGGCGACCCGGTCGCCAAGGCTTCGCCTGCAAACGCCAGGCGTTTTCCGTCGTGTCAAGGGGATGGACGACGACGGCGACGTCGATGCCAACGACGAGACGCTTTACGACAACAAGTACTCCGACTGGAGCGGCGCAGGCCCGCCGGTCGACCCGCGCCAGGCCCTTGACACGACGCGCGACTGCGTCGCTGGGGCTTCGCTGACAAACGCATGGCGTATATCGTCGCGTCAAGGGCAAGCCTTCCGCGACAAGGGCAACCCCTTCATGCCTGCCCTTTACGTCGCAAAGCGATGTCAAGGGTTCCAGGGCATCCCCCACTTCGCCCTCGACACCGCAAGCTCCGCCACCGAAGGCAAGCTCATGCTCAACCACCATCGGGCACGGTTCGCGGACGGTCCGACTGGAAGTTGGTGTACAAGGGACCCATCAATCTACAATACGAGGTCATACAGGTTTCCTCCAGGCGCTACAATTGGGCTGATCGCTCCCGATGATCAAAGCGCTCTTTACGCATACCTTGGAGCGCAACCCTTGGAATCAGCCGATCCGTCCGGACTTGCCATAGGCACGGATCCATGTTATGAAAATCGCGGGTTGAAACGACATGGCGGATGCCCGGGTGGTTACTTAGTTGATTGGAGAATATCCATTAAGTGTCCCCCTGAACGGCCATATTTTGTGCAACGAGTAACTTATTCGTGGACATCAATGAGTTGTAATCTTCCAATCCCGCAGTTGACACAGGGATCCCTCTGCTGGTGGGAAGGTATAGATACTAGACTTTCGTTCCGGCTGGCGCTAGGCTGCTTGACACTTTTCTTTTAAGGGGCCAATTTCCACTCGGTGCTGAACATCTTACGGGAGAAATGAAGTGTCTTAGCTTGGGTGAACGAAACGTCTATTTTGGCGACGCACTTTGTTCGGGTTGCTACCCTGTGCCAGGATTTGAAGTTGGTCTCGCTGAAACAGCGGCGTGCCAATTTACCTTTCCCCAAGGCCCTCCCGAGACTCACATGCAACCTTTCACAAGAGTTCGTACACTTATGACTTTTTGCGATTGCTGCTGTGGTACGGGTAGTTGCAGCAGCCCAGAAACCGCATTGGGGGTTTCCTCTTCCTGTCCCTGACTTAGGAGCAGTTTGTGGCAACGAGACTAAAGCGACCCATGGGATGTACCGACATCAACATTGCAAAGATCCAAACATCGGTCTCTTGACCATTGATTAGAACTCTCGGGGCTGTTCGTAGCAATGACCTCGCCCCCCTCAATTAATGAGTCGCCTCCGGCATGGGGTTGCACGCGCCTTATTGCAACCATTCGCGCCATCTTCAAATGGGCCGGACCATTTGCGTGTTGTGCGATCATCTATGTAGAAGGGTGTTCGGTGGCGTCGCTCGGATATCAATGTGCTCCGGTGTTTTACTTGGATGGCTCGATCAAAGTGCGTTCGATCTTTACACGAGGAGGATCCTTGGTATTTCGGTCGAATGCGATCAGCGCCTCCGAGTATAGTAACTGGCGAATTGTGCCGAGAGATCATGCATCACTTAGACCTTTTTGGTACATAGGCGAGGTCGGACGAGAGTCCAAGTTTGGTGTTCCCCAAATCGTCCGTCGATTCCTCACGATTGGACGGCCGGCGCTAAGAACCGACGTCGTTATCCACTTCTGGTTCATTTTTGTCTTCCTTGCCTCTCCGACTGGAATTATTTGGCTTTCTGATATAACGCGGTTTGTTAGAAGAAATGGCCCTGGTTCATGCCAGGAGTGCGGATACTGTTTGCTGGGGAACGTAAGCGGCATCTGCCCTGAATGCGGCACACCGATTCCGGAGGAGCAGAAACAGGCCATCGTCAAGGCCACAACGATTACGTGACGGCGAACTGACCATCAATTTCGACGATTGCCGGCAGAGAGGCTTCACCATCACCTCTGTGTCGGCTCAAACGAGCCAGACGGCCTTGGCGGGGTCAAAAACGCGGATTCCGGCCAGGAAAAGTTCGACTGGTGTCTTGTCGCCCCGATTGCCGCGAAGCGGCAATAGAGCAGGAGAAAGGAGAAAGTAGAGCGGGCTGGCAACGGTCGCGAATCGAGCGACCCCTGCCGATGTGCTGCTGACTTCTGGGGTCTCCTTTCTACTCTCACCTCTCATGGCCTTCGCATTCAAATAACTCATCGTCCACCAGAGATCGGTCGACTTCGCCGACCACGTTTCAGCGACAACTGAGGCCTTCCCGCGCGGCCATGGCTTTCTCGCCGACCAACTCAACCGGGCGTCGTTGTCTATCGCCGCAAACCTCGCCGTAGGCAACGGCCGCTTCACCACGCCCGACCGTCGCAACTTCTTCACCATCGCTCGCGGCTCGGCGCAGGAATGCGCACCCCTGCTGGAACTTGCACGAAGGCGATCGCTCATCACGCCTGAACGCCACACGAAAATGAAGACTGATCTCGAGGAAATTGCCAGAATGCTAAGCGGCCTCATCAACGGCCTGGACAAGCGATCCAGGAAGTTTCTTGACGAAGCAACTCAGTGTCTATCTTTTTTTCTTCGACACTAATGGCCGATTTCAATTGCGACCCACATTCCAGGCTTCACGTTCTTCCAGACCAAGATCGGTGAATCAAGCTCGTCTGGCGGCTGGCAATCATCCCAGCAAACAAAGACAAATCGTATCCAGCCTGCTTGGCCCCTCATCCAAGCGAAAATGACACCATTTTCGACATAGCGGATTTCATCTGCGTCCAACCCCTCAGCGACATCCGGGAGATCTTGAGACCGTATTGGCACACCGACCAACATATCGGTCCGTTCATCAATAGGCCACCACGGCGGCACAGGACTGGCCTCCCCGTCACGCTTCACCGCGAGCATCCATTCGTGGGCTTTAAAGACAGGATTAACCGCAGCCCACTCGGAGAATCCGGTCGCGAATGCTCCATGAACATCGAAATGAAATAGACGCAATCCCCATGGCATCATTGCAATCAAGATGGCAGCCAACAGGGCCTCTCTGTAGCGCTCAGTCGTGTCCGATTTGCTCAGACAAGACACCAGGAAGACGACAATGAGTAACCACAGTGTGAGAAGAGCAATCCAAATCTGAAGTCCTGAAACAGTACAGTTCGTGCGACCGCTTAGCCATTGAAGAAACGGAGTGTTAACAACTGCAAGCACAATTCCAGCCGCGACACCCATAGTGACGATGACTCGTTTTTTCTTCGTCGACAACATTGCTACCACGAGCTCTACTCGCCTTAGAATGACTGTTTCAATACTCATCGCACGAAGGCATTTTCTCTAGCGTTTTGATCGATTCTACGGGGCTTTCGGGGGGCTTTCGGGGACATGCTACTTTTCCAAGCGGGGCTTTCGGGGACAGGGGCTTTTGGGGGCTTTTGGGGACATGCTACTTTTCCAAGCAATCTCCCATCATCGGCCTGCACCGGCTGCAATCTTTCCAACTAAAAAACTCCTCACCATCCATGCCTCACGTTGAATCGTGCGCTCCGTAGTCCATCACCAAGGCGCGGGCGCGGAGCAAGTATCAGTGAATGGAGACTAAACCAAACATGCCCGGCAAGGGAAGTCTCGATGCCCGCGCGATGCACATTCCAATCCCCTCGACCGCTCGACTCATCCTGTGTCACCTTCCCGAACCGTTTTTCAAGGACTTACAAACGAAATTCCCCGAAATTTTTCACCCCTATTCGTGCGTACACTAGCGCTGGTTCACCTTTCGCAAAATGTCACCCTGCGCCGCCGACCCAAAGCCTCGCCGCCGGCCAGAGTGCACGGCCGCTAATTCTCACATGCTCGCCTTCGTGCCCATGTTTCGACGTTTCGATTTTTCGACTTTTCCACGTTTTCTCACCCTGCCCCAACCCATGCCCGACACAACGTTTGCATTCGCCCGCGCACGCTTGTGTCACCTTATGTCACTTTCGATTTGCTCGCTCGCCGCGCCTCATTCAGATGGGGATGAAAACTCGTTGCCCCGGCGGGTACAACACCCGCCGGTAAGCGATGACTGAATAGGCAGTCATCACCAGGAGCAACGAGCATGAACGAGCAAAGTGTAGCGGTGTTTGTCGG